>Ga0302311_10006223_pt1 | contig 12417 bp, 10 predicted proteins | sample III_Palsa_N1_3_FD_200449 | JGI IMG/M metagenome (GOLD analysis project Ga0302311, IMG submission 200449) | Peat permafrost microbial communities from Stordalen Mire near Abisko, Sweden - III_Palsa_N1_3 | ecosystem: Environmental > Terrestrial > Soil > Palsa > Peat permafrost | place: Sweden... | reverse complement strand
GAGCATCTCGCCTCGCTCGGTGTGCTCGGCGCGAACGTCAGCCTCGTCCACATGGTCCACACCGATCTGTCCGAGGTCGCGCTGCTCGCCGAGACCGGCGCCAACGTCGTCCATTGCCCGGGGGCCGCGCTCAAGGGCGGCTACGGGTCGAGCCGCGTCGGGCTCTTTCCCGAGATGGCGGCGGCGGGCGTCAACCTCGTGCTCGGCACTGACGGCGCCGACAATCACGACATGATGCGCGTGACGACGCTGATGGCCGGGCTGTTCAAGGATGCGCGGCGCGACACCGATCTGTTTCCCGCGCACCAGGCGGTCGAGATGGCGACGCTCAACGGCGCGCGCGCGATGGGGTTGCAGGACGAGATCGGCAGCCTCGCGGTCGGGATGAAGGCGGACATCGTGCTGCACGACACCGATCGGCCCGAATGGCGGCCGCTGCACAACGCGGTCAACCAGCTCGTCTGGTCGGCGGACGGGCGCGGCGTGCATAGCGTCTGGGTGGATGGGGTGCGCGTGGTCGACGATTATCGCTGCACGACAATCGATGAGGAGCGGCTCTGTGCCGACGCGCAGGTCGCGGCGGACGCGCTCGTCGGGCGCTCGGGCCTGCCGACGATGAGCGCGTGGCCGATCAGCTAGATTTCGAGGAGTATTCGCCGATGACCTATGAATCCATCCAGGTGACCCCGCTCACGCCGACGATCGGCGGCGTGATATCGGGCGTCGACCTAACCCGGCCGCTGTCCAATCAGCAGGTCGACGAGCTGCATACGGCGCTCGCCGATCGGGTGTGCATCTTTTTCCGCGACCAACCGATCAGCCACGAGGATCACAAGCGCTTCGCAAATTATTTCGGTGGCATCCACATCGCGGAGAGCACCGCGCCGTGGCGCGCGCCCGGCCATCCCGAAGTGACGCTGATCCACGCCGACAAGGATTCCACCTTTGTCGCGGGCGAGGACTGGCATTCGGACATGAGCTGCGACCCTGAGCCGCCGCTGGGCTCGATCCTCTACATGCACACTGTGCCCGATCATGGCGGCGACACCGTCTTCTCGAACATGTACGCCGCCTATGAGGCGCTGTCCGATCGGATGAAGGCGCATCTGGACGGGCTGACCGCGGTCCACGATTCGGCTGTCGGCTTCGGCGGGATCACGCCCGAAGGTATGAAGCTGCCCCGCCATTCGCATCCCGTGATCCGCACGCATCCGGTGACGGGACGCAAGTGCATCTACGTCAACAAGGGCTTCACCACCGCGATCGAAGGCATTCCCGCCGCCGAGAGTAGGGCGCTGCTCGACTATCTGTTCATCCACGTCCAGCACCCGATGTTCCAGTGCCGCTTCGTCTGGGCACCGCATTCGATCGCTTTCTGGGACAATCGCTGCGCGCAGCATTCGGCGATCTGGGATTATTTTCCGCATACGCGGTCGGGCTTCCGCGTCCAGGTGCTCGGCGACACCCCGCATTGACGATCGCTGTGGTCCGGTCACCTGTAGTCGCAGCGTCGGCGCGCGAATGGGTCGTGCTCGCGGTCACCTCGGTGCTGATGGTGTTCGCGCAGGGCACCGTCTTCGCCTCGCTCGGCATATCGCTGTTCGCGATGGCGGGCACGCTGCACTGGTCCTCGGCGCAGGCGGGGAGCGCGTTCACGACGGTGGTGATCGGCGCCTGCGTCGGCGCGCCGCTGCCGGTCTTCCTAATGCGACGGATCGGCGCGCGCTGGACGCTGGCGCTGGGCGGCGTGGTGCTGGGGGCCGCCTTCCTGCTCGCCTCGGCCACGGCGGAGCTTGCGACGATGTACGCGGCGACCGCGCTCGCCGGCGTGGGCTTCTCGCTGGCGGCCAATACCCCGGGCATCTACCTGATCGCGGGTTGGTCGGGCGCGCGGGCGCCGCGCATGATCGGGCTCTATCTGATGCTGGGCATGTTCGGGAACGCGATCGGCCCGCCGGTCGCGCAGGCGATGTGCGCTGGCGCTGGCGGCTGGCGCCTCTATTGGCAGGCGATGGCGCTGACCGGGCTGGCGATGGCGGGCGCCTGTTCATGGCTGCTGCGCGAGCCGCCGCCGGCGGCGCCCGATGCCCCGGCCGTCGCGCCCGGACCGCACTATCGGCAGATCGTCACCGCGGCGCCGTTCCTCGTCATGGCACTCGGAATGATCGCGACGCAGGTGTGCGTCGTCACGGTCGAAAGCGTGATCGCGGCGCATCTCGCCCGCCAAGGATGGTCCGCGGACTATGCGGCGTGGATGCTCGGGCTGCAGGGGCTGATCGGCGCGCTGGCGACGGGGGCGTCGGGCTTCCTCACCCGCCATTTCGCACCCAGGCGAATGCTCACGGCGTCGCTCCTGCTCGAGGCGATCGGGATGGTGCTGCTCGCGGTCGCGCACGGGTCGCCGGCGGTGTGGGGGTTCGCGCTGACCTTCGGGATCGGCTCGTGCGTGGTGCTGCTGGCGGTGGCGGTGCTGCTGGTGCGCTATTTCGGCGACGTCGGCGGGACGACGGCGCTCGCGACGATCTGGACGTTGGCGGGCGCCGCCGCGATCGGGCCGTGGATCGCGGGGCTCGTCGCGGACGCCTTCGGTAGTTTCGGACCGGCGCTCGCCGGGCTGGGGCTGCTGCTGCTGCCGCTCGCCGCGGGCACGCTGCTGATGGCGCCACCGCGCGGGGACTGAGCGCCGTCCTCCGCCGCGGCGATGGACCGTTAGACCATCAGCCGCGGCACCGCTGCGATGCCGACGTGGAAGCGGCCGTCAGGATGCTCGGGCCCGCCGTCGCGCGGCGCGACACGGTGCTGGACGACGCCGTTCTTGCCGAAGCCGGGCACCAGCGGGCGATCGGTCTTGCTGCTCAGCCACAGCCGCAGCAGATGCCGTTTGCGCTGCGGCTCGGGATAGTCGGCAAATCCGGTGCGCGCGTGCAGCGCGGCGTAGTTGGACAGCCACTGGATGTCGCCGGGGCGGAAATCCATGTCGATCGCCATGCCGGGCTCGTAGGTGATCTCGTCGAACAGCCGAAGCACCTCGAGCTGGTCTTCGGTCAGCTTGGGGACGCCTGGATATTCCTGCGCGGTGACGATGTAGAGCGAGCCGGCATACATGCTGAACACGTCCTGCTCGAAGCTGACGATCGGCGAGCTGTAGGTGTCGGCGGGGGCGTTGTGATCCTGCCGCCGCCAATCCCAGTTGAAGGGCTCTAGCAGCAGCCGGGCCAGATCGGGGCGACGGCGCAGTATCTCGTTGTAGATTTCCGCGCCTGAGACGAGACAAGAGGTGCCGCCCTGCTTGGCCGGGCGCAAGCACATAAGCGATACGATGTCCGAGCTGTCCGAATGATAGACGAGCTTGTCGCGCACCTTGGACGACAGCGCGGTCGGATCGTCCATCGTCTTGTCCGATGTGGCGTAGATATGGTCGATCAGGTCGCCCATCTCGTTCTGGCGGATCGGATCGCCCATGTGCAGCCCGAGCACATAATAGATCGCCGACGACAGTGCGTCCGAATAGAGCGTGGTGCGCAGGCCCCGCACCAGCAGGAAGCCGCGCCCGAAATCGACCTCGCGGCGCCACGCCTCAACCGCCTCGGCGCAGGCGGCCAGCGGATAATCCTCCGCCTGCACGGTGCGCAGATCAGGATCCTCCTCTATGAAGCGGATGCCGATCTGCTCAAGCTCCTGCAACTGCGCATCGGACAGCGTGTAGACCCACGACTGGCCCTGCATTAGCCGATCGCCGCGCCAGGCGGCTGCCGTCTCGACCGGCGAGGGAATGTCGATCACGCTCATCTGCTTGTGCTCCCGCAAGGCCTGTTAATCCCTACGCGGACGTTACCGGAGCTGCCGACCGCGGTCTTGTTGTGGCGCGCAGAAAGAGTTTCGATCGCGTCGTCGCCCGGATGGCGGCGGGTGCGCTTCGGCAACGGCGGCCGTCCGTCTTCATGACGCGCGGGACCGATCGATCCTCACGCTTGCCGATGAACGCGAATCACCGCCTCGCAGCACGCCGATACGCCAAAGATCGCATAGTCGAGGGCGCGGGTCATACACTACTCCATCAACTTGTTGTGCGTGGACATACAAGACGATCGATCACCGCATGTCGAAACTTACATGGAAGTTACCGGGTAAATCGGGGCTCGACCGGGAGAGGGGGTAAATCAGAAAACAAGGGGGGTCAAACCGATGACGCGCATCCATCACGTCCGGCTTGCGGCAAGCGTGTCGCTTGCAGCCATGAGTTTTTCGGCCGCTCATGCGCAGACGGCGGTCGCAGTCGCGGACGCGGGCACGGCGCCCGGCCAGATCGCCGACATCGTCGTCACCGGCGAAAAGCACGAAGCGCCGATCCAGAGCACGCCGCTCGCCATCACCGCCATATCGGGCGAGTCGATGCAGGAGCGCAACCAGAACCAGCTCACCGACTTCAACGGCTACGTCCCGGGGCTCGCCGTCGAGAAGAACCAAGGATCGGAGCGGATCATCACGATCCGCGGCATCGGCTACGAGACATCCGAGAACCCCAATTCCGAACCCGGTGTCGCCTTCCATATCGACGGCGTCTACATAGCGAACGTCATGGCGCTCAACCAGGACCTGCTCGACGTCGATCGCGTAGAGGTGCTGCGCGGCCCGCAAGGCACGGTGTTCGGCGAAACCTCCACCGGCGGTGCGATCAACGTCATTACCAAGAAGCCCGTGCTCGGCGAGCAGAGCGGCCAAGCGTCGATTAGCTACGGCAACTATAATTACGTCAAGGGTACGGCCGGGGTAAACATCCCGATCACCGACAACCTGGCCTTCCGTGCCTTCGCCCAATATCTCCACCACGACGGCTATGGCTACGCCACGCAGGTGCCGGGCACCAACGGCCACTATCCGCTCGACGACGCCAACAACCTGGGCATCCGCGCGAGCCTATTGTGGAAGCCGACGGACGATTTCACTATCCTGCTCGAGGCGCAGCATTACAACACCGATCGTAACGCCTCGCTGCTCAAGAATCTCGACGATCCCGATCCGCGGGCCCGCGTCGTCACGCAGGATTATCCGGGCAAGTTCAGGCTGCACACCAATATGGTCTATCTGACCATGACGAAGGAGCTGGGCGACTGGTCGAAGCTCAAGTCGGTCTCCGCCTATCAGTGGCTGAACAAGCATGAGACGCTCGATTCCGACAAGCTCGCCGATCCCGATTTCTTCAACAACATCGATTTCTGGCAGGACGAGAGCAAGACCTTCACGGAAGAGGTTTCGCTGTCGTCGATCAGCCCTGCAAAGCTGGAATGGGTGACGGGCATCTATTATCTCCGCCAGCGCGCGTTGCAGGATATCTACGAGACGACCAACCCGGCCTTCGCCGCGGTCGTCCTGCCCGACGGAACCGGCGTCAATTTCCAGACCGACAGCCCCTACCAGCATACCTCGATCGCCGGCTACGGGCAGGCGACCTATCATGCGACCGACCAACTCTCCCTGATCGGCGGCCTGCGCTACAGCTACGACAAGATCAGCGCGCAGCCTTATCAATATTTCACGGTGATCCCGCCACGTCACGCGATTAGCCGGGCGCTCACCGGCAAGGTCAGCGCCGAATATAAGCTGACGCCGGAGAACATGGTCTATGTGACCGGTTCGCGCGGCTACAAGCCGGCCGGCGTCAGCTTCGTGTCAAACCTGCCGTTCAGCGAGGGCGGCCCGGAGTTCACGCCACCTGCCTTCAAGAAGGAGACGGTCTGGGCAGCGGAGGTTGGATCGAAGAACGACTTTTTCGACAAGAAGGTCCAGCTCAATCTTGCCGGCTATTATTACTGGTACAAGAATTTCCAGTATACGGCCGAAGACCCCGTCCCCTTCTCCGGCGGCACTGACAATATCCCTGCCGCGCATATCTACGGCCTCGAAGCCGAAGGTGCGGTGCTGCCCTTCAAGGGCTTCCGGATTGACGGTAACATCTCGCTGAGCAAGGGCCGGTTCACCAGCCACTATCTTACGATCGACGCGCAGACCGCCGCGGAGGTCCGCTCCAAGCTCTTCGCCCAGCTCGGCTTCCCAGCGGCCTATTATTACGATCCGCGCATCATCGCGGCCGTCGCCGCCGCGCGGCAGGACGTCGATGGCAATGCCGTGCCCAAGATGCCGGGCGTGCAGGGCGACATCAGCGCGAGCTATACCTGGCATATGTTCGGCGGTTCGGTTTCGCTACGCGGCGATGCGGTCTATCGCGGCCACTATAACTACGCGCTGTTCGACGTCTCCGAGTTCGACCGCGTTCCCTCCTACACGCTGTTCAACGCGTTCATCTCCTACGAGCCCGACAACAAGCCCTGGAAGGCGTCGATCTCGGCGACCAACGTCACCAACAAGCTCGGCATCGCCTCCAAGTTCGCCGATCCCTACGGCGCCGGGCAGACCAACGTGGAATATGTCGATCCGCGCCAGGTGTTCGGGACGCTCAGCTTCAAATTCTGATCTTACGCTTTCGGGCGACTATAGCGACGAAAAGCCCCGCCTTTGCCGGCGGGGCTTTTTGCATGACGGCGGTCGTCCGTGCCCCGTGCAGGATTTGCGGACACGCGGGTGCCTTGGCGGACGTTGGAAGACGGCCGGCGCGCTTACGGCCGGCGCGCTTGTAGACTCGGCAAGAGGATTGGGGCTCTCTCGGTGCGGTCTGGAGCAAGTCCCGATTGCGCGTCCCCGCGGCCTTGGGCGGACGCTGCCGAAACGCAGGCTTGCATCGTCAGGCCGGACTTAATCCGACCTCCAGAGCCACAAAGAACGTCGCGTGACACCGTGAATTGCAGGTCAAGTCCGCGATGATGAATAGAAGCGGTGGCGCAAAAGCTCAGACGAGCGTCCGCTCGAGCGGCGCCGGCTCCCCGAGCGCCGCGCCGCGTGGCTCCGGCCGACGCATCAGCAGCACGCCGAGCAGCAGCGCGACGTCGATCGCGGCGATCGCCATGAACACGCTCGAGAAGCTGCCCGTGCGATCGCGCACCATGCCGCCGATGCCGGGACCTATCGCCGCCGACGTCGAAATCCAGGTCATCGCCGAATAGAGCTCAAGGCTGGCCCGGCGCCCGAAATAATCCTGCATCAGCATCGCGGTGCTGACGTAGCTGAAGCCGAGCCCCACCCCCAGGCTGAGCGCGAACAGCCCGAGCGCGATCGATCCCGCGCCGACGGACAGGCTGGCCGAGGTCACCGCCAGCGCGCCGAGCGAGAGCATCGTCAGCCGGCGCGCATCGACCTTCTCGCCGATCACGCCTGCCGCTGCCGCTGCAACCGCGCCGACCAGCGCGGCGATGCTGATCAGGGCGGTCGCCGAGCCCTTGGTCTGGCCATGCTCCATCAGATGCTGGAAGGCGAAGCTGTGGACCGTGGTGTTGACCAGCAGGCAGCCTGTGTAAGCGCCGACGATCAGCCAGAATTGCGGCGTCGCCAGCGCATGGCGCAGCGACCATTGGGTGAGATCGGGCGCGGCATCGAGATCGATCGCCTCCTTGCGGACCAGCCCGCCGCCGCGTGTCACCAACATCGCAAATCCGCCGACGGCAAGCGAGGCCGCCGCACAGATCAGCCAGTAGCTACGCCAGCCATGCGCGAGCTCGCTCACGACGTAGAAGAACACCGGGCCGAACACCGCGCCGAGGCTGCCGCAGGTGAAATAGATGCCGAGCGCGGTCGATCGCCGCTCAAACATGCCCGAGATGACGTGGACGCTGGGCACGGTGCCGCAAAAGCAGAAGCCGAGCCCGAGCAGCGTCGCGCCGACATGGTAGACGAACACGCCGTGCGTCCCCGCCATCGCGACGAAGCCCGCGCAGAGCAGCAGCGCGCCGATGCCGAGCGTCAGGCTCACGCCGATGCGGCGGATCGTCATCGCGGGCAGCAGGCTGGCTATGCCGCAGGCGATGCCGAGCAGTGTGAAGCCGAAGCCCGCCTCCGCCCAGTCCATCCCGAGATCGGGCACCATCGAGGGCAGCACCTGGCCCAGTGAATTGAACGTCGAGGCCATCAGCAGGAAATAAAGCAGGCTCAGCGCCGCCAGCACGACGATCCGCGTGCGTCCCTGAAAGTTCATCAGACGTCACTCCCGCATGAGATTTGCCGCATCATGATACCGGCCAGTCGCACGGTATCGTCTTGCCCGCGCGCGCGATGATCGCGGGGGCGGCCGCCTCGATCTGCGCGAACAGTCGCTCTTCATCCACCATCGTCGAGCGATAGTTGGCGACGACGCGGCGGCCGTCCACCCAGACGCTGTGCACGCCGCGCCCGTCGGCCGACCAGACGAGCTGGTTGACGACGTTGAGCAGCGGCACCCATTCGGGCCGGTCACGATCGTGCGCGACGAAATCGGCTTTCTTGCCGGGTTCGAGCGAGCCGATCAGATGATCGAGCAGCGCGCCGCTCGCGCCGTTGACCGTGCCGCACTCGAGCACACGATAGGCGGAGAAGAGCGACGAATCGCGCCGCGCATCCTTGTGAATACCGGCGGTCACGAACATCGCGCGCATCATGTCCGCGGCGTTGCCGTTGTTATTGCCGTCGGTGCCGAGCTGGATGTTGACGCCGGCCGCCGCCATTTCCGGGAACTTGCCCGAGCTGGACGCGCCATAGGCGCCTTTCATCGCGGTCATCGGGCAATGCGTGACGTTGGTGCCGCTCGCCGCGAGCGACGCGACCTCGGCGTTGTCGAGAAAGATCGCGTGGGTGAGCGACAGGTGCGGCCCCAACGCGCCGATCGCATCGAGATGTGCGATCGGGCGCATGCCGGTTGTGGCGAGATAATAATCGGGATCAGCGGGGTCGGCGCTCATATGCGCGGTGATCCCGGTGCCGCGTTCCTTCGCCAGCGTGGTCGCGGCACGCCATAGATCGTCGGTCGCGGTCATGTGGCCGACCAGGCAGGGCCAGGCCGCGATCAACGGGTCTCCGGCCGTAGGGTAGCGGTCGAGTTCGCTTTCGATCGTCGCGAGCGCCTTGGTGGTGAGGATCGCCTGGTCGTCGCCGGGGGCGAAGGCGCGGTCCTGTACCCACTGGCCGATACGGCCGCGGATGCCGATCTCCGCGAGTCCGTCGTGCACGGCGTCCAGATCGAGGATCGTGCCCGCCTCGACGAAGCAGGTCGTCCCCGTGCGCAGCATCTCGAGCGCGGCGAACTGCGCGGAGAGGCGTTCCTCTGCCGGGGTCTGCGCCTGATACGTCGGGATCAGCCAGTCGAACACGTTGGTCCGCCAATCGGCGTCGTCGGGGATGTAGCCCCGCGTGATCGGCTCGCCGGTGATGTGGACATGGCAATTGACGAAACCCGGGGTGAGCACGAAACGCGATCCGTCGATCGTCTCGCGTGCGATCACCGCCGCCTCGATCTCGGCGCTCGGGCCGACGGCGTGGATGCGGTCGCCGATTACCGCCAGCGCGCCGTCGCGGAAGATGCGTCGCTCGGCGTCCATCGTCACGATCCAGCAATGGCGGATCAGCAGATCGACGGGTACGGGGACGGGTTCGGGCATGCCGCAGGCTCCGTCAGGCGAGCGTCCCGGTCTTGATTGGGCGCGCCCTAGAAGTTTCGGTCGAGCCTATACGCGCCTTCGCGAAGGAGTCGGTGACGACGACCTCATCCGCCGTAGCTGGCACGCGCCATCTGCTCGAGATGCGCGCCGATGGTGAGCGCGTGCGTCGGTGCGAAGGCATCGTCGGCGGGGCAGGTCGGCGCACGCGCCATCGTGTACGTCGGCTCGAGCTCGAAGAAGGTCGCGACCGAGTGGCGCGGACGGTTGGCGGAATTGTTGCGCACGCGGTGGAGGTTGGCGCGGTAGAGGCCCGCGGTGAAGCGTTCCATCATCTGGCCGAGATTGATGACGAAGCTGCCCGCGATCGGCGTCGCCAATATCCAGTCGCCGTCGGCATTGCGCACCTCGAGCCCGGCCATCTCGTCCTGCAGCAGGATGGTGATCGATCCCCAGTCGCTGTGCGCGCCCGCGCCGAGCCTGTTGAAGTCGGTCTCGGCGGGCTGCGGCGGATAGCGCAGCAGACGGATGCCGCATTGCGGATCGGCGAGCCCGTCGTCGAACCATCCCGGATCGAGATCGACCGACAGCGCGAGGCACCCCATCAGATGCCGGCCGAGCCGGGTCATCTCCGCCTGATAGGCGAGCATCTGATCGCGGAACCCCGGGAGCGCCGCGGGCCACTGGTTCGGACCCTGCATCGAGACGCCCGCACGGACCAGCGGATGATCGTCAGCTAGATCGCGGGCGAGCATGAAGCTTTCCTTGAGCGCCGACAGGGCGACCGCTCGACCGCGACCGCGCGCTTAGCGGCGTCGTCCTGCGCGAAGAAGCGGCGGGTCTGGGCGATCTGCGCGTCCATCGACGCCTGCGGCACCCCGTGGCCGGTGACGTAGAAGAAGCCGGTCTCGCGGCAGGCCTTGTGGATGTTCCAGGCGACGCGCCGTCGAGCCTCGGAATCGTCGAAGCTGCCGTCGAGATCGATCAGCGGAATGCGGTTGGCAGCCTTGGGGGGCGTATAGACGATCATGTCGCGATCGCGGCGCTCAGCCGGAAAGTATTGCCCTCGGGATCGCGCAGCACCGCCTGATACTGGCCGAAGCCGGTCTCCATCGCCTCGCGCACCAGTTCCGCTCCTGCCGCGACCGCGCGACCGACTGCGGGCGCGACGTCGGCGATGGTATCGACGTTGAACGTCAGCAGCGACCGCGTGCCCGTCGCCGGTTCTTCGGGTAGGTTGATCAACGGCCGCACCGTCTCGGTGGCGAACCCGATCATGCAGCCGTCGCCCGCCTTCACCTCGCGGTAGCGTTCGTCGCGCGAGGCCATGACCTCTTCGAGCAGGAGACCCTCGACATAGAAGGTCGCGAGCGCGGCGACGTCGCGCGCGAGGAAAGTCGTGTAGCTGAGCCTCACCCCGCCCACGTCTCGACAACCGTCGCGGTCTTCACCAGCAGCGCGCAGTGCGACTGGAGGATATTGAGCGCATCGGTGTGGACCGTGCCGCCGAATGCGGCACAGCCGTCCGAGGCGACGAAGACATGATAGTTGCGGTGGAACGCCGCGCTGGCGGTCGCGTCGACGCAACAATCGGTACTGATCCCGGCGATCACCAGCGTGTCGATCCCGCGCGCGCGCAGCTGCGCGTCGAAGTCGGTGTTGTGGAAGCTGTCATATTGCAGCTTCTCGATCTCGATGTCGCCGGGCTCGGGCGCAACGCGGTAATAGTCCTCGCCGCCGCTGCCGATCCGGCAAATGCCTTCCTGCCCGGGCGTGCCACGCCGCGCCATCCATGTCTTGAGCGCGTCGGAATCGGTTTCGGGCCGCGTCATCACGCGCATGAACGCGACCGTGGCGCCGGCCCGCCGCGCGGCGCCGATCAACTCCTCGATGCGGTCCACCGCAGTGGCGGCCTCCGACATGTCCACGCCCGCCTTGCCGATCAGGCCATGCGCCGCGGCGAAGTCGACCTGGATGTCGACGACCACCAGCGCGGTCCGCTCGGGCGCGATCATGCCGGCGACGTCGGCGATGTGGGGGAGCGGTTCGGCGAGGTCAGACATGCGAGGGCTCCGGCACGCGTGAGGGAAAACGCCGGCGCAGCACGGGAAGCACCTTCTCGCCGAAGATCGGCATGCCGGTGAGATAATCGGGGAAGATCAGCATCAGCCCGTCGAGAGAGGTCTGCGCGAAGATTTCGCTGAGCCGCTCGATCACCGTCTCGGGGGTGCCAAGCACATGCGGCGTCATGAAGGTCGAGCGCGCCTTGCGGACGAAGGCGTTCTCCTTGCCGATCTCGGCGTCGAGGAAGCCGTAGGCGCGGATCATGCCGAGCAGCGCACCTTCGTCGAGGCCTTCGCGGTAGTGCTCCGCCTCCGCCTCGGCGGCGGCGTCGGTGTCGCCGAACAGGATCGTCATCATCGAATAGGTGCGGACCGTGCGACCGATGCTCGCGGCGTCGTCCTTTGCGGCCCGGCTCGATGCCGCCAGTTCGGGTATGTCGCCACCCGACAGGAACAACGCGTCCATTTCGTTCGAAGTGAAGCGCATCCCCGCCTTCGAGGTGCCCGCGCAGACCAGGAAGGGCCGGGTAGCGGGCTTGGGATCGGACATGCAATCGTCGAGCCGGAAATAGCGGCCGTCCATCGTCACCGAATCCTGCGTCCACAGCGCCTTGATCGCCTGGATCCACTCGGTCGCTAGCGCATAGCGGTCATCGTGGGCGACATTGTCGGGCCATGCGCCCATCTGCGCGAACTCGCCCTTGTAGGCGCCGGTGACGACGTTGAGGCCGGCGCGCCCGTGGCTGATCTGGTCGAGCGTCGCCATCATCTTGGCGGTGACCGCGGGGTTCTGAAGCAGCGTGTGCGTCGTCGTCCAGATCTTGACGCGATCGGTCGCC
>Ga0302311_10006221_pt1 | contig 12417 bp, 9 predicted proteins | sample III_Palsa_N1_3_FD_200449 | JGI IMG/M metagenome (GOLD analysis project Ga0302311, IMG submission 200449) | Peat permafrost microbial communities from Stordalen Mire near Abisko, Sweden - III_Palsa_N1_3 | ecosystem: Environmental > Terrestrial > Soil > Palsa > Peat permafrost | place: Sweden... | reverse complement strand
CGCTGGATCCGGACCGGACCCTGTACATGGACCTGCCCGCCGGGCGGGTGATCATCGAGCTGGCGCCGGGTTTCGCCCCGGCCCACTTCGCCAACCTGAAGACCCTGGTCCGGGAACACTATTTCGACGGCCTGTGGATCGAGCGGGCGCAGGACAACTATGTGGTCCAGTGGGGGGACGCGGACACCAAGAAGCCCACCGGCTCGGCCAAGACCAAGGTCGCCGCCGAATTCGATGCGCCCATCGCCGCCAGCAAGCCCTTCACCCCCCTGCCCGACCGGGACACCTATGCGCCGCAGACGGGGTTCACCGACGGCTTCCCGGTGGCCCGCGATCCGGCCAGCGGCAAGGCCTGGCTGGCCCACTGCTACGCCATGGTCGGCGTGGGCCGCGACAACGCCCCTGACAGCGGCCCGGGCACGGAGCTCTATGCGGTGATCGGCAATGCGCCCCGGCACCTGGACCGCAACGTCGCCCTGATCGGCCGGGTGGTGCAGGGGATGGAGCTGCTGTCGGTGGCGCCGCGGGGCGGCGGCGCGATGGGCTTCTATGACAAGCCCGAGCAGCGCACGACCATCCGCCAGATCCGCTTCGCCTCGGACCTGCCGCCGGCGCAGCGGGTGAAGCTGGAAGTGCTGCGCACCGATTCCAGGAGCTTCACCGCCTGGGTCCACGCCAAACGCTTCCCCGCCAGCGACTGGTTCGTGTCCAAGGCCGGCCATGTGGAGCTGTGCAACGTCAATCCGCCGTCGCGGGTGGTGAAGTAGGGTTCGCTCAAGATTATCCGTTCCCCAGGCCTTGTGCCTGGAGTCCATTGGACTCGAACGTCAGACGGCTTGAAGTGACGGCGCCGTCTGCGCCCCTATCACTTTGCTTTCGCGCTCAATGGGCCCCAGGCACAAGGCCTGGGAAACGGTGAGCTAGCGCTTAGCGCCGCCGCCCCAGACTGATCTGTTCGGGCCTGGGCAGGTCGCCTTCGACGATCGTGCCGGTCTTTAGCCGCTCGATCATCCAGCGGGCCGCGGGGCCGGGCAGGCTTTCGGTGCGATGGATCGCGCTCATGGGCATGATCAGACCGTTGGGATCGGTGTCTTCCACCGACAGCCGCACCAGCACGCCGCTCTCCAGTTCATCCTGTACCGACCAGAGCGGCATGCCGCCCCAGCCCAGCCCCGCGCGCAGGAAGGCGTGTTTTGCGCTGAGGTCGGCCAGCCGCCAGGTCTGGGCGGAAAACACCCCGAACTCGCGGCCCTGGGTCAGGTTCGACCGGTCGGTGAGCACCAGTTGCAAGTGCTGTTTGAGCGCGTCGGAGGGGATCGGACTGGGGTGTTGCGCCAGGGGGTGCTGGGGCGAGGCCACCATCACCATCCGCGTCGCCAGGATACGCTCCAGGACGAGCTCCTGCGAGGCGACCGGCACCGCCCCCATGATCCCGAAGGCGCAGCGACGGTCCAGCACCGCCTCCGGCACCGCGCCCAGGGTCTCGACCAGGATGCGCAGGGGAATCTGCGGGAACTCAGCCTGAAACGACGCCACGACGCAGGTGAGGATCGGCATGGGGAACATCACGTCCACCACTACGCTCAGCTCCGGCTCCAGCCCGCCGGCCAGCCCCTTGGCGCGGGCCTTGAAGGCGTCGGCCCGCTCGACCACCGCCCGGGCGTCGGCCAGCAGGGCGCGGCCGTCCTCGGTCAGGACCGGATAGCGGCCGGCGCGGTCGAACAGGCGCACGCCGCTCTGCGTCTCCAGATTGGCCAGGGTCTGGCTGACCACCGACTGGGCGCGGCCCAGCTTTCGGGCGGCCGCGGAGAAGCTGCCGGTGTCGGCGGCGGCGATGAAGGTGCGCAGTTGGTCGAGGGAAAGGTTATCGAGCATCTATCGCTCTGGCCGATGGATTGTATCGAAAGACATAGGCTAACACGTTGGATCGTGGCCGACTAGATATCGCTTCACAGCGCCGGTCACGACGACCGGCCCGCGAAATCCAGAGGGACCAGACCTATGAAACTCCTCCATGTCGACTCCAGCATCCTCGGCCAGGGCTCGGTGAGCCGCGTCCTGTCGGCCGAGATCGTCGAGGCGCAGCGCGCCGCCCATCCCGGCCTTGAGGTCGCCTATCTCGACCTCGCCGCCGCCCCGGTCGGCCACCTGACCGCGACCCATCTCGGCCCGGTCGACTCCGCCGCCGACGGCGTCAAGACCGACATCCTGGCCGGCTATTCGGCGCTGGACCAGTTCCTGGCCGCCGACATCGTCGTGGTCGGCGCCCCGATGTACAACTTCGGCATCCCCAGCCAGCTGAAGGCCTGGATCGACCGCCTGGCCATCGCCGGCAAGACCTTCAAGTACGGCGAAGACGGCCGCCCGGTGGGCCTGGCCGGCGGCAAGACGGTGATCGTCGCCTCCTCGCGCGGCGGCTTCTATGGCGACGGTTCGCAGACCGCCTTCCTGGACCACCAGGAGACCTATCTGCGCGGCATCTTCGGCTTCTTTGGCGTCACCGACGTGACCTTTATCCGCGCCGAAGGCATCGCCGTGGGTCCGGAACATCGCGAACGCGGCATCGAGTCCGCCCGCGCCGAGATCGCCAAGCTGGCCACGGCCAAGATCGCGGCGTAGCGGCGCAGTCGGGGCGACGCTATAGGGGACGCCAAGCCCCCCTAGCCCCCTAGAGCGCCGCCCTGACCGCAGTTGCTGAAATCTTTGACGTCGTGGTCGTCGGCGGCGGTCCCGCCGGCGCCGCGGCCGCCTTTACCGCCGCCAGGGCCGGCCTCTCCACAGCCCTGATCGACAAGTCTGAGTTTCCGCGAGAGAAACTTTGCGGCGGTGGTCTGACGGACCGCTGCCGCGCTTCTTTTGAGGCGGTGTTCGGCCAGGCCCTGCCTGCCGACATCGTGCTGGGCGCCGACAAGATGGCCTTCTTCATGGCCGGCCAGCCCCTGTCGCGGATGGACGGCCGGCTGGGCCTGACCATGCGCCGGGTCTTTGACGCCCATATGGTCGACCTGGCGCGGGAGGCCGGCTCCCGCCTGTTGCTCGGCGACGCGGCCGAAACGCTGGATGAGGCGGCGCGGGTCGTCACCCTGAAATCCGGCCGGCGGTTGTCCTACGGCCACCTGGTGGGCGCCGACGGGGTCAACAGCGCCGTCGCCCGCAACCTCTATGGCGCGGCGTTCGACCCGGCGGTGATCGGCTTCGGCCTCGAGGTGGAGGTCCCCCGCGCGGACCTGCCCGACTGTCCGGAAGATGTGGAGATCGACTTCGGCCGGGCCGACTGGGGCTATGGCTGGGTGTTTCCCAAGCACAAGACCTTCACCATCGGCGTCGGCGGGGTGCATCGGCGCAACCCGGACATGAAGGCCAGGCTGGCGGCCTATCTGGCCGACAAGGGGCTCGATCCCACCCGTTACAAGGTCAAGGGCCAGTATCTGCCGTTCGGCCGCTGCCGGGAGCGGCCGGGGCGCGACCGCGTCCTGCTTTGCGGCGACGCGGCGGGGTTCGTTGACCCGATCACCGGCGAAGGCATTGGCTACGCCATCGAAAGCGGAGCCGCGGCCGGCGCCGCGATCGCCCAGGCCGTGGCCGGCCATAGGCCCGACACCGCATACGCCGCCTACGCCAAGGCCACCGCGCCGATCCGCGGCGCCATGCGCCAGGCGCGCGGCTGGCGGCTGCTGATCTTCTCCCACTGGGCCAAGGGCCTGTTCGCCAAGGCGTTCGGCCGGGCGCGGATCCTGCGCCAGGGCTATCTGGACATCATGGCCGGAACGAAAGACTACGACGACCTCTGGGGCTTGCTGGGCGCCGAAGCGACCCGGGCCCTGGGCCGGCGGGTTCGGCGGGTTCTCGCGAGAAGCTGACCCTTGGGCGACTTCTGAAAGAGCCGGGATGCGCCCTCGTGCTTCGACAAGCTCGGCATGAGGGCTAATTGGGCGTCAGTAGAAATCCTCATGCTGAGCTTGTCGAAGCACAAGGATTTCGGGCCCTCAGACATTTGGACGACAAAGGAGGCTCCCCATGCGACCCACCGCCCTGATCACCGGCGCCGGCAGCGGCATCGGCCGCGCAACGGCTTTGGCTCTGGCGGCGAAGGACTGGCGCCTGGCCCTGCTCGGCCGGCGCGAGGACGCCTTGCGTGAGACCGCCGCGCTGTCGGGCCTGACCCAGGATGACCTGCTGGTCCTACCCACCGATGTCGGCGACGAGGCGGCGGTGGAGGCGGCGTTCGACGTGGTCGGCGGCTATTTCGGCCGGCTGGACCTGGTGTTCAACAACGCCGGCGGCGGCGCCCCGCCAGTTCCCATCGACGAGCTGCCGGTGGCGCAATGGAACCGGGTGGTTTCGGTGAACCTGACCGGCGCCTTCCTGTGCGCCCGCGCCGCCTTCCGGCTGATGAAGGCGCAGGACCCGCGCGGCGGGCGGATCATCAACAATGGTTCGATCTCGGCCCATGCGCCCCGGCCCAACTCCGCCCCCTACACGGCGACGAAGCACGCCATCACCGGCCTGACCAAGTCGTTGGCCCTGGACGGCCGCGCCTTCGACATCGCCTGCGGCCAGATCGACATCGGCAACGCCGCCACCGACCTCACCGCCCGCATGAGCGCCGGCGCGCCGCAGGCCAATGGCGACGTGATGGTCGAGCCGGTGATGGATGTGAAACATGTGGCCGACGCCGTGGTCTACATGGCCAGCCTGCCCCTGGACGCCAATGTGCTGAGTTTGACCGTGATGGCGAGCGGGATGCCGTTTGTGGGGCGGGGATGAGGGCAGCTGCATTTTCGGGTTTTGCCTGGCGCCGCCGCAATAGCGGCCAGGCCCCCTCAGTCCCTTCGGGACAGCTCCCCCATCGGGGGAGCGATTCACGAGTTCAGTGCGGCATCTTCTGAATCGCTCCCACGAAGGGGGAGCTGTCGCCCCGATGGGGTGACTGAGGGAGCCTGGCCGCTACCGCGGCGGCTGAAGGTGAACACCTGACCTCAACACAGCGTCTGTCGGGCCCGTCTAACTTACCGCCCATCTGCGCGGGGATGAGCGCATGAATTCCGAACTCTAGTGATGCCCTTCGTCGTCCTCTCGGCCAACATCCAGCAAGGCGTCCTGCGCGGCTAACAAAAACGCTTCGACCTTGTCTTCCTGCCAGGCGCGGTCAAAGGCGTTGACGGCCTTGGCCAGTTCCGCCAGCTGCTCGGGGACGGTCATGTCGCGTTCGGCCGGCTTTTCGGGGGGCCCGGGCTTGTGGGCTGGCGCATGGGCGCCGCCGAGGTGGATGTTCAACGAGGGGGTGAAGACCACCGTCCCTCCAGCCTCCTTCTCGGCCGGCTTGGTTTCGGCGTGCGCCGGCGCGGGGTCGGGCCCCTTGGGCTTGTCGGTGATCTTGCCGGCCATGGCCTTGTTCACCTGATCTATCGCCGCGAACACCGGCCTGCCCCCGTCCGCCAGGGGACCCAGGCGCTGGCTGGTGACCCGCATCAGGTCCCGCGCGGCGATCAGCAGTTCGGCGTCCCTGGCCTTCAGCGCCTTGTCGATGGCGCGGCGGATCGCCTTGTAGATGGCTTTGCGCGCCGTTGCCCGGCGGGACTCGTGGGTGCTGCCGGCCAGGCGATGGCCGCCCCATCCTGAAGCGCTGGCGATGGCCAGGACGATCAGCAGAAGGACGATGAAGACGCCGAGATGATGGCCGCCGCCATCGGGGGGATAGTAGCCGCCGGCATCTGGATCCATCGCGCGCCCCCGCTTTAGCCTGGGCTATAACCTCTACGAGGCGCCGGGCGTTGACGACTCATTTTTTAGGCGAGCGTTCGGCGATCATCGTCTGGAAGGCTGCAAAAATACGCGCCGCGGCGGGGTTCTTGTAGGCGAATTCACCATCCGCCTCTTCCGGGTGCACCAGCATGGTGGCGTTGGCCTCGAACACCACCGCCCGGCCGTCGGGCAGGACCGAGAAGTCGACCCCGGCATAGTCCAGCCCGAGCCGGACCCCGACCTCGGTGATGGCGGCCAGGGCGCGGGCGCCGAGGGCCGAGGCGGGATCGCCCAGGAAGAAACGCTCCTCCAGCTGGCGCGCCTTGTCGTCCTCCATGCCGGCGGTGCCGTAGTGGACCAGCCAGTCCTCGGCGACGGCCAGGTGATAGGGGAAGGCCTGACCGTCGACAAAGATCATCCGGTATTTGCGATAGAGGCCGTCGGCGCCGCGGAAGTCGACGTATTCGGTGACATAGACCCCGGCGCGCAGGGAGGCCTCCGCCAGGTCCAGCGGACCGCGCGCCAGGATCAGGCCGACGCCGCCGTGCGAGCCGATGGGACGCACCAGCAACGGATAGCTCAGGCCGGATGCGGCGATCGAGGCCGCCAATCCCTGGTCGGCCAGGGTCTCCGCGTCGATGCGGGCGGCGCGGGGGGTGTGCAGGTCTTCCACGCCGGCCAGCAGGTCCGACAGCCGGTCGCGCCGGGTTCCGGCCACCTTGACCGGATCGTTGATCGCCGCCCGGGGGCAGTGGCTCAGAAACGCCGCCACCGGCGCCTCGGTCTCGCCCGCCGCGTCCGGATCGCCGATGATGTTGAACACCACGTCATAGGCCGGCAACTCGGCCGCCTGGGCCGGGGTGGCGTATTCGATGAACCAGTTTAGCCGGGTGTAGCGATCCGCCGGCAGCAGGTATTTGTGCGGGATGTTGCCGCTGTGGCTGGTGGTCAGGATCAGGACCGTGGTCTCGGGGTCGGGGGCAGCCTCAACGAACAGGGTCTTGGCGCCATAGGCCTGGTTGCGGTGATGGCGGGCCAGATCCGCCTCGCCGCGATCGGCGTGGATGGCGGCCAGGTTCTGGTGGGCGACGATCAGGGTGGGATCGGCGGCCAGGGCCAGCCAGCAGACCTTTTCCGCCGCCTCGACCTCGCCGCAGCGATAGAGCACCGAGCCCATGCTGGCGTGGATTTCCTTCGAGCCGGGATCCAGCTCGGCGGCGCGGGTCAGGTGTTCGATGGCGCGGTCGGCGTGGTCCAGCTCGGCATAGGCGTTGCCGAGGCCCAGCCGGGTGGCGGCGTGGTCGGGATCAAGCGCAACGGCGTGTTCAAAGGCGGTCACCGCCGCCGGGGTCCGGCGCAGCATCATCAGGGCCGAACCCTTGACGAACCAGGCCTCGGCCTGGTCGGCGGCCCAGACCAGGGTTTCCTCGGCGCACTCCAGCGCCGCCTTGGCGTCGCCCACGGCCAGCAGGGCCATGCCCAGGCCGACGCGGACGGAGACATCCCGGGGCGCCAGGGCGATCGCCGAGCGATAGGCCTCCACCGCGTCGGCTGAGCGGCCGGCGGCGGCATAGGTGCCGCCGAGAGCGGCATAGGCCGGCGCCGGATCGAGCAGGCGCTTGGCGGCGTTGCGGCAGGCCACAACGGCGCAGTCGAATTCCCCCTGGTCGCGCAGGGCCTGGGCCAGGTTGATCAGGGCGGCGGCGTGGTCGGGCTGGATCGCCAGGGCGCGCTTATAGCCTTCCACCGCCGGTCCATGCCGACCGCGCCAGTAGGCCAGGTTGGCCAGGGCGACGTGGCCCTCCGCATGACCCGGCCGCACCTCGACCACCTTGGCCAGCAGCCGGTCGGCGGCGTCCACCCGGCCGGCTTCGAAGTTGAACAGGCCATAGAGGTAGAGGGCGGTGGGCTCGCGCGGATCGGCCTCGAGCGCGCGCCGATAGAGCGCTTCGGCCTCGTCCCGGTCCCCGGCCTGATGGCGATCCAGGGCGGTCGAGATGGTCGCTGCAATATCAAACATGGGGGATCGAACTCACAGAGGCGGACTGGGAAGCGGACTAGATGTCGGCGAGGAGGCCGGCGGCCAGCGAGGCGGTGGCCGAGACGGCGGTGGAGGCCTCGCCGGCGAGGGTCTGCAGCTCGCTGGCCCCGCCGAAGTGATTGCGATGGCCGGCGCGGGCGGCGCTGACCGGGTCGGCGCTCGAGCCGGTCGCTGTGGTGGGCGCGCTGGTCGATGCTGGATCCGCGCCGGTCCCGGTCGCAACGGTTGGTCCGCTCGACGAGGCGACGGTCTTGGTCCCTGTCGGGTCGGCGCCGGACCCGGTCGCTGTTCCCGTGAGCGCATCTTCCAGCTGGCTCAGGCCGAGCGAAATGGGCGAGACGGACGATGTCGAGCCGCCGGAGGAGCCGTTCTGGGCGGCGATCAGGGCCGACAAAAGCTGCGATGAGAACTGGCTGGAGGGCGAGGACGACGTCAGGGACGTCGGCGCCGCGCTGGCCGTCGGGGCGCTTGAGCCGGACGAACTTGCCGCCCCACCCAGCAATTCTTGCAGGGCGCCCGTGCCCGCCGACGCCGTGGCGCCGATGGCCGACCGCATCTGCCCCAACAGAGAAGCTACTGAATTTGTTTGTACATGCATCGCAAATCCTCCTTGGACAGCGCGCCGCCGCCTTCACCGATCCGTCGAGGCCCGGGGGTTTCGACGGTGCGGCGTCCAATGCGATGCAACGAGCGGACCGACGCGGCGCCATCTGAGGGCGGACGGAATGTCGCAGGGGCCGTGAAGCTTATTTTCAGCCTTCCCGGACTAAAGACACTCGCACTGCAATAAGCTGAGGAGCCAGCGTGGCTGTCGATCCGTTCCGCTTCCTCGGGCTCGCCTTCGCGACCGCCGACCTGCTCTTCGAAGTGGACGACAAGGCCTGCGTCACCTTCGCGGCGGGCGCGGGGCAGCGGCTGGCAGGGGTCGACGCGGCCGGTCTGACGGGACGCCCCTGGCTGGAGCTGTTCGCCGAAGCCGACCGCCCCACCGCCGAGGCCCTGCTGTCCGGCCTCGCCGAGGGCGAACGGCGCGGCCTGGCCGAGATTGATCTGGCCCCCGACGCCGAAGGACAGGGCCGCACGGCCAGCCTGTCGGCGTTTCGCCTGCCGCAGAACGCCCCCCGGCTGTCCTGCGCCCTGACCCTGACGGATGGCGGCCGCTCGAAACGTCGGGGCAAGGGCAAGCTATTCGACCGCGCCGAGTTCGAGGCTGTCGCCCGCGCCCTCCTGGAAACCGCCCGCGAGAGCGGACCAGACCTGGAGCTGGGCCTGATCCAGCTGGCCGGACTGGACCGGCAGAAGAAGTCCCTGTCCGCGGCGGACGCCGCCGCGCTGGATCTGCGCCTCGCCGGCGCGCTGAAGGCCGAGTCCTATGCCGACGCCGCCGCCGAGCTGGGGGACCAGCGGTTTGCCGTGGTCCGTCGCAAGGGGGATACGCCGGAGGCCATGGTCCGTCGGCTGACCCAGCTGCTGGGTCCGGCGCTGGAGCCCTCCGCCCACGCCCTGCCCATCGACGGCGCGGGCTCGGTCGGCCGGGTGATGCGGGCGCTGAAATTCACCCTGGACGGCTACATCGCCGATGGCGCGCCGCCGGCGGTCGCCACCCTTTCGGAAGCGCTGAACGCCTCCGTGCGCCAGGCGGTGGCCGACGCCAGCGCCTTTGGCGCGGTGGTGGACGCGCGCGCGTTCAAGCTGGTGTTCCAGCCGGTAGTTTCGCTGACCACCGGCGAGGTTCGCCACCACGAAACCCTGGTGCGGTTCCAGGACGGCCAGAGCCCCTTCGCCATGATCCGGATGGCCGAGGAGCTGGACGTCATCGAGGACCTGGATCGCGCCATCGCCGAGGAGGCGATCAAGCGACTGAAGGCCGACCGGATGGAGGTGCTCAAGCTGGCGGTCAATGTCTCCGGACGCTCCATCGTCAGTCCGAGCTTTGTCGAGATGCTGGTGAAGGCCGACCCGAGCCCCTACGTGCGCAAGCGGATGATCCTGGAGATCACCGAGAGCGCGGCGATCACCGACCTGGAGCTGGCCCAGCGGCACATCGAAGTGCTGCAGGCCGCCGGCTATCAGCTGTGTCTGGACGACTTCGGCGCCGGGGCGGCGTCCTTCGCCTATCTGCGCGCCCTGAAGGTCGACATCGTCAAGATCGACGGCTCCTATGTGCGGGAGCTGACGGCGGCGGGGCGCGACGACGCCATGATCCGCCACCTGGTCAATCTGTGCCACGAACTGAAGGTCGAGACGGTGGCCGAGATGGTCGAGACCCAGGCGGTCGAGGACGTGCTGCGCCGGGCCGGCGTGGACTATGCCCAGGGCTGGCTCTATGGCCAGCCGACCCCGGAGCCGCAGACGCCCCCCAAGTCCGACCTGGCCACCCGATCCCTGTCCAACGTCCGCCCCGCGGTGCGCCGGGCCGGGGCTACCGAGCAGTGGGGGTAGAAGGCTGGCGAACCTGATCCCTTCTCCCTCTTGGGGAGAAGGAAAGCCGGCACGGCGTCTCGCCTTCACAAGGCACAGCTTCCTCCGCTCGCGGAGCGCCTCCGGCCCAGCTTGTCATTGACAAACTGAAACAATTTTTGTGCAGTGCGTCATCACGAACAGTTGACGACTCTGGTCTGTTGGACGTAGCGATCGGAGTATCGCCGGGCCCTCCCCCAACCGCGCCGGCCAGGAACCGTCCATGTCCATTTCGACGCTTCAACGTACGTTGTCGGGAGCGCTCAACGAGGCCGCGCCCGAAACCGTGGAACTGACCATCCTCATGCCCTGCCTGAACGAAGCGGAGACCATCGAGGTCTGCGTCAAGAAGGCCATGGGCTATCTGGCGCGCAGCGGCGTTTCCGGCGAAGTGCTGATCTCCGACAATGGCTCGACCGACGGCTCGCAAGCCCTGGCCGAGGCCTGCGGCGCCCGCGTGGTGTCCGCCCCCGAGAAGGGCTATGGCGCGGCGCTGATCGCCGGGATCAAGGCCGCGCACGGCCGGTTCGTGATCATGGGCGACGCCGACGACAGCTACGATTTCGAAAACCTGGACGGCATGATCGAGCACTTGCGCGACGGCGCGGACCTGGTCATGGGCAACCGCTTCAAGGGCGGCATCGAGAAGGGCGCCATGCCCTTCCTGCACCGCTATCTGGGCAATCCGGTGCTGTCCTTCATCGGCCGGCTGTTTTTCGCCATCCCGGTGGGCGACTTCCATTGCGGCCTGCGCGGCTTCTCCCGCGAGTCCATCCTGGCCCTGGGCCTGCAAAGCCCGGGCATGGAATTCGCCAGCGAAATGGTCGTGAAGGCCTCGCTGAACAAGCTGCGGATCGAAGAGACCCCCACGACCCTGAAGCCCGATGGCCGCTCGCGTCCGCCGCACCTGAAGACCTGGCGCGACGGCTGGCGTCACCTGCGCTTCCTGCTGATCCACAGCCCCAAGTGGCTGTTCATCTATCCGGGCACCGTCCTGGCCCTGGCCGGCCTGGCCGGCTCGGCGGCCCTGGCCCTGGGCGAGGTGCATGTCGCGCCCAACGTCACCCTGGACGTCCACTCCCTCGTGGTCTCCTGCTTCGCCATCCTGATCGGCGTGCAGCTGGTGATGTTCGGCGCCCTGGCGCGCCGCTACCAGACCCTGGAAGGGGTGCTGCCGCCGTCGGCGCGGTTCCAGAAGTTCCTGATGGGCCTCAGCCTTGAGCCGATCCTGCAGGCCGCCCTGGTCATTTTCCTGGCGGGCGTGGCCGGCTCTGTCTGGGCGGTCGCCGATTGGGCGGCTTCCGGCTTCGGACCGATCGTTTATCATGGCGTCATGCGGGTTCTTGTGCTGTCGTTGACCGGCGTCGCGGTGGCCATCCAGATGGCGGCCGCGGGCTTCCTGGCTTCGGTGTTCGCTCTAAGGCGTTGATCGTGATCGGTATTTGGCGTCGCCTCCAGGCGTTCGCGCCAGTTCTGGCGGGAACCCTGATGATCATGAGCGTGATCGCCCTCAACGGCGGTCCGTCCGTGTTCACCGATACCGACGACTATTTCGTCGAGGGGCGCACCTTCGCGATCACCATCGCCGAGACCCTGCACCTGAAGGCGCCGCCGCCGGTTCCCACCGACCCTGACGACATCGCCGACGCCAAGGAAGCGGCGGCGGACCTGCATATGTCGCACACCGAGATCGGCGCCCGCTCGCCCTACTACGGCCTACTGCTCTATTCGACGCACAAGCTGGGCACCCTGTGGCTGACCGCCCTGGCCCAGTCCCTGGTCGGCGCCTGGCTGGCCTTCCTGTTCTGGCGCACCGCCCTGCCGGGCGCCAAGGCCTGGACCGCCTATGTGGCCGAGGCCTCCATCGCCTTCGCCTCCACCCTGCCCTTCTTCGCCGCCTTCGCCATGCCGGACGTGTTCGCCGGCTATGTGGCCATGGCGGTGATGCTGCTGCTTGTGTTCTGGGACCGGCTGTCCAAGGTCGAGCGCGCCCTGCTGGGCGTCGCGGCCGGGGCGATGATGACCTTCCACACCTCCCACGTGCTCAACACCGTGGGGACGGCGGCGCTGGCGGGGATATTGATCCGCTTCTTCGTCCAGCCGCCGCGCCAGCGAACCCTGGCGCCCTTCATCACCGTGGGTCTGGTGATATTCGGCGCCCTGCTCGCCAC
>Ga0302311_10006218_pt1 | contig 12423 bp, 12 predicted proteins | sample III_Palsa_N1_3_FD_200449 | JGI IMG/M metagenome (GOLD analysis project Ga0302311, IMG submission 200449) | Peat permafrost microbial communities from Stordalen Mire near Abisko, Sweden - III_Palsa_N1_3 | ecosystem: Environmental > Terrestrial > Soil > Palsa > Peat permafrost | place: Sweden... | reverse complement strand
TGCCCCATGGCGCCCTCGGCGGTGGCCTGCAGCCGGTTCAAGGGGGTGCGCAGATCGTGGGCCGCGCTGTCGAGCACGGTGCGCATGCCGAGGGTGAGCTGCTCGATACGGTCGAGCATGGTGTTGATCTCGCGGGCGAGCGTGTTGATCTCATCGTCCGCATCGCGCACGGGCAGCCGCTGCGACAGATCGCCGCGCATGATTTGCGTCGCCACCGCCGACATGGCGCCGGCTTGCCGCAGGATGCGCCGCCCCATCCAGAAGCCGCCACCGAGTCCGAGCAATAGGGTCAGCGCGACCGCGGCGATGAGCCCGCGCATCATCAAGTTTTTGACGTCCTGACGCTCCTGCACGTCGTGTCCCACGAGCATGTTGTAGCCGCCGGGCAGCTTGAAGCGGCGCGCGCGCATCTCGTGGTCGCGCATCTCCTCGCCGAACGGCACGGCGGCCTTGAACTGGATCCACTTGCCGTCATCGGAGTCCGCCTTGGGCCACGCGGGAACATTCCCCGCGACCGGCCGCAGCTGCGGATCCACCATGAGATAGACGGCGCCGCGCACGTCCTGGTCCTGGGAGCGCTGCTCCACGAGCTCGATGAAATCGCTGCGCGACAGGACCAGCACCTGCTCGCGCAGCCCCTGCACCTCGGCGTCGATCAGATCGTCGCTGCTGCGATCGACCACGCGCGACACCGCGAAGTCGACGATGCCGAGCAGCAGAGCCGCACCGCAGGCGAAAACGATGGAATAGACGATGGCGACGCGAAACGGTGAAGTATCGAGGATGCCGATGAAGCGTTGATCGGGGCTTGCGACCCGCCGCGGCTGGGCAGCGTCCACTATTCGTCTTCGCGCAGGCTGTAGCCCGCGCCGCGCACGGTGTGCAGCAGCGGCTTGTCGAATCCTTTGTCGATGGCCTGGCGCAGCCGGCTGATGTGCACGTCGATGACATTGGTCTGCGGATCGAAGTGATAATCCCACACACCCTCGAGCAGCATCGTGCGGGTGACCACCTGGCCGCTATGCCGCATCATGAACTCGAGCAGCTGAAACTCCCGCGCGGTGAGCTCGATCTTCTTGCCGCGGCGCTCCACCCGCCGGGTCATGCGGTCGAGTTCGAGGTCGGCGAGCTTGAGCTTGGTGTGCGTCTCGGCGTTGCCCGACTCGCCGCGCCGGGCGAGCGCATCGAGCCGCGCGAGCAATTCCGCGACGTGATAAGGCTTGGTGAGGTAGTCATCTCCCCCCGCCCGCAATCCGGTGATGCGGTCGTCCACCTCGCCGAGCGCGCTCAGAATGAGCACAGGGAGCTTGCGCCCCGTCGCCCGCAGCGACTGTACCAGGGCGAGGCCGTCGAGCTTGGGAAGCATCCGGTCGACGATGGCGACGTCGATCGCGATCGAGGAGGCCATGTGCAAACCCGTCAGGCCATCGCCCGCCACGTCGACCGTGTGCCCCACTTCCCGCAGCGCCTTCGCCAAGTAATCGCGCGCTACCTCGTCATCTTCGACGATCAAGATGTGCATGACTGATATTCTACAGACGTTGTATGCGTGTTTGTCGGCACGATAAGCTTCGCATCCAGGTCACGGAGGCGCCCCTTTGACATCTCCCGCGCGCGATGGATTCCCGCCTCTCGCCCCATCCGCGCCGGCGAGCGCGCAGCGCTGCGATGTCCTGGTGATGGGCGGCGGACCGGCCGGTTCGACCGCCGCTATCGTGTTGGCGGAGCGCGGCTACGACGTGGTGCTCATCGAGAAAGCGCGCCATCCGCGTTTCCACATCGGCGAATCGCTCCTGCCGTCGAACCTGCCGCTGTTCGAGCGGCTCGGCGTGGCGGCCGAGGTGCGGGCCATCGGCATGGAGAAGTACGGCGCGGAGTTCACCTCCTCGTGGGATGGCCGCCACCAGAAATTCGAGTTCGCGGACGCCTGGGACAAGTCCCAGCCGCTCGCCTACCAAGTGCGCCGCTCCGAGCTCGACGAGATTCTGATCCGGCGCGCCGGGCGGGCGGGTGCACGGGTGATCGAGGGCTGTCGCGCCCGCAACGCCGTGTTCGCCGCGGACGGCCGCAGCGCCCGCGTCGACGTCGCGCACGACACGGGCGGGAGCGGCAGCTTCGCGGCCCGATATGTGATCGACGCGACGGGCCGGGACACGTTTCTCGGGCAACATATCGGCGCCAAGCGCCGCAACAAGCGGCACAACAGCGCCGCCATGTACGCGCATTTCACCGGCGCGCGGCGCACGCCGGGCAAGAGCGGCGGCAATATCGGTGTCTACTGGTTCGATCACGGCTGGTTCTGGTTCATTCCGCTCGCCGACGGCAATACGAGCATCGGCGCCGTGGTCTGGCCGAGCTACATGAAAACCCGCAAGGGCTCCGTGCAGGAATTCTTTCTATCCACCATCGCGCTGTGCCCGCCGCTCACCGAACGGCTGCGCGATGCGGCCTTGAGCTGCGCGGTCGAGGCGACGGGCAACTATTCCTATAGTTGCGACCATTCGCACGGCGCGAACTATCTGCTGGTGGGCGATGCCTATACGTTCATCGACCCGGTGTTCTCCTCGGGCGTGATGCTCGCCATGGCGGGCGGCGAAGACGCTGCGCTCGCGCTCGACGAAGCCTTGCGCCGACCCCGGCGCGCGGCGCGCGCACTGCGGCGCTTCGATCGGCGCATGCGTCACGGACCCAAGCAATTCTCCTGGTTCATCTACCGCGTCACCAATCCCACGATGCGCGAGATGTTCCTCGACCCGAAGAACGTGCTGCGGATGAAAGAGGCGCTGCTGTCGCTCCTCGCCGGCGATATTTTCGGCCGCACGCCGATTTGGGCCGCGCTGCGCGCCTTCAAGGGCGCCTACTACTTGTTGTCTCTGATGAATCTCGGCCGCACACTCCGCGCGGCCCGCCGCCGCACATTCAACATCCGCCCCATAGAGGCAGAGCCGTCGACGGGCTGAGGGCGGCGTGGCGCGCTTTTTCAAAATCGCCTACGAGTACTTTGCGCTCTACACCTCCCTGACCCTGCTGGGACTCATTTGTCTGGTCTGGTCCGTGTTCGCGCTGCCGCTCTATTATTTGCTGCCGCCGAACCTCGGGAGAAAGGTGGGACGCCGCGGAATCATGCGCGGCTTCAGCCTGTATGCGTGGTCGCTCTCCGTCACTCGCACGTATCATCTCGATCTCTCCGCCATCGACTCGCTGCGCGGCGGTCCATCCCTGATTCTCGCGCCGAATCATCCATCGCTCATCGATGCGCTGCTGATCCTCACCCGCCATCCGGACATCGTATGCGTCATGAAGGCGGAATTGATGAGGAACATTTTCCTGGGCGCCGGCTCGCGCCTCGCGCGCTACGTGCCGAACGAGTCGCCGCGGCAGATCATCAAGGAATCGGTCGCGCACTTGCATCAGCCAGGCTGCGTGCTGCTGTTGTTTCCCGAGGGCACGCGCACCCGCGAATGGCCGATCAATCCCCTGGCGGCGAGCGTGGGATTGATCGCCAAGCGTGCGGCCGTGCCCGTTCAGACCTTGGTCATCGAGACCGACTCGCCGTTCCTCAGCAAGGGATGGCCGCTGTTCCGCCGCCCGCGCCTGCCCATCGTCTATCGGGTTCGCCTGGGCAAGCGGTTCGATCCGCCGGAGAACGCCGCCGCTTTCACAGGAGAGCTCGAGCGCTACTATCGCCGCGAGCTCGAGGGCGCCCCGCAGGCGAGCTGGCTGAAAAAACCCGCATCATGAGCACGCCGTCCAAGACGCACCTCGTCCTGATCCCGAGCTACAACCCCGGATCGCGGGTCTCTGCCACGGTGCGCGCAGCGCTCGAGTGCTGGGGACCCGTGTGGGTGGTGATCGACGGCAGCACCGACGATTCGCCGGCGCGTCTCGCGGCGCTGCGCGGCGAAGAGCCGAGCCTCGAGATCATTGTCCTCGCGACAAACCGCGGCAAAGGTGCGGCGGTGCTCGAAGGCCTCGAGCGAGCCGCCGCGGCGGGGTATACCCACGCACTGACCATGGACTCCGACGGACAGCATCCCGCAGCGCATATCGAGGAGCTCATGCGCGTCTCGCAAGCCAATCCCGCCGCGATGGTGCTCGGCTGTCCCGTATTCGATGCGAGCGCGCCGCGCCTGCGGGTACGGGGCCGCAAAATCTCCAACTGGTGGGTCAATCTCGAGACCCTGTGGGCCGGCATCGGCGACTCCCTGTACGGTTTTCGGGTCTACCCCATCGCGCCGCTCATTTCCGTGATGCGCCATCAGCCATGGATGCGGCGGTTCGATTTCGATGCCGAGGCCGTGGTGCGCCTGAGCTGGCGCGGCGTTGCGGCCATCAACGTCGCCGCTCCGGTGCGCTATTTCCGCGCCGACGAAGGTGGGGTGTCGCACTTCAATTACTGGCGCGACAACGTGCTGCTCACCTGGATGCACGCGCGCCTGTTCGGGGAGTTTCTGCTCCGTCTGCCGGTCCTTCTGGCGCGGCGCCTCATGCGCTGAAACCCACGGCCCGGCTGCCCCGACCGCCGCCTGGTTTGCGCTCCCCGCCCGGCCGGCTGCCATCCCGCACCGTTGCGGCGCGGTTGCCGCCCCCGCGCCGGCCTATATAATGAGGCCGCTCCCAGTCCAATAGTCCAGAGTCCATGCCATGTCCGACAAAGCGTCGCTCCTGCAACCCTCGGCGCCGCCGCCAACGGATGTCAACCTAGAAAGGGAGATCGCCTCCCTCTTCGTGCAAGCGCTCAACCTCGAAATCGCCGCCGAGGACATCGACCCCGATGCGCCCCTGTATGGCGAGGGCCTCGGCCTCGATTCCATCGACATCCTCGAGGTGGCGCTGATCGTGTCCAAGAAATACGGAGTGCAGCTGCGTGCGGACAGCCAGGAAAATCACAAAATCTTCCGTTCGCTGAGGCACTTAGCGGAGTACATTGCTGCACAGAGAACCAAGTGAGAGCCCCCCTTGGGGCGCCCTGAGAATCGTAGCGATCGGCGCCCTGCTGGTCGCGTATACCTGTCTCTCGCACTACTGTAATACCCACGGGGTCCGCGGTCTGGGGGCGGTCCTCGCACTCGCGCCGGCAGTCGCCTTCCTGCTCACCGTTCTGCGGCACACCGTACCCACCTACATTGTCGTTCTCGCTGCCGCCCTCGGCGCGCTGCTCTTGTATGATAATTGGCCCATACTCGAGAAAAACTTCTCCGTTGTTTATTTACTACAGGAGTGCGGGATGTACGGGCTTTTGGCGGCAGGATTCGGGCGCTCCTTGCGTGCCGGCGAGGTGGCACTGTGCACGCGGCTGGCCGATAAGCTGCACGGCCCCTTGAACGCGGCGGAGATTCTTTATACCCGGCGGGTAACGCTCGCCTGGACGCTGTTCTTCGCGCTCATGGGACTGACCGTCGCCCTGCTGTACGTGACGGCACCTCGGCCGATCTGGTCGGCATTCGTGAACTTCCTCGCGACTCCATTGATTCTTGCGATGTTCGCCGCCGAGTACGTGGTGCGGGGCCACGTGCTGCCGCATACCGTACGCCGCGGCATGTGGGCGAGCGTGCGAGTCTTCTTCGCGAGCCGCTAGCGCCGATGGAGCTCGAGCCGCTGTTATCGCATCGCACCGCCGCGGCGGTAGTGGCCTATCGGGGCGGCAGAGCCGTGACCGCGGGCGAATTCCTCGCCGACGCGAACCGCCTCGCCGCATTCCTGCCCGCGGGCCGGCATGTGCTCAACGCCTGCGCGGATCGCTATCGGTTCACGGTGGGGCTCGCCGCCTGCCTGCTCACCGGTCGCGTGAGTCTCTTGCCCTCGACTCATACCCCGGAAGTGGTGCGCCAGCTCCTGCAGTTCGCGCCCGACGCGTTTTGCCTGACCGATGCGAGCGATTGCGACATCGAGCTGCCGCTCGTTCGCTTCCCTGATGACAGCACGAGTCCGGCGCCGCCGCCGGCGGACTACCGTCCGCCGCTCATTCCCGCCGAGCAGCTCGCGGCCATCGTGTTCACCTCGGGCTCGACCGGCGCGCCGCTCCCCTACCGTAAAACCTGGGGCCGTGTGGTCGCTTGTGTGCGCAGCGCCGCGGCGGGGCTGCACTTGCCTGCGGGCGCCACCCTCATCGGCACCGTACCCGCGCAGCACATGTACGGCTTCGAGTCGACGGTGCTGCTCGCCTTGCTGACGGGCAATGCCCTCACGGCGGCACGGCCGTTCTATCCCGCCGATATCCGCGCCGCCATCGACGCGGCGCCTCGACCGCGCGTGCTCATCACGACCCCCCTGCATCTGCGGACCGTGCTCGCGGATGACATTGCATTGCCGGCGCTCGATCTGATCGTGTCGGCGACCGCGCCGCTTTCGCAAGAGCTCGCGCGCGAGGCCGAGCGCCGGTTCGGCGCACCGCTCCTCGAGATCTACGGCTCAACGGAGACGGGACAGATCGCGACACGCCACACCGCCGAGTGCGTGCCGTTCACGCTGCTGCCCGGCGTGCGGCTGCGCGCCGACAACGGCCAGACGTATGCCTACGGCGGTCATGTCGAGCAGATGACCGCGCTCTGCGACGTCCTCGAGCAAAGCGGCGAGGACGGCTTCATTCTGCACGGCCGTACCGCGGATCTCGTCAACATTGCCGGCAAGCGCAGCTCCTTCGGCTACTTGAACGCGCAACTCAATGCCATTCCGGGCGTAGAGGACGGCGTGTTCTTCCTGCGCGACGGCGACCACGGCAGCATCACCGGTATCCCGCGCCTCGCGGCCGCCGTCGTCGCTCCGACCCTATCGGCGGCGGCATTGATGCGCCATCTGCGGCGGCGCATCGATCCGGTATTTCTGCCGCGGCCGCTGGTGATCGTCGAGCGCTTGCCGCGCAATGCGACCGGCAAGCTCCCGCAACAGGCCCTGCAGGCGCTCGCCGACCGGCGGCCCCGGCGGGCGGCGCAGACCTCGACTCACCGGCGCTCGCCGCGAAGCTTGTCTTGAAGGGCGCGCGCACGTTCACCGTTCCGGCCGATCATCCGGCGTTCGCGGGACATTTCCCGGGGATGCCCGTGCTGCCGGGCGCCGCGCTGTTGGACGCAGTGCTGCACGTTCTCGAAGAGGATCTCGCGTTCGACCCGGTCGAATGGCAGATCACCGCGGCCAAGTTTCTGCAGCCCGTGCGGCCGGGCGATGTGCTCGTCGTGGAGCACTCCGCGAACGCCGATGTGATCCGCTTCGCCCTGCATGTGGCTGCGCCGCACGGGTCGGACCGCGCCGCCCTCGCCGGCACTCTGGCTCGCTCGCAGAGCCCCTCATGAGCTCCGACCCGGCGCGGCTGTTCGAGACTCCCAGGAAGCGTGCCGAATGGATCGGCAATCGCGAGCGCGGCTCGAGCGCGCTGCTCAAGCTGATGGTGTTCGTTTCGTTGCGCCTCGGCCGGCGCGCAAGCCGGGGCATCCTGTACGGCATCGCGCTCTATTTCTTTTTGTTCGCGCCGGCGGCGCGGCGCAACTCCCGCCGCTATCTGCGCCTGGCGCTCGGACGAGCGCCCACCGCCGCCGATCGCTTCCGGCACGTCCTGTACTTCGCGACTTGTATTCACGACCGGGTGTATCTCGTAAAGCAGCAGTACGAGCGCTTTCAGATCGGCATCGACGGCGAGGCGCTGATGCGCGAACAACTCGAGTCCGGCCACGGCGCGTTTCTCATGGGCGCGCACCTCGGAAGCTTCGAGGTGCTGCGCAGTGTCGGCCGCAGGCAGCCGGGACTGCAGGTGTCCATGGCCATGTACGAGCACAACGCCCGCAAGATCAACGCCATGATGGCCGCGGTCGATCCGGAGGTGAAGACCGACATCGTCGCGCTCGGCCAGATCGACGCGATGCTGCGCGTCTCCGACCGCTTGGACCGCGGCGGCTTCGTCGGCGTGCTCGGCGATCGCACATTGAGCGACGAGCCGCTGCAGTCGGTGCATCTGCTCGGCGAGCGCGCACAGCTGCCCGTCGGCCCGATGCGCGCCGCCGCCATTCTGCGTCGCAAGGTGTTCTTCATGGCGGGGCTGTACCGCGGAGCCAACCGCTATCATTTGGTGTTCGAGCCCATCGCCGATTTCTCGACGACTCCCGCGGGGCAGCGCGAGAGCGCCATCGCCGGCGCGATCGAGCGCTACGCGGCGACCATCGAGCGCTATTGCCGGAGCGATCCCTACAATTGGTTCAATTTTTTCGACTTCTGGCGCGCACGCGACGATAAATCGTGACACGGCGCGTATCGGCTATCGCGGCGTTGCTCCTGTCGAGCGCGGCGGCGCTGAGTCAGCAGGTGCCGGACGATCTCGCCGTACTGATGGGGCGGCTTGCCCAGCATCGACACGGTGAGGCGAGCTTCGTCGAGCAACACTTCCTGAAGCTCCTGAAGCGTCCGGCCGAATCCTACGGTGAGCTGACCTACGACGCCCCGGACCGGCTCGAGAAACGCACCGTCGAGCCCAAGCCCGAGACTCTGACGCTCGCCGGCGATGTGATCACGGTCGTGCGCGGGGGCCGGACACGCACGCTCGACTTGCACTCCTATCCGGCGCTCGCGCCCTTCATCGAAAGCATCCGCGCCACGCTCGCCGGAGATCTTCCGACTCTCCAACGGCTGTTCACGGTCGACTTCGCAGGCACGCTCGCGCACTGGCGGCTCACGCTCACGCCGCGCGACGCGCAAGTCGCGAAGACGGTGTCGCAGGTACGTATCGAAGGCGCCGACAGCACGCTCACCACGGTCGAGATACTCGAGACCGATGGCGACCGCTCGCTCATGACGTTGCGCGAGCATCCATGAGCGCACGCAGAGCCGCGCTGCTCGCCGCGTGGCTTTGCTTGCTCGGGGCGGCGGCCGCAGTCGCCCTGCATGCACGCTACATCACCGATCTGTCGGCTTTCCTGCCGACACATCCCACCCCGCAACAGCGCATCCTGGTGGAGCAGCTGCGCGACGGGCCGGCATCGCGGCTGCTGCTCGTCGGCATCGAGGGCGGCACGCGTCTCGCGCGTGCCGCGGTCTCGATCGACATGGCGCAACGCCTGCGCGCGGATCCCGAATTCGCGAGCGTCGACAACGGCGCAGAAGCCGCGGCGGATCGCGATCGCGAGTTCCTTTTCGCGCATCGCTATCTGTTGAGCGATGCGGTCGATGCACGACATTTTTCCGCCGCGGGCCTCGAGTCCGCGATGCGCGACACCGTCGCGGATCTCGCCTCGCCGGAAGGGCTGATCATCAAGTCGCTGGTCCCCCACGACCCCACGGGCGAGACGCTTCGCATCATCGACCGGCTGTCGCACATCGCGGCACCCGAGCTGCAGGACGGCGTGTGGGCGTCGGGCGACGGCAAGCGCGCACTGCTGGTTGCGCAGACCCTCGCTCCGGGTTCGGACACCGACGCGCAGGAGCACGCGATCGGCGCGGCGCGGGCCGCCTTCGATACGGCAACACGCGATCTCGGCGCGTCTGTCCAGCCTCTGGATCTGCGCCTGAGCGGACCCGGCGTGTTTGCCGTCGCCTCGCGTGCCGGCATCGTGCGGGCGGTGGCGCGCCTGTCGATCGCGAGCAGCGCGTTGATCGTGCTCGTGCTGCTCACGGTGTATCGCTCCGTTCCCGCACTCCTGCTCGGGCTCCTGCCGGTCGCCACGGGCGCACTCGTCGGAATCGCCGCGGTGGCGCTCATTTTCGGTTCCGTGCACGGCATCACCCTGGGATTCGGCGTGACCTTGATCGGCGAATCGGTCGATTACTCGATTTACTTCTTCATCCAGTCCTCGCGTGGAGATGATGCCGGCGCGGCATCCTGGCAAGACCGGCTGTGGCCGACCATGCGGCTCGGCATGCTCACCTCGGTCTGCGGCTTCGCCTCGCTCCTGCCCTCGGGTTTCCCGGGTCTTGCGCAGCTGGGCGCTTATTCGATCAGCGGCCTGATCGCCGCCGCGGCGGTCACCCGCTTCGTTCTCCCCGAGCTGTTACCGCAGCGCTTCGCGATACGCGATCTGGCTCCGCTCGGCGCTCGAGTGACGGCATGGATGGAGCCCGCGCGCCGCGCGCGAGGCAGCGTGCCTTGGATCATCGCACTCGCACTCGCGGGCGTTGCGCTCGGCGTGCTGGTGCTGGGGCGCGCCACCCTGTGGAACCGCGAGCTGTCGCAGTTGAGCCCGGCTTCGCCCGCGCAGCAACGCATCGATGCCGAGCTGCGCGCCGACTTGGGCGCGCCCGACTCGCTCGATCTCGTGGTGGTATCCGGCGCAAGCCTCGAGGCGGTGCTGCGCGGTGCCGAGCGCGCGGCTCTCGCGCTAGAGCCGTTGGCGGATGCACACGTGATCGGCGGGATCGACTCGCCGTCCAATTATCTGCCGAGTCTCGCAACGCAGGCCGCGCGGCGCGACGGCTTGCCGCCCGCAGCACCGTTACGCGAGAACTTCGATCGAGCCGCCCGCGAGCTGGGGCTCGACAGCCGCGAATTGACGCCCTTTCTGGACGATGTCGAGGCCGCGCGCCACGCGCCGTTGATAACGCCCAAGGATCTCGCGGGCACCTCGCTCGCCGCGGGGCTCGGTGCCCTGCTCATGCACGTCGGCGAGCGCTGGAGCGCGCTATTGCCATTACGCGCGCCGCCGGGCAGCGCGTCCGACATCGATCTCGCGCCGGTACGCGCGGCGCTCGCGGCCGATGCGAGCGTGCATGTGCTCGACCTCAAGCGCGAGTCCGATGCGCTCTACGACGACTATCTGCACGAGGCCATGCGGCTGTCGCTCGCCGGTTTTGCCGCGATCATCGCGCTTCTTTGGTTCGCTCTACGCTCGCTGAAGAGAGCCGCACTGGTGCTCGCGCCCCTCGTGCTCGCGGTTCTGACCGTCGCCGCGGTGCTCGCGCTCTGTGGGATCGAGCTCACGATCCTGCACCTCGTCGGGATGCTGCTGATCGTCGCCGTCGGCTCGAACTATGCCTTGTTCTTCGATCGCCGCGAGGCGGGAGACCGCGCCGGTCCGCTCACCGTCGCCTCGTTGGCTCTGGCCAATCTGTGCACCGTCCTCGGATTCGGACTGCTGTCCTTCTCCGGCGTCCCGGTGCTCGAGGCGCTGGGAACGACCGTGGCGCCGGGGGCGTTCCTGGCACTCTTGTACGCAGCGCTCCTCACCCGCCATGCGTAGCCTGTTCCGGCCCGTGCGGCAAGATCGACTCGCGGATACGCGCATGGTGTGGCTGCCCGGCGCCTACCACACGTCCGCGGATTTCGTGCAGGCGGGGTTCGACACCGCGGTCGCGCGGCGCGGTCTCGAAATCGATTTGCAATTCGCCGATCTCGCGCTGGATCATCTCGGCGATCGCAGCGCCATCGAGGGGCTGGCCCGCGACATCGTGCGGCCGGCCCGCGAGGCGGGCTGCCGCGCGATCTGGCTCGGGGGCATCTCGCTCGGCGGCTCGTTCGTGCTGGATTACGCCGCGACCGATGCGGGGCCGTGGGACGGTCTGTGCCTGCTCGCGCCGTATCCCGGCAACCGCCTGTTGATCGGGGAAATCATTCGCGACGGCTCCCTTGCCGCGTGGCAGCCGGGGCCGCTTGCGGAGTCCGACGAAGAACGTCGAATATGGCGCTTTATTCGCGCCCGCGACCCCGCGCGGCCGCCTTTGTATCTGGGGTACGGGCGTGAAGATCGATTCGCTCAAGGCCTCGATCTGATGGCGCAGGCACTGCCGGCGGCGGCGGTGCAGGTGATCGAGGGCGGACACGATTGGTCCACGTGGTCGGCACTCTGGGAACGGTTTCTGGATCTGGGATGGGCATGAATCGAGAGGTCAAGCAAGGCTTTGCGGCGATGCCGCTCCTGTATGGTTCGGCGGCAGTTCACCTGGCGGCGGCGGCGGCGACGATTGCCCGCCCGCGGCTTTGGCCGTGGACTCTGGGCGCCGTCGTGCTCGATCATCTGCTGATCGCCGCCGCGGGCCTGTGGCCGCGCAGCAATTGGCTGGGCCCGAACTGGACCCGTCTGCCGGCGATGGGCGCCGCGCGCGGTGAGATCGCCATCACCATCGACGACGGCCCTGATCCGGAAGTCACCCCGCGCGTACTCGAGGTGCTCGCGGCCTTCGACGCACGAGCGAGCTTCTTTTGCATCGGCGAGCGCGTCGCGCGCTATCCGGACCTCGCACAAGAGATCGTGCGCCGCGGCCACAGCGTCGAGAATCATTCGCAGCGGCACCGGCACTCGTTCTCGCTCCTCGGACCCTGGCGCATGGCCCGGGAGATTGCCCGGGCGCAGGAGTGCATCGCGCAAGTGACCGGCGAGCGTCCGCGCTTTTTTCGCGCGCCCGCAGGGCTCCGTAATCCCTTTCTCGAGCCGATCCTGAAGCGCCTGAAATTGCAGCTCGTCAGCTGGACGAGGCGCGGCTTCGACACCGTCAACGCCGACGCCGACG
>Ga0302311_10006217_pt1 | contig 12423 bp, 12 predicted proteins | sample III_Palsa_N1_3_FD_200449 | JGI IMG/M metagenome (GOLD analysis project Ga0302311, IMG submission 200449) | Peat permafrost microbial communities from Stordalen Mire near Abisko, Sweden - III_Palsa_N1_3 | ecosystem: Environmental > Terrestrial > Soil > Palsa > Peat permafrost | place: Sweden... | reverse complement strand
CGGAATGGCTGCTGCTGGCGGCATCGACAAACAGGGTCGCCAGGCTGGCGAGATGTTCGGCGCCGGCCTTGATGGTGTCGACCCAGCGCCGCTCGCGCTCGTCGAGGCCGGAGGTCGCCAGGAGATCGCTGATGGCCAGGATGCCGGTCAGCGGCGTGCGGACCTCGTGCGCAAATGCGGCCAGCGCCGCCTCGATGATGCCGGGGGCGGGCGTTCTGACGGCACGTTTGCGCGCCTTGCCGACGGCAATATCTGGAGCGCGTTTTTTCGGCGTCCGCTTGGGGCGCCGTGAGCGCGATTTCGACGCCATGATTCCCCCGACCCGGCCGCCGCCAGCATGCCATGGCTGGCCGGCGGGAGTCACGCCGCAGCGCGTTTTCCACCTGCAATCGAACTCCGGGGAATCCGGCAATTAAGGCAAACCGATCAAGCCGCGGATTTCGGCCGCCGTCGTCCCCCCGGCGCGGAGTTCGCGCAAGCCGGTGGCGGCGGTCGATTTCGACAATTTTTGCCCGGCGTCGTCACGGATCAGGCGGTGGTGCCGGTAGGCCGGCTCTCGCAGTCCCAGCAGCTGCTGCAGCAGCCGATGCAGGCTGGTCGACCAGAACAGATCCTGGCCCCGCACCACCTCGGTCACGCCCTGCAAGGCGTCGTCGATGGTCACCGCGAGGTGATAGCTGGTCGGGGTCTCCTTGCGCGCGAGGATGACGTCGCCCCAGGCCTGCGGCCGGGCGCCGACCGAGCTGGTCTCCCCACCCGGACCTTCGCCGCGCTCGGTCCAGCCGAGTTCGCCGGCGCGGGCGCACGCGGCGCCCATATCGAGCCGCAGCGCGTAGGGAGCACCGGATTCCAGCAGCCGCGCGCGCGCGTCGGACGACAGCAACCGCGCCGAGCCGGGATAGTGCGGCGCCCCGTCGGGGTCGCGCGGCCAGGGGCCATGCGCCTCTCGCTGCGCCACCAATCCCGCGATCTCGGCGCGGCTCTCGAAACTCGGATAGACCAGCCCCTGGGCTGACAGGTTGTCGAGCGCGGCACGATAATCGGCGAGGTGTTCGGATTGGCGCCGCACCGGATGTTCCCAGACGATGCCGAGCCAGGCCAGGTCCTCGTCAATCGCGGCCTCGAATTCCGGCTTGCAGCGCGCCGCGTCGATGTCCTCGATCCGCAGCAGGAAGCGTCCGCCGGCCTGACGCGCCAGATCGAAATTCAGCAACGCCGAATAAGCGTGGCCGAGATGCAGATAGCCGTTCGGGCTCGGCGCAAAACGGAAGACAGGCGGCATTGATCTCTTTCACCGGACATGATGGTTTTAAATCGCAATGACCGTCCACCTCAACACCCAGGCCGACCTCGAAGGCGCCGTCCACGCGCTGGTGAAGCTGGATCCGCGGCTGCGGCCGATCCTGAAGCTGGCGGGCATGCCGGCGCTGCGGCGGCGCGACCCCGGCTACGCCGGCTTGGCCGCGATCGTCTGCGGCCAGCAATTGTCCACCGCCAGCGCCGCGGCGATCTGGGCCCGCCTCATCGCCGCATTCGATCCGTTTCATCACGAGACACTGCGCCGCGCCCGCACTGAGCGTCTCGGCCGGCTCGGACTGTCGGCGGCGAAGATCAAGACCCTGAAGGGTCTGGCGCGCGAAATCGCCGCCGAGCGCCTTGATCTGGAGGCGCTGGCGAACGAGGAGGCCGACACCGCGCACGACGCGCTGACGGCCTTGCACGGCATCGGCCCATGGACCGCCGATGTCTATCTGCTGTTCTGTCTGGGCCATGGCGACGCCTGGCCTGCGGGCGATCTCGCCGTGCAGGAGGCGGTCAGGATCGGGCTTGGACTGAGGACGCGGCCGACCGCGAAGGAGATGGCGCCGCTGGCGGAGCCCTGGCGCCCGCTGCGCGGCGCCGCGGCGCATCTGTGGTGGACCTATTACCGGGTGCTGAAAAAGCGCGAGGGCGTGATCGGGGCAGCGGAAAACCCGCCGCAAAAAGCGAACGCTGTTTTAAACAAGATATCTGTTGCAAAACGGTCATCGGCAAAAGCAAAGATCACGGCAGCGAAAATGCCGGGATCGAAACCATGAAATCCACCGACTTCATCGTGGCCCGCGACGATCTGCAGCAATGCAAACTCGTCGAGATGCAATTGCCTGATATCGCCACGCTGCCTGACGAAGCCCTGCTGGTCAAAGTCGATCGCTTCGCGTTGACAGCCAATAACATCACTTATGCTGTTTTGGGCGATCAGTTGAAATACTGGCAGCTGTTTCCGGCGCCCGACCATTTCGGCAACATTCCGGTATGGGGATTTGGCGATGTGATCGCGTCGCGTCATCCCGGCATCGCCGCAGGCGAACGTCTGTTCGGCTATTTTCCGATGGCGACCCATCTGGTGATCGAGGCCGCCGACGTCAGCAAGCGCGGCCTGCGCGACGCTGCGGCGCATCGCCAGGGCGTGGCTCCGGTCTACAACGCCTATGCGCGCGTCAGCGGCGACGATGCTTTCGCCGGCCGCCAGGGCGATTATCAGGCGCTGCTGCGGCCGCTGTTCATGCTGTCGTTTCTGGTCGACGATTCCCTGAGCGAGCATGAATTTTACGGCGCCCGCAGCGTCATGCTCTCCAGCGCGTCCAGCAAGACCGCGTTCGGCCTCGCGCATCTGCTGCACCGGCGCAAGGATATCCGCGTGATCGGGCTGACGTCGGCAGGCAATACCGATTTCGTCCAATCGCTCGGCTGCTACGACGAGGTGGTGACCTATGACCGCGTGACATCGCTGCCGCCGGATTCATCCGTCGCATTGGTGGACATGGCCGGCAACAGCGATTTGCGGGCGAAGCTGCACCGGCATTTCGGCGACCGGATGAAATATTCCGGACGCATCGGACTGACCCATCGCAGCTCGTCGCCGGACGAGCCGGCATTGCCGGGCGCCAAGCCAATGTGGTTTTTTGCTCCCGACCAGATTCGCAAGCGCGCCAAAGAATGGGGACCCGGCGGCATCGAGACGCGATTCGGCGCGGCATGGTCGGGCTTCGCCCCGATGCTGGACCGGTGCCTCGAGGTCATCGAGGGCCGCGGAGGTGCCGCGGTGAAGCAAATCTATCTCGACACGCTCAACGGCCGCGTCCCGCCCAATCAGGGTCATATCCTGTCGCTGGCGGAGTAAGAAGACAACACGGCACGCGCCTCGCATGCGGCAATCGATTCCGCTCACAGATAATTCCGCTCACGGATAACAAGTCTCGCATCAGCTCTTTGGCGTATCGTATCGTTGCTCGATATGGAACGATTTCGCCGTGATCAGCCATGCACTATCGATGCAATGGTACGAGAGGTAGTCGATATATAGAAGCGTGTCGATCCTGACACGGACCTTGGCGATTGCCTGACTCGGCGACGCAAAATCTACCAGCAATAGCTCTTGTTGCCGAGGAGCGTTTTTGGATTTCGGCGACTGACCGGCAGTAAGCGCACTCTTGAATTCCTGCGCGGACAATACCCGTAAGCTTCCGTCTCGTAATCCATGCAACTGGGCGCTCGGCGCAAATACGTGGCTAAAGCGTGACACGTCATTATCAAACATGAGGTCGAAGTAGCGTTCAACGGCGTCAAGCAACGAATGACAGGCTGCATGCTGGAGCATCATGGACTCACTTGGCTTCGAGGACCGAGCCATTATCGTTGCATGCGACCCGCCAGCATGTCCTTGCTAAAGACACCAATATTTGCCAGCAATACGCAATCTTACGCCTTTTGAGCCGCAAAAAGTTACTCGATATGCCGAAATTCGATCTCGATATGGTAGACCGGCGGATTGTTGCCGAGTTGCAGGCCAATGGGCGTTTGAGCAACGTCGAACTTGCGGACAAGATCGGATTGTCACCTTCGCCGTGTCTGCGTCGCGTCAAGCGTCTCGAACGGGATGGGTACATTGAAGGCTATCGGGCAACCCTGCGGCGCGACCGCATCGGGCTCGGCTTCTCGGTCTTTCTCGGCGTCAAGATCGACGGGCATGCCAATGAACGTGCGCTGCAGTTCGAGAAGGCCGTTGTCGCGATGCCCGAGATTGTTGCATGCCACCTCGTCTCCGGTGAGGCAGATTATTTCCTTGAAGTCGTCGTACCGGATCTTGCCGACTATCAGCGCTTTCTGGTCGACAAACTCCTCAATATGCCAATCGTGCGCGAGGTACGCAGCAACATCGCAATTCAGACACTCAAGGCGGGGGCGCCGTTGCCGCTCAAACACCTTGAAAGAGAGCGGGCTCAAAAGCGTTCGCAGGTGACCAGGCCTGGACGGACGGAACAAGGCGGACGGCGAAGATAGTTGCGCAGCCACCTACGCCACCTGCCCTTTCTGTCCAATCCCAAAGCGTATAGGTTTCGGGTCAGGGAAACGCCGCAAAAGACGGCCGGTGCAGAGAAGCGCGCATGCTCGATAAAACCGATGATGTTTCGATGTCAGCCGAAAACTGGCTGGCGCAATTCGAAAGCGCGCTCGCCAGGCCCGATCCCGGCCTGCTGAAGACGCTGTTTCATCCCGACAGTTATTGGCGCGATGTGCTGGCGCTGAGCTGGAACATCCAGACCCTCAACGGCGCGAAACTAATCCAGAATGCGCTAAAAGCCTGCGCCGTCAGCGCGGCCGCCGGTGACTTCAGGATCGACCCCGATCGTGCCGCACCGCGACGCGTAACCCGCGCCGGCACCGAGGCGATCGAGGCGATCTTCAAGTTCCAGACCCGGCAAGGCCGCGGCAGCGGAATCCTGCGGCTGATCGCGGACAGCAGCGACGGCGGCAAACTCAAAGCCTGGACGCTGCTGACCGCGCTCGACGAATTAAAAGGATTTGAGGAGCAGCTTGGATCAGCGCGGCCCCGCGGCCAGTCCTACTCGCGCGACTTTCGCGGCCCCAACTGGCTCGATCTGCGCCAGGCCTCAACCGCCTATGCCGACCGCGATCCGGTGGTGTTGGTGGTCGGAGGCGGACAGGCCGGGCTTTCGATCGCGGCGCGCTGCAAGCAATTGCAGCTCGATACGCTGATCGTCGATCGCGAGGCGCGGATCGGCGACAATTGGCGCCAACGCTACCACGCGCTGACGCTGCATAATCAAGTGCAGGTCAACCACCTGCCCTATATGCCGTTCCCGCCGAACTGGCCGGTCTATATCCCCAAGGACAAGCTCGCCAACTGGTTCGAGGCCTATGTCGACGCCATGGAGCTGAACTACTGGACCGGCACCGAGTTCGAGCGCGGCAGCTACGACGAAGCGGAAGAACGCTGGTCGGTGGTGCTGCGCCGCGCCGACGGCAGCACGCGCACGATGCATCCGCGCCATGTCGTGATGGCGACCGGCGTCAGCGGCATTGCGAATATGCCTGACATCCCGACGCTCAGGGATTTCGCTGGCACGGTGCTGCATTCCAGCCGGTACAGCGACGGCGAGGAATGGAGCGGCAAAACCGCTGTCGTGATCGGCACCGGCAACAGCGGCCACGACATCGCGCAGGATCTTCATTCAAGCGGCGCGAGGGTAACGCTGGTGCAGCGCAGCCCGACCTTGATCACCAATATCGAACCCTCGGCGCAGCTGGCCTATGCGGCGTATAATGAGGGAACCCTTGATGACAATGACCTGATCGCGACCTCGATGCCGCTTGAGCTGGCGAAAAGAAGCCATGTGATGCTGACCGAGCAGTCGAAAAAATTCGACCGGGAATTGCTCGACGGCCTCGCGCGCGTCGGCTTCAAGCTCGATTACGGCGAAGGCAACACCGGCTGGCAGTTCAAATACCTGACCCGCGGCGGCGGCTATTATTTCAACGTCGGCTGCTCCGATCTGGTGGCGCGCGGCGAAATCAAATTGGCGCAATTTGCGGATATCGAATCATTTGCCGGGGCAGGCGTGCGGATGAAGAGCGGCGAGACGCTGACCGCCGATCTGATCGTGCTGGCGACCGGCTACAAGCCGCAGGAGCATCTGGTGCGCAGGCTGTTCGGCGAAGAAGTCACGTCGCGCGTCGGCCCGATCTGGGGATTCGGCGAAGGACAGGAACTGCGCAACATGTATACCCGCACCGGCCAGCCCGGCCTCTGGTTCATCGCCGGGAGTCTCGCGCAATGCCGCATCAATTCGAAATATCTGGCGTTGCAGATCAAAGCGGTCGAGGAAGGCCTGCTGGCCCGGAACATGTGCGATCAGCTTCAACGTTCCTCATGATCCAGGATCTCCCGGACGATGAAGGATTCGGCGTGGCGCCAAGCCTCGTCGTTGTCGCCCCGGAAGGTGACGAGACGGTTGAAAACGACGCTCCGCGTTTTGACATCGACGATGTCGAATTTTGCCCATTGCACAAGCGTGCTGAGTTTATGAAAGCTGCTGATCAGGAGATAGGCGGCGCCGGCCGCTTGCGCCTTGCCGAGCAACTGATCTGCATCGACGTCGCCAACCGAACATGCGTTTAGCGGACAATCGAGGGCGACGTTTCGCACCTTTCCGCTCGCCGCCAGATCGGCGCGCATTGAGGTTTCGAATTCGCGCAAGCGCCGGAAATGCTCGGCGCTCTGATCGATGACCTCACCCGAGGTGTCGATGTACTGGATCTCCGCGACCGCCAGCACGGCTGCCTCGTCTTGCGCCTGACTTTGTCGAACGGAACCGGCGCAGAAAAGGGCGGCGACGGCCAAAGCGAGGCCGGCTGATCGCAGTTTTATCGACTTTTCCATGGGACGGCTTTCCTGTTGGCGATCTGCCTTGGCGCTAGTTGGGCTGTTCCAGCAGGCGGCGCTGAATCAGCCAGCGCGCCCCACGACTCCAGGCCGAGTTGGCGCCCGCGCGCAGGTCGGTCTGCTCGACGTCGACAAGCGCCCCGGATTGAGCGTCGCGAATTTTATAGGTCACCGCGTAGTCTGTCCGGCTGATGCGCGTGACGATCCCGATCATGGACTGGTCCGCGTTAAGACCCGCGGCGATGCTGGCTTCGCACCCCTCGCAATCGTGCAGTTTACCTGTTTTGGCTGCGTCGTCGCGCGCCGCGCCGACGTCGACCAATTGGTAGCGTCCGGATTCCGCGATCAGCCGCCGCGCCTCTTCCGTCGAAAGCCGCAATTGCTCGCGGTCGACATCATCGGGAGGAGTGTACGCCGCAGCGGCACTGAAATCCTCCAATTCGAACGGAAAGACCGCAAGCTTGATGGGATGCGGTGCGGCGGGTTCGGCCGCCTTGGCGGCTGCGACCCCTGCAACAAACATTACCGGAGTGAGGATGAAAGCCATCCAGCGCATGGGTGAACCTTTCGAGTTGCCAAATCGCGGCCATATCGCCCGATCCGCGGCCTTCGCGAAATGGAGGCTTTCCCCGAATTGACCGGGTGAAATGCCCGATCTTGCCTCGTCCCTCTTTCTTCCCGGCGAAATTTGCTTCTAAATGCGGGGAAAGGGAGAGAGCTTGCAACAGGCCCCTCATTCCGTGGCGGGCCGCGCGCGCGCCATCGATCTGAAGCTGCGGCTGGCGCTACGCGTCGCGGCGCTTGCGGCGATTTGCTTCCTCGCTGTCGCAGCCTATGCCTTGTTTGACAGCGACCGCGCCACCAGAGACAGGGCGAGCCGTATCGCCGCAATCGTCGCCAAGGATATCTCGCTGCAGCAGGCGCAGGCGCAATGGTATTCCTTGTCCCCAGCCTAACTCCGGATTTGCAGCGGGTCGCGGCGCCTTTGATGGAGCCAGGCCTCTGCATCGCCTATCGGGACAAGGCGGGAGATTTTCGACAGGGTATCTGTAGCGGAGCGCTCGCCGACGAAATTGCCGCGCCCGAAAGTTTCGCTGCACTGTATCGCGCCTTCTTTCATCCCGGCGAACCGATCTCGATGCCGCTCCTTGTTGAGGGCAGGACCCAGGGTGTGGCGATCGCGACCGTCGATCCCGCCACGCAGATTGGCCAGAGCTGGCGCGAGGCGAGCCGCCTTCTCTCCATCATGGCTTTCGCCCTGGCAGGACTTTGCCTCGCGGTCTATGCGGCGCTCGCGCGCGCGCTGCGGCCGACGCACGTCATTCACGCTGGGCTAAAGCAGCTCGCGGCGAACAATCTCTCCGCGCGCCTGCCCAGTTTCGATCTTGCGGAGCTCTCGGCGATTTCCGACGTCTTCAACACGCTCGCGCAAAAGCTGGAGGCCACCCTTGCCGAACGCAACACGTTGACCAGAAAGCTGATAGCCGTACAGGACGAAGAGCGGCGCCACCTTGCTCGCGAATTGCACGACGAATTCGGCCAGTCGCTCACGGCCATCGCGGCGCAGGCCGCCGCCGCTGCCCATACGGCGGAGCGCGAATGTCCACCGCTGTTGGAAGAATGCCGGGGCATCTCGCGCACGACCGCGGGCATGATGGAAACGCTGCGCGGCGCGCTGGTGCGCCTGCGCCCGCCCGACATCGAGGAACTCGGCCTGACCCTCAGCCTCGAAAGCCTCGTTGCGAGCTGGAATGGCTTCGAGAAGGGGCGCACCCGATTCGAAATCGCCGTCATTGGCAGGGTCGACGATTTGCCGCCAAGCGTCTGCGCCAGTCTTTATCGCATCGCCCAGGAGGCGATCACCAATGCAGCGAAGCACGCCCAGGCCCGGCGCGTGCAACTGCGTCTCGAGGCAGGACATGCCGATATCGTCCTGAGCGTCGAGGACGATGGCGAGGCGACGGGCGGCAGTCTGCCGGCAAAACCCGGCATGGGACTTCTCGGCATGCAGGAGCGGGTCATTTCCCTCGGCGGAACGCTGCGTTTCGAGCGGCGCGTGGCGGGCGGCGCCCGGCTTGTCGCGACCATTCCCGATATAGGGTCGGAATTCTAGGCATGCCCGATACCAGGAACTTCACGCGGGTGATGCTGGTGGACGACCACGCCATCGTGCGCGAGGGTTATCGCTCGCTGCTGCAGAAGCAGGATCGTCTTCGGGTCGTCGCCGAAGCTGGCAACGGGGCCGAGGCCTATCGCGTCTACAAGGACGTCAAGCCCGACCTCGTCATCATGGACCTGTCGATGCCGGGGATTGGCGGGGTCGAGGCGATCCGCCGCATCCGGCAGTGGGATAATTCCGCACGTATCCTCGTATTCACAATGCACCAGAGCGCCGCTTATGCGGTCCAGGCGATCAAGGCGGGCGCGCGCGGCTTTGTTACGAAAAGCAACCCGCCAGACACGCTGCTGCGTGCGATCGCCGACGTCATGGCCGGGCGCATCGCGCTCAGTTCTGACATCGACCATGAGCTTGCCATCAGCCGGCTCGCCGACGAACCTTCGGCCATTGACGCACTGAGCCCGCGGGAATTCGAAATCCTGCGCATGTTGCTGGCGGAGAAATCCGTCGATGACATCGCCGAGACGCTGCATGTCAGCGTCAAGACGGTGGCCAACACGCGTTATCTCATTCGCGCCAAACTCGGCGTCGTGTCCGACATCGAGCTTGTCCGCCTTGCGCTTCGCCAGCGGATCATCGCAGCGGAGGAAATCGGGAACTAGCCGGGCCGAGATGATGCGCTTCCACGCTAAATGGCGCATCGACCATCGGGTCGTGACACCGATCGATTTGCGGTCCAAACTATCGAATAAAATAACGTCAGGGAGAACCGCATGCCGGTCATTCTCGGTTCGGGTGAGCATCGCTATCGCGTGGTAGAGGACTGGGCGAAGCTGCCGCCGGGGTGGAACCTCACCGATGTTGCATCCGTCGCCGTCGACAGCAAGGACCGCATCTACGTCTTCAATCGTGGCGCCCATCCGATGGTCGTGCTCGACCGCGCGGGCAATTTTGTCACAAGCTGGGGCGAAGGCCTGTTCAGCCGCGCCCATGGCCTGCACATCGACGCCGACGACAATCTCTATTGCACCGACGACGGCGACCACACCGTGCGCAAATGTTCCACCGGCGGCAAAGTGCTGCTGACCATCGGCATCCCCAACAAGCCCGCGCCATTCATGAGCGGCGAGCCGTTCCACCGCTGCACGCACACGGCGCTCTCGCCCAAGGGCGAAATCTATGTGTCGGATGGTTACGGCAATGCCTGCGTTCACAAATATACGCCAGACGGAAAACTGCTGAAGACCTGGGGTGAGCCGGGCACCGATCCCGGCCAGTTCAATATCGTGCACAACATCGTCACCGACGCCGACGGCTTCGTCTATGTCGCCGATCGCGAGAACCACCGTGTGCAGGTGTTCGACGGCAACGGCAAATATGAAGCACAGTGGAACAATCTGCACCGGCCCTGCGCGCTGCATTGCTGCGGCGGCAAGCATCCCAACTTCATCATTGGCGAACTCGGCCCCGGGATGCCGATCAACCGCAAGATGCCGAATCTCGGTCCGCGCCTGACCATCGTCGATGCCAAGGGCAATCGTATCGCAAGGCTCGGCGGCGAACACGGTCCCGGCCTTGAAATCGGCAAATTTCTCGCGCCGCACGGCGTCGCGCTGGATTCGAAGGGCGATATCTATGTCGGCGAAGTCGGCGTCACCAACTGGACAACGAGCTTTCCGGATACGCCGAAACCGGACGTGGTTCGCTGCCTGCAGAAGCTGGAAAGAATTTAGGCTTCATTCCGCCCTGACGTTGGACGCCTTGATGATCGGCCACCACCGTTCCATCTCGGCTTTCTGAAAGGCCCGCAAGGCCTCCGGCGATTGCTGGTCGCGCGGCGATATTTGAATGCCTAATTGCTCGAAACGCATTTGCACCGATGGATCGGCAAGGATCCGCACCAGGGTGGCATTCAACTTCGCGATGATATCCCGAGGCGTATCTTTCGGCACCCAAAGCCCGTACCAGAGCGAAGCAAAGAAACCGGGCAGCCCCGCCTCATCCGCCGTCGGAATTTCCGGCGACGAAGGCAGCCGCGTCCAGCCGGTGACGGCATAGGGCTTGATGCTGCCGGTGGATATCAGCGCCCTGAAATTCGACGCCGGCTCGATCATGAAATCGATTTGTCCCGCCAGGAGATCCTGCATCGCCGGCGCGTTGCCGCGATAGGGCACGAATTGAAACCTGGTTGCGGTCTCCTTTTGAAACGAGATGCCGGCGAGATGACCGGCCGCGCCGACCCCGGCAATGCCCACCGACGCCCTGTCGGGATTGGCCTTGAGATAGGCGATCAGCCCCTTCAGATCGTCCGCCGGCAGGCTCTTCCTGCCGGCCATCAACAACGGCTCGCTGCCGATCAGGATCACCGGTTCCAGATCCTTCAACAGATCGAACGGAAGGGTGTAAAGGCCGCCGGTCAGCATATGCGTGGTCGAGGTGCCGATACTGAGCGTATAGCCATCGGCGGGCGAGCGAACGGCGCGGCCGACGCCGATGCTTCCGGCGGCGCCTGCCACATTCTCGATGATGACGGATTGACCGAGAATACCCCGCATCTGCTCAGCCAGATAGCGAGCCAGCGTGTCGGTGGCGCCTCCGGCGGGGAACGGCACGATCATGGTCAACGGGCGGGCAGGATAGTTCTGCGCCGCTGCGCTGCCGATCCATCCCGAACCCAACAGGATCGCGGCCATTGCCGTCAGCCATCTGCGCATGGGCCTCCTCCGAATTTGGCGATTGGCGATTTTAGTTATTCAGGCTTTCCGCTCTGTTCCAATGCACCGATCATTTTTCGCCGATCACCTCGCGCCGCTGCCGTTCGGATTCCTCCGCGTAGCGTCGCATCGCATGGGCTTCGGTCAGAATGCCGACCGGCCGCTGGTCGCCGGTTTCGACCACGGCCAGCGATTCGGCTTCCGCAGTGTCGAAAATCGCAATGGCTTCCTGGATATTCATGGCGGGATGCAGCACGATGTTGCGGTGATGAAGGATGGCATGAAGGCCATTCATGATATCGATATCCGGCGCGTGCGCATCCGCCACCACCACCAGCCCGGCATAATGGCCGACGGCGTCGACCACGATCACCTGGGTCTTCGACCCCAGCGGGAACTTGCTGCGGAATTCTTTAACCGGCATGTCGGCGTTGACGGTGACCACGTCCGGCCGCATCAGATGCCGCACCGTGAGATCACGGATCCAGCCGATATCGGCGGCGCTGCGGATGGTCTCGCCGCGCAAATGCAATCGCCAGGTCGCGAACGAGTATCCGAACCATTCGCGGGTAATCTGGGTCGAGATGATGACCGCGACCAGCACGATCGTGGTCAGCCAGAGATCGCCGGTCGACTCCAGCGCGATGAACGACATCGTCAGCGGGCCGCCGATCACGGACGCCGACAGCGCGCTCATGCCGACGACCGCATAGACGTTGGGATCGAGATCGAGGCCCGGCCAGATCACATCGAAGCCGGCGGCGAACAGCCGGCCGCCGAGCGCGCCCAGAAAAAGCGTGGCGAAAAACAATCCGCCGCGAAAGCCGCTGCCGAGCGAAATCACAGACGCGATCGCTTTGAGG
>Ga0302311_10006216_pt1 | contig 12423 bp, 8 predicted proteins | sample III_Palsa_N1_3_FD_200449 | JGI IMG/M metagenome (GOLD analysis project Ga0302311, IMG submission 200449) | Peat permafrost microbial communities from Stordalen Mire near Abisko, Sweden - III_Palsa_N1_3 | ecosystem: Environmental > Terrestrial > Soil > Palsa > Peat permafrost | place: Sweden... | reverse complement strand
TGGCGGCCCGGCAGCGCTGCCGAGGGCAGCGTCGCCCAGGCCACGGTGCCGCGAGCCGTCTTGAGCAAAAGCGACATTCCCGCCCAGCCGGCCGACGCCCCGCAGGCCGACGCCCCTCCGGCCGACGCCCCGCAGGACGGCTGGGGACAGGGCAACGGGCCCCAGCCCCAGCCCCAGCCCCAGGGCGACTGGGCGCCGGCTGACGGGCCCGAGGGCGACCGGGCCGCAGCGGACGGGCCTCGAGGCGAGTGGGGCCCGGCGAACGCCCCGCAAGGATACGGACAGCAGGGCGACTGGGATCAGGGCTACGGACCTCGGGGCCACGGACCTCAGGGCTACGGACCCCAGCAGGACTGGGGTCAGGGCAACGCCCCGCAAGGCCATGGACCCCAGCAGGACTGGGGTCAGGGCAACGCCCCGCAAGGCTACGGACCGCAGGATTACGGACCGCAGGACGGACCGCCGGGGTACGGGCCTCAGGACGGACCGCAGGCCAGGCCGCGACGGCGGCGGCGGCCGGTCCGGTGGTCCGTCATCACGCTCTTCGTCCTCCTGGTGCTCGCGATCGTGGCGGTGATCGCCAACTTCGTGGGCCAGGCGATCGCCGAGAACGACATGGCCAACCAGTTCACCGCCAACGGGCTGCCGGTCAAGCCGTCGGTCGACATCGAGGGCTTCCCGTTCCTCACCCAGGTTGTCCAGAAGGACTTCAAGAAAGTCGTCATCAGCGCCAGCAACATCCCGGCGGGCCCGGTGACGATCTCCAGCCTGAACGCGACGATCACCGGCATGCACCTGAACTCGTCGTGGAACGGCGCGACGATCGACCACCTCAGCGCCACCGCCTTCGTGTCCCTCAGCTCGCTCACCGGCGGCATCTCGAGCGAGCTGGGGGACGCCGCCTCGCTCACGGCAGTGCCCGACGGCGCCGATAAACTGAAGGTCACCGGGACCGTGCTCGGGCTGAGCGCCAGCGGCGTGGTCGAGATCAAGCAGACCGGACCGCAGCAGATCACCGTTGAGCTGCCGACGACCGGCGGCCTGGTCGGGACGCTGCTCGGCTCGGCCGCCTCATTCCCGATCAACCTCCCGGCCGGCGTCCCGCCGAGCCTGCGGATCACCGGGCTGACGCTCAACGGGCAGGGGCTCACCCTCTCGGCCGCCGCGACCAACGCCACCTTCAGCAAGTAGGGGCCAGCAGCAAGCAGGCGCCGACGGCAGCTAGGCCAGCAAGCGCCCGTAACCGTGAAACGGCAGGCAAAATCGCCCAACACGGGAAACACATGGCAATGCGGGGTACCCTGCGCGCGGGTGCTGGGTATAAACGATGGTTAGCCGGTCCACTGAGGGGAGCTCCCTGGTGAGCAATTACCAACCGAACGGCGGATGGCCGGAGCAGCCGCCGCCGCGCGGCGGGCAGCCCGGCCAGTACGGCGGGCAAGGCCAGTACGGCGGCGGCCAGCAGGGCGGCCAGGGCGGCGGCGGCCAGCAGGGCGGCTACGGCGGCCAGCAGCCGCCGTACGGTCAGCAGCCCTCCGGCTCCGAGGAGACGGTCCCGCGCGGCGTGCGGCCGCAAGGCTGGCAGCAGCCCCAGCAGCAGCCCTCCGGGTACGAGGAGACGGCCGCGCGGGGCGTGCAGCAACCCTCCTGGCAGGACAACCCGCAGCAGCCCCCTGCCGGGCAGTCGCGCCCGCCCAGGCGCAAGCATCGCGGCCGCCGCTGGCTCATCGCGCTCGTCGTCCTGATCGTGATCCTGGTCGGGATCGACTTCGGGGCCAAGGCCTTTGCCGAGAACGCGATCGCGACCAAGATCGACTCCTCCGGGCTCGGCACCAAGCCCTCGGTGGACATCGAGGGGTTCCCGTTCCTCACCCAGGTCGCCTCGCGCGACCTGAGCCAGATCGACATCAACGCGAGCAACTTCACCGTCAAGCAGGTCGTGATCAGCAGCCTGCACGCGACCGCGACCGGGGTCCACATCAACGGGTCTTTCAACGGCGGGACGGTCGACAAGATCAACGGCACCGTGGTGGTCTCGTTCGCCACCGTCACCAACCTGATCCCGATCCCGGGCCTGACGGTCAGCGCCGACCCGGCTGACGGGCCGGACGCGATCAAGTTCAACTCCTCCCTGGGCGGCGCGACCGGGAAGATCGAGCAGGTCAACTCGAACACGATCAAAGTCGAGGTCGGCAACCTGACCGGCCTGGCGGGCCTGGCATCGCTCATCGGCGGGTCGGCGATCGCCTCGTCGTACACCTTCGACATCCCGACGCTGCCGGCCGGCCTGGTCGTCCGCTCGATCAGCGTCACCAGCCAGGGCATCGTCGCCACTGCCTCGGCTCAGAACACCACGCTGTCCCAGTAGTGAGCTCAGATAACAGCCCGCGACCTTCCAGTAAGGAATATCCAGCGAAAATCGGTGTCGCGTTAGCTACCCAGTGCCCCAGAAGACCCGCCATCAACCTGGTTAATATGACATAATTGGTCATACATGGGCAAAGGGGAAGAATCGGAAGCGCTCTCAGATGCACCTACGGGTGGCCCATAATGGCGGGAGCGCGTCGTGCACGAACATCCAGGAGTCGCCCGTGACACCCGGCAAGAAGGTGAGCCGAAAGGCACCGCCGGTGACCGTGAGCCCTACCGCGTCACCCTCGGTGCGGACGCTTATCCTCGGCATCGACCGCACCGGCCGGATCGTCCAGCATGACCGCACGGCTCCGAAAGTTCTCGCACGATCGAGCGATGACCTGCTCGGGGTTAACCTCGCCGACATCACCGCGACCCAGCCTAAGGACGGCGGCAAGCCGGTCTCCCCCGACCAGGGCGCGATCCTCGTGGTCGCCTCGCTGCTCGAGGCGATCAAGGCCGACCGCGAGGCGAACGATATGCTCTCGATCGCGCTGGCCGACGGGACCATCGCCAGCTCCGTGGTCAGCGCCCGGCCGATGCAGGCGGGCGGCAGCGACGTCGCCGCCCTGGTGATCCTGCAGATCCCGATCCCGTCGGGCGAGCGGTTCATCGAGCCCGGCCTGATGCGCGAGGTCCTGCTGCGCGACTCCGCCCTCTCCGACGAGGACACGCTCGACTTCAGCGACCTCGCCAAGAAGATGACGGCGCAGCTGGTGCCGGCCTTCTGCACCGCCGCCGAGGTGCTCGTGCTCGAGTCGCTGATCGGCGACAACGAGGTCCCCGCGCACGTTCCCGAGGCGGACGTCCCGCTCCGGCGGCTGCACGTCAAGCACGACAAGGAGAACCCCGCCTGGCAGGCCGCGTTCCCGGTCGGCGAGATTCTCCGCTTCCCCGGCAACTCCCCCTACTCGCGCTGCATCGCCACCGGCGAGCCGATCCTTGAGGCGTCCATCACCCCGGAGGCGGCCAGGAAGCTCGCCCGCGCGTGGCGGCGCAAGCCGGTCGGCGGGCTGCTGTCCGACACCTCGATGCTGGTCCTCCCGGCCATCTCCAAGGGCACCGTGGTCGGCCTGTTCTGCTGCTTCCGGGAGCTCGGCACCCGCCGGTTCGACCGGTACGACATGGACATGGCGATGGACTTCGCCGCCCGGCAGGCGGTCTTCTTCGACCACGCGACCCGCTACAACCGGGAGCACGCGACCGCGCTTACGCTGCAGCGGGCGATGCTGCCGACCCACCTGTCCTATCCCTCCTCGATCGACGTCCGCCACCGTTACCTGCCCGGCAGCGAGCTGGTGGAGGTCGGCGGCGACTGGTACGAGTCGATCAGGCTGCCCGGCGCCCGGGTCGCGCTCGTCGTCGGCGACGTGGCCGGGCACGGCGTCCGGGCCGCGGTCACGATGGGCCGGCTCCGCACCGCGATCCAGACCCTGGCGATGCTCGAGCTGCCCCCGGCGGCGACGCTGCAGCAGCTCGACGAACTCATGCAGAACATCGGCGAGCGCGAGCCGCACTTCGCGACCTGCGCCTACGGGGTCTACGACGCGGTCACCGGCGAGATCGAGCTGGCCGTGGCCGGCCACCTGCCGCCGCTGCTGGTCAACCCGGACGGCACCAACGAGTACCTTGAGGTGCAGCCGTCCCCGCCGCTCGGCATCATCGACGACGGCGTCGTCGAGACCACCCGTCACCAGGTCGAGGACGGCTCGCTGTTCGTCCTCTACACGGACGGCCTGGTCGAGTCCCGCGACCGGGACATCAGCGAGGGCCTGGACCGGCTGCAGGTCGCGTTCGGCGAGGGCGCGCCGGAGAAGGATCTCGAGGACCTGTGCAAGACCGCCCTCGACGGCGTCTACTCCGACGCCAAGCGCGACGACATCGCGGTGCTCATCGCCAAGCTGCGGCGCATACCGGAAGATCACCGGATCAGCTTCCCGCTCGACCCCGAGCTCTCCTCCGTCCGGCAGGCGCGGTCGATGATCAGGGACCCGCTCAAGCGCTGGGGTCTCGAGGACCTCATCCCGGTCACCGAGCTGCTGGTCTCGGAGCTGGTTACCAACGCGATCAAGTACGCCAACGGCGAGACGCTGCTGCAGCTCATCCTGGAGCCCGACTCGCTGACGTGCGAGGTGCACGACATCTCGCCCGCGTTGCCCCGGGTGCTCCAGGTCGACAAGGACGCCGAGAACGGCCGCGGCCTGCACGTCGTCTCCCAGCTGTCGGCCCGCTGGGGCGCGCGCCGCTCGCAGACGGGCAAGGTCGTCTGGTGCGAGCAGCCCGTCCCGCGGGAGATCGGCGACGCGATGCGCGCCGCGATGGGGATCGAGCCCCCGATTTTCCACTAGGCTGCGTGGCGTGCACCGGCTCTTTCCCGTAACGCCCCCGCCGCGCTCCTGAGCGGGGCGTTAGGCCACTTCCTTCCCATCGGGCAGCCAGCTAGGCAGGCGCCCCGCTTCCGCGACCTTTCCCACCTCGTCGCAGGAGCGATTCACCATGCCTATTTCCACCCTCTGCCTTGTGCTGTCCGGCTTGCTCTGGGGAACCGGCGGCCTCATCGGCACCCTCTTCGGCCGGGCCGCTGGCCTGTCCGCGCTGTCGGTCGCCGCCTACCGGCTGCTGGCCGGCGGCGGCCTCATCGTCGCCTTCCTGACCCTGACCGGCAAGCGGCCGCCCGCCGGACGGGCCGCCTGGACCCGGATCGCCGTGATCGGCCTGCTGTCGGCGCTGTTCCAGAGCTGCTACTTCGCGGCCATCGCGCTGACCTCGGTCAGCCTGGCCACGCTGGTCACGATCGGCGGCACCCCGGTCATCGTCGCCCTCGTCGAGCACGCCCGCGGCCATCGCGCCCTCGACCGGGCGGGCACGATCACCGTCGCCCTCGCCCTGGCCGGGCTCGGCCTGCTGGTCGGCCGTCCCGGTGGCGGCTTCAGCGAGACCGCGGCGCTGGCCAGCACCGGGCTGGCGCTGCTCTCCGCGGCCGGCTTCGCCGCGGTCACGCTGCTCGGGACGTCCCCGGTGACCGGCCTGGACGAGCTGACCCTGAACGGATTCGCGTTCAGCCTCGGCGGCCTGGCGCTGCTCCCGGCGGCCGCGGCGCTCGGCGGCGGCCTCGGCTTCCGGCCCAGCCTCGCCTCGGCCGGGCTGCTGGCGGCGCTCGGGACCGGCCCGACCGCCGTCGCCTACACGCTGTACTTCCGCGGCCTGCGGAGGGCGTCAGCGAGCACCGCGGCCCTGCTGTCGCTCATCGAGCCGCTCACCGCCGCCGTGCTCGCGGCGCTGGTGCTCGGGAACAGGCTGAGCGCGATAGGGATCGCCGGGGCGGTCATGCTGCTGGCCGCGGTCGTCCGCACGGTGCGAACAGCGGGGTAGGGTACCGGTTGAAATAACGGTCCGTTCGATATAAGGATTTTGAATTTCATGAATGTGAAGTCATAAGCCTTTTATATCGAACGGACCGTTGCTCCGCGTTGGTTATTCGACGGTGACGCTTTTGGCGAGGTTGCGGGGCTTGTCGATGTCGCGGCCGAGCTTGGTGGCGGCGTGGTACGCGAGCAGTTGGAGCGGGATGTTGAACAGGATCGGCTCAAGCTCGGGCTCGGCCCGGGGCACCCGGATGGTGGCGTCGGCCAGCCCGTCGGGGATGTCGGCGCTGGTCACCGCGATGACCGGGCCGCCCCGGGCCTTGATCTGCTCGATCGTGGAGATGTTCTTGGCGATCAGGTCGTCGGACGGGATGATCACCACGCTCGGCATGTCGGACTGGATCAGCGCCAGCGGGCCGTGCTTGAGCTCGCCTGCCTGATAGGCCTCGGCGTGCACGTAGGAGATCTCCTTGAGCTTCTGCGCGCCCTCGCGAGCCACCGGCCAGCCGCGGACCCGGCCGATAAAGAACATGTGCTCGGCGTTGGCGTAGCGGTTCGCGATCGTCTCGATCGCGTCCTCCTCGGCCAGGATCTCCGACACCTGGGCGGGGAGATTGCGCAGGCCGTTGACGACCCGCTCGCCGCTGGCCGAGGAGAGATCGCGGACCCGGCCGAGGAGCAGCGCCAGCAGCGCGAAGTTGACCGCCATGTTGGTCAGCGCCTTGGTCGAGGCGACCGAGACCTCGGGCCCCGCGTGCAGGAAGATCCCGTGACCGCACTCCCGCCCGATCGCCGAGCCGACCACGTTGACCGCCCCGATGACCTGGCCGCCCTTGCGGCGCAGCTCCTGGACCGCCATCAGCGTGTCGATGGTCTCGCCGGACTGGGAGACCGCGACGTAGAGCGTGTCGGGGTCGACGACCGGGGAGCGGTAGCGGAACTCGCTCGCGGGCTCGGCGTCGGCCGGGATCCGGGCCAGCTCCTCGATCAGGGCGGCGCCCATCTGGCCGGCGTAGTAGGCCGATCCGCAGCCGAGGAACTTGACGTTCTTGATGTTCCGCAGCTCGCGGGCGTCGAAGTTGATGCCGCCGAGCCGTGCCGTTGCGAACCGCTCCTCGAGGCGGCCGCGCAGCGCCCGGCGGATGGCGTCCGGCTGCTCGTGGATCTCCTTGCGCATGTAGTCGCTGAACTGGCCGAGCTCGTAGTCGTCGGCGTCGGCGTCGACCGTGGTCGGCACCTTGCTGGTGTTGGCGTCGTTTTCCTGGCTGCCGGTGAGCGTGGTGGTGTGGTAGCTGGTCGCCTTGATCGTCGCCACGTCGCCGTCCTCCAGGTAGATCACCTGGCGGGTGTAGCGGACGAGGGCGGCGACGTCGGACGCGGCGAACATCTCGTTCTCGCCCAGGCCGAGCACCAGCGGGGAGCCGTTGCGGGCGACGACGAGCTGGTCGGGGTGCTTGGTGTCCATCACCACGAGGCCGTAGGCGCCCTCGACGCGCTTGAGGGTGCGGATCACCGCGTCCTCGAGGGTGGCGGCCTCGTCGGCCGCGAGCTCGGCCGCGATCATGTGCGCGAGCGCCTCGGTGTCGGTGTCGCTGGTGAAGCGGACGCCGCTGGCCTGGAGCTGGTCGCGCAGGAGCTCGGCGTTCTCGATGATGCCGTTGTGGACCACCGCGATGCGGTTGTGCGCGTCGGTGTGGGGGTGCGCGTTGGTCTCGTTCGGCTCGCCGTGGGTGGCCCAGCGGGTGTGGCCGATGCCGATGGTGGGCTTGCTGGCTGTGCTGCTGGCGCTGGCGGCCGCGCTCGCGGATTGCTTGGTCGCCAGCTTGTCCCGGAGGTCCTGGACGCGTCCCGCGGTCTTGGTGATCTGGAGTCTGCCCCTGCTGATGACGGCCAGGCCGGCCGAGTCGTAACCTCGGTACTCCAGCCGGTGCAGTCCCTCGATGAGGACTGGCGTCACATCCCGCTTGCCGACATAACCGACGATCCCGCACACGTTACCGTGTCCCTTCCTCGTCCAATTTTGGGTCTTGCTGCCGCTTTAGGTCTTGCTGCCGCTTACGTTTCTTGCTGTTATCCGTAGACGATGCGGCGGAGCTGACGTTCGGACAGCTCCTCGGCCTTGAACCGGCGGTCGTGCAGCTCCGCCGCGAGCTGGGGCCAGATGTCGTCGTTGCGCTTGTTGCCCTTGTCCTGGAGCTCGGCGTGACGCCTCCGGACGAACTCGTCGACGGTCTCGCCGAAGTAGGCGGCGACGTCGGCGACGACCCGGGACGCGGTCGCCTCGGGAAGCCCGGTGCTCGCCGCGACGTTGCCGATCAGGTCCTGCGGGTACGTCTCGTCCATGCGCGCGCCATATCTAGTTGTCCCGATGGTGCCGGTGGTACCGGTGGTGAGGTTACGCGCTCGATTGTGCCCGATTCCGGGCAAGAAAACACATCTCCTGGCCGTCCGTCGGTGAGCCTACCCCAAAAACCACGGATCCGAAGGCTTCCGCCCGTTCCCGCCCGGCGTTTTGACGGCGTTTGACCGATGGGTGCGGCGGCGCCCGGCCGGGACAGAGAATGGTCACTCTCCGTCGTGACTCGGTCGCAATCTGATTGCATTACGGTCGCGGCTCGGTCGCGGAGCGGTAGCGGCTCGGTCGCAGATTGATCGCGACACGACGGCGACGGCGGCGCGTCGGTCGTTGCGGCACGGGCTCTGGCCGATAGAATTTTTGTGTGAAAAGTTCGCTGGCCGTTGATCAATTCCGGACGCAAAACGACGTTGAGGGGCGAACCCGGCTTGATCGGCTGCGACTGCTCGATATCGAGCAGATGGCGATGACACTCGCGTTCCTGGCCGGCTACCGGCCTCCGACCCTCGGCAGCGTCGCGCACTGCCCCGAGCCGTACTGCACGGCCTGCGGGGAGTCGATCGGGATCTTCCTCGGGCACGGGGCCGAGTGGCGCCACTTCCGGGTTGGGCCCGCCGCCGCTTCCCCGGGCGACGGGCCGACCGAGGTCTACGACGCCGACCACGCGCCCGCCATCGGCTGGCGGTACGCGATGTCTAGTTGCTGACGTGTTAGGCGGTTGTTGGCGAGCTGGTCTGGGCAGCGGCCATGATTGTGTGCCGTTGGGGGCCGCGGTTTCCGGCCTCGGGCGTCAGCGTGTGCAGGTGGGGGCGCCCCGCGACCCGTAGTGCCCACGCTAAGAGCAAGATCCGTCCGGCTTGTTGCGCGTGGTGACGGTGAGGGCGGTGTGGCGATGTCCGGCCGCCGGTAGCGGGGTGTGGTGACGGTGAGGGCGGTGTGGCGATGCCCGGCCGCCGGTAGCGGGGCGGGTCCCAGGACCGATCCGTGGGCGGTCGGCCTGCGGTGGTCGCGCCTTGATCGGCTAGAGCGCTACCTCGGCGATCGGGCTGGTGGCGATGCGCCAGCCGACGACTGGCTTGTGGTCGGTGGCGTACGGGCGGACGTCGGCGGTCTCGGGCCGGCCGGCGTAGTGCAGCCACTCGTTGCCGCGGCTGATGAAGATGCCCGCGGCGGCGCCGCAGCTGGTGCAGTACGGCTCGAGTGAGTCTTCGTCGGCGGGGCGCTCGTCATCCAGGCAGGGCTCGGTCGCGGTGAGGATCACGTCCAGCACGCCCGGCGCGTAGCCGGCCAGGAAGACCAGGCTGTCGTGCATGCGGTCCGCGTCCAGGGCTTCGATCCGCGCCAGGTCGCCGTCGCCGGGGCCGCTGCGGACAGCTGCCGCCTCGACCGGCGGAGGGATGTACCAGCGGTCGCGGTCCGGGATGATTGCGCTCAAGGTGCTCGCCCCCGTGGTAGAGGTGGGTGCCCCAGGGCCGCTCCGGTGCTCGCAACGCCGGGGCGGCCCGCTTGGGGCTGTCACGCGATCTTATCGCACATACATGCGAACACCTCTATGGGATTGGGTGTTCGGTCGGAATTTTTTGCTGGTCGTCATGACGCAGGGGGTGGGTCCGGACGCGGCGAGGCCGGGGTGTCCGGACTAGTTATTTTGCAAGTTGCAGTGCAAGGTTTTGTGACCGAGTCACTAACCGTGAAGATCGGATTCGTGGCGTGCCCTAATAGGCACGGAGAGTGACCTATTTTGACATAAAGAAAGGGAGGTCGGGTTGGCCTGGACGTGGACCTGGACCGGGCGCGGGGACGCCGTGCCCGGCGCCGGGTGGGGGTCGGCCGTCGGGCGGGATTCGTCTCGGGGGTGCGGGGCTCCCGCCAGGCCGACGTTGAGGACGTCGAGGGGCGCGGTGCGGTCGGTCGGGGAGACCGCCACGCGGTTGCGGCCGCTCTGCTTGGCCTGGTACAGGGCCGAGTCGGCGGCCGCGAGGAGGTCGATCAGCTCGCGGGTCTCGCCGCGGGCGATCGAGGTGACGCCGATCGAGATGGTCACCTTGACGACCGGGCCGCCGGGGCGGTCGTCGACCGGGACCGCCAGGCCCTCGACGTGCGCGCGGAGGCGCTCGGCGATCTTGATGGCGTCGGTCCCGGTGGTCTGGGCGAGCAGGAGCACGAACTCCTCGCCGCCGAACCGGCCCGCGCGGTCGTAGTCGCGGGACCCGTTCGTGAGCGCCTCGGCGACCGCCTTCAGCACCTTGTCGCCCACGAGGTGGCCGTAGGTGTCGTTGACGAGCTTGAAGTGGTCGATGTCGACGAGGGCGAGGGACACCGGGTTGCCGGTCCTGATCGAACGGGAGATCTCGGTCTCGGCTTCGCTCTCCCAGGTGGAGACGTTCAGCAGGCCGGTCTTGGAATCAGACCGCGACTGGGCGATGAGCAGCGGGTGCACCAGGAACCGCCGGACGAGCAGCACGGTCGGCAGAGCAAGGACGACCAGGGTGGGGCTAATCCCGACGGCAACGGTGATGAGAACGGCGAGGTCAATCTCGACGAAGAGGCCCTGAATGGCCTCCCAATTCCATTCGATATGCTTGATCTTGACCTTGGGATCGGACAATTTCACGGCCCCGAGGATCAGGAAGTGATGCAGTCGACCGCCGATAATCTCGCACGCCGCAACCGCGATGGCCCAGGTGAAGGCGTGCATGCCCACGCCGACCGAGCCGCCGGCGAACGACGCGGGCAGGGCGTGGAACACCAGCGACGCCGTCGCGTAGCTCAGGCCGGTCGCCGCCGCCGTGAATACCCTCCGGTAGATGATTCCCTTATACACGCACAATTGCATGATAAGGCCGAAGAGAATCGGCACTACCGCGGCGTAAATGGGTGGCAGAAGTATCGCGATCGGAACTACCCAGACCGAGCTGAAATCTCTGGTCAGCCCCCGGCTGCTGGTATATGCGATCCGCGGAGTAGACGCGTTTGATACCATCCCGCAGCAGGCAAGGACGAGGAACTTAATGAGGTCGTCCGCTTGCCAGTCGGTATGCGCCGCGGCGATGGCCATGAACGCCAGGGCCCCGATGATCGGGGTGGCAACGTACCAGCGCAGGAGGGGCGGCAGCTCCCACCACGCCCAGTCCTTCACCACAAAACGCCTGATGAGGCGGCTGGTGAGGGACGAGGCTTGCATCTTCCACCGTTCCGTTTGTGACACCTGTTACTGCCTTCTAGTAGCAGCACACCGTAAATGACTAGCTGCGTATAGCTACCATAACCCATCTTCCCGGGCCTTGTAACTATTGCAGCGAGATTTCCAGACATGCCAGGACAAGACGGAGCTTAATAGTTCTTAACAGCGATGGTGCGGAGGCGGGAGAGACGAATTCGCGCCATAGACAATGGAGTGAACGCTGAGGAGAGACGCGTTCGCTGTTACGCATGAGGAGGAAAAGCTGTGCGTACCACGTACTGGTTCTGATGTGACTGAAGTTCTAGTCGAGAAAGAACGCAAGACCTGGGAAGGAAGTGACATCATGCGCGACACCTGGACCCGGTAGTTAGATCGATCAGCACTCATCACGCAATCCCCCTAGTTAGACCGAGCCGCACGGACAAGTGTCTTCCTGGCAAGCGAGTCATCTCGGCCAAGATGTCTCGCAGTGTGACGCCCGACGGCAGGCGACATTCGCCGCCAACGGAGCGCCAGACCACAGGCGATCAGGGCACCGAGTCCCCCACTGAGAGCTACGACCGTCGAGGGAGGTACCACCTCGGCGGCCGCTCCGGCTATAGCGAAAGCCACCCCCTGACCCACGATCAGACCCGCGTTGGCGAGGCCGAAGGCCTGAGCGCGGCGCTCGTTCGGTATCCGCTCGACGAACGCGGTGTTCGCGGCGATCTGATACATGGCGAACGTGTTGGACAGGGCGAAGATCGCCATCGAGACTTCGAGGTTCGGACGCAGGATCGTCACCGCGAGGATTCCGCAGGTGAGCACCGTCATCGGACCCATCCACTTGAGCCGGGTGAGCGGGCCTATCTTCTTGATGAAGACCGGCGACGCCACCGCCGCGCCCAGCTGCGAGAACGCGATCAGCAGGCCGGCCGCGACCGCCCCGCCCTTGAGGCTCGCCGCGTACGGCGCCGCCAGCCCCTCCGGGACCTCGTAGAACGCGGCCAGCCAGGCCAGGCCGATCAGCGTGCGGAGCGCGGGGTCGCCGAAGACGAGGCGCATCCCGCCGGCCAGCTGCGCCAGCGGGCTCTCGCCGCCGGAGGCGCCCGCGGCCGCGGCCGCGG
>Ga0302311_10006211_pt1 | contig 12427 bp, 9 predicted proteins | sample III_Palsa_N1_3_FD_200449 | JGI IMG/M metagenome (GOLD analysis project Ga0302311, IMG submission 200449) | Peat permafrost microbial communities from Stordalen Mire near Abisko, Sweden - III_Palsa_N1_3 | ecosystem: Environmental > Terrestrial > Soil > Palsa > Peat permafrost | place: Sweden... | reverse complement strand
GCCCGCAAAATCCGTATGGCAATGGACCGTATCCACCGCCGGGTTACCAGCAGGGGCCGCAAGGTGGCTCAGGTATTGGCGGCAGCATACTTGGTGGACTTGCCGGTGGTGTGCTGGGCGCCGCAGCCGTCAACGCCTATGAGAACCATGAGCGTCGCGAGGATCAGGAGCGCGGTGATTTCCAGTCGGGCAATAACTTCGCGCCGACCCAGCAGGATTCGCAGGACCAGGCTTACGACCAGCTGCGCAACCAGCCCATTGATACCGGCAACAACGATGGCAGCTGGGACGACAACAGCGGCGGTGGCGACTCGTTCGATGGCGGCGGTGATGACAGCTGGAGCTGATGTGATGGTCGCTCGTTGACCGCATAAACTCATTAACCAAGGTACGTTGGGCTGAGCGCAGCGATGCCCAACTTTTGTCGGATGCCCAACTTTCGTCACACGGTTAATGTTGGGCATCGCTGCGCTCAGCCCAACCTACGGGCTATCTCACGGAATCTTGCACTGCCCGTCCAGCGCTGCTTTGGCTGCAGCATCCAGATCGGTGCGGCTGACGTCCTTGTTTTTCGACGGATCGAAAAGGATTTTCGCGTTGACGTTCTTGCCGCTGCTGCTGCGGATATTGGCGATGCCGTCGAAGCTCAGCAGTTCGTGCGTCTTCGCGTCGTAGACCACGTCGAGATGTGGCAGGGCAAAGCCGATCATGCTGTCCAGGCTCAGTCGGTACTGGCGTGCGGCGTGGCCGTCGACCTGCGTGTCACTCTGACGCTTCACCTTGAAGCCCAGCGTACCGAGGCGGCTGGGCACCAGAAACGGCAAGCTGTCGCCACCCTTGCTCATGCTGTCCCAGTGCGTGCGGATATAGGCATCGAAACCGGCGTCGATCACCGGCATCGGTGAGGTGTTCAGCGTGGCGGTGCGCTCTTTGGCGTTCTTGTCGTCGCGTACGAAAACCTCGCGCTTGCCGCCGGCGCTGCGAACACCTTCCTGATAGCCGGTGCGGCCGTCATCCAGCTCAAAATCCGGTGCCTGGGCACTGCCGTCGTCGTGCAGGGTCTTGCGCGCGAACGGCTTGCCATCGGGGCAGCGATACAGCACCAGCCTTGAGGGGTTGCCACCGTCGTCGTATATCCAGTGGGATTCGGTGTACATCAGGTGGCCATCCGAGGCGGACGCCCTGCCTTCGACGTAGCGCACGGTGTCGGATCCAGTCGGTGCGCCGCTCGCGGCGACGGCCGTAGCAACCAGGCCAAGTGTCAGACCAAGCGCACAAGCGCGGCGATGGAGGGTCATCGTCAAGGGTTATCTCCCGTAGCTATGGGGTTTGCCGCAGGCAGGCGCGCTGGTCCGCCGCGAACGGTCACATGGCTTAATTACGGGTCGGTAGGGTGGATGGATGCATCGGCCGGGCATCCTGAATGCCGAAAACGGCTGCGGCCAGCTATGATGGGAGGCCGTCGGGCGCGCGCCATCAGCGCGTATGGCCGGCAATTATCGACAGCGGTCGAGGCTCCGGCCTTGGCCACGCACAGCGAGGTTAGTGATATGGCACGTGGCGTCAACAAAGTCATTCTGGTCGGCAACCTTGGCGGTGATCCGGAAATGCGCCACACCGGCAGCGGCACGGCGATCACCACGATCAACATTGCTACCTCCGAGTCGTGGACCGACAAACAGTCGGGCGAAAAGCAGGAACGCACCGAGTGGCACCGGGTGAAGCTGTTCGGCCGCTTGGCCGAAATCGCCGGTGACTATTTGAAGAAGGGCCGTCAGGTTTATATCGAAGGCTCGCTGCGCACCGACAAGTACACCGACAAGGCCGGCGTCGAGCGTTACAGCACCGACGTGATCGCCAGCGAAATGCAGATGCTTGGCGGTACAGAAGGTGGTGGCGGTGGCGGTGGTCAGCGCGAGCGTCCGCAGAGTTCGGGCGGCCAGCGCAGCAGTGGTGGTGGCGGTCAGTCGCGCGGTGGTGATGACTACGGCCAGCGTGCGCCCGCTCCATCCGCACCGGCCGGCAACAGCAGCTTTGACGATGACGATATCCCGTTCTAAAACGTATCTTAGACAAGAATTGTCGTTATCAACCCCCGAGAAATCGGGGGTTTTTGCTTTTCCAGATTGGACTATTTGCCATCGTTTTGGTGCTGGTGATTAGCCGCCGTCAAAGCGCGCGAGGTGCGCGTTGCTGTACAAGCAGATTGCCGGGCGCGCGGCGTCGCTTTGGCAGAGCGCTCAATACAGCACTCGACGTTCTCGATGACATGGGAATCTTCGGCTGCGCATCGTCCCGAGCTGCGTTCAGTACATGCTTTAAGAGTCAGCTTCGTTGCGAAGTCGTACCCGATACATAACGGCTGCCAGGCACACTCCAGCGCCATGGGAAATCCTTGCCCAGGCTGATGCCAATACGAGGTCCACCCGTCAGATTCTTGGGCGGAGCCATGCCATCGTCGATGATGGTAAAGCCATCCTGGGCGCCCACCAGATCGATCCCGTCCTGGGCTCCGTTGATACCCATCGCCTGCGTCAGTCGGGCTGGCCCGCGGCATAAATCACGATCACGTACCACTCGTGGACGCGCCGCGCGCATCTGCTCAAGACCGCACAGTGGTTCCAGTGCGCGGATGAGCACGCCGCTACCATCGCCATCAGGGCCACACACGCAGTTGCAACACCAGTGCATGCCGTAGGTGAAATACACATACATATGCCCCGGTGGCCCAAACATGGTCGCATTTCGTGGCGTCTTCCCCCGGTACGTATGCGCGGCTGGATCGATGGCGCCGACATAGGCCTCCACTTCCACAATCCGGCCCGCCCGGCCATCCGCGGCTGCCAGGATTTTGTTGAGCAGTTGCGGTGCCATCGTGGGAGACGCCCGATCAAAGAACGCACGCGACAAGGGTATGCCTGGCCAGGCGATCAACGCAGTTTCTTTTTGAACCACCTGAGCTCTCCACGCGCACTGTCCGGTCATGCATATCGCATCTTGCTGGAAAGCGTCGGTTTGCCAAAACGTACCGGCGCATCTGTTCGAAGCTTTATTGGGCCGCGGGTTTTCCGAAGTTCCCGTCTTTGGAAGTGGCCGTCAATTCCAGATAAAGTTGACGGTACGCTTCGACCAGACGGTCGAGAGTGAAAGCGCGATTTCTCCCGCTGGGGTTGGGCAGAACCCAAATGGCAGCGCCTTGCATGCGCGTTGGTTGCAGTCCCCAGGCGATGTCTCGTTGGCCTGAAAGCCCGGCGTACGCCGCCTTGCCCAGAAAGGCGACAAAGCGTGGCGCATGGCGTGCGACCTTCTGTTCGAACTCGGCAGCAGCAGCGATGAATTCCTCTGGCGAAAGCTGATCCGCACGCGCCGTCGGCCGTTTCACTACCGACGTCACTCCACATCCGTATCGGAGTATTGCGCGGTCTTCCTGTGGCGGGATTTCCTCAGAGGTAAAGCCCGCGAGATGTATGACGCGCCAGAAGCGATTATTTCTTCCAGCGAAATGATGCCCAGTGGCAGCGGCTGTCATTCCAGGGTTGATTCCGCAGAACAGCACCTTGAGACCTGCGGCAATAATATCGGGAAGCTCATCCGTCACGGCAGCTCTCGCAAACTCGGGCAGGAGTCGAGCCTAATCTGATTTACAGGCGCTGGGATCGTGAAAGTACCGTCTGGATAACGACAACGATCGCCAGGAATACACCGGATACCACGGCCTGCACGGACGAGTTGAGCGAGCCGACCTGATTGATCATGTTCTGGATGACGCTGAGCAGCAGCACGCCAGCGAGCGTTCCCGCAAGGCTGCCGCGTCCGCCGACGAGCAGCGTTCCACCGATGACCACCGCCGAGATCGCGCTGAGTTCGAGGCCAACGCCGACTGTTGGTACGCCGGACGATGAGTAGCCGGCGTTCAATGCACCAGCCAATCCCGCGCACAGTCCGCTCACGATATAGACACTGAGTTTGACCCGCGCCACCGGCAGGCCCATGAACGTCGATGCACTCTCCGAACCGCCGACCGCGAAGATCGACTGACCGGCGCGGGTGCGGGTGAGGGCGACCGTGCCGAGAATCACGCCAACCAGGGCAATGACCACCGTCCAGTGGATGCCAAACATACCGTTCTGGCCGATGGCGGTGAACGCCACGTTCTTGATCAACGGCGTCGTGGCCCCGCCCGAGGTGATGGCAAGCACCAGGCCGCGTACCGCCAAGAGTCCGGCAAGCGTCACGATGAACGAGGCCATCTTTGCGTACGCAACGAGCAGGCCTTGAAGCAGTCCAATCACGCCGCAGACGACGAGTGGAAGAACGAAAGCGCCCACGACGCCGAAGCTCGAACCCTCGGCTGCGAGCACGCCACCGAGCGCGAACACCGATCCCACCGAAAGATCGATGCCGCCGGTGAGAATGACGAAGGTCATGCCGATGGCGACGATCAGGGGGAAAGATGACTGCGTCAGGATGTTGCTGAAGTTGCCAAAGCTCAGGAAGGTCGGGAACGCGAAGCTGCCCACGATCAGAAGGATGACGAGCGCCACCGCTGCGCCGTAGCTCTGCAGCACGGCAGCGATCCGCTCCCGCCGCGCTTGGCTGTCAGCGGAAGTGGGTCTGACGCCTTGTTCAATTGCGACGCTCATCGGACAGCCAGCCTTCCGCGTTGGATGTAGACAGCAAAAAGAATGATCACGGCCTGGGTGATTTGCGAATAGGCATCCGGCACGTTGTGCTGGTTCAAGGTGGCGCTGATGAACTGCAGCAGCAGCGCGCCAGCGACTGTACCAATGACTTTTACCTGGCCCCCGGTCAGCGGGGTTCCACCGACAACGACGGCGGTGATCGCGGACAGTTCGATCAGGTTGCCGAGCGTCGACGGCACTGACGCGCCAAGGCGTGCGGTACCGACAATGCCGGCGATCGCGGCGAGGGCGGCACACAGAATGTAAACGATGAGAAGGATGCGCTTCACCGGAAGGCCGGACAGCTCAGCCGCTCGTCGGCTTCCACCGATCGCCATCAGTTGCTTGCCGAAGGTCGTGCGATTGACCAGCACAGCCACCAGCAAAACGGCGAGCACGGCAATGATCACGCTGTAGGGTACGCCGGCTACCGATCCGCGTCCGATGGCCAAAACGTTGGGGTCCATGATCGATACCATCTGCTCATGGGCGATGAGCAAGGCGACACCACGCCCGGCGACCATGAGCGAGAGCGTCGCGACGATGGGTTGAACGCCGATGAAGGCCACCATCGAACCATTGATCACGCCAACGACCGCGCCAACCACGATGGCGATCACCACCACGGGGAAAAGCCCGTAGCCGATATAAAGCGGCATCACCGCCGCGGCGAGCGCCATCACGCCACCGACGGAAAGATCAATGCCTTCGGTTCCGATCACGAGTGCCATGCCGAGCGCGACCACCAACACAGGAACGACCTGCACGAACTGGGTGCGGAAGTTTTCGATATTGAAGAAGTTTGGCGTGAAGACGAGGTTATAGAGCAGCAGCGCAACGATGGCGAGATAGACGCCGTAGGTCTGCAGGATGCCGAGCAGAACGCCGCGCCTCGGCCGAGCCATGCTGATGGTTTGTGCGTTCATTCGTCCACTCCCGCAAGTGCGGCGAGCAGGTGCTTCGCATCGACATCATCACCGAGCAGTTCGGTTTCAATCGATCCTTCGCGTAGAACGATGACGCGGGCCGAGCCCTCGACCACTTCTTCGACTTCGGAGGAAACTAGCACGATCGCAAGACCCTCGCGCGCGAGCTCGTCGATAAGCACCTGCACCTCGGCTTTCGCGCCCACGTCGATGCCGCGGGTGGGTTCGTCCATCAGAAGTACTTTCGGGCTCATGGCGAGCCAGCGCGCGATCATCACTTTTTGCTGGTTACCGCCGGAGAGTTCCGACACGATCTGGTCGGGCGAGGAGGCCTTGATATGCAGCCGCTTCATAAAGACATCGACCACCGCATCCTGATTTTTGCGCGAAGAAAATCCGGCGCGCGAAAGGCGGGGAAGGGCGGCCAGAACAATGTTGTCGCGAACGGAGAGGTTCGGCACGATGCCCTCGACCTTGCGGTCTTCCGGAAGCATGACAATGCCAGCGCGGATGGCGGCCGGCACCGAGCCGCTGCGCACGGGCTTGCCATCCACCGTCACCCGGCCGCGGTCGAGCTGCATCACGCCGGCGATTGCCTTGAGGGTTTCGGATCGTCCTGAGCCGAGCAAACCGCCCAGCCCGACGACCTCGCCTGGCCGGATCTGCAGCGCGATGCCGTCGATCTGGTGCCGTCGACTGAGATCTTCCGCCACGAGAATCGGTGGCGCTGTGCTCGCGTTGCTCGCGCTGAATGCGGTCGTTCCGCTCCCTTTTACTTTGTTGACCGACCGGCCGAGCATCAGCGAAACAAGCTCGACCCGCGACAACTCTGCCAGTTCGCCAACATGCACGACGGCCCCGTCGCGCAGAACCACAACGCGTTCGGCGACGCGATAGATCTCATCCATTCGGTGGCTGACATAGACGATCGCAATGCCCTGCTCGCGTAGCAGCGATACGACCGAGAACAGCGTCTCGACTTCGCGCGCTTCGAGCGATGAGGTGGGCTCGTCCATGATCACGATGCGTGCGTTGATGCTGACCGATCGGGCCAGAGCCACCATCTGCTGGATGCCAAGCGCAAGGCTGCGCAGCGGTTTGCGCACATCCACGTCGATACCGTAGACGTCGAGCAGCGCGCGCGCATCACCAACCATTTTGGTGAAGTCGATAAGTCCAACGCGGTTGCGCGGTTCGCGCCCGAGAAAAATATTCTGGGCGACCGACATCAACGGAATCAGGTTCACTTCCTGATAGATGGTCGATACACCGGCGCGCTGGGCATCGAGCGGGCGGGCAAATTTTGCGACCGATCCGCCGAGCAGCAACTCGCCCTCGTCCGGTTGGTAGACGCCCGTCATCACTTTGATCAGTGTGGATTTTCCAGCGCCGTTCTCGCCCATCAGTGCAAGACTTTCGCCTGGTTGTACCGCAAAGTCGACGGAGCGTAGCGCGGTGACACCGGAAAAATGTTTCGTTACGCCGCGTGCTTCGAGTACCGGCGCCTTGACTGCGCCGGTGGGTGGCGCAGCGGTCTGTGGCTCATTTGTCACTGTGTTTGCCTCTCTTCGCATCCAGTCGGCCCCAGGCGCGGGCCGAGTGATACCAGCGACCGCTTCCATCTGAAGTCGGATGTGGAAGCGGTCGCTGATGTCATGCGTGGTTCTTCAGAATGCCGAATTCACTTTTGTGGCGGCGTTTGACGAGTCGTACTGCGTATCGTCAATAACGATGTTCTCGCTTACCGGCGATCCCGAAAGGAACGTCTTGAGCGTGGAGAAGGCGAGCGGTCCGAAACGCGGGTTGGATTCGATCACGCCGTTGTAGGCGCCGGCGGCAATCTGCGACACGGCATTCCTGGTTCCGTCGACAGAATAGATCTGGATGTCCTTGCCCGGCTTCTTGCCTGCAGCGATGATCGCCGCCTGCGCGCCGAGGCCCATTTCGTCGTTCTCGGCGTAGATGACCGAAATGTCCGGATGCGCCTGCAACAACTGCTCGGTCACTGACTGCGCGGTCGAGCGATCGAAGTTGCCGGTTTGCTGCGCCACGATCTTGATCGCGGGTGCCTTCGCGGCCATTTCGTCGACGAAGCCCTTTGTGCGTCCCGTGGTCACACCGTTACCGGATGTGCCCAACAGAATGCCGACGTTGCCCTTGCCGCCGGTTCCGGCAATCAGCTGGTCGGCCGCGCGCTTGCCCTGTTCGGCGAAATCCGATCCGAGGAACGAGACATAGTCCTTGCATGCGGTAGCGTTCAACTGACGATCGATGGTGATGACCGGAATGTTCTTCGCACGGGCGACGGAAAGCGCCGGCTCGAGCCCGTCGGAGTTGAGCGGTGCCACGATGAGAACCTGTGCACCCTGCGAAATCAGATCCTGGATGTCGGAGATCTGCTTGGACAGCGTCGACTGCGCGTTGGTCTTGATGAAGCGCTTCACGCCGATCTTGGCCGCTTCGTCGGAGATCGACTTGGTTTCGGCGATGCGGAACGGATTGTCTTCCTTCTCCGACTGCGAGAAGCCGACGACGGCATCCTTCAGGTCGAGCTTTTCGCCCTTGTAGTCCGAAAGCGAACAGGTCGGGCCGCTTGAAGCCTTGACCGTTTGCTGGGTGTCGGCCGAATCCGAAGGGCCGGCCGCGGGCGTGCCGGTGTTCGTGCAGCCCGCGAGCGCAAGACCGACCGTGATCGCGAAGGTCAGTGTGCCGATGAGCGAGGTGTTGCCAGCGTGTGTGGTTGTGCTTTTCAACATGAGTTGTCCAACCTTCAATGAGTAGAGACGAGAGTCGCTTACGAGACACACATTTGCACGGTAGCTGCAATAGTTCTCGGCGCAATCGTTACTAATAAATTGCTTCTTACACGATTCGCTTAAAACTTGGCAACGCGTTTCATTGCGCAAAAATGTTCACGTCCGAGTGTTGCTAAACCGAGTGCAAAAGTCCATTGGCTATTTGTACTACTTTTTACCTGGGCGCGTCCTGCTTCTGAAATCCCAGTCGAATGCTGCACTGCAAAATTTCTTGATGGCATGGCTCGGCGGCAAATGCATCAACACGGCCGAAGTTTGTGGAATAACGTTTCGGATGGCCGGCTATTTTCGAAATAGCAGTGCGCGAAAATAATTGCGTGGCCACATGGGTGCCGTCGCAGTCGATACATACTTCGTTGTGTTATTCAGGAGTGCGCCGTGACAGCGGCCCCTATAAGCGCCACACCGGAACACAGCATTAGTGCATCCAGCAAATAATTAAACCGATGCGTTGGCATGCGCAGCACGATAGCTTTGCCGGCGAAAGCACCGACCATCAAAGAGGCTCCGATGATCAGGCCTTGCAAAAGCACATGGACAGGCAGCGCGCCGAACTCCCGAAAGGTGATCACCTTGCTGATGTAGAGCGCCAGTGCGCTGGCTGCCTCGGTTCCGAGGAACGCTCCGCCCGTGAGCCCATAGGAAATAAACACAGGCACGCTCAAGGGACCTGTCGACAGCACCACGCCGGTGACGAATCCCACCCCTGCCCCTGCCAGAGAAAGCCCCCACCAGGGAATGTGAAATGCTGTCCTGGCACGCAGGCGACGCAGGCCAATCATGCAGAGAAAGAAAACGCCGAGCGCAGCGTCCACCACGCTGACCGGAAGGGCGAGCAAGGTGCGCGCGCCGAGTGCCGCCGCCGGTATGCCGGGGATCGCGTAGGCTGCCACGGCTTTCCAGTCGATGACTTTCCACCATGCAGCCACGCGGCCGACGTTCGCGATCACCGCCGCGACCGCCATGATGGGAACAGCCTGCCTGGGCCCGTACTGCCAGATGAGCACGGGTAACAGAATGACCGAAGAGCCGGTTCCGATAACGCCGCTAAGGCAACCCGCAGCCAGGCCCAGGACGAGGACGAGAAAAAGAGCGGCCAACGACTTATTTCATCAGAAGACTATCGTTGGCTCGGTTGTGATCCGGCAGCACGTGATCGGGATCGAGCGTAACGGACTTCACCTTGTGCGTGCCGTCGATGTGGATCGCATACGTGCGGTGCTGCTGCCAGGTTTCCCAGGGAATGCGCACGTCCTGCTTGCTGCCGTCGTCGTAGATGACTTCGAGCGTCGCAGGCAGCACCAGTTGGTCGAGATTGGCGACGGTGACATCGAGGCCGTTGTGGAAATCACCACCGGTATAGACGGCTTTCTGTACGGCCAGATCGAGTTGCCAGTTGTGCTGGTACCAGGCGTTCCAGAACCAGCCCAGATCTTCGCCGGTTTCGCTTTCCATGAAGCGGAAAAAATCCGATGGGCTGGGATGCTTGTAGGCCCAGGTGGCGATGTAGAGGCGGAACGCGGGGTCGAAACGTTCCGGCCCGATAATCTGTTCGCGCAACAGCTGCAGGCCGAACGCGCCCTTGAAATAGGTGATCGGATGGCGATATTTTTCCGGCACCATGTCGGCGCCTATCAGCAGCGGTGGCGCATTCGGATCAGCTAGCACCTTGGCCATCTGGTCAGCGGGTGTGCCCTTGCCGGGGGCGTATTCGCTGTCGCGTTTTGGCGCATATTCGCCATGGTTGAAATGATCGGCCTCGTAGATATCGATGAAGGTGTTGAAGCCTTCGTCCATCCACGCATCGCGACGTTCGTTGCTGCCGACGATCATCGGAAACCAGCTATGGCCGATCTCATGCGCAAGCAATGCGTGCAGGTCGCTGCCGGAGGCGGTCTTGTCGTCGAAGGTAATGCCGGGATACTCCATGCCGCCGGCGGTGCCGGCTTCGTTGACGGCTACCGGCCACGGGTAGGGAAACCACTGTGCCGAGAAATATTCGGTGGCTGCCTTGAGGTATTCGGTGGCGCGACTCCATGCCTTGTCGCCAGCGCTCTCGACCGGATACAGCGACATCGCCAGTGCTGTTTTTCCCGCAGGGAGATTGATGCGGGCGGCATCCCACACGTAGGCCTTGGATGCGCCGAACGCCACATCCCGGCTGTTCTGCATGCGGAAATGCCATGTCAGCGTGCCGTTCTGTTTTGGACGGCTGGACGGCTGAGTGACCTCGTCAGCGGTGCGGATCATCACCGTGGTATCGCTGTGTCGCGCCTGCTCCAGCCGCTGCTGCTCGGTGGCTGTGAGCACGTCGGCTGGATTGAGCAGTTCGCCGGAGCCGGTCACGATCATGTCCCACGGTACCGTGACCGAATAATCGAAGTCGCCGTATTCCAGATAGAACTCGCTATTGAGATACGGTGCGGTATCCCACCCGCGCAGGTCGTCATAGACGCACAGCCGCGGATACCACTGGGCCATCTCGAAGATGTCGCCGTTCTTGCTGGCATTGAAATCGGTGCGGCCGCCAAATTCGCCGGGCACGGTGTAGCTCCAGCGGATATGCAGACGCAGCTGGCCATCTTTGGCCTTCAGTGCGCTGGGCAGGCGAACCTGCATGCGCGTATCGGAAATCACCCAGGTTGCGTTCTGTAGTTTGCCGGCGCTGTCTTCGACCTGCACCGACTCGATGTGCTCGCCATCAGTGAATTCGGTCGGGAACCGATCGCTGAAAGCGCCACGTGCGTCTTTCCGATAGCGGTTCTGCTCCACCTGCAGCCACAGCACGTCGAGCGCGTCCGGGCTGTGGTTGGTGTAGGTGATGACTTCGCTGCCGCTGAGTTTGCGGCTGGTTGGATCAAGCGTGGCTTTGATCGCATAGTCCGCGCGGTTCTGCCAGAACAATGGGCCGGGCGTGCCGCTGGCGGAGCGGAATGCGTTGGCGGCCTGCGGGTAGGCGTAAGGCGCGAAGGTTTGTTGCGGATTGAAGCGTGATGTTGGAGGTGTATCAGCCGTTGCACCAGCCGCTGATACACCATTAGCCAAAAGCATAAACAGCGTGAGGCCGGCAGCGAGCCGCCTTGGAGTGAAAAGATTCATGCGACTCTCGTGCGAGGAAGTGGGTCAGGGAACGCCGCCCGACTCTATCAGGGCCAGTACTTCATAGCAGGCTCCCATAGTGTGGTAATCCGTCTTGCCCGCCGGGCTTTTCTCGTCATCGATCTTCTGGTTGTCGACGGTGAGGATGCGATACCACGCGCCGTATTTGTGGTCGACGAAATGTTCCCACGCATAGGCCCATATTTTCCCGTACCAAACGTCATAGACGGCCACGCCGGTGCGCGCGTGCAGCAGGGCGGCGGCGGCCAGCGATTCGGCCTGCACCCAGAAATACTTGTCGCCATCGCAGACGCTGCCGTCCGGCGCAAAACCGTAGGCGATGCCGCCATTGGTTTCATCCCATGCTCGCGCCAGCGCGGTGTCGAATAGATGCCTGGCGGTGGGCAACAGCCAGTTTTCCTCGCGACCGCGTTCGAGCAGCAGCGGTTCCAGAATCATCAGCAGCTTGGCCCATTCGGTCTGATGACCGGGCTGATAACCCCATGGGCGGAACAGGTCTTTCGGGTTGTCACGGTGGTAATCCCAGTCGACGTTCCATTCGGTGTCGTAGTGCTCCCATACCAGTCCATCGGCCTTGGCGGCCTGTCGGCGGGTCATGTGATCGGCCAGCGTGAGCGCGCGCTCCAGATAGCGCGGGTCGTCACTGGCCTGATACGCGGCGAGCATCGCTTCGCACATGTGCATGTTGGCGTTCTGGCCGCGATAGCTGCTGAAGTGCCAGTTGACGTCCGCTTCATCGCGATACAAGCCAGCCTGGGCATCCCAGAAACGTTTTTCCAGCAGATCCCAGGTTTCGTCCATCCATTCAGCAGCTTCCGTGATGCCGGCCTTTAGTGCGGTCGAGTAGGCCAGCAGCACGAACGCCACGCCGTATGCGTGGTTG
>Ga0302311_10006210_pt1 | contig 12427 bp, 6 predicted proteins | sample III_Palsa_N1_3_FD_200449 | JGI IMG/M metagenome (GOLD analysis project Ga0302311, IMG submission 200449) | Peat permafrost microbial communities from Stordalen Mire near Abisko, Sweden - III_Palsa_N1_3 | ecosystem: Environmental > Terrestrial > Soil > Palsa > Peat permafrost | place: Sweden... | reverse complement strand
GTTCTTGCCGATGTCATGGACGTCGCCCTTGACCGTGGCGAGCACGATCGTGCCCTTCTCCTGGCCCTCGACCTTTTCCATATGCGGCTCCAGGAAGGCCACTGCCGCCTTCATGGTCTCGGCCGATTGCAGCACGAACGGCAATTGCATCTTGCCGGCGCCGAACAGCTCGCCCACCACCTTCATGCCATCCAGCAGCAGCGTGTTGATGATGTCGATCGGTGAGTAAGTACGCATGGCATCGTTCAGATCGACGTCGAGCCCGATGCGGTCGCCGTCGACGATCCTGAGCTTCAGGCGCTCCTCGACCGTCTCCGGCCGGGCCTTCTTCTCGGATTTGACCGCGGTACGGTTCTCGAACAGGGCCAGGAACGCCTGCAGCGGATCATAGCCGTTGCGGCGGCGATCGAAGATCAGATCCTCGGCGATGCGCACTTCCTCTTCCGGGATCTTGTGCAGCGGCATGATCTTCGAGACATGCACGATGGCGCCGGTCAGGCCGCGCTTCAGGGCATGGTCCAGATAGACCGAGTTCAGCACATGGCGCGCCGCCGGATTTAGGCCGAACGAGATGTTCGACAGGCCGAGAATGATCTGGCACTCCGGCAGTTCCTTTGCGATCCGCTCGATCGCGTCGAGCGTCTCCAAGCCCAGCTTGCGATCGTCCTCGTTGCCGGTCGCGATCGTGAAGGTCAGCGGATCGAACATCAGGTCGGACGGCGGCAGCCCATGCTTGACGCAGGCGAATTCATAGAGCCGCTTGGCGATGCGGACCTTCTCGTCGGCATCTTTGGCCATGCCGACCTCGTCGATGGTCAGCGCGATGACGGCCGTGCCGAAGCGACGGGCGAGCGCCATGCGCTTTTCGGCCGGAACCTCGCCATCCTCGAAATTGATCGAGTTCAGGATCGGCTTGCCGCCATAGAGCTTGAGCGCCGCTTCCAGCACCGGCAGTTCGGTCGAATCGATCACCAGCGGCGCCGAAACCGAGCCGCGCATGCGGCTCACCACCTCGGTCATGTCGGCGATCTCGTTGCGGCCGACGAAGGCGGTGCAGACGTCGAGCGTGTGCGAGCCTTCCTTGACCTGCTCGCGACCGACCTCGACACAGCCGTCCCAGTCGCCGGCATCCTGCAGCAGGCGGAATTTCTTCGAGCCGTTGGCGTTGCAGCGCTCGCCGATCGAGAGATAGGCGTTTTCCTGGCGATAGGGCACCTGGCCATAGAGCGAGGCCACACCCGGCACCCAGAAGGACGTACGCTTGACCGGGGCCGGACGCTGCTTGTCGCCGCCGATCCGGCGCAGCATCCGGTCCAGCGCCTGGATATGCGGCACGTCGGTGCCGCAGCAGCCGCCGATCATGTTGATGCCGTCCTCGCGGATGAAGCGCTCCAACCATTGGCTGAGCTCGTCGGGCAGCAGGGGATAGAACGCCTTGCCGTCGACCAGCTCCGGCAGGCCGGCATTGGGCAGCACCGAGATCAGGCCCGGCCAGTTCTCGCCGATCCATTTGACATGCTCGGCCATTTCCTGCGGGCCGGTGGCGCAGTTGAGCCCGATCAGCGGCACGTCGAGCGCGTTGATCACGGTCGCGGCCGCGGCGATGTCGGCGCCAACGAGGAGCGTGCCGGTCGTTTCGATCGTCACCTGCACCAGGATCGGCGTATCCTTGCCGGCCTTGAGACGCGCGCGCTTGGCGCCGTTGACCGCGGCCTTGATCTGCAGCGGGTCCTGGCAGGTCTCGATCAGGATGGCGTCGACCGAGCCGTCGATCAATCCCGCGGCCTGGATGGCCAGTCCGTCTTCCAGCGTCTGGTAATCGACATGGCCGAGCGTCGGCAGGCGTGTGCCCGGACCGACCGAGCCCAGCACGAAGCGCTCGCGCCCGTCGGCGAAGCTATCGACCGCTTCGCGCGCCAACTCGCCGGCGCGGCGGCTCAGTTCATAGGATTTGTCCTGCAGCCCGAATTCGCCCAGCGTCAGCGGCGAGGAGCCGAAGGAATTGGTCTCGACCATGTCGGCGCCGGCTTCGAGATAGCCAATGTGGATCTGGCGCACCAGGTCGGGACGGCTTTCGCACAGGATGTCGGTGCAATTCTCGTGGCCGAGATAGTCGCGATCGACGTCGAGCTCGGTCGCCTGGACGCGCGAGCCCATGCCGCCGTCGCACAGCAACACCCGGTCGGACAAGACGTCGAGGAAATGGGCCATGGTGCAGGGTCCTGAATTGACGCGTTAGACGGCGCGTGCGGCTGCTACGGGCAGCGGCGCACGAATGCCCAGCATATGACAGATCGCGACCGGCAGTTCGGCGCGGTTTGACGTGTAGAAATGGAAGTCGGCGACGCCCTCGGCTTCGAGCTGGCGCACCAGATCGATCGCGACCGAGGTCGCCACCATGCGGCGCGTTTCGGGATCCTGGTCCAGCCCCTCGAACGTCCGCGCCAGCCATGCGGGCACGGTGGCGCCGCAGCCGGCGGAGAAGCGGGCCATCTGGGCGAAGTTCGACACCGGCATGATGCCTGGCACGATCGGCACCGTGATGCCGGCCTTGGCCGCGCGCTCGCGGAAGCTCAGGAACACCTCGGCATCGAAGAAATATTGCGTGATCGCGCGCGTGGCGCCGGCGTCGATCTTGCGCTTCAGATTGTCGATATCCGCCGCCGCACTCGCCGCCTGCGGATGGGTCTCGGGATAGGCGGCGACCGAAATCTCGAAATCGGCCACGCGGCGGATGCCGGCGACCAGGTCGGCCGCGTAGGCGTAGCCCTGAGGATGAGGCACATAGGCACCGGTATTGGCCGGCGCGTCGCCGCGCAGCGCCACCAGATGGCGGATGCCGGTCGCCCAATAGTCGCGGACGATCTCGTCGATCTCGTCGCGGCTGGCGCCGACGCAGGTCAAATGCGCGGCCGGCTCCAGCGCCGTCTCAAGCCGGATGCGCCGCACCATGGCATGGGTCCGCTCGCGGGTCGAACCGCCGGCGCCATAGGTGACGGAGACGAAACGGGGCCCGAGCGGCGCCAGGCGCTCGATCACCTGCCACAGCTTCAATTCCATTTCGGCCGTCTTGGGCGGGAAGAATTCGAACGACACGCCGACGGGTGCCGATGAGGGTTTCGTCATGGATGGGCCTCCCCCATAATTTTCTGTGAGCCGAGCACACCGTCGCCGACCGGGTTTGGGCCGGCGTCGTTGCTGCGGCGATCGGCCGACCAGATCGCGACGGTCAGCGGATCGCCACGGAGATGGGTTGGCCGTTGCGGCGTCAGGCCGGCCTTGGCCGACCATTCCTGCACTTCGTCGTCGGCGAAGCCCAGGCGGCGATGGGCATGGTCCTCGCGCAGGGTTTCCAGCTGATGCGGCGCGAAATCGACGATCAGCAGCTGCCCGCCCGGACGCAGCACCCGTGCCGCCTCGGCCACCGCCTCCGCCGGCCGGTCGGCGAAATGCAGAACCTGATGCAGGATGACCAGGTCGAACGACGGCGTCGTGAACGGCAGCGCATACATGTCGCCGAGCCGTGCCGTACAATTGCGCAGCATGGCGCGCTCCAGATTGACCCGGGCCACGGCCAGCATGTCGCGCGACCGGTCGACGCCGACCGCGCGCTCGACCCGGGGGCCGAACAGTTCGAGCATCCGGCCCGTTCCGGTGCCGATATCAAGCAGGTCGCGCACCGGCCGGCTGCCGAGCCGATCGGCCAGCGCCGCCTCGACATCGCGTTCATCGACATGCAGGCTGCGGATCGCCCCCCATTGATGGGCATTCTGGGCGAAATAGGCACCGGCCGCCCGCTCGCGCTCACGCTCGATCTCGCCCAGCCGCTCGCGGTCGCGCAGGATGACCGGATCGTCGGTCGGCAACAGCGAGGCCAGCTTTTCGGCCAGTTTGCGGCCGCCCATCCGCGCCAGGCGGTAGAACACCCAGTTGCCTTCGCGGAACCGCTCCAGCAACCCGCCTTCGCACAACAGCTTCAGATGGCGCGAGACCCGCGGCTGACTCTGGCCGAGGATCGTCGTCAGCTCGGTCACCGTCAGCTCGTTCTCGCTGCAGAGAGCCAACAGCCTGAGCCGCGTCGGTTCGGCAACCGCCCTCAGCCCAGTCAGAAGCTCGTCCACGGCCCACCTTGAAACGCCTATTTCGAATAGATCTATATAAACATGTCTTTATGTCGATCCAACAAAAATGTGCACCGAAGCCACGCCTTTCTGAAATTACATAGCTGAGCCCGATAGTTCGCGGCTCTTTGCACTGCAGCGCGGATGGCAATTGAACGGTCATATGGTATCACCCATATGTCTGCGGTGCTGTCGGATACCGCGCCTGTTCGGCTGCGGAACAAGTAAGCACATTCAGTCGTTCCGGCTTCATCCGGGATCGGCAGGTCTGATCTTTTTTCCCCCGAAATCCGAGAGCGAGCCTTCGATCATGGTTTCCCGCCGGCTGTTTTCCGCCTCGTCAACTGCGCTCATTTTCAGCACAATGTTGCTCGCATCCTGCGCCGCCGCCCCGCCGGGACCGTCTGACGCGCCGGACGACACCAATGATCCGTACGAGAACGTCAATCGCGTCATCTTCGATGCGAACATGTCGATCGATAAGTATTTCTTCGAGCCGGTGGCCGAGGGCTATCGCTGGGTTCTGCCGACGCCGGTCAGGATCGGCATCAAGAACGTGCTGCATAACCTGAAGAGCCCGCTGATCTTCGCGAACGACCTGCTCGAGGGCAATCCGGAGCGCGCGGGCCAGACCTTCGGCCGGTTCCTGATGAACACGGTCCTGGGCGTGGGCGGCATCTTCGATGTCGGCACCTCGGCCAAGATCCCGTCCCATGACGCCGACTTCGGCACGACGCTGGCGGTCTGGGGCGTCGGCTCCGGCCCGTATCTGGTGCTGCCGCTGCTGAACGCCTCCAACCCGCGCGACGGTATCGCCTATGGCCTGGAGAGCTTTGCCGATCCGGTCAGCATCGAGCTCGGCGCGCATCATCTGAGCGATCTCAACTATACCCGCTTCGGCGTCGGCCTGGTCAGCGCACGCGCCGACCATATCGAGGACCTGGACGAGCTGAAGCGCAGCTCGCTCGATTTCTACGCCACGGTCCGCAGCCTCTATTGGCAGAGCCGGAACGCGGATATCGAGGCCGCCAAGTCGCCGAACAACCCGGCCCAGCCGCAGTCGATCTCGTACAATCCGGACCCGGTCCCCGCGGCCACTCCGACCGCTTCAGACACGACCCCGGCGGCTCCGTCCGCCAACGGGGCAGCGAAGGCTCAATGACGATGTGGAAGCTCCTCTCCCGCTACCTCGCGCTCAGCGTGGTCATGCTGGCTGCCGTTGCCGCGGCACCGGCCCGTGCCGCCGACGAACCGGCGGCGTTCATCCAGAACCTGGGTGATCAGGCGATCCAGATCCTGCAGAACAAGCAGATGGGTCAGAAGGAACGCGAAGCCCAGTTCAGCAAGCTGTTCACCGAAGGCTTCGACGTGGCCGAGATCGGCAAGTTCGTGCTCGGCCGCTACTGGAACGTGGCGACGCCCACCCAGCAGCAGGACTATATCAAGCTGTTCGGCACCTATGTCGTGGCGGTCTATGCCAACCGCTTCAGCCAATATTCCGGCGAGAAATTCACCGTCGCCGCCAGCCAGGCGACACCGGACGGCGCGTCGGTGCCATCGCAGATCATCCGGCCGAACGGCGGTCCGCCGATCAATATCGTCTGGAAGATCGCCAAGGAAGGCAGCGGCTACAAGATCCGCGACGTGGTCGCCGAGAACCTGAGCATGACCGTCACCCAGCGCGCCGAGTTCAGCTCGGTGGTCGAGCGCGGCGGCGGGGGGGCGGCCGGCATCGACCAGCTCAACAATATCCTGAAGCAGAAGATCGCCGCCAACGGCGGTTAGCCGGAGGCTGCCGACACCGAAGCCAAGGCCGCCCCTCCTTCAGGACGGGCGGCCTTTTTCGTATTTGGGCCCTCTGGCTAGCGTAGCTTCGCGATGATCGCCTCGGCAGCTTTTCGGCCCGTCTCGACGGCGCCGTTCATGTAGCCCTGGAATTCGACGCTGCAATGCTCGCCGGCAAAATACAGATTACCGACCGGCGTGCCTTGCCATCCGGCGACGCTGGTCCATTGGCCGGGCTTGTAGAAGGAATAAGAGCCGCGGGACAGCGGATTGACCCGCCAATCCGTCGCGACCCATTGGCCTGAATAGGCTTGCCGCATGCCGGGAAACAGCGGATCGGCCGCCTCGACATAGCGCGCGGCGGTGGCGGCCTGGTCGCCCGTCGTAAGGTCGGCACCGACGGTCCCGCCCAGGAAGAAGGTATAGGCGCCGCCCCGGCCTTGCAGGCGCCCCGAATCCCAGCCGGTCTGAAACGGCTGATCTGAGTACATGCCGCCATCGCGACCGTGATCGCGCCAGACCGGAGACCGCAGCCCGACGATCAGCTTCTCGTTGGTACCGTAGCCGAGCGTATCGATCGCATTGCGCTTGGGCGGCGGCAACGTCGCCGGCAGCTCGATGCTGCGTAGCACGGTGAAAGGGATCGCCAGCACGACGCAATCCGCGTCGACACTCCGGGTCCCGCCATCCGTCTCGAAGGTGAGGCTGAAGCCCGTGCCGCGCTCGCGGACGGCGGCGAGCCGGTGTTCGAACCGGATGCGATCGCCCAGTTCGGCCGCCAGCCCCTGGGCGATCTGCTGATTGCCGCCGCGGATCTTGTAACGTTCGTCGCTCTCGCCGAAAATGCTGAACCCGTCCTCGGTATCGAGCGCCACCAGGGTTAGCAGATTGATGCAGGATTGCTCCGCCACTTCCGCACCGAATTCCGTCAGATAGCCGATTTCGAGCAGGTCGCGGATCCAGCCGGTGGCATCGATACGGTCCAGATATTCGGCGATCGACAGGCGATCGAGCCGGACGTCCGCGGGCGAATGACCGGCCGCCGTGATTTCGGGCGAGAGCGTCGCCAGATCGGCGCGCATGCGCGCGGCCAGCGGCTGGAACGCGTCGATCACCTGCGCTTCCGAATAGTGCTGGCCACCGAAATGATAGGTTTCCGCGAGACCATCTTCGGACGGCGCCAGCGTGTCGAGCAGCGGCAAATCGAACTCGCGCGCGAGCGCCAGCATGTCGGCGTGCTTACCGTCGATGAACTCGCCGCCCAGTTCCGTGACCAGGCCGGGACCGAGTTGGCCCACCACCGAATGGCATCGGCCACCGACCCGGTCGGAGCCCTCGTAGAGCAGGACCGCCACGCCCGCGCGCTTCAGCGCGCGGGCCGCGGTCAGACCGGCCAGGCCAGCACCGACGACGACGACACGGGGGCCTTCCGACCGGACCGTCGGCACCGGGGCGTCCTGCACGCCGCCACGGGCACCGCCCGTTTCCCGTTCATTCGTCATCCGCAGGCTCCTTGCCATCGCCGGCCATTTCCTCGCGACGATCGAATATCGTCAGCTGATGGCGACATCATGGCCGCAACCCTACCATTCCCGTCCGCATGCCAGGCAAATCACGCCGCCTGACGTCATCGCGAGCAGCCTTATTGCGCTCGATGCGGAGAAGAAACTCGTCGCGCCCGCATTCATGGAACGGGCGCCCCCCCTCGAGCAGGGACGAGACCTTACCGCTAAGGAACGGATCCACATCCACCTTCAGATCCTCCTTCAGCAACTTGATGATCAGGTAGACATATTCGAGCAGCCAGCAATCCTCGGCTTCGGCAATCCAGAATCTCAGCACGCTCTGAAGATCAGCGTCCTCCAGAATCCGCGCGCGCATCTTTTTGTCGCCCATGCGCAACCAAGCGAGGAAATCATCCGCACAGATGCCCTGAACGCGGCTGCTTTCGCTTTTGCCGTGCAGCTTGACCGCGCGTTCGAACAAACTGAAGTCGTCGCGTCCCGCCACGTCATAGGCCGCGTCGATCGCCATGTAGGAAACACGCCAGTGGGCGGCGGGATCGAGCAAGTCGTTGATGAGCGACATATGCTGGATGTCGCTTTCGACCAATCTCTCGATGACCGAGGCGACCGCTTCGGACACGTGCCACATTGGATGCATCGTCAATGCCCTGAGGATCGCGAGGCCATCCGAGCGACCGGGCCCCTCCAGCAGCGCCTTCAACTGCTCGAACGTCTTGCGGGCGCCGATCTTGCCCGCGTCCCGGCCCAACTCGGCAAATCCACGGGGCGTGAGCAGCCGGGTCAGCACCCGCTTCGGGCTCACTGTCTCGCGGGCGAGCAGTGCGGTCAGCTGGGCTTGGAGTTGCTGAGCCTCTCCGACGCAGACAGCCAACGAGGGATCGGCCGCCGTCTCCGCCAAAGCCGCCCACTTCGTCGAATCCGTCATCTTGACCCGGTAGTTGTCGATCTCGATCCGGTGGTACTCCCACACCGGAAACCAGAAGGCTGGATAGTCGCTGGGCGGCAGCGCCCGCTCCAGGGCCTCGGCCGCTTTGGCATCGACGCCAGCCAGGCCCAAGAGGAGCTCGCATAGGATCATGCGCTCGACATTGATCTCGGATTGGGCCCAGCGCTTCAGGACATCGGGATAAAGTTCGATCTGTTTCGGCTCGTTCAGGAAGATCTGCACGAGGGCGTACCAGGCGATTTCGCGTTCCTCGAGGTCGGGATCGGTCGTCATGGCCACCAACCGGTGCAAGTGCCGGGGCTTCTCGTCCTCGTGGGCATCCTCCCATAGCTCGGCCAGGACCTCGCCGGTGTCGACCCGCAGCACCATGTCGTAGGGTGAGTGAAGCTTCCGGCGCTGCACATCCCAATCGTCGCTCAACTCGGCCAGAACGCGGATGGCTCCCTTCCGCGTCGTGGTCTCATAGATGGCATGGATCAGGACCAGCAGCGCATTTTCCGGCAACGCCGAACCGATCTGACGCGCCCGCCGTCGCTCCGCAGGATCGTCGTCGCTGCGCATGACCTTCACAAGTTTGTTCACGGCATCAGCGATGCGTTTGGCCATGACGGTGAGGGTCACCGATCTCAGGTCATGGGCATCGAGATCCGTCCGCTGCGCCAGCGTCGCATACAGCCGCAGCGCCGTTGCGAGAGTATGCTTGTCCGGCGCCAGCTTGTGAATTTCCAGCAGATGATCGATTCCATAGTGCGCGACGTAGTCGGCGAAAGGCTCGACATGGGCCAACCCCCGCTCGGCGGCCTCCCTGCTTTTGTTACAGAGCCATAGTTTTGCATCGAAGATCGAGTTCTTGACGAGATTATTGCGCGCCGGACGTGAGGCGGTCCCGGCTCCCTGCGCCGCCGGAGGATCCAGATAATCGCGAAATGACTTGTGGTAGATCGTAAAGCCCATCTGTTTACGACGGTCTTGCGACTTGCGCAGCATCGGCGATACACGCCTCAGAGCGGTCATCACGACGCTCGAAGCATCTTCCGGCGTGAGAAAATTCATGTGCTCTCGGGCACGGCTGACAAGTTGCTCCGCGCTGATCGAGTCGCGCGCCACCGCGATCAGACAAATGAGCGGGGTGAGCAAGGTTGTTACGTCGCCCAGGCCACTGCTGTCGATCAGATGGTGATAGAAGGCCTCCAGGGACTCCGGCAATTGATAGGCGTCGAACGAGGACGTGTCACCTTTCCCCAGGATGTCGTAGACAACGCAGCGGACGTAGATCGGCAATCCGGCCGACCGATTGGCGGTTTCCGTGATGAATGGACTCTCGACGCGATCTATGTGAATTCGCAAGCGGGCCTTCTGCTTATCGATATCGACGAAATACATCTCGCGGCAGTCGTTGTCGTCGATGAGCCATTTCTCGCCCTTGACGATGGCCAGCGCGCGCAACTCGCGCGTTGCGGGACCCGCCGTCCGATCGTCGGCGGACTGGCCCTTGCACTTCGTAAAAATCTCTTGGGGTACCCGTCCCGTATCCAATTGGTCTGCCAGGTCCGGCGAATAAGGGATCGGGATGACCTTGTGATTGGTGATCTTGTCCTTCTTCAGCAAGCCTCCGCGGGCCTGACCGATTCGATCGAGCAACATGGACCGAATGTCTTGAGACGTCATGCCCGGCAACCCGTCTTCGAACAAGATGACGGCGTCACCTTGCTTCATGGACTCGGTCAGATGCTCTCTTCCGGCGCAGATCCAGGTGACGCGGCCACCATCCGCATCCGGATGATCGGGGCGCAATTTCTTAGCCAGGGTGATGCACACGTCCGTGACGAAGCTCCGGTCGATGGAATCGATCTCGTCCAGACCGTCGAGGACCAAGACGCAATCGATGCCTTTCGTCGTGACGCCCTGCAGCGCTTTTGCCGTCGTCGTCGCGTTGTAGTCGCGCTGGGGCGAGAGTGCCAAACTGGGATCGATAGCTTGCTCGATCAGCTTGAAGAATTCGGGAGCCGCGCATCGACCGTCGCCGACCTTGAAGCGATAGGGGAGCACGAGCCGCGCAGGCTTCCCCGCCGCGGCAGCGTCGAACTCGGCCTGTCTCAATTGGACGGATAGCTTTGCCAAAAGCGTGGATTTTCCACTGCCGGGCTCGCCGTATATCCAGAGCAGCCGGCCGCGATGGTGCTTCAGCGCGTCCCGCACGTACCGCAGTTCGCCCTCGCGCCCGACCATCTGCTTGCTCTCTTTCTGCAGTTCATCGGTGAAGCTGGCGACGGCACCGACGGCATCCAGCACCTTTTTCTCGAATTCCTCGCGCAGGAGCATTGCGTCGAGCACTTTGGTGGCGTGCCCGTCGCTGAAACTCCAATAGGCCTCCTCGGTGCCGAGAGGCGTGTATTGCAGCGTGTCGATGGCACTGCGACGGGCATAGAGCTGCACCGCCGGATGGAGGCCCGATTTGTCGATCAGGAGCGGTGGCCCGTAACATATGAGCGGCCACAGTTGGAGACGATGCCCCGCCCGTTTCACACGAATGACGGCACCGGCCGGTTCGAGGACGGGATCCTCGCTGTCGTAGGCTTGCGGCTCGAGGCCGATCAGCCGGCATGACCGGCCATCGGCGCCTCGCGTATCGATAACGAGTTCACCCATCCATAGGAGGATCTCATCGAGGAATCCACGAATGGGCTTTTCCCATTCTTTCAGGAGATTCGCCGCAGCAATTTCCGTAAGGCCGGCACCATGGGCGAGCCGGTTGCGCAGGGCCAGGAAAGCCTTGGACGGATCGTCCTTCTCCGCCGGCGAAGCCCCGCTGAAGAACCGGTCGATCGGCCCTCCCTTGGTCATGTTTTTCTTCAGTTCGAGCAGGACGGTGTCGGAATCCAGTTGAGGAACCAGGATGACGAGCAACCAGCGCCATTGACCAAGGGTCGGCGTATCTATGGCGGTTGCCAGTTGGCTAGCCACCGCGTTCAGCCGATTTCGCTGATGCAGCTCGGCAATGGCGATAGAGACGAGCAAGCGGAGAATGAGCTCGACCGCGTCGCAAGCGCTCCACAACACGTTCAATGAACCGAAATTGCTTTTGTTGCGCTCCTTCACCGCGACGCCCAGCTGTTGCAACGACAACGCGACAGGCATCGGCATCCTGTCGATGACCTCCTTGCCAAATCGCAGCCCGGAATTGGCAGCCATGAGCGTCTCCTTGAGCCGTTAGTATCGTGTCGGCAGCCCGACGATCGTTCGGCCACTCAACCGCAAGGCAGTATAGACCGGCACGTTGCACGCGTGTATATGCGTTTCACTTTGCGATAAATAGAGTCCGCCGGATCGTTCACGCGCGCAATCCAAAGCATGCTTAGGGAACTCTCGCTTCATCGGACGGCGGCCGCGACATTCACGAGTTGACGATGCGGCGGGCCTGCCGATAGATCAATCGACGACCGGAGGTCGAAAAGATACGGTGTCCCTCCCCTCCCAAGCACGCTTCATCACGACCGAAAGCCGATCTAGATCTCTCGACCGCGCCACCTAATGAAATGATCGCCCGCAGGCCGAGACGAGGAACCAAGGACATGTCGACGCGCGCTCAATTTGAGAAATTTCTCGACGACCTGGCCGCCGTCCGCGTGACGCGGGTCGTCTCGATCGAGCAATGGAATCCGGATGCGGGCGAGAGCGTCCTGGTCGGCCGGGGCGCCTATAATCCGTCCGGCAGCCCACCATCGCCGGTCCTGGCGCTCAACAACAAGGCGACCAAGGACAGGTTCAAAAGCAATTACACGAGCCTGGCGCGCCTGATGTCGGCACCGCCGCCCGGTTTCTTCGACGATTGGACGCTGTGGTCCGAGCGGCCGTTGACGCCGGCCAAGGCGTTGGCGCGCATCACGTTGGTCGTCGAGGATGCCAGCCCCGACTCGGTGATCGGCGTCCTGCTGTTGCTGATGCATCTGCAGGGACTATCGCCAAGCGACCTGCCCGCGGATTGGATCGACGCTATCGACCAATGGGAGATGGAGGGAACGGTCGAGGATCCCCGCACCTCGTGGACC
>Ga0302311_10006209_pt1 | contig 12428 bp, 7 predicted proteins | sample III_Palsa_N1_3_FD_200449 | JGI IMG/M metagenome (GOLD analysis project Ga0302311, IMG submission 200449) | Peat permafrost microbial communities from Stordalen Mire near Abisko, Sweden - III_Palsa_N1_3 | ecosystem: Environmental > Terrestrial > Soil > Palsa > Peat permafrost | place: Sweden... | reverse complement strand
GGTCGATGGTGACAGCTTCACCCGGATCGGTTTCATTCCGACTGGGGTCGGCACGCATGGGATGTATCCGAGCCGGGATGGCACCAAGCTGTATGTCGCCAATCGCGGCTCCAACCGCATCCACGGGCCGCGCCACGGCAAGGGCAGCGTGTCGGTGATCGACTTCGCCACGCGCAAGGTCGTCGCGAACTGGCCGATTCCGCACGGCGGCAGCCCGGACATGGGCAATGTCAGCGCTGATGGCAAGCTGCTGTGGCTGTCTGGTCGGTTCGACGACGTCGTCTATGCCTTCGACACCACCAGCGGCGCAGTCAGATCCATCAAGGTCGGCGCGGAACCGCACGGACTGGCCGTCTGGCCGCAGCCCGGACGCTATTCGCTGGGCCATACCGGGATCATGCGTTGACCCGTACTCCGCTCTGATCCAGCGTCAAGCGCAAAACCAGGGAACCCGGGGAGCAATTCCCGGGTTCTTTTTTGCTGACTCGGGCAGGCGCAATAAACTGCCCGTGACTTTTTGGCCCGCATGCAGACACCCGCGATCTGCGCTATCAAGCCATCCCTGAGGCATTGACTCGATCCAAGCTACAATTGCCGGTTAACGCTCCAACCGACCCGCCCGCATGTCGACCCATCTGCAAGAAACCCGTCGCCGCCGCACCTTCGCCATCGTCAGCCATCCTGATGCGGGCAAGACCACGTTGACCGAAAAGCTGCTGCTGTTCGGTGGCGCGATCCAGATGGCAGGCTCGGTGAAGGGACGCAAGGCAGCGCGGCATGCGACGTCCGACTGGATGGCGCTGGAAAAAGAGCGTGGCATCTCGGTGACTTCGTCGGTGATGCAATTCCCGTACGAAGGCAAGATCGTCAACCTGCTCGACACGCCGGGACATGCGGACTTCTCCGAGGATACCTACCGCGTGCTGACCGCCGTGGACTCGGCGCTGATGGTGATCGACTGCGCCAAGGGCGTGGAAGAACGCACGATCAAGCTGATGGAGGTTTGCCGCCTGCGCGACACGCCGATCATGACCTTCATCAACAAACTCGACCGCGAGGGCCGCTCGCCGATCGAGCTGCTGGACGAAGTGGAGTCGGTGCTCGGCATCGCCTGCGCACCAGTGACCTGGCCGATAGGCATGGGCAAGCGGCTGAAAGGTGTCTATCACCTGTTGCTGGACGAAGTGCACGTGTTCGAACCGGGCAAGAACTTCACCCGGCAGGACTCGACCATCTTCAAGGGCCTCGATGCGCCGGGGCTGCTGGAGAAAATCGGCGACGAGGCGATGCGCGAACTGCGCGAGGAACTGGAGCTGGTGCAGGGTGCCGCGCCTTCGTTCGAGATGGACGAATACCTCGCTGGCAGGCAGACGCCGGTGTTCTTCGGCTCGGCGGTGAACAATTTCGGTGTGCAGCTGCTGCTGGACTTCTTCGTCGAGCATGCACCTTCGCCGCGTCCACGTGGCACCCTGAGCCGCGAAGTGCAGCCCGAGGAAGAAAAACTGACCGGCTTCGTGTTCAAGATCCAGGCGAACATGGACCCGGCGCACCGCGACCGTGTCGCGTTCATGCGCGTGTGCTCGGGTACCTACAACGCCGGCATGAAGATGATCCAGACCCGCACCGGCAAGGACATCCGCATCGCCAACGCATTGACCTTCATGGCCAGCGACCGCGAAATCGTGGAAACCGCCTATCCGGGCGACGTGATCGGCCTGCACAACCACGGCACGATCACTATCGGCGACACCTTCACCGAAGGCGAGGCGATCAACTTCACCGGTATTCCGAACTTTGCACCCGAACTCTTTCGCCGCGCGCGGCTGCGCGATCCGCTGAAGATGAAGGCGTTGCAGAAAGGCCTGGCCCAGCTGTCCGAGGAAGGCGCCACCCAGTTCTTCCGTCCGCTGATGAGCAACGACCTGATCCTCGGCGCGGTCGGCGTGTTGCAGTTCGACGTGGTGGCGTACCGGCTCAAGGACGAATACAACGTCGATGCCAGCTTCGAGCCGGTGACCGTGACTACAGCGCGCTGGGTTCACTGCGACGATGAAAAGAAGATGGCCGAGTTCCGCGAGAAGAATGCGATGAACCTGGCGATCGATGGTGCGGGCGAGCTGGTCTACATCGCGCCGACGCGGGTGAACCTGCAGCTGGCGCAAGAGCGCTGGCCGCAGGTGCGCTTTGCCAACACGCGCGAGCATGCGGCGTCGGTCGAGGTGTAACGCGCCTTCGCGTGGCGGAAGTCATGCAGACGGAATACTTCGCGCCCACTAGGCTTTGCAGCACTTCACCTGGGGGAATCTCGCACTCATGAACTCAACGTCATCGCTTGCCTACGTCTCGCCGGCCACGGCGCCAGCTTGGAAGCGCTGGCTGGTGTGCTCGCCGGTGGCGCGCATCGCGATCTTCATGGCGGTATTCATTGTGCTGAACCGGTCGGTCTCGGCGCTCGTCCACGCGCTCATGCAAGGCATGGCCAGGACACCGATGACCTCGGCGCTGGTCTACCTTGTGGTCTTCCTGCTGCCGGTGATCGTCACCTACGTGTTCCTGGTCCGTGTCGTCGAGCGCCGCAGACCGGAGGAACTGGCGCTGCGGCGCTGGCCCGGCGCACTCGGCGGCCTGCTGGCAGGCGGCCTGCTGTTCAGCACGGTAGTGGGCGTGCTCTGGCTACTGGGCAGCTATCACGTCACCGGCTTCAATCCCCGCGCCGACTGGTTGCCGGCCATGCTGGTCGCCGGCATCGGCGCCGGCATCGGCGAGGAGATCCTGTTCCGTGGCGTGCTGTACCGCATCGTCGAGGAAGGCCTGGGTACCTGGGCTGCGCTGATCGTCTCGGCACTGTTCTTCGGTGCCGCACACATCACCAATCCCGGTGCCACGTTGTGGAGTTCGGCGGCCATCGCGATCGAGGCAGGCCTGCTGTTCGGCCTGCTGTATCACCTGACCCGCTCGTTGCCGGTCTGCATGGGCCTGCACGCGGCCTGGAATTTCTGCCAGGGCACGGTCTATGGCATCCCGGTCTCGGGCATGAAAGCCGACGGCTGGCTGGTATCCACCCGCAGCGGCCCTGACTGGCTCAGTGGTGGCATGTTCGGTGCCGAGGCCTCAGTCGTTGCGCTGGGCCTTTGTGCGCTGTGCTCGCTCGTCTTGCTCGTGGTTGCCGTGCGGCGGGGTTCGATCGTGCCATGCGGCCCCCTGCAGCAGTTCCGTCGCCGCTGATCGGCCTGAACAGCGACCGGCTATGGCCCAGCGGTTGCACCGGCTACTCTGTTGAGGACACGATCACCGCACCGGTGATCGTGTGACAGGTCGCCCCTCGACCGCGATGGCCCGTGCATGCAACCGACTCAACCGAAATTCTCCTGGCTCGCCGATCAGCCGCTGCAACGCAAGATCATGCTTGCCATCGGCCTGTTCCTGGCCTTGTTCCTGCTAACCAGCCTGGTGACACTGCATTCGCTGCGGCGGCAGGAAAGCAACCGTTTCTGGGCCATGCACACCTACCAGGTGCTGCTTGAACTGGATCATGTGCAGCGTGCACTGCAGAACAGCCAGATCGGCGCACGCGGCTACATGCTGACGCAGCACGCAGACCAGCGTGCCCTGTACGAGGGCGGCGAGAACGATCTGCATCAGCGCATCCTGCGCCTGCGCGAGCTGACGGCCGACAATGCGTTGCAGCAATCGCGCATCGATAACTTGGAAACGCTGGCAGCTCAGTGGCGACGCGAGGTCACGGCCAACGCCATTAACGCGATCGCCCAACTGAAAACTACCGACCCGGTGGCGGTTGCACTGGAACGCCAGCGCATCCAGGCGAACTATCTGGAACACCGTACGGTTCGCGTCGAGGATCTCAACGCCGCCGTCGACCAGATGATTGGCGAGGAAAACCAGCTGCTGACCGGGCGCAACCACGATCTGGACGCCACGCTGACGACCACCCAGGTAATCGCCGCCGTCGCTGCGCTGCTGAGCCTCCTGCTCGGGATCGCCGTGATCAGCCTGACCTCGCGTCTCGTCACCCGGCCGCTGCGGCGCCTGACCGACCTGATGACCCGACTGGCCAATCACGATCATGAGTTCGAGATCGGCCAGCTCGATCGTCGTGACGAGGTCGGTGAAATTGCCCGCACCCTGCATGTATTCAAGCAGATGGTGATGGATACCGAGGCACAGACCTGGATCAAGACCCAGATATCAAGCACTTCCCATGTACTGCTGCAGGCCACCACGCACAAGGAGTTTGCCCAATGGCTGACCAGCGAGCTGGTGCCCTTGTTCAAGTCCGGCGTCGGCCTGTTTTATTCGTTCGACGACGCCCGCCATCGGCTCGATCTGCTTGGCAGTTACGGGTTGCGCCTGAGCAACCGAACTGCTGATCACTACCTGCCCGGCGAAGGACTGGTCGGACAGTGCGCCATTGAGCGCAAGCCGATCATGCTCGACGACGTGCCCGAAAATTACCTGCACATCGACTCCGGCAGTGGCGAATCGCTGCCACGTCACATCGCGATCCTGCCGGTGCTCTATCGCGACACGCTGATCGGCGTGCTGGAACTGGCTGGCTTCTCGGCACTCGAGCCGCTGCAATTACAACTGCTGGAGGAATTGCTGCCGATCGTCGCGCTCGCACTGGAGAACCTCAACCGCGCCGTCAGCACGAATGACCTGCTGCTGCAGACGCAGGAGCAGGCCGACGAACTGCGCGTGTCCGAGCTGGTGATGCGGCAGCAGAAAGAGGTGCTGCGCGACAACAACGAGGCGTTACAAGCCAAGACCAGCGAACTGGAAGAGCAGTCCGAGCGGCTGGTCGCCTCCGAGGAGGAATTGCGTCTGCAGGCAGAGGAACTGCAGGCCTCCAACGAAGAATTGCGCGAGAAGACCGACAGCCTGAACCGGCAGAAACGCGTGCTGGTGGAACTGCAGCAGGAGACCGTTGAAAAGGCCGACGAACTCGCACGGGCCAGCCAATACAAGTCCGAGTTCCTCGCCAACATGTCGCACGAACTGCGTACGCCACTGAACAGCCTGTTGATCCTCTCGCGCAGCCTGGCCGACAACGACAACGGCAACCTCGACGAGGAACAGATCGAATCGGCGCGGATCATCCACGACGCCGGCAACAGTCTGTTGTACCTGATCAACGACATCCTCGACCTGTCCAAGATCGAAGCGGGCAAGATGGATCTGGTGATCGACGAACTGCCGCTGGGCGACTTGGAACAACGGCTCCGGCGCACCTTTACACACGTTGCCGAGGAAAAAGGCCTCGGCTTCACACTGGACATCGAGCCCGGGTTGCCAGCGATCTTGCACACCGATGGCGCCAAGCTCGAGCAGATCACCAACAACCTGCTCAGCAATGCCTTCAAGTTCACTGCACATGGGACCGTCGCCGTACACATCGGCCGTCCCGGCAGCACGATCAACATTCCCGAGGCACTGCGGGAACAGCTGTTGATCGCGATCACAATCAGCGATACCGGCATCGGCATTCCAGCCGACAAGTTCCAGCGCATCTTCAATGCGTTCGAGCAGGTGGACGCCGGTACCAGCCGACAGTTCGGCGGCACCGGTCTGGGCCTGGCGATTTCGCGGCAGATAGCCATATTGCTGGGCGGTGACATTGCCCTGCGCAGCGAGAGCGGCCACGGCAGCAGCTTTACCGTATTGCTACCCGAAACCCCGCCCCAACAGCTGCGCGATCCAACCGAGAGCGCCGTGCCCACCAAGGCGCCCCCACTTGCGCGGCCAGCATCACCGTACCTGCTGCCGGACGCCATCGACGACGACCGCCGCTCACTCCTGCCCGGCCAGACCACGATCCTGGTGATCGAGGACGATCCGGCGTTTGCGCGCATCCTGGTCGACATGATCCACCGCAAAGGTTATCGCGCACTGGCAGCGACCGATGGCGAAGCGGGCTTGCAGCTGGCCCGAGAACATCGTCCCACCGGCATCCTGCTGGACGTGATGCTGCCGGCGATGGACGGCTGGGCGGTGATCGACCAGCTCAAGGCTGACGACGCCACACGGGCGATCCCGGTGCACTTCATTTCCGCGACCGACGATGCCACGCGCGGGCTTGAACGCGGTGCGGTCGGCTTCCTGACCAAGCCGGTCAGCCGCGCAGCGATCGATACCGCGTTCAAGCGTCTGCTGCATTTCGCCGAAGGACATCAGCGGCACCTGTTGATCGTCGACGACGAAGCCGATTCGCGCACCGCTGTGCGCAGCATGCTGAGCGCCGACGGCGTGCTGATCGATGAGGTTGCTACCGCTGAGGAAGCACTGCAGAAAACCGCGCACACCCGCTACGACTGCATCGTGCTCGACCTTGGCCTGCCCGGCATGTCCGGCCTGGAGTTGCTTGAGCAGCTGTCGAAGGAGCCCGATGGCGTGCCGCCGGTGGTGGTGTACTCCGGTCGCGACCTGAGCCGCGAGGAAAACCTTTTGCTGCGCCATTACACCGACTCCATCGTGGTCAAGGGCGCTCGCTCGCCGGAACGCCTGCTGGATGAAGTCAGCCTGTTCCTGCACAGCATCCAGCACGCGCCGCGACGCGCCGATGCCGGCAAGCTGTCACTCACTTCCGAACTGGCTGGCCGCAAGGTACTGCTGGTAGACGATGACATGCGCAACCTGTTTGCGCTGTCAAAGGTGCTGCGCGGCTGGGGTCTGGTGGTGAGCCTGGCGCAGGACGGTCAGAAGGCGCTCAAGGCTCTCGCAGATGACGACACGCCCGAAGTGATCCTGATGGACATCATGATGCCGATGATGGATGGCTACGAGACGATCCGCGCGATCCGCGCGCAGCCACGTTTCGCCAGGCTGCCGATCATCGCGCTGACCGCCAAGGCGATGCGCGGCGACCGCGAGAAATGCCTGGAGATGGGCGCCAGCGATTATCTGTCCAAACCGATCGACATCGACAAGCTGGCGTCGATGATCCGCGTCTGGCTGCAACGCTGAGCGCCATGCCCGCATCGCCGCCAGACACCGAGCTTGAAAAGATCGAGCTGGACCTGTTCGTGCAGGCACTCAGGCGTCGCCACGGCTATGACTTCAGCCAATACGCGCCAGCCTCGCTGACCCGGCGCGTGCGTCAGCTAGTGCATACCCACCACTGCGGCAGCATCAGCGCACTCACTGCACGCCTGCTGCATGAGGCGGATTTCGTGACCAAGGTGATCCAGGGACTGTCGGTACCGGTGTCGGAAATGTTCCGTGACCCGCTGGTGTTCCGCGCCTTGCGTGAGCATGTATTGCCAGTGCTGGCCTCTTATCCGCAGATCACCATCTGGCAGGCTGGCTGTGCGCATGGGCAGGAGGTCTATTCGCTGGCGATCCTGCTGCAGGAGGCTGGACTGTACGAGCGCAGCCATATCTTCGCGACCGACTTCAATCCCGACGCACTACTGCGGGCGCAGGAAGGCATCTATCCCGCCAGGGATGCACAACTGTGGTCACGCAATTATCTTGAAGCCGGTGGCGCCCAGTCGTTGGCCAGCTACTACAGCGCCCGCTACGACTTCATCAAACTCGACCAGAGGCTGCGCCGCCACATCACGTTTGCCAACCACAACCTGGTGGCCGACAAGATGTTCTGCGAGGCGCATCTGGTGCTCTGCCGCAACGTGCTGATCTATTTTTCCAATCCCCTGCAGAACCGCACGCTGGAGCTTTTCCGCGACAGCCTGGTACGCGGTGGCTACCTCTGCCTGGGACTGCGTGAATCGCTGGATTTCGCCCCGGTGGCCGCCGATTTCACCGCTGTGGGTGCGAACCTTCGGCTGTACCGGCGAACCAGCCAGCCAGCCCCGCGAGGGCATGATGAACCAGCCTGAAGCGATTGCCATCGGTTGTTCTAAGGGCGGCTTCAATGCGCTCAAGCTCCTGCTGGGCGCGCTCGATCCACGCCTGCAGCAAACCCTGCTGGTGTGCTGCCATACCGGCGGTGGTACCGATGTACTCGCCGGCCTGCTCGCCAGTCATTCGACACTGCCGGTCATCGAAGCAGGCGAGCGGCAACCGGCCCGTGCCGGCACCGTGCATTTGGCACCCGCTGGCTATCACCTGCTGCTGGAGCACGATCGGCACTTTGCGTTGTCAGTGGACGATCAGGTGTGTTTCTCACGGCCGTCCATCGATGTGCTGTTCGATTCTGCCGCAGAGGTCTATCACGCTGCATTGATCGGCGTAGTGTTAACTGGTGCCAATGGCGATGGTGCCGAAGGCTTGGCAAAGATCCGCGCCCGCGGCGGCATTGCCGTGGTGCAGACACCTGACAGCGCCGAAGCCGCCTCGATGCCGCAGGCTGCGCTGGATATCGCCGGCGCCGATTATTGCCTGCCACTGGAACAGATTGCCGTGCTGCTCAACCGCCTGTGTCTGACATGAATGCCACGCTGCCGAAAATCCTGGTCGTCGATGATACGCACGCCAACCTGGTCGCGATGCGCCGCCTGCTCGCGCAAAGTGGTGCGCAGATCCTGGAGGCGCGCAGCGGCAACGAAGCGCTGGCGCTGTGCCTGGATCACCAGTTCGCGCTGATCCTGCTCGACGTCAACATGCCCGACATGGATGGCTTCGAGGTGGCGGCCCTGCTCGGCGAAGCCGAGCAGCTGCGCGAGACGCCGATCATCTTCGTCACCGCGGCCTATGCCGACGATCTGAACCGGCTCAAGGGTTACCACTCCGGCGCGGTCGACTACATCGCCAAGCCGATCAACGACGTGATCCTGCAGTCCAAGGTGCGCGTCTTCCTGGAGCTATACGCGGCACGCGCCGAACTGCAGCAGACCATGGCCGAGCTGGCCGTACGCAATCAGCAGCTGACCCAGGAGATTGCCGAGCGTGAGCTGATCGAGGCGATGGTCCGCCACCAGGCCAGTCATGACATGCTCACCGGGCTGCCCAACCGGATGCTGTTCCAGGATCGTCTGCATGTCGCGATCCAGCGCACGCAACGCCATCACGGCCACTTCGCGCTGGCCTGCATCGACATCGATGGCTTCAAGAGCGTCAACGACACCCATGGCCATGCCGCCGGTGATTCGTTGCTGCAGGACATTGCGACACGCCTGTCGATGCATCTGCGCGGCAACGATACCGTGGCACGGCTTGGCGGCGATGAATTCGCCTTGATCCTGGAAGACCTCGAAGATCCGCAACTGGCGCTGCAGCTATGCCAGAAATTGTGCACGGCGCTGGGTGAGCCTTACACGCTGCGCGTCAACAGCTGCTCGATTGAGGTACACATTGGCGCGAGCATCGGTATCGCGCCCTATCTGCCGAGTGATCGCCACGACGCCGACGAGCAACTGGTTCAGGCCGCCGACCGCGCGATGTACGAAGCCAAGCGCGGCGGCAAGAATCGCTGCGTGCTGGCGAGCTGAACGCTCTCACCAGCATCGGGCAGGAGCAAGTTCAAGCGTGCTTGCGCGGCGATACCCACATCATCACGCGCGCGCGAAAAACCGCCTCGCCGGCGGCATCGGTGACTTGCACGTCGACCGGCCATTCATAACCATCGCCTGAGACACGGGCCGCAAGCTCCGGCGTGGCGACCCCATGCAAAGTCCCCACCGCCTTTTTCAGGTACTCGACGGTCATGCCCTTGGGAATCCAGCGCATGTCGGTAGGAATGGTCGCATCGGTCATCACACCGGCGCTGAGTTCGGCCAGATTGCACAACGCGATCGCGTGCACGGTACCGATGTGATTGTGCACGCGCCGCCGGTCGCGGATACGCACTTCGCAGCGCCCCGGCTCCAGCGCCACGAACCGCGGCGCGATCGTGGTGAAGTAAGGTGCCTTGAGACAGACCAGGCGCGAAAAGAGCCAGTGACCCGCCGGCCAGCGCGTGAGGCGGCGGTATAGCGACAGCACGGGCGCACTCATCGGCCATTCTCCCAATAGAAAGTAATCAGCCCGCGTCGGATGTCGTGCGAAAGACATTCGACGCGGGCTGGGCACATGGTCAGAACTACGCGGCGTTGGCCAGCTTTTTCTCGTCAGCACGCGTCTTGAACGCGCGCAGTTCATCCGGCTCGAAGTCGTCGACCGAGATGAACTCGAACACGCCCTCGCGCACGCGCTTGAGCAGCGCTGCTTCGCTGGCATTGATCACACCGGCCTGTTCGGCTTCGGCCAGTTGGCCCAGATAATCGTGCGCCTTGAACTGGCCGGTTTTCAGCGCCTTGCCAAACTTGCGATCGACCGGCTCGGCAGCGATCACGTCCGGCAGCAGTGCATTCATGCGGCCCACCGTGTTGTTCGCCGTCGGCGTCAGGTACACCCATTCCATCAGGCGATCGCGCGCCTCGCTAGGCGCGGTGATCAAGGCGGCGACACGGCGACCCAGGCGATCGGACGGCGGCACTTCGCGGCGGCCGAACGGGAAGACCAGCACGCGCAGCAACCACGACACCGGGCGCACCGGGAAATTGCGGATCGCGCCATCCAGCGCCATCTGCATGTTCCACACGCACTGGTGGAACGCCCATGCCAGCAACGGACGATCCGCTTCCGGCCGACCGGTGTCCTCATAGCGCTTGAGCATGCTGCTGGCGATATATAGATAGCTCAGGACATCGCCGAGGCGTGCGGACAGCTTCTCCTTGAACTTCAGCTTGCCGCCGAGCACGCCCATGAAGACATCGGCGCACAGCGCCAGCGCGGCAGAGTAGCGATCGAGCTTGCGGTAGTAGCGGCGGGTATACGCATCACCCGCCGTTTCGCCCAGACGCGAGCCGGTGAGGCCCATCGCGAAGCTGCGCACCGCGTTGGATATGCCAAAACCGATGTGGCCGAACAGCAGCCGGTCGAAGGTCTTCAGCTGCTCGCCGCGATCGGTGATCGACAACGCCTGCATTTCCTTGAGCACATACGGATGGCAGCGGATCGCGCCCTGACCGAAGATCATCAGGCTGCGCGTCATGATGTTGGCGCCTTCCACCGTGATCGCGATCGGCACGCCCTGCCACGCGCGACCGGCATAGTTGTTCGGGCCCAGCTGCACACCCTTGCCACCCAGCACATCCATCGCGTGGCCGGCCACCTGCCGACCCCATTCGGTGGCGTGGTATTTCGCAATGGCCGACGTCACTGCCGGCTTTTCACCGCGATCCACCGCAGCCGCGGTAGAACGCGTCAGCGCCGCCGTCGCATAAGTAAGCCCGCCAATCTGCGCGAGCGCCTCTTCGACACCCTCGAAGCGCGCGATGGCCAGGCCGAACTGTTTGCGCATGCGCGCATAGGCACCCACCGAGGCGACCGCACCACGCAAGGCGCCGGTGGCGTTGGACGGCAGCGAAATCGCGCGACCCACCGACAACACCTCGACCAGCATGCGCCAGCCATGCCCAGCCATCTTCGGGCCGCCGATCAACACCGACAGCGGTGCAAAAATGCCCTTGCCGTGCACCGGGCCATTCTGGAACGGCACGTTCAACGGGAAGTGGCGGCGACCGATTTCCATGCCCGGTGTGGAACGCGGCAGCAGCGCCAGCGAGATGCCGAGATCTTCCTTGTCGCCCAGCAAATGCTCGGGGTCGTACATGCGGAAGGCCAGACCGACCACGGTGGCGATCGGTGCCAGCGTGATGTAGCGCTTGTCGAAGGTGAACTTGATGCCGAGCGTGTCGACGCCATCGACGGCCTGCTTGCAGACGATACCGTAATCGGGAATTGAGGTGGCGTCGGAGCCGGCATATGGGCCGGTCAACGCGAAGCAGGGAATCTCCTCGCCGACGGCGAGACGCGGCAAGTAATGATCCTTCTGCTCCTCGCTGCCGTAATGCAGCAGCAGCTCAGCCGGCCCGAGCGAGTTCGGCACCGCGACGGTCGAGGCTACCGTGGCCGACATCGTCGCCAGCTTCTGCAACACCGCCGAGTGCGCCAGGGCGGAGAACTGCAGGCCGCCGTACTGCTTCGGGATGATCATGCCGAAGAAGCGGTTCTTCTTGATGAACTCCCACACGTTCGGCGGCAGGTCGGCCAGCTCATGGGTGATCTGCCAGTCGTCGATCATCCCGCACAGTTCTTCCACCGGGCCGTCGAGGAAAGCCTGCTCCTCCACGCTCAGCTCGGGCTTGGGCTGCTTCAGCAGTTCGTGCCAGTTCGGCTTGCCGGAGAACAGCTCGCCTTCGAAACCGACCGTGCCCGCTTCCAGCGCGGTCTGCTCGGTCTCAGACAGTTTCGGCGTGACTTTCGCGAACAGCTTCAGCAGTGGTGCGCTGATCTGGCGGCGACGGAAGTCCACCAGCAACAACGGCACGGCGATCGCCGCTTCGATGATCAACAGGATCACCATCGTCCACGGCGCATGCACGATCAGGCCGACCACCAGCGTGGTGGCCAGCGTGGCGATCGCCCAGGTGCGCAGGCTGCTGCGGTGGTAGGCACAGGCGCCGGAG
>Ga0302311_10006194_pt1 | contig 12448 bp, 12 predicted proteins | sample III_Palsa_N1_3_FD_200449 | JGI IMG/M metagenome (GOLD analysis project Ga0302311, IMG submission 200449) | Peat permafrost microbial communities from Stordalen Mire near Abisko, Sweden - III_Palsa_N1_3 | ecosystem: Environmental > Terrestrial > Soil > Palsa > Peat permafrost | place: Sweden... | reverse complement strand
CGGCAGGCGGCAGACCTTCTGGACGGTCGGATCGACGTCCACCACGGCGTGACGCCAGTCGCCGCCACGCGGGGCGGGCCAAGCCTCGGACGGCCGAAAGCCGGATTCAAAGGTGTCACGGAGGGAGGCGATCCATTCCGTCGGCACGGCGCCGCGCAGCATGACGTAGCCGTCCCGGTCGAGGCCGGCGGCGGTCTCCGCGCCCAGCCCGGTGACATCGATGGCGTCCGCGATATCGCTCATGCAATCTCTGTAGCCGGCGGCCGTTCGGCGCGCCATTCCGCGACGAACGGCATGAATTCCAGGCCCCGCCGCGCGAAATGATCTGGATTCACGCGAGGACCGCGCCGCATAGTCGGGAAAAGCTGCTCCCGCAACCGAGAGGTCTCAAGGCGATGTGCGACGACGAAATCCATCAGTTCAATGCCCCGGCCGTGTCGCGGCGGGCGTTTACGCTCTCCGCGGCCGCGCTGGCCGCCATGGGCGCCGCGCCCGCCTTTGCCGCTGACGAGGTTATTTCAAAAGACGTCACGGTAAAGACGCCCGACGGGGAAGCCGATGCGGTGTTGTTCTACCCGGCCAGGGGCCGGCACCCTGCCGTGCTGATCTGGACTGATGTTTTCGGCCTGCGACCGGTCTTCAGAGACATGGGGCGCCGCCTCGCCGCGCAAGGTTATGTCGTCCTGGTGCCGAACCCCTACTACCGCACGATGAAGGCGACGACAGAGCCGGACTACAGCGCGCCGGCCGTGCGCGCGAAGTATTTCCCGATGATGGCCACGCTCACAACCGCAACGACCATGAAGGACGGCCCGGCGTTCATCGCCTTCCTTGATGCGCAGCCTCAGACGGATACGAAGAAGAAGGCCGGCGTGCAGGGCTATTGCATGGGTGGACCGCTGACATTCCGCACGGCGGCGGCGGTTCCCGATCGGATCGGCGGCGCTGCGACCTTCCACGGCGCGGCGCTCGTGACGACCGAGCCGGACAGCCCGCACATGCTGATCCCGACGACCAAGGCCCAATTCTATTGTGGGGTCGCGGCCAACGACGACCACAACCAGCCTGATGCGAAGGACAAGCTCAAAGCCGCCTTCGCCGCCGTGGGCCGTCCCGCGACGGTGGAGGTCTACGACGGCTGTAACCACGGTTGGTGCGTCAAAGGGAGCGCCGTCTATAACGAAGCCGGAGCGGAAAAGGCCTGGGCTGAACTCAGCGCTCTTTACCAGCGAACGCTTGTCTAGGGCAAAGCGCGCGTCTGGCCCGCCACCCGATGACCGCGTGAGCTGAGCTGTTCGAGTTTAATTGCTAACCGGCCCATCTGGCTTGCAAACCACCGATGCATGGGCTCGCCAGATTGATGGCGTCCGCGATAAGCTGCTGACCAAATGCCAAAAACCGGGCGCCGTTGGCGACACAGGTTGGCGTCTCAGGGAGGAGAGCGGCGTGATCGACATGGTCGCAGAGGACGTGACGGCCGCCAACGATGCTGGCCCGCATCCGGGCCACGGCACGAAACCCTACAGGGCCTACATCCTGGGCGTGCTGATGGTCATCTACAGCATCAATCTGCTTGATCGCAGCCTGGTCGCCTTGCTGCAGGAGAAGTTCAAGCCGGAGTTTCATCTCAGCGATTTCGAACTGGGCCTGCTCGGCGGCCCGGCCTTCGCGCTGTGCAACGCCTTGGCAGGGCTGCCGATCGCCCGCCTTGCCGAGCGGTTCAATCGCGTCGGCGTGCTGGCGATCTGCACCGCGATCTGGAGCGTGATGACGGCGCTGTGCGGCCTGGCCGTTTCCTTCCCGATGCTGATGCTGGCGCGCTTCGGGGTGGGCATCGGCGAGGCGGGATGCCTGCCGCCGTCCCAGGGGGTGATCGCGGACTATTTCCCCGCCAGCAAGCGCGCCTCGGCCATCTCGATCCACCTGACGTCGATCCCGATCGGAACTATTCTGGCGGCCATGATCGGCGGAGTGGTCGCCGACCGCTATGGCTGGCGCATGGCCTTCATTGCGCTCGGGGCGCCGGGCCTGCTGATCGCTCTGGTCTGCTGGCTGACCGTGAAGGAGCCTCCACGCGGCGGCGCGGCGGCCAACAATGAGGCGAGGGCCGGCGGACAAAAGGTGGAGACGCCCAGCTTCCGCGCCGCGATCAGGGAGTTGATGAGCAAGCCCAGCTTCTGGCACATCGCCCTCGCCACGGGCCTGGTAAATTTCGTCGCCGTCGGCAATGGCCAGTATCTGGCGTCCTTCCTGGTCCGCGTACACCACGTCTCGCTGACCCAGGTCGGCCTGATCCTCGGTCCGCTGGTCGGCGGCGTCACCGTGGTTTCGGTCTGGGCGGTGGGCAGAATCCTCAGCGCCCTGACCGACAGGAACAAGGCCTGGCTGGCGCGCTGGCCCGCCATCGGCGTGGCGATCGGCGTACCGGTGGGGGTGATGACCTACCTGGCGCCGACAATGTGGATCATGGTCCCGCTGCAGATGGTCGGCCTTGTCTGCGCCAACGCCTATCTCATATCGCTCTACACCACCGCGCAGGCCGTGGTGCAGCCCCGGGTGCGGGCCACGGCCACGGCGGTGGTGATCATGGTGATCAATGTCATCGGCTATGGACTGGGCCCGCCCGCCATCGGCGCCCTGAGCGATTTTCTGAAGGACCATGTGGTCGCGTTTGGCCTGTCAGACCCCGCCCACGCCGCGGCCCAGGGTTTGCGCTACGCCCTGGTCTGCGGCTGCCTGGTGAACCTGTGGGCCTCGGCCCACTATCTCATCGGCTCGACCAAGCTGAAGCAGGACTGGGTGGGTTAGGCCCGCACTGGCGGGCGGCGGGTCACTGGCGGACGGGGTGGGATTCGAACCCACGGTGGGCTCACACCCACGGCGGTTTTCAAGACCGCTGCCTTAAACCACTCGGCCACCCGTCCGGTGCGCAGCTCATATCAGGCCGATGGGGCGGGCTCCAGCCCTGCAAACGCGCGGGGTCGTCAGTAGCGGGCCTCGGCCTGAACCGGGGCGGTCGTGCGGGCGGCGTCCAGCGCCCAGGCCAGGTCGGCGAGGTAGACGTCCACGACCTGGGCATGGAAGGGCGACAGCATCAGGTGCAGGGCCGGGGGTTCGGTGGCCACGCTGGTGAACCAGCCGCGTTCGCGCAGCCTGGCCCAGATGGCCATGGCGTTCACCTCCGGATGACGGAAGGCGGTGATGCCGAGTTGGGGACGGCCCAGCACCTGGAAGCCCAGGGCCGCGACGCCGGCCTCGACCGCCTCGCGGGCGCCGGTGACCAAGGCCTGTTTGGCGCGGTAGCCCTCGACCCCCAGGAAGTTCATCACCGCCCAGGCCGCCGAGATGGCGCCGCCTGGCCGGGTGCCGGCGAGGGTGGGGGTCACCATCCGCCCGCCGGGCCAGTCCTTGAAGTCGAACACCATGAAGGCCTGCAGGGCAGCCGAACGGAAGAAGACCGTCGAGGCGCCCTTGGCGCAGTAGCCGTATTTGTGCAGGTCGGCCGACATGGAGCGCACGCCCGGCAGCTCGAAATCGAATGGCGGGACGTCGCCGCCATTCATCCGCACGAAGGGGGCGATATAGCCGCCGACGCAGGCGTCCACGTGCAGCCACAGATCGCGGGCCAGGGCCAGGTCGGACAGGTCGCCGATGGGATCGATCAGGCCGTAGGGAAAACAGGGCGCGGAGCCGACGATCATGATGGTGGCCGCGTCGGCCGCATCGGCCATTGCTTGCGGATCGGCCAGGAAGTCGCGCAGGGGCGTGCGCCGCACCTCGATCTCCATCACCGCCGCGGCCTTGTCGAAGGCGGGGTGGGCGGATCTGGCCAGGACGATGTTCAGCGGGCCGGTGAGTCCCTTTTCCTTGCGGGCGTAATCGCGGGCGGCCTTCATGGCCATGGTGATGGAATCGGTGCCGCCGGAGGTGACGGTTCCTGCGGCCTCATCCGGTCCATGCAGCAGCGACAGGCCAAAGCCCACCACCTCGGCCTCCATCCGCTTCAGGCTGGGGAAGGCGATGGGGCCAAGACCATTCTCGGACTGGAAGAGGGCGTAGGCCTCCTTCTGCACCTGTTCGACGTCCGGTCCGGCGTTGAAGACATAGACGGCGGTCTTGCCGTCCCGCCAGCGCACGTCGCCGGCGGCATAGTCGACCATCAGCGGCTTGAGCTCGGCCCAGGGGGCGCCGGCCTGGGGCAGGGGCGTTCGCATCGCGGTTCTCATCCAACACCTTCGTCATCCCGGACGACCCGGAGGGGCGATCCGGGACCCAGGGTCACCGCCCAGTCGCCTGGGTCCCGGCGCTCCGCTTCGCTACGGCCGGAATGACGCAAATAATCAGCCCGACAATCAAGACCCGGTCTAAACCGCCGGCCGCATCCGCTCCAGCATGATGACCTCGCCGTTGTAGTCCACGCGGCCGAACGGCCGATAGCCGACCTTTTCAGCCACGCGCAGGGAGGCGGTGTTTTCCGGACTGATGATGCAGACCGATCGGGTCTCCGGCCGGTTCTCGTCGAACCATTTGTGCGCAGCCGTCACCGCCTCGGTGGCGTAGCCCTTGCCGTGGGCGTGAGAGCCCAGCACCCAGCCCGCTTCGGGATAGGGATCGAAGGTCTCGCCAAGGCCGCGATGATAGTCCGCGTGGCCGACATCGCCCAGAAGGCGGCCGTCCTCCTTGGCGATGACCGCGAAGGTTCCATAGCCCTTCATGATCCACATCCCGGCGCCGCGCAGCAGCCGGCCCCAGGTCTGTTCTCGGGTAGAGGGAACGCCGCTGATGTATCGCACCACCTCGGGATCGGCCCACATCTCGCACAGGGCCTCGTAGTCGGCCTCGACTTGGGGGCGCAGGATCAGGCGTTCGGTTTCGATCATCCGTCTTTGAACCAAGTTTGCCGCCCGCCGCCAAGGTCGAATGTCGGCGGGCCGCTGTTCGGCCGAGGCGCGTTAACCCTGTCTCTACACCCGCTCTTCACCACGCTGACCGCACCCTGACCGCCGAGTTGCATCGGAGGGCGGGCGAATGGCCGTCGAAGGGACGCGCCAGAATGGCGTGCGGGCGGCGCGTAACGCAGCCCTGATCGCATTGCTGGCCGGAGCGGCGACCGCCTGCGCCAGCACGGGAACCAGTCTTTCGCTGGCGAACCCGGGCCAGACGCGGGTCGCCCAGGCCACGCCGCCTTCATCCGCGCACGCGCCGTCTGGCCGGCTGCGCGGCACCGAAAAGCCCTATCAGGTGAACGGCCAGTGGTATTTCCCGCAAGCCAACCCGGACTATGACGAGGTCGGGACCGCCTCCTGGTACGGCTATCCGTTCCAGAACCGCCATACCGCCGACGGCGAGGTCTATGACGAGGGCCTGATCACCGCCGCGCACAAGACCCTGCCGCTGCCCTGTATCGTCGAGGTCACCAATCTGCAGAACGGCCACTCCATACGGGTGCGGGTCAATGACCGTGGGCCGTTTGTGGGCGATCGCCTGATCGATCTGTCCAAGGCCGCCGCCGAACAGCTGGGGTTTGATCGCAAGGGCACCACGCGGGTGCGGGTTCGCTTCATCACCATGGCCTCGCCGCTGACCGCGCCGGGGCTGATGATGGCTTCCAACGGCCCGCGCACGCCCTACGCCCCAACACCCGCCCCAACACCCTATGCTCCGCCGGCCTATGCGCCGCAGCCCCGCGCCTACGACGGCGCCTTCGACGACATCCAGGGCGCGCCAACGCCGGCTTCCTATCCGGCGGTCATGCCGCCCCCGGCCGCCGGCGCGCCCTATTCGGCGCCGCCGTCGCCCTCCTACCAAGACCCCATGGCCGAAGACGAGGCCGGCCCGCCCGAGACCACGCTGGCGCCGATCTCTCAACCGATCACCGCCACCGTCCTGCCGCAGCCGGGGCCGATGCGCCGCACGCCGGTCGTGGACCGCCCTGCGGCGCCCAGCGCGGGCGGCGGCTATTCCGTACAGGCTGGCGCCTTCGCCACCCAGTCGGGCGCGGACCGGGCCGCCGCCAGGCTGGCGTCCGCCGGCGGCGCCCAGATCGTGCCGCTGCAGCGCAATGGCGCGACCCTCTATCGGGTAGTGGTGGGCTCGTTTCCCGACCCCGCCGCCGCCGGCGAGACCCGCGCCCGGGTGATCGCCATGGGCTTTGCCGACGCCCGGGTGGTCGGCGCCTACTGATCGAGGCCGGATAAGCCCTGGCCCTTGCGCCGGGGCGCGAACCGGCCAATGTGACGGTCGTGACTGGCGGCTTTTTCATCACGTTCGAAGGCGGCGAAGGCGCCGGCAAATCGACCCAGGCCCGGCGGCTGGCCGAGCGCCTGCGGGCGATGGGCCGCGCCGTGACCCTGACCCGCGAGCCCGGGGGATCGCTGGGCGCCGAAGCCATCCGGGCACTGCTGGTCAGCGGCGACGTCGAGCGCTGGTCGCCGACCTCGGAAACCCTGCTCATGTACGCCGCGCGGCGCGACCATATCGAGCGGACCATAGCGCCGGCCCTGGCGAGGGGAGAGGTTGTAGTCTGCGACCGCTTCCTGGATTCCACCCGCGCCTACCAGGGCGCCGGCGGCGGGGCGCCGCATGAGCTTATCGCCGCCCTGGAGCGGTCCGTCGTCGGCGCCGTCATGCCGGACCTGACCCTGGTGTTCGACCTGTCGGTGGACGTGGGCCTGGCCCGGGCGGCGGCGCGCGGGGAGGGGGAGGCGCGGTTCGAGTCCAAGGGCCGCGATTTTCATGAACGCCTGCGCGCGGCCTATCTGGAGATCGTCCAGGCTGAACCCGACCGCTGTTTGCGGCTGGACGCCGATGGCGACCCGGCCGTTGTCGAGGCTCGGGTCTGGGCCGCCGTAGAGACGCGGCTGGCGGAGCCGCATTGTGGCTGACGCCATCGCCATTCCCCATCCCCGCGACGTGTTCGCCTTCGAGCAGGGCGAGGCGGTGGAACACGCCTTCCTGGACGCCCTGGCGCGGGGGCGGCTGCATCACGCCTGGCTGCTCACGGGCCCCGAAGGCGTGGGCAAGGCAACGTTTGCGTTTCGCGCCGCCCGCCGGCTGATGGGCGCCACGCCCGATCCGGACTACGGCCCGTTGGGCTCGCGGCCCGATCACCCGGTCAGCCGGCAGATTTCGGCCCGCTCCCACCCGGACATCCTGGTGCTGGAACGCGAGGTCGAGGGCGGCAAGCCCCGCAAGGTGATCCCGGTGGACGAGGCGCGGCGGCTGCCGGAGTTCTTCTCCAAGGCGCCGGCGTCCGCACCCTATCGGGTTGCGATCGTGGATTCAGTCGATGACATGAATCCAAACGCCGCCAATGCTTTGCTGAAGACTCTTGAGGAGCCGCCCGAGCGCGGCGTGCTGTTCTTGATCTCCCATGCCCCCGGCGGCCTGTTGCCCACCATCCGGTCTCGGTGTCGGCGGCTACGGTTCTCGCCATGGGCGGAGGACGCGGTAGCAGACTTTATCGGCCAGCACGCCGACGCCAACGCGGAGGATCGGCTGCGCCTGGCCCGGATGTCCGGTGGGGCGCCGGGTCGGGCGCTAGAGCTGCTGGCCCGCAAGGCGCTGGAAGCCGATGACGCCGCGCGGGAGCTGCTGCGCGCCTTGCCCGGCCTGGATCGCGGCGCTGTCCAGGCCCTGGCCGACGGCTTTCGCGGCGCCGAGGGGATGGCGCGGTTCACCCTGCTGATCGAACGACTGGCGGACCAGATCCACCGGCGGGTCACCGCCGACGCCCTGGATGGCGATCCGCCGCAGGCCGCCTGGGCGGAAACCTGGTCGCGGCTGAACGACCTGCCGGGCGAAGTCGAAGGCCTGAATCTGGATCGCGCCGACGCCCTGTGGGCCGCCGTCGCGGATCTGCGTGACGCGGCGGGCCGCTGATGCTGATCGACAGCCACGTCAATCTGCACAGCCCCCAGTTCGCCGAGGACCAGGCCGAGGTGATCGCCCGCGCCCGCGCCGCCGGGGTCGCGCTGATGGTGACCATCTGCGATCGTACGGACCGCTTCCCGCAGGTCGCCGCCATCGCCGACGCCCACGCCGACATCTGGTGCACGGTGGGGACCCATCCGCATGAGGCCAAGGACGACCAGGATCTGACCGCCGCGCGCCTGATTGATCTGGCCCGCCATCCGCGCACGGTGGGGATAGGCGAGACCGGCCTGGACTTCTTCTATGACCTCAGCCCGCGCGAGGTGCAGGCCAAGGTGTTCGCCGCCCATATCGACGCGGCGCGCGAGACCGGCCTGCCCCTGGTGGTGCATTCCCGCGACGCCGACGACGTCATGGCCCAGATGCTGGAGGACGCCCACGCCGCCGGGCCGTTCAAGCTGCTGCTGCACTGCTACACCAGCGGGCCCGAGCTGGCCCGGCGGGCCGCGGCCCTGGGCGCCTGGTTTTCCGTCTCCGGCATCGCCACCTTCAAGGCGGCGGAAGAGGTGAGGGCGGTGATCAAGGACATGCCGGAGGACCGGATCATCGTCGAGACCGACTGCCCCTATCTGGCCCCCATCCCCATGCGCGGCCGCCGCAACGAGCCGGCCTATGTGCCCTACGTCCTGGCCAAGCTGGCGGAGGTGCGCGGCTGGTCCCTGGCCGACGCCGAAGCGCGCACCGAGGACGCCTTTTTCAACCTGTTCGACCGGATACCGCGTCCATGAGTGTTTTGGCATGAGCGGGACCCTGGAGTTCACCATCCTGGGCAGCGGCTCGTCCGGCGGCGTGCCCCGCGCGGACGGTAATTGGGGCGATTGCGATCCGGCCGAGCCGCGCAACAGCCGCACCCGCTGCTCGATGCTGGTGCGCCGCCTGGGCGCCGAGGGGGTGGAAAACCAGACCACGGCGATCGTCGACACCTCGCCGGAACTGCGCCAGCAGACCGCCGCGGCCGGCGTCAAACGGCTGGATGCGGTGCTGTTCACCCACGATCACGCCGATCAGAGCCACGGCATCGACGATGTCCGCGCCTTTGCCCTGCGCGCGATGAAGCGGATTCCCTGCCACATGGACGCCGCCACGCATGACACGCTGATGCGGCGTTTCACCTATATTTTCCGTGGGGAGGGTGGATATCCTCCCATCTGCGACGAGGTGCTGATCCCGCCGCATGGGCAGGCCTGGGCGATCGACGGACCTTCCGGCGTCATTCCCGTGACCACTTTCGATCTCGATCATGGCGGCGTGCGCTCGGTCGGCTATCGGTTTGGCGACGTGGCCTATTGCCCCGACGTGGTCGAGTTGCCGCCGCCGGCCTGGGAGGCGCTGGGAGGCCTGAAGGTCCTGGTCGTCGACGCCCTGCGCCGCCGTCCGCACCCGACCCACGCCCACCTGGACAAGGCCCTCGGCTGGATCGCCGAGCTCAAGCCGGAACGGGCCATCCTGACCAATATGCACATCGACCTGGACTATCGCACCCTGCTGGCCGAGCTGCCGCCGGGGGTGGCGCCGGGGTATGACGGGATGCGGTTCGAGGTTGAGGGGTAGGCGCCCCCCATCTCCGGCTATTTCGGCGTCGACATCGCCGCCAGCTGCTTCAGCATGAAGTCCGGCGCGACGCGGCTCATCAGTTTAAGGACATTGGCCAGGCCCGGGCGGATTTCCAGCCGGCCGGCCTCGATCCCCGCGATGGCCCGCTTGGCCAACACCTTCACATCCATCGCCGGCTGCCCCTTGGTCTCAGCCTCGAACTCACCGCGAAACAGCGGCGTCTCCGTGCCCGGCGGCGCCAGTTCGACAACGGTGACGCCGGTTCCCCGCAACTGCACCCGCAGCGACTGGCTGTAGGAATGGATGGCGGCCTTGGTGGCGCAATAGATCGGCGACAAGGGCAGGGGGATGAAGGCCAGTCCGGACGAAACATTGACGATCATCGCCCCCGGGCGGCGCATCAGATGCGGCAGGAACCGCTGCACCATGCGGATCGGCCCGCTGAGATTGATCTCGATCTCCCGGGTCAGGTCATCCAGGTCGCGCGGCTGATCCAGCTTCAGGTTACGCATGATCCCGGCATTGTTTATCAGCACGTCCAGCGCTGAAAACTGAGCGATAACCGTCTGATACAGCTGATCGATCGCCTGGATCGAGGCGACGTCGCTTTGAATGAAATGCACGCCGGGCAGGTTGCGGGCGGTCGCTTCCAGCCGGCCTGTGTCACGGCCGGTGATGATCACCGTATTGCCGCGCTTCAGCAGCTGCCGCGCCAGTTCCTGGCCAATGCCGCTGGTTCCGCCGGTGATCAGCACCGTCTTGTTTCGCAGCTTCATCTGACATCTCCATGGCCCGTGAGACTTGCGGAACGAGGTTTAGCGCGGCATGCTTACGAATGGAAAGCAGGCACGGAAAAGTGCTATACCCACCAAATGGAGAGTGTAACCCCATGACCTTCGCACGGTTCACCGACGCCCAGTTGGCCGAGGCCCGTGTCCGGGCCGAAACGGCGCCGCCGGCCGACCTTGATCCGAGGATTGAGGCGCTGGTCAACGACCTGATCGGCCAGGTCGCTGACAAATGGACCATGATGGTGCTGGAGGTGCTCACCGAAAAAGGCGAGCTGCGGTTCACGCGGTTGGCCGAGGCCGTGACCGGCGTCAGCCAGAAGATGCTGACCCAGACCCTGCGCCACATGGAACGCGACGGCCTGGTGGCGCGCACCGTCCATCCGGTCGTGCCGCCACGGGTGGAATACAAGCTGACGCCCTTGGGCCTCAGCCTCGGCGCGGCCTTCTGCGGCGTCTGGATCTGGGCCGCCAACAACCTCGAACAGGTCGACGACGCCCGACGCCGGTTCAAAGAGCGCGCTGACGCAGCCTGATCGGCAAACCTGCCAGCATGCAATATTTCCGATAATATATCTTAGACGCACAATCCATGTAGATCACCGATAGAGATGTCACCGGCCTCACCGATTGAGATGGCACAACCGTCCCTTTTGGCTGCGGCGCTGAGGGTGACGGCGGATGACGGTGATTACGATGAGCCGCACAGAGCTCAGCCGGCTGCGGGTTATGATCGATCTGGCGGATGGCCGGACGCGTGTTGAGGACGCCGCGGCGCTGATGGGTTTGCAGCGCCGCCAAGTCTACCGGCTGCTCGACGCCTTCCGCGCCCATGGCCCGGACGCCCTGATCTCCAAGCGCCGTGGCAAGCCGAGCAACCGTGCTCACGGCGTGGCCTTCCGCCAGGCCTGCCTGGCCATCGTCCGCGAGCGCTACGAGGATTTCGGGCCGACGCTGGCGGCCGAGAAGTTGGCGGAGGTCCATGGCCTGCCGGTCGGCGTCGAGACGCTGCGCCAGTGGATGATCGACGATGGTATCTGGGTCCGCCGGCGCGACCGGAACAAGCGCGTCCACCAGCCTCGTCACCGGCGCGATTGCCTCGGCGAGCTGGTCCAGGTCGACGGCTGCGAGCACTGGTGGTTCGAGGATCGCGGGCCGCAATGCACCCTGCTGGTGTTCGTGGACGACGCCACCAGCCGGCTGATGCACCTGAGTTTCGTCGCCAGCGAGAGCGCCTTTGCCTATTTCCAGGCCGCGCGGACCTACCTGGAGGACCACGGCAAGCCTATCGCCCTCTACAGCGACAAGCACTCGGTCTTCCGCACCAACAAGCCTGAGCAGGCCGAAGGCGGCATGACCCAGTTCGGCCGCGCCCTGCACGAGCTCAACATCGACATCCTGTGCGCCAACGCGCCCCAGGCCAAGGGCCGGGTCGAGCGGGCTCACAAGACGCTACAGGACCGCCTGGTGAAGGAGCTACGCCTGGCCGGCGCCAACGACATCGAGGCTGGCAACGCCCTGCTCCCGGGCTTCATGGCCGATTACAACCGCCGCTTCGCCAAGCCAGCCCGGAACGACAAGGATCTGCATCGGCCGGTTGGGCCGCACGACGATCTCGACGGCAGCTTCGCCTGGCGCGTCGAGCGCACCGTTACCCAGTCGCTGACGGTGCAGTACGACCGGGTGATGTTCATCCTGGAGCCGAACGACATCACCCGCGCCCTGGCCCGCAAGAAGGTCACCGTCTACGACTTCCCGGACGGCCGGATCGAGGTTCGCCACCAGGGCCTGGCCCTGCCCTACCGGACATTCGACCGGATCACCCGCGTCGATCAGGGCGCCATCGTCGAGAACAAGCGGCTCAGCGAGGCGCTGGAGATGTGCCGCGCCATGCAGGCCGAGTTGCCGCCGAAGCTAAGGAGTCGGAAGGCTCCCGCACGAACAGCGCAGGCAGAGCACATGTTCGGCGTCAGCTAAGCTGTTCCCGGTTGTGTTTTTGGCGGTGCTGGCCAATCTGAAGCTATGCATCTCTTTTCCTCGCCCGCTCTGCTGCAATTCCTTGTCGGCGAGGAACTCGGCCAAGTTTGCCTGGACCCATTTTCACTTCAGTTTCATTTCGATAGCCGCCGGCACATCACGGTCGAAGGGCGGATTGAGCACGTCGATGAAGCTGG
>Ga0302311_10006187_pt1 | contig 12457 bp, 8 predicted proteins | sample III_Palsa_N1_3_FD_200449 | JGI IMG/M metagenome (GOLD analysis project Ga0302311, IMG submission 200449) | Peat permafrost microbial communities from Stordalen Mire near Abisko, Sweden - III_Palsa_N1_3 | ecosystem: Environmental > Terrestrial > Soil > Palsa > Peat permafrost | place: Sweden... | reverse complement strand
GCGCTCCCCGTACATGGTCACCGGCAGCAGCCGCTGCCCGACCGGGACCCCGCCGTTCGCAAGCAGGCGCAGAGTCTGGGCCGGGGACCTGGTGCCAGCACTGACCACCAGGTCGAAGCCTTCGAGGTCAGACCAGCTGAACACCCCCCGGCGGGCTGGCAGCTGTTCGACCTGGACAGGCACGTCCTGGGTGAGCAACGCGGCAGCCTCCTGCTCGACTTGAGCGAAGACCTCCTTGGGGCCGGCCACGGTCACCGTGGCGGCACCGTTGCGGATCAAGCTGAGGGCGCACCAGGCAGCGACGGCGTCGTCACCCAGCACCACCACCCTGGACTGGCGAAACTTCAGGAAGCGCTTGGCTGCGCGGTCCTCGTAGTGGTCGATGTAGTCGACCTGGGACGAGAACGCCTGTGCCACCGCGGGCTCCAGTCCGACGGCCTCCGCAGACTCCTGCGGGACGACATCGCGGGCCAGGCCGCGCTCCAGCAGCATTCGCACCAGGTCGCTGACCATCGGGTGTTGGTGCGGCGACAGGTGCTCGCACAGTTCCTTGACGGAGGTCTCACCGTTGAGGAAGGGCACGATCAGCGATGCGAAGCGATAGGCGGCCCGGCCCTTCAGCTGAAATCCGCCGTGGGCGTTGTGGAAGAGCACTCCCTCCTCGGTCTCGGTGAACAGCACATCGCGCTTCACCCTGATCCGTGCGTTGGCGAACGGGACTGCTTCCATGGTCGTCATAACCTCTCCTGGTCCTCACCTGCGTCAGGGTGGGACGAAGTCAACTCGATTTGTATGATTCGGAGTTACTGAAAGAAAGTCAGCGGGACGATCTGGCCGGGTCGTGGTTCAGGTGGTCACGAAGGATCCGCGGAACCCGGTAGCGGTCGTCCGCCAGGTGTTCCACGGCACAGGACTCGACCAGGCAATCAAACACGTCGCGTACGTCCAACTCGGGCTGCCCCAGCAGGGCCGCGCTCTCCGCTGCGGACAGCGACCCCGTCTCGGTAGCTGCCAAGGCCCGCAGCGCGGTGAGCGCCGCAGGGAGCATCGAGGAGACGTAGTCATTGAGGGCGTTCGCCAGGTAGTCACCGGGCGGTCGGATAACGGCCCGGTGCGCCAGTGCCTCGGTGATGTCCTGGTGCGGCCTGAGCGCAATTCTCGTCGCGGCCAACCGCAGGGCCATGGGGTGGTCGTCGCATGCCTCGGCCAGGCGGTCGAGCGGCAGCGAGGCCCGTTCGGTCCCGAGCGCGGACTCAAGGAAGGCGACGGAGTCGGCCCGCTGCCAGGAGCCGATCCGGTACAGCGCCGCGCCATGACTCAGGGCCAGTCCGGCCAGGCTGTGTCGACTCGTGATGATGACGGTGCCCGAGGTGCCGGCGTCCACCACTGGCTGCGCCTGGTCGAGTTGGCGGACGTCATCGAGTATGACCAGCGAACCGGGACCGGGCGTTCCACCCGCGAAGTGGTCGTGCCTGGCGGAGCGTAGGAATTGGGGCCGGTCCGGAAAGCGGTGGGCCAGTCGGTGCGCGAGATGCACAGCGAGTGCAGTCTTCCCGGTGCCCGGCAGGCCGCAGATCACCAGGATCCGGCGCTCGCCCCGGCCCAGGATCGATTCGATCTCCTCGATCTCACCGGCCCGTCCGGTGAAGTCGGCTACCCCGACGGGTAGTTCGTTGCCGGGCCCGGCAGTGGAACGCGCTGGCGCAACGGTCGGCCCGGCGCCGGCCAGGCGCTCGCCGCGCACGATGGCCATGTGCAGTTGTTGGAGTTCGGGGACCGGGTCGACCCCGAAGTGCTCGCGTAGATGCCGACGGGTCTGTTGATAGGCCGACAGCGCCTCGCCCTGCCGACCGGTCCGGTAGAGGGCCTCCATGAGCTGCGCCGCCAGTCGTTCGTTACTCGGGAACTCCGAGGAGAGCTGGCGCAGTTCGGGGACGATGACCGCGCAGTTCCCGCGGGACAACTCGATATCGTGACAGCGCGCCAGGATCCGGATGCGTTCCTCGACCAGGCTCGCTGCAACCCCCGCACGCAGGGCTGGCGAAGTGAGGTTGAGCACCGGATCGCCTTCCCAGAGCTCCAGTGCGCTGCGCATCAAGGTCAGTTCCGCGGCGGGTGAGGGGGTCCGCCCGGCCCTGGTGACCAGATCGCGGAAGGCCAGGAGATCGAGGCTCTGTGCGTCGACGGTGATCCGGTAGCCGCCGGGGGAGGTCTCGATACCACCGTCCGGCCCGCTGCCCAGTCCGTGCTTCCCTAGCAGTTTGCGCAGGCGCAGCACCGCGACGTGGATAGCGGAGGACGCGTTTGCCGGAGGCTCCTCCCCCCACAGGGCCGAGCGCAGGAACTCCTGGGACACCACCTCGTTGGCGTTCAGCAGCAGGGCTCCAAGCAGCACCGTAGGCTTGGAGGACGGGAGCATGACTTCTTCGCCGTCCTGGCGGATCCGGAGCGGACCGAGCACGCCGAACGTCGGTACGAACCCCTGCCGGGTCGCCGTCGGCAACGGTCCTTCGGTCAGAACTGACGGCATGACATCCCCCTTGCAATGTCGAGCGGATCGTCGTGGGCGAGGATCGGTGGGCCGCGGACGGAACCACCGACTCCAAGGCCGGTGCCTTGCGCGGTCCCGATAGGGGACACGCGACATGGTTGTCACAGGCGATCGACGTATGAGCAGGGCAGTGCCCGAGCGGCGGGCGCTGCCAGGTAAAAATCACGCGGCCCCTCGACCGCCAGGTGCCGCTCGCCAGGTGGGGTCGGCCGGTCAGACGCAGGTTGCATTCCATGCAGGACCCACAGAAGCAAGACAGTTTTCACGCCATAGCGAAGGCGAAGGATATCGGCACAAAAACACTGACATCGACTCCGCTCAACGGCGCGCAGATATCAGCCGGTAAGAACCCCTTCACATTACCGGTGAAGGTTGAATAATACGCGACTAATCGTGTACTTCCGAGGTGCATCTGGTATCTCTCCCCCTGTCAAGCTGGGGGCGGTGTCCCCGGTGTCGGCGAGCGCGGGCGCGGCCGTGGCGCAGAGCATCAGGGTGGCCGCGGCGGCTATGCAGCTGCGGGTGAGGTTCATCGGGGCAAGGGTCTTTCGGACAGGTGTGAACCCCCACGGAATCCGTGGGGAGGTGCTCCGAATACGGTCGCAGCCCCCACGCGGCTGGCCCACCCTCCCATCGTCTGCTCACACCCCCACCGGCTGGCGGGGGTGATCTCGCCCTGACCGGACCACCCGGCCCGGCTTCGACGTCGGGGACCTCGAAGCCCCGGTGCAACGTCCTGGTGTTCCACGGTGGCGGCGTTCGACGTCGGCGCACATCCTTAACCACGCCAGAAGAGCTGTGGCCACTGGACAGGGCGGCGGCCTCCAGCGGCTTGAAGTGAGCTTGGTCCGCTTTGACGGACAGGTTCGTTTGGCGTCGCAACTGCAGCTCGAACTGGACCTGCGACCACGCCTTCGGCTTGATGATCACATCCCAGACACCGAGCAGCGGACGCCCCTTGTCGTCGAAGAGGACTCGTGACCAGCCGTCCCATTCCACCGAGGGGTCAACCCGGTGCTGGCCGGCGTACGAGACCATGCCGCAGTAGCGCGGATTGCGGAGCATTTTGTTGACCTTGGCGCTCGACCACAGCGTCCCTGCGGGCGATGCCCTTGTGGTTGAACTCGGTGGCGATGCCGTATGCGGTTTCTCCCGAGAGGCAGTCGTTGAAGATCTTCCGAACGATCTCGGCCTCGTCGGGCCTGATCGTGCCCTTGTTGGGGCCGGTCCGGCCCCAGCCGTAGGCGATGCGGCCTTGGATCTTTCCGTCCTGGGCGCAGGCGAGGTGCATGCGGGCGACTCGGCGCGAGGTGTCCTCGGAGGACTTGAGCGCCATCACACACACGGATCCGGGCCATGTGGCGGTCGCTGTCGTTGATCAGGTTCATGTGGCCGCCGGTGGCGCCGAGCACCGGGCGCTTGACGTACTCGACGATGTCGCTCAGGTCTTCGAGGTCGCGGGGGCGACGGACGAGCCGGTCGAGGTCGTAGAAGATCACCCCGTCGATGGCACCGCTGGCGAGGTCGGCCAGGAACTGGCGGAACTTGGGACGGAGCACGACCCAGTCGACGGTTCCGTCATCCTTGACGACCTTGCGCTTCTTGAACGCGGAGGTGTCGTTCTCCTTGTAGACCTTCACGAACTCGGGCCAGCGCAGTCGCTTCCGAGTGTCGTCGGGGTCCTCCTGCTGACGGTCGACGCCGGTCTCGAGACCGAAGCGGTCGGAGGAGATGCGCAGGTACGCCGCGGGCCGCTTGGGGATGTAGGTGGCGAGGTGGTCGTGGAAGCTGAGGGTCACCTGCCCCCTGCGGGCCTGTACGGGCACCTCGAAGTCGTCCCACACGAACAGCTCGGTGGTGGGCATTGCTCGGTCAGCTCCCCGGATCCCTTTCGACACCCGGGACTTTCCTCAGCTTTGGGGGTTTGGCTGTGCTGTTGACCTGGTGATAAGGTCCACGGCTCGGCGCGGGATACTGATCGTCATGCGCACTGATTTCGACCCACAGGGCATGGACCCGGGAGCCTTCTACAAGCTGCTGACGGCAGTGGTGGTACCCCGGCCGATCGCGTGGGTCTCCACGGTCTCGGCGGAGTACCCATTTGTAACGAACCTTGCCCCGGCGATGTTCTGATGAAATGGGTATCGGACTTCGCGACGTTAGGGCAGGTCGGGCTCTGTGGCAACGAGCGACGGGTGCTTTGACGGCCTTCTCGCTGAATGTGCGCAGTCGATATGATGAAGAGAGCGACTCGCCAGAGAGCAGCGTCGCTCTTTACCGTCCGATTCAGAGCCTGACCCAGCAACGCTTGGGTCAGTTACCGCGCAGCAGTGCGGCGCGGGTTGCCGGGTCGTGGAGCAGCACGAGGATGTCCGGATCGTCGGCGAAGACGTCCTCGGCGCCCGGGGTGACGGCCTGATGGAACATGGCCTGGGCTACATCGGCGGTGGGCTGCTCCCAGATGATGCCGGCCCAGTCTGCGGCGTCCTCCAGGTCGCCCTTCTGCATGGCTTCGCGCCAGCGCTCCAGGAGCAGCGGGATGATCCGGTAGGCGCGGCGGCGGCCTCGGACGAGGATGCTCCGGTTGAGGTCGAACACGTCGCGAGTCGCCTCGCCCCGGTCTGTGAGCGGCAGATACTCGCCGGCCGCAAGCGAGAGGTGCAGATGCACCGCAGGGTCCTCGCTGCTCGGGTCCACCAGCATCGGCGAGCCGTCCGGGGCAGTCGGGAACTGGTCACGTTTGAGGTGGCTGTTGCACAGCGAGCAGGCCAGTAGGTGGTTGGTCCAGTCGAAGGTTCGCAGTGGATTCGCCCGGACCGGCTCGAAATGGTCGATGTCCGTGCCCTGGTTGTCGCCGCAGTACATACAACGCTCCAGACCGGGAGCCATGGTCGACAGGGCACCTCGCAGAACCGGGTGGACCTTCTTCCTGACGGTTGTGTGCTTCCACAGCGCGCGTGCCCGCTGTTTTGGGACTGTGGCTGCGGCGATGTCCTTGGTGAAGCCGGTCATGGACGTGAGGGTTGGCCGGGGCAACGGCACCCGGGTGATCCGGATCATGATGTGGGCCTGCGGCGCGAGGGGCCGAGGCGGTCGGTGATCTCCTCTACCCGAGTCGCCGGAGAGCTCGTCAGTTTACGCTTCAGGGCCCGGTACTGGGCCCGTTCCTCGTCGCTCGCCTGCCCGCGCACGACGTCGAGCTCCAGGGCGAGGAGCTCCTCTCTCTTCTGCTCGGCCTGCTCCGAGTAGGGCGTGTCCAAGCCGAACAAGTCGGAGAGCACCGCGTCGTCGCCGCTGCCGAAGATGATCCGGTCGTAGAGCTCCTGGGGAACGGTCTCCACTGGGCTGTCCTCGTCCGGGCCAGGCAGCCGGATAAGGCCGCCAGGGTCGGCGGCCTGGCAAATGTAGGGGCTGTGGGTAGTGACGATGAACTGGATGTTCGGGAAGTGCGCCTTGAGCCAGCCGCCGATCCGCTTCTGCCAGGAGACATGCAGATGGGCATCGATCTCATCGATGATCACGACGCCCGGCGCGGGGACGCACGGAACGCCGTCCTGCGTGTCGAGGACCAGCTCACCGTAGGCGTCGTGGATCTGTTTGAGGATGTCGACGACCAGGGCCGCCACCGTGCGGTAGCCGTCGCTCATCTCGCGCAGCGGGAAGCGGTGGTTGCCGTGGAGGACCCACAGGCCTTCGGAGTCGACGCTGTCGATGCGGTAGTCGTCTGGCAGCAGTTCGTCCTCCAGGATCGCCAGAGCAGCCGCCTTGAGGTCCCGGGCGCCCTCCCTGTCCTCGAAGGCGCGCAGGTGCTGCTCGATCAGCCAGGCGACGCCCTCCGCGAGTGACGCGTCCTCATGGAAGAGGCTGGTCAATCGGGCAACCGGACCGGAGCTGAGCATGAGTCGCTGGACGTCGCCGGAGCCCCCCGCGAGCCTGCGGAACGGCCCGTACCCCGCGCAGAACCAGCCGGCCGGATTGTCCGCCCAGGGGCCCTGCTGGGCGACCGGCCGCTCCTTTTGGTAGCCGATCGGGGCGAGGGACGGCTGCCCGGCCCGAGTGGACCCCGGGCGTCCGCTGAGTGTCCCCTGGTCGGGGGCGGTCCAGCGCAGGCCCGCCCAGATCGGCAGGGCGGGCCGCCGACCCGTGGCGAACCCGTCCTGGACCGGGTCGTGCTCGAGGCACACCTCGGCCTTGCCCACGGTTTCGTCCCGGGCCACCCAGGTGTCGAACCCGGGCACGAGACTGCGGGCGACCGCAGGGCCGCTGATTGCCAGTGAGACCGCGCGCAGCAGCGTCGTCTTCCCGGAGCCGTTGCGGCCGGCCAGGACCGTCCAGCCCGCGTACGAGCCGTCGGGCCGGGTCAGGTCGAGGTCGACCTTGCGGTCGCCGTGGAACGACCTGATGTTCCGCAGCCGTACGTTCTTGAGGTACATGTCCCGTCCGTGTGGTTCTGATCGGAGTGCGGCCGACCCACGCTGGGTCCTGCGGTGACTCTAGTCCCGCCGGAGCCCCCGTAGCCGCAGGTCAATGGCGCTTGTGGGTTCCCTCCAGGAACGGGCTCGGCTGTCCGGACCAGCTGATGGCGAGCTGCTCGCGGGCACGGGTCGCAGAGACGAACAGCAATGAGCGCTCCCGTTGCAGGTCGCGATCGTGCTGGAGCGGATCGTCCGCGGCGGGTGTCACCGCACTCGGCATGGGGACGAGCTCAGCCCCTGCCCCGACGATCGCGACTGCCCGGTACTCCAGCCCCTTGATCCGGTGCATGGTCATCACGTGCACGCCGCTGCCGGGCGGGGGAGTCTGCCGGGACCGCACCTGGACCGCCTTGATCCCCGCGGCCTTGAGGGCCTCCACCGCTGCCTCGGCCACCTTGTTGGTGCGTGCCGCGACGACGATCTCCTCCTCCTTGAGGCCCTCACCGAGCCAGCCACCGACCCGAGCAGCAAGCCCGGCCAGTTCCGCTGCCTGCGTCGGGAAACCCGTCAGCTCGGGCGCCGCCCCGCCCAGCACCGAGCGGTAGCCACCGAGATCGTCCGTGGACTCGTCGAGGTCGTCGAAGGCCGCGTCCCCGAGCAGGCCCAGCGAGGCCGCGAGGATCTGACGGGTCGTCCGGTAGTTGAGCGTCAGCCGCTTCGAGCGACCGCGGATCAGGATGCCGTGGGCGCTCAGGGTCGTCCGGTTGTCATAGATCCGCTGGTGGGCGTCGCCGACGATGAACAGGTCGTCCGCGCCGGACGGCACGAGCGCCCGCAGCAGCTTCCAGTGGGCGGCGTGCAGGTCCTGCGCCTCGTCGACGACGATGTGCCGGTACGGGCGACTCTCGTCGTTCCAACCCCGGGCGATACGGGCAGCCTGCGCGGCGAGCTGCGTGACCCCGACCTCGCCGGCCGCGTCCAGCCGGTGCTCGAAGGTCTCGATCAACCCCCACACCTGAGCCCGCTCGGGCCGGTTGAGGCGCTTGCCGCGGCCGCTGCGGGTCGCGGCGAAGTAGTCGTCGCGGCTCCGCAGGTCCTGGGCGAGCACGACTTGCTTCCACTCGGACTCCAGGAAGCGTGCGTCCCAGCGGCGCGGCTGCTGCTCGTCGGCCAGGTCGTCCCAGCGCCTGCGGATCTCCGCGTCGTCCAGCGTCTTCGGGAGCTCGCTTCCGAAGATCTCCTTGGCGATTCCGTAGGAGACCTTGTCGATGTTGCGGACGTCGACCTTGGCGGTGAGCTGCGGGCCGCCGAGGTCCTCCAGCAGTGAGCGCAGCAACTCGGCCAGGGTGGTGGTGTAGGTGGTGAGCAGGATCGCCTGGCCCGGCGGCAGCCGGTCGGCCAGCGCCTTGACCCGGTGCAGGGCGACGACGGTCTTGCCGGTGCCGGGACCGCCGGTCACCCGCACCGAACCGGTGTAGGGCGTCTTGCGCTCGGCGAGGGCGCGCTGCGCGGGATGCAGGAAGATCCGCCACGCCGACAGCGGCTCGGACATGATCCGCCCGAACTCGGCGACATCGCCGGTGACGACGAACGACTCCTTGGTGGCGGGGCGCTCGTTCGCGGCCTCGTAGTCCTCCGGGTCGACGACATCGTTGGTCGCGGCCACGGAACTGACCTGCTCCCAGACCTGATCGACGCCCATGCCGTCGGCGAGGCACAGGATCACATCCCGCGCGAGCTTGGGCAGGTGCTCCACGAAGCCGAGGATCGCGTCCTCGCTGCGGATCTCACGCAGTGCCGGGACCACTGAGGGGTGCACGCCCAGGCGGTCGAAGTCGGCGTCGGACACCGCCGCGAAGACCGACGGCTGCGCGGCTCCGGTGGTGGGGGCCAGGGCGGCCTTCCCGGTCAGCGTGCCGGTGAGACTCCCCAGGTTGATCAGCTCGACACCACCGGTGACCTTGTTGATGTCGAAGATGATCTGCGAGGCGAGCGTGTAGGCGTCGTCGTGCGGCCGTACCGCGACCAGGTAGTAGATCCGGTCGGAGTAGTGCATCAGCACCGCCCGGAAGTTGTCGTTGATCCTGGCTGTGCGCACCCGCTTGTCCTTGCCGCCCTTCGGCGGCTTGAGGTTGAGCCCGTTGGCGTCCGGGTCGCGCTGCATCTTCATGATGAACTGCAGCACCTGCGCCTGGACCGACCCGTCGAGGTCGTCGTAGTACTTCTGGAACACATCCGCCATGACCACCTGGGCCTTGGGCATCACTCACGCTCCAAACGCTCGGCCAGCTCGGCCACATCAACGGTCTCCGCGTGAGCCACCTGCCAGCCGGCGCTGACGAAGGCGGCGTCGCGGTGCTCGTCCGCGTCGACGAACACCGCCATCCGGGCATCCGGCCAGGCGAGTTCCGCCTGCGGGACCCGGTCATTGAGCTCGAACCCGACCTCCGGCGCGTCGAAGCCACGCAGACGCGACTCCCGTGCCAGGGCGAACAGCAACTCCTCGGTGCGGGAGGAGGCGTACTCCACGGCCTGAGCCCACGCCTCCGACAACTGCTCGGGTGTGCCAGTCGCGGTCGGCATCGCGCTGGTGAGCAGCGCGACCGTGTGTGGATCGACCGACCCGGCCGTCGACACCGCCACCTGATGGAAGGAGCGCGGCAGCGAATCCGCCTGACCACCCGTCAGCAGCTGCAGCAGGTTCGACCAGCGCAGCCAGTCCGCCCACCGTTCGCGGTGCCCGGGACCGGACAGCGCGGCTTCGCGGTCGTCCAGGACGGTGAACGCGGACCAGGCGGACATACCGGGATGTCCGGGGCGAGGCTCCCGACGCTGGTCGAACAGCCCGAGGATGCGCAGACCGCCCAGGCTCCGGACATCGACCGCGAATGCGTCGGAAGCGGCCGGGTCGGCGGCAGGGGGCACGGCAGCGCCCTCCAGCACCGCTCCGAGGAGCTCGCCGATCGACTGGCGGTCGATCGGAGTCCGGGGGTTCCCGTCGGCGACGAACCCGTTGAGCAGCGCCGCGGCGCGGCGGGACCACTTGGCCGCATCCGGGTCCGCCAGCAGTTCGAGTAGCGTCTCGATCGGGTTCCGCAGGACCGGGTCGAGCGTGTCGTCGGCACGTGCGGCGCCGACCAAGCGCTGATGAATCCGGCGGGCGGCGCCCAGAGCCCGCTCCCCGAGCAGCTCCTCGGCTGGCGCGCGCGCGGCACGGTTCTCCGAGGCGCCCTCCACCGCGGCCTTCCAGGACATCACGTCCCGGTGCGTGAACTGCCACACCTGCGTGCCCTCGGCCCGCAGCGCCTCGCGCTTCACCGCATCGTCCGCTATCCGGTTGACGTTGCTGCTGGCGTGGTAGGCGTAGCCGTCGAGGAACACCGCGATCCGGGTCGACGGCCCGTCGATCCGCGTCAGCAGGTAGTCGGGCTCGCTCGGAGTCGACGTCAGCTGCCGCACGTGGTCCTGGAAAAGCCAGCGGGTCGTTCCCCCGTCGGGACGGGTGAAGCGCAGTTCGTACTCCATGCCGCGCTCCCCGGCGCGGGGCGTCACCGACCCGGCCTCTGCCTCCCGACTGCCCCAGTCGACGAGAGTGCGGACAAACTGAGCCTCCAGTTCGCTGTCGGCGAGCTGGTCGATGCGTACCCCCGACAGGGTGTCCACCTTCTCGGTGTCCCAGTCCTTGAGGATCTCGTCCAGCAGTTCCTTGGCCACGCGCAGCGAGGCGTAGGGGTGGTCGCTGCTGCTGACGTGCGGCAGCAGGCAGCGGTGGCACGGGCTGCGCACCTCGTCCTTGGTGCACGGGCAGTCCCGCAGTGTGGTCTGCGCGAGCGTCAGCACCCGGTGCATGACATCGGCGGCCGCAAGATGCTCCAGATAGCCGGTGCCGCCAGGCATCGAGTCGTGCAGCACCAGGAACCGGCGGCGCAGCTCCTGCGAACCGCCCGGCATGGTCGCCGTCACCACCCGCAGGTGGTCCGGGGCACCGCCGAAGTGCTTGGTGATGCCCAGCAGAAGTGCGGCCTGGAACGACACCAGCCGGGTCTGCAGCTCCAAGGTGGAGACCGGCAGCAGGATGCGAAGTGCCTGCGTCGTCAGTTCGTGCGCCAGCAGCAGCTTCTGCACCGGCTCGGCGGTGATGCCGTCGTCCTTGTGGCTGCACCAGAACGTGTGACGGGTCCCGATGCGCTCGGCGGCCTGGTCCCAGGCCTGCGGGTGTGCGCCGCGCACGGCCCCGCACTCCAGGCAGGTCTCGAAGCCCGGCACCTGAACCGGCATTCCGGCGATCTGGTGCTCAGGGCCTGCGGCTGCGGCCGGGCCCAGGTTGAGCGTACGGATGGTGGCGACGCGCGCGAACTCCACCCCGAACGGCACCCGGTCGCCCTCGTTGTCGCGCCGCTTCCAGGCGCGCAGACCCTGCGGCTGGTCCGGGTCGATATCCACGAGCGTGACGCCGTTGAAGCGCCGCCGCTCGCGCTCGTCGCGCTCGTCCGTCAGCCTCGCGTCCTCACGCCGCTCACGCGCCGTGACCCGCTCGGGGACGAGGACGGTGTGCACCGCTCCCGGATCACCGATCTGCGGGGCCTGGCAGCGCGGGCACGCCACGACGTCGAGCCCGGCCTCGGCGGTCGCGACATAGCCGCACTCCGGGCACAGCCGCCACTTCGCGTAGGCGGTGTCGCCATCGCCTGCCCCCAGGTCCAGCCCGTTGACGATGTACTTGTAGCCGTCGGTGTGGAAGGTGTTGCCGGGCGCGAGTTCCACCAGAGCGGTGCGGGAGCCACGCCCGTACTCGGTCAGCTGCTCCTCGAACTCCCCTTCGGGGGTCTTCCACCACAGCGTCGCGTCCAGCAGAGTCGCGTCGTCGTAGAGGGTGTAGTTCGGCAGCAGTCCCAGACGGACCATGGCGTTGATCGAGTTCTCGCCGACCAGGGCGTCCTGACGCTTCCGCACGGACTTGCGCTCCGCGTACAGTTGCCGCCGCTGCTCGTCGCGCTCCCGGTCCCCGGATGCGGTGGACAGCGCGTCGAAGGCCCGGCCGATCTGCCGGGACCGCGAACGCAGAGCTTCGAGGCGCTTGCGCCAAGTCGTGGCTGCCTGGCCGACTGTCTGCTCCAGCTCCAGTTCCGCGTAGACCCGCAGTCCGTGCTTGGCCTCGCCCGACATGGCCGGGAAGAGCGCGATGAACGCCTCGGCGAACTCGGCGTGCCGGGCCTGGGCCACGTCCAGGAAGCGGCGGAACCAGCCGTCCTCGGCCAGCCCACGGGTGAACAGCTCGCCGATGCGGTGCGGCATCGGCTGGTCGGGCATCAACGTGTCCCGCCACAGGCTGCGGTCGGCGGCCCGGTCCAGCAGGAACGCCAGGTACTGGCGGCGCAGGATCTCCGACGCGTCCAGGTAGCAGTCGGGCGGGATGATCCGGCCGGCGATCATCTGCTCCGGGGCGTGCAGGTAGTACTGGTTCCGGGCCCCGCGCGGGACGAAGGTGACG
>Ga0302311_10006186_pt1 | contig 12458 bp, 6 predicted proteins | sample III_Palsa_N1_3_FD_200449 | JGI IMG/M metagenome (GOLD analysis project Ga0302311, IMG submission 200449) | Peat permafrost microbial communities from Stordalen Mire near Abisko, Sweden - III_Palsa_N1_3 | ecosystem: Environmental > Terrestrial > Soil > Palsa > Peat permafrost | place: Sweden... | reverse complement strand
CCTGGTCCGGCTGCCGGTGTACGCGACCTGGCGCACCAGTGCCGACTCCGACGCGGTCCTGGCGGCCGGCGACGCGCTGCTGCGCAAGCGCCGCTTCCGGGTGTCCCGCTCGGGTGACTCGGTCAGCTCCGAGAAGGGCTACCTGCGCGAGGTCGGCAACCTGCTGTTCCACGTCTCGCTGATCGCGATGCTGATCGCCTTCGCCACGACCAAGCTGTTCGGCGGCATGGGCACGGTCGTGGTCATCGAGGGCAACGCCTTCAGCAACAACGTCACCCAGTACGACGACTTCATGCCGAGCACGTTCTACACGGCGAACAGCCTGGACCCCTTCGGCTTCTTCCTGAACAGCTTCGACGCGACCTACCAGACCAGCGGCGACCAGATGGGCACGGCCCGCACCTACGCCGCGTACATCTCGTACTGGACCGGCAGCAACTCCAAGAAGCTGACCAAGGGCACGATCGAGGTCAACCACCCGCTGCAGATCGACGGCAGCAACGTCTACCTCACGGCCCACGGCTACGCACCGGTCATAAAGGTCACCAACGCCAAGGGCGAGGTCATCTTCAACGGGCCGACGGCCTGCCTGCCGCAGGACGCCGACATCACCTCCCTCTGCGCCTTCAAGATCGCCGACGGTTATGTGAACAGCGCAGGCAAGAGCACCCAGATCGGCCTGACCGGGATCTTCGCGCCCACGGCGGTGATCGACGGCACCAACGGCCCCCACTCCAGCTTCCCGGCGCTGGACGACCCCGGTCTCTTCATCACCGGGTACAGCGGCGACCTCGGACTGGACTCGGGCATCCCGCAGAGCGTCTACAGCATCGACACCACCCACATGACGCAGCTGAAGCTCTCCGACGGCAGCATCTGGAAGGCGTCGCTCCACCCCGAGCAGGGCATCAAGCTCCCCAGCGGCGGCGTGGTCACCTACCTGGGCACCAAGCAGTGGGCGAACTTCACCATCTCCCACAACCCGGGCACGACCGCCGCGCTGGTCAGCTCCGCCCTCGCGATCCTCGGACTGATCGGCTCGCTGTTCGTCCAGCGCCGCCGGATCTGGGTCCGCGCGGTGACCGGTCCCGACGGGGTCACCACCATCGAGGTGGCCGGACTCGCCCGCAGTGAGTCCGCCCGGATCGCGGAGGAACTGGCGGACCTCGCTCTCGCCCTCCAGGACACCGGACCGGCCGACCACGACGACGTCCCCGACGCCGACTCCGACGATGCTCCCCTCGCCGACCTCACCTCCAGCAGCAAGGACTGATCGAGAGTGACACTCGCATCCGCGGCGATCGACACCAACCTCGCCAATCTCGCCAACTATCTGATCTACTCCGCGATGGCGGTGTACCTGCTGGCCTTCCTGGCCTACACGACGGAGTGGACCTTCGGCGGACGCAGCCGCGTCGCCCGGCAGTCCGCCGAGCTGACGGCCCAGCCGGGCATGACGATGGCCGAGGCCGTGTCCGTCGCCAAGGCCAAGGCGGAGATCATCACCGCGCCTGCGGCTCCCAAGGTCGCGGTCACCGTCACCGGGGCAGGCGGGCGGACCTCCACCCTCACCCGCACCGTCGCGGCCAAGGCCGGGACCGTGGACGTGGTCACCCGTGGCGACGCGGCTCCGCCGGTGGACGGCGTGGGCGCGGCGGGCGGTGACGAGAAGGCCGACAGGTTCGGCCGTATCGCGGTCTCGCTGACCACGCTCGCGGCGGTGCTGCACCTGGCCAGCGTGGTCACCCGGGGCATCTCCGCCGACCGCGCGCCCTGGGGCAACCTCTATGAGTTCACCTGTGCGCTGACGCTGGTCGCGGTGCTGGTCTTCCTCGGCCTGCTCTTCTCCGGCAAGGACGTCCGCTGGCTCGGCATCCTGATCACCGCCGGCGTCCTGCTCGGGCTCGGCCTCGCGGTGTCGTACCTCTACACGGCCTCGGAGCAGCTCGTCCCCGCCCTGCACTCCTACTGGCTGTGGATCCATGTCTCGGGCGCGATGGTCTGCGGCGGAGCGTTGTACGCGGGTGCGCTGGTCACGGTGATGTACCTGTGCAAGGACTACTACGAGGCCGCTGTCGCCCAGGGCCGTGCCAAGGGCGGACGCTGGTCCGACATCTGCGAGCGGATGCCGTCCGCGGCCTCGCTGGACAAGATCTCCTACCGCATCAACGCCTTCACGTTCCCGCTGTGGACCTTCACCATCATCGCGGGCGCGATCTGGGCCGAGTCGGCGTGGGGCCACTACTGGCAGTGGGACCCGACCGAGACCTGGGCCTTCATCACCTGGGTGGGCTACGCCTGCTACCTGCACGCACGCGCCACCGCGGGGTGGAAGGGCCGGAAGGCCGCCTGGCTGGTGCTGATCGCCTTCAGCTGCTTCATCATCAACTCCTACATCGTGAGCATCTTCATCAACGGCGTGCAATCGTACGCGGGGCTGTAGGGCGCGGGGCTGGCGGCCGGGGGGCCGGGGGTTGCCCCCGGGGGGTTGGAGTATCGACGGCGTGCACTCGTGCGCGGGGCTGTAGGGCGCGGGGCACGGTGGCGCGGAGTTGTCGGTCAGGGAGTGGAGAATGTGACCGCGTACAGCCCTGTCGGTGCGGAGCCGGTGGGGGCACCGACATGCGGGGAGACGGCGGCCATGGCTTCACAGGACACGGTGGACCAGTTCGGGACGGCCGGTCTGCGGCGGCGGGTGCTGGAGGCCTGGGCCGCGTCCCCCGCGCGGTTCCGCGAGGACGCCAACGCCGAGGAGGAGCTGGCCCTCGGCGGCTACCGGGACCGGCTGGTCGTCGAGCTCGCGCAGAACGCCGCCGACGCGGCCGCGCGGGCCGGCGTGCCGGGGCGGCTGCGGCTGACGCTGCGTGAGGGCGTGCTCTGCGCCGCGAACACCGGCACGCCGATGGACGCCGAGGGCGTCGAGTCGCTGTCGACGCTGCGGGCCTCGTCCAAGCGCGAGGAGGGCGGGGGAGCGGTCGCGGGAGCGACGGTCGGGCGGTTCGGCGTCGGATTCGCGGCCGTGCTCGCGGTGTCGGACGAGCCCGCCGTGCTGAGCCGTTCGGGTGGGGTCCGCTGGTCCCTGGCCGAGGCCCGGGGCCTGGCCGCCGAACAGGACAGCCTGGCCGAGGAACTGCGCCGTCGGGACGGCCATGTCCCGCTGCTGCGTCTGCCGCTGCCCGCGGAGGGCACCGCCCCCGACGGCTACGACACCGTCGTCGTGCTGCCGCTGCGCGACGCCGCCGCCGAGGATCTGACCCGCCGTCTGCTCGACGAGATCGACGACGCACTGCTGCTGACCCTCACCGGCCTGGTCGAGGTGACGGTGGAGAGCGACGCCGACGGCGTCCGCACGCTGACCCGCCGTGACGAGGAGCCCGCGCACGACCTCGCCGGACCGGCCGTCGTGGTGGTCGCCGACGAATCCGGCGAGCGCCGCTGGCAGGTGGCGTCGGCGGCTGGTGAGGTCGCGGCGGAACTGCTGCGCGACCGCACGGTCGAGGAGCGGCACCGCCCGCACTGGTCCGTCACCTGGGCCGTCGCGGCCGAGCAGTCGGCCGAGGGCCACGGACTCTCCGACGTCCCCGACGCCCCCGCCGTCCGTGCGGTCGTGCACGCGCCGACGCCCACCGACGAGCCGCTCGGCGTCCCCGCGCTGCTCATCGCGTCCTTCCCGCTGGACTCGACGCGCCGTCACATCGCACCCGGTCCGCTGACCGACTTCCTGGTCGAGCAGGCCGCCGACGTGTATGCGTCGCTGCTGCGCGAGCGCGGCGCGGACGTCGGCAACCTGCGCCTGGTCCCGGGCCCGCTGGGCGAGGGCGAGCTGGACGGCAGGCTGCGGCGGGCGATCCTGCAGCGGCTGCCCGACGTCCCCTTCCTCCCGGCCGCCGGGACCGCCGCCTCGACCGCCGCGACCGACCAGACCGACCCCACCGACCAGACCGCCCCGACCGACCTGATCGACGACGCCCCCGGCGGTTCCGCGCTGCGCCCCCGCGACGCGGTGCTGCTGGAGGGCGCCGACGCGGAGATCGTGCGGGCGGTCAGCGAGGTCCTGCCGGGGCTGCTGCCGGCCGGGCTCGAACGGCGGCAGGAGCTGCGCACCCTCGGCGTGCGGCGGATGGCGCTGGCCGAGACGGTCGACCAGCTGGCCAACCTCGAACGCGAGCCCGCCTGGTGGCGCGCCCTGTACAACGCCCTGCTCGGCGCGGACCGGGACGCCCTCGGCGCGCTCCCGGTGCCGCTCGCGGACGGCCGCAAGGTCACCGGGCCGCGCCGGGTGCTGGTGCCCGGCGGTGAGGAGGTCGCGGCCGAGGACCTCGCCCTGCTCGGCCTGCGCCTGGTCCACGCCGAGGCCGCGCACCCGCTGCTGGAGCTGCTCGGGGCGGGGGTCGCCACCCCCGTCGGCGTGCTGGAGACGCCGGAGCTGCGCGCCGCCGTGCTGCGCTCCACCGAGCTGGACGACCAGGACGAGGCCGAGGAGGTCGCCGAGGCGGTCCTGCGGATCGTCCGGGCGGCCGGCATCGGCGCGGACCGGTACCCGTGGCTGGCCTGGCTCGCCCTGCCCGACGAGGACGGCGAGCCCGTCGCCGCCGGGGAGCTGGTCCTGCCCGGCAGCCCACTGGCCGCCGTCGTCGACGAGGACGACGCGGTCTTCCTGGACGAGGAGTGGGCCGAGCGCTGGGGCGCCGACGTGCTCTGCGCCGTGGGCGTGGGCCACAGCCTGGGCCTGGTGCGCGCCGAGGAGGTCGTCCTCGACCCCGACGACCTGGAGCGGCTCGACCCGACCGCCACCCCCGACCGCGCCGCCGGGGGCGAGCCCAGGGGCATGCTCGACGAGGCCCCCGAGGGCTTCGCCGACTGGGCCGAGAGCGTCGCCGAGGACCTCGCCGACCAGCTCAAGCCCTCCCACGCCGGCCGCTCCGACCGTCCCGACCACGGGGACGTCCCCGAGGTGCCGCCGGTCGCGGCCGAACTGCTGGCCGTCCGCGACCTGGACCTGGTCGCCGACGACGCCTGGGCCGGGGCCCTGGCGCTGCTCGCCGTCCCGCCGCTGCGCGACGCGGTGGTGAACCCGGTCCGGCTGCTGCTCGCCGACGGAAGCTCGGCGGAGGTCCCCTCCTACACCTCCTGGTGGCTCCGCGACCACCCGGTGCTGGAGGGCCGCCGCCCGGCCGGTCTGCGTGCCGCCGGAGCGGACCCGCTGCTGCGCGGCCTCTACCCGGAGGCCCGCACCAGCCTGGACGAGGTCTTCCTGCACGCGCTCGGCGTGCGGACCACGCTCGCGGCGCTGCTCACCGAGGCCGAGGGGCCCGACGAGCTGCTCTACCGGATGGGCGACCCCGCCTGCGAGGTGTCGCACCGTCAGCTGCACGGCATCTACACGTCCCTGGCCGGGGTGGCGCTCGAACGGATCGCCCTGCCGGAGGAGGTCCGCGCCCTGCCGCCGATGGATCCGCAGACCCGCCGCCGTCCCTCGCAGACCGTGGTCGTGGACGTGGCCGACGCCGTCGTCGCCGACGCCCCCGACCTGGTGCAGCTGCTGGACGGCTTCCCGCTGATCACCGTCGCCCCGGCCCTCGCCGGGGCCCTCGCCGAGCGGCTGCACGTCTCGCTGGCCAGCGAGGTCGCCGGCGGGCGGGTGCTCAGCGAGGGCAGCGTGCACCGGGTCCCCGACGCCGTCCGCGAGCTGCTGCCGGGCTGCCCCGAGGTCTACGAGGAGCACGAGGAGCTGCTGGTCGTCGGTCCCGACGGTGAGGAGGCCGCCGTGGACTGGCGCTGGGACGCGGACAGCCCCGCCCCGGTCCCCGTCCCCGGGCCGGACGAGGCGGACGGCGACCCGGAGGCCGAACCGGACGAGTTCGCCGCCCCCGTCCCCCACGGCGCGCTGCACGCCGCCACCCCGGAGGGCCTGGCCGCCGGGCTGGCCTGGGCCGCCGGGCAGTGGCACCGCCGCTTCGAGGCGCTGGCGGTCCTCTCCGACCCGGAGCGGGCCTATGAGCTGGGCGCGGCCAGGGACTTCGAGGGCTGAGCCGCCCTACCCGCCCCACCCGTCGTCCGCCATGCCGGGGAGCCGTCTGATGGTCCGCCAGGAGACCTCCAGCAGCACCCCGGCCGCCAGCGCCACCCCCACCGCCGTCCACGGATCGCGCCACCCCTCCAGCTGCAGCTGGAAGAAGTGCTTCAGCCAGGGGACGATCAGCACCAGCGCGAAGCAGCCGGCCATCGCCAGCACCAGCACCACCCGCCACCAGGTGTAGGGGCGGGCGATGATGGCCAGCACCCACAGGGCGACCAGGAACAGCGTCAGCGTGGTGCAGCTGGTGTCGGCGACCTGGCCGGTGGTGTGGTCGGCGCGGGCCAGCATGTAGGTGAGGAAGGAGGCCGCCCCCGCGATCACCCCGGCCGGGACGGCGAAGCGCAGCACCCGGGGGACGAAGCCGGTCCTGGCCCGCTCGTTGTTGGGCGCCAGCGCCAGGAAGAAGCCGGGGATCCCGATGGTGAGCGCGCTCAGCACGGTGGAGTGGCGCGGCAGGAAGGGGTAGGAGACCCGGGTGATGATCACTTCCAGGGCGAGCAGCACCGAGTAGACGGTCTTGACCAGGAAGAGGTTGGCGACCCGCTCGATATTGCCGATGACCCGGCGGCCCTCCGCCACGACCAGCGGCAGCGTCGCGAAGCTGTTGTCCAGCAGCACGATCTGCGCGACCGCCCGGGTCGCCTCGCTGCCCGCGCCCATGGCGACACCGATGTCGGCGTCCTTGAGGGCGAGGACGTCGTTCACCCCGTCGCCGGTCATGGCGACATGGTGCTTCCTGGCCTGGAGCCCGTGGACCAGGTCGCGCTTCTGCTGCGGTGTCACCCGGCCGAACACGGAGTGCTTCTCGACCACGTCGGCGAGCTCCTCCGGGTCCTGGGGGAGGGTCCTGGCGTCGACCGGGTCGTCGGCGCCGGGCAGCCCCAGGGTGGTGGCCACCGCTCCGACGGAGAGGGCGTTGTCGCCCGAGATGACCTTGGCGGAGACCCCCTGCTCGCCGAAGTACGCCAGCGTCCTGGCGGCGTCCGGGCGCAGCCGCTGGCGCAGCACGACCAGGCCCACGGCCGGGTCCGGTGCGTCCAGCTGGGTCGCGGTCCGTCCGAGCAGCAGCACCCGCAGGCCCTGCGCGCCGAGTTCGTCCACCTCGGTGAGGGCGGTGTGGCCGGGCGGGAGCAGCACGTCGGGCGCGCCGAGCAGCCAGGTCGCCTCGTCGCCGCCCGGCTCCCGCAGCCGCGCGCCGGACCACTTGCGGGCGGAGGAGAAGGGGGCGGCCTGCAGCATCCGCCAGCCCTCCCCGGCCGGGTAGGCGTCGATGATCGCCTGCAGGCTGGCGTTGGGGCGGGCGTCGGCGGCGCCGAGGGTGCCGAGCACGTTCTCGGCCAGGCCGCTCGCGCCGCCGCGTCCGTCGCCGCTGCCCCCGGGGCTTTCGCCGCCGGTCCGGGTGAGCACCCCGTGGTGCGGGGGAGCACCGTCGGCGAGCACCTCCTGTCCCTCCAGCAGCCGCAGCTCGGCGATGTCCATGCCGCCCTCGGTGAGCGTGCCGGTCTTGTCGAGGCAGACGGTGTCCACCCGGGCCAGGCCCTCGATCGCGGGCAGTTCCTGGACCAGGCACTGGTGGCGTCCGAGCCGGACCACCCCGATGGCGAAGGCCATGGACGTCAGCAGCACCAGGCCCTCGGGGACCATGGGGACGATCCCGGCAACCATCCGGCGCACGGCTTCGGCGACGTCGTTGCGCTCCACCAGCAGCTGACTGAGGATCAGCCCGGTCGCGGTCGGGATCAGCAGCCAGGTGACATAGCGCAGGATGGTGTCGATGCCGCTGCGCAGCTCCGACTGGACCAGGGTGAACCGGCTGGCCTCCTCGGCGAGCTGGGCGGCATAGGCCTCGCGTCCGACCCGGGTGGTGGTGAACGCGCCCGATCCGGCGACCACGAAGCTGCCGGAGAGCACGGGGTCGCCGGGGTGCTTGTGGACGGGGTCGGCCTCGCCGGTGAGCAGCGACTCGTCGATCTCCAGGCCCTCGGCCTCGGCGATCTTCCCGTCCACCGTGATCTTGTCGCCGGTGCCGAGCTCCACCAGGTCGCCGAGGACGATCTGGGCGTTGGTCAGCTCCTGGCTGCGCCCGTCCCGGCGGACCCGGGGGTGGGCCTCGCCGACGACGGCGAGGCTGTCGAGGGTGTGCTTGGCGCGCAGTTCCTGGACGATCCCGATGCCGGTGTTGGCGACGATGATGAAGCCGAACAGGCCGTCCTGCGGGGGCCCGACCACCATGATCACGGCGAACAGGCAGCCGATGATCGCATTGAACCTGGTCAGCACATTGGTGCGGACGATCTCGGCGGTGCTCCGGCTGGACCGCACCGGCACGTCGTTGACCTCGCCGCGGGCGACCCGTTCGGCGACCTCGGCGGAGCTGAGGCCCGGCAGCAGGGCGCCCGGTGCGGGTGTGGTCATGCTGCCGACACTAGGCGGGCGGCTCCGGGTCCGCCGCCGGGCCGGTGGCCTCCGCCTGCGAACGGGTGATCGCCGCGCGGCGCGCCCGGCAGTACCAGACGCCGATCAGGCCGAGGCCGAACCCGGCCAGGCAGATCCACGGCCAGTTGCCGTGGCCGTGCGCGGACAGCCGGCTGTGGAAGGGGAGCAGCGCGATGAAGGCGACCAGCCACAGGACGGTCCCGCCGGTGACGATGCCGACGTCATTGGCCTCCATGGGAGGCGCGGAGGGGAGCTTGGTCGTCTTCACAGGGACAGATTACGGGTGCGGCCGGACCGGCGGACGCGCGGAGGCGGTCCACCCGTATGGAGGAAGGTCCAATCTACGCGCGCAGATGGCCATGTCGTTTTATCCGTTTCATACTGACGATTCCAGATCGAACGGCCCGTCCTCTTGACTAACGCGTGTTCCTTCCGGTCCGACCGTGCACCTGAACCACCGAGGAACGTCTACATGTCATCCGTGGCCAACGCCGAGGAGCAGTCCCCCGACCCCTGGTCGAACCCGCCCCGCAATGCCGTCGACCGCTATTTCAAGATCTCCGAGCGTGGCTCGTCCGTGGTGCGCGAGATCCGCGGCGGTGCCGCGACCTTCTTCACGATGGCCTACATCATCGTGCTGAACCCGATCATCCTGTCCTCCGGCACGGACAAGCTCGGTCACCACCTGAACAGCGGACAACTGGTCACCGCAACAGTGATCACAGCGGCGTTCACCACCCTGCTCATGGGGGTGATCGGCAACGTCCCGATCGCACTGGCCGCCGGACTCGGCACCAACAGCATCGTCGCGCTGCAGCTGGCACCCAAGATGAGCTGGCCGGACGCCATGGGGATGGTGGTCCTGGCCGGATTCGCGATCATGATCCTGGTGGCCACCGGGCTGCGCGAACGGGTGATGAACGCGGTCCCGATCGGGCTGCGGAAGGCCATCGCCATCGGCATCGGCCTGTTCATCTGCCTGATCGGCTTCGTCGACGGCGGCTTCGTCAGCCGGGTCCCCGACGCGGCGCAGACGACCGTGCCGGTCCAGCTGGGCGGCGACGGGCACCTGGTGGGCTGGCCGGTGCTGATCTTCGTCATCTGCGCGCTGCTCACGCTGATCCTGCTGATCCGCAAGGTGCCGGGCGCGATCCTGGTCAGCATCGTCGCCAGCACGCTGATCGCCGTCGTCATCGACAGCATCGCGACCATCCCGGCCGCCGAGTGGGGCCTGACCGTCCCGAAGATCCCGCACGGCATCGTCGCCACGCCCGACTTCGGGCTGCTCGGCAAGGTCAGCCTGTTCGGCGGGTTCCACCAGGTCGGCGTCATCACCGGCATCCTCTATGTCTTCACGGTGCTGCTGTCCTGCTTCTTCGACGCCATGGGCACGATCCTCGGCGTCTGCGACGAGGCGCACCTGCTGGACGCGGAGGACAACCTGCCGGGCATGAGCAGGGTGCTGATGGTGGACGGCTTCGCCACCGCCCTCGGCGGCGCGACCTCGAGCTCGGCGAACACCTGCTTCGTGGAGTCCACCTCCGGCGTCGGCGAGGGCGCCCGCACCGGCCTGGCCAGCGTGGTCACCGGGCTGTTCTTCGGGGTCGCGCTGTTCCTGACCCCGCTGGCGACCATGGTCCCGACCCAGGCGGCCACGCCCGCGCTGGTCGTGGTCGGCTTCCTGATCCTCTCCAACGGCATCAGGGAGATCGACTGGTCGGACTACACCATCGCGATCCCGGCCTTCGTCACCATGGTGATCATGCCGTTCACCTACTCCATCACCAACGGCATCGGCATGGGGTTCCTGGTCTTCGTGGTCCTGAAGCTCGCCTCGGGCCGCTACCGCGAGGTCCCCGTCGCCCTCTATGTCGTGGCGGCCGTCTTCGCCTTCTACTACATGATGCCCGCCCTCGGCCTCGCCTGAGCCGGCCGCTCCGGCGCGTGGGGAAAGCAATTATCCTTAGCCTGGGTAATGAGATAGACTAAGGACTATGCCTGATCTCTCAGAGGGAGACGCAGCAGCGCTCAGCACGCTGCGCTCCGCCGTGATGCGCCTCTCCCGGCGCCTGCGCAACCAGCGCGTCGAGGAGTCGCTGACTCCTACCGAGATGCAGGTCCTGGCCACTCTCGCCCGTTGCGGGCGGGCCACGCCCGGTGAGCTGGCGCGCAAGGAGCACGTCCAGCCGCCGTCGATGACCAGGATCGTCGCGATGCTCGAGGAGAAGGGGCTGGTGCGGCGCGAGCCGCACCCTGACGACCGCCGGCAGGTCGTCGTCAGCAGTACCGAGCAGGCCGAGAGCATCCTCGACCAGAGTCGAGCCAAGCGCGACGCCTGGCTCGCGGATCTGGCCACCGGCCTCACCGAGGAGGAGTGGGCGGTGCTGCGCGCCGCAGCCCCGGTACTGGAGCGCCTTGCCCAGCTCTGAGATCCGGCACACACCCCACAGTTGATCCACCGCCACAGACCCAGGGGACGAGCTATTGACTTCGCGGACCGGAGCCACCACACACCACACTTCCAACAGCGACACCACCAGCACCGCTGGTCCTGCCACTGAAGCCGACACCGCCGACGCCCCGCTGACGTCACCCCTCGTCGTCCCCACGGACGACGACCCCGACGAACGCACCGCGCCGGACGTGGGTGCCGAGGCCCCAACGACGGCGCGCCGGCGCGGGACCCGCGGAGGAATGTTCTCCGCCCTGCGCATCCGCAACTACCGCTACTTCTTCATCGGCCAGGTGGTCTCCAACTCGGGGACCTGGATCCAGCGAATAGCGCAGGACTGGCTGGTCCTCAGCATCACCGGCAGCTCCTTCGCAGTCGGCATCACCACCGCCATGCAGTTCCTGCCCTTCCTGCTGTTCGGCCTCTTCGGCGGCGTCCTCAGCGACCGGTTCCCCAAGCGGAAGCTGCTGATCGCCACCCAGTCCGCCATGGGGCTGCTCGCCGCCGGACTCGCCGCGCTGACCCTCGGCGGGCTCGTCCAGGTCTGGCAGATCTACCTCTTCGCCTTCCTGCTCGGCCTGGTCACCGTGGTCGACAACCCGACCCGGCAGACCTTCGTCTCCGAGATGGTCGGCAAGAAGGACCTCGGCAACGCCGTCAGCCTCAACGCCGCCAACTTCCAGACCGCGCGCCTCATCGGCCCGGCCGTCGCCGGAGGACTGATGGCCGTCGTGGGGACCGGCTGGGCCTTCGCGGCCAATGCCATCTCCTTCGGCGCGGTCATCCTCGGGCTGCTGGCCATGCGCCGGTCCGAGCTGCACCCCATGCCGACCCAGCCTCGCGAGAAGGGCCAGCTCCGCGCGGGCCTGCACTATGTCGCCGGACGCCCCGACCTGATCTGGCCGATCGTCCTGGTCGGATTCATCGGGACCTTCGGCTTCAACTTCGCGATCATCCTCTCCTCGTTCGCCTACCACGTGTTCCATGTCGGACCCGGGCTCTACGGGCTGCTGAACACGTCCATGGCGGTGGGCTCGCTGGGCGGCGCGCTGCTCGCGGCACGGCGCAGCAAGCCGAGGCTGCGGCTGCTGGTCGGCGCGGCCCTGGCCTTCGGGGTCCTGGAGACCACGGCCTCGTTCGCGCCCTCCTACTGGACGTTCGCGGCGCTGCTCACCCTGGTCGGGATGTTCGGCGTCACCCTCAACACCGCTGCCAACTCGCTGATCCAGCTGCGCACCGACCCGGCGATGAGGGGGCGGGTGATGAGCCTGTTCATGATGGTCTTCGCCGGCGGCACCCCCCTCGGCGCGCCGCTCGTCGGCTGGATCACCGGGCTCTACGGGCCCCGCGTCGGGCTGGTCATCTGCGGACTGGTCTCGGCGGTCGCGGCCGGGGTGGTCGCGGTGGTGCTCGCCAGGATCGGCAACCTGCGGGTGCAGGTCGACCTGCACCGGGGGGCCGAGCACCAGCTGGTGGCCTTCGTCCCGCGCC
>Ga0302311_10006184_pt1 | contig 12459 bp, 10 predicted proteins | sample III_Palsa_N1_3_FD_200449 | JGI IMG/M metagenome (GOLD analysis project Ga0302311, IMG submission 200449) | Peat permafrost microbial communities from Stordalen Mire near Abisko, Sweden - III_Palsa_N1_3 | ecosystem: Environmental > Terrestrial > Soil > Palsa > Peat permafrost | place: Sweden... | reverse complement strand
GTGACGACGAAGTCCTCGTCGTCAGGGCTGAGCTGGCGGGGACGGCCTCCCGCCCACTGAGGGTCCAGCGCGGCCAGGCCGATCTCGTTGAACCGGTGGATCACGTCGCGCACGGTGTCCTCGTCGGCTGCCACGAGCTGGGCGATCACCGGGACCCGGTTCCCTCCGGCCGAGGCCAGCAACATCATCGCGCGGCGGTAGCGCACCGTGTTCATGGTGCCGCGCCGCACGATCTGCTGCAGCTTCTGGCCCTCCTGATCGGATAACCGACGGACCCTAACTGGCTCTGCCACCACGCCTCCGAGAAGCCGGAACGGACGAGACTGAACAGTCCACCGTCCCACACCCCACCGACCCGGCGAAGTCACCCGGTCAACGCACTAGCCGCGGCCGGCGACACCACCGTCGGTTTCACCGGTGCCTACAGCGGCGCCGACACAGCACCGTCCAGCGTCACCTGTACCGCCGGCTGACCACCCTCGCGCCGGCTTCCTCCTCGGTGCCCGGGCCCGGGCACCGAGGAGGAGGCCACGTCGAGCCCCGCACCGACCGGGCACCGGGCCCGGGTCGCGGCACTCGTTGGCGGGTCGTGTGCTGGCCTTGCATGTCAGCGACGGCCGCGCCCACGGCCCCGCGGCACCGACGCCTCCGGGCCGACTCCGGCCAGATGCAGGGCCAGCAGCGCCAGGCCGAGCAGCAGCAGGCTCATGGGTGCCAGCACGGCATCGACACTGATACTGAAGGCGTTGATCACGAAGGCCAGAGCGAAGACGATTGCGGCGACGAATCCAAGCATGTACTGCTCCTTCAGGCTGGGTACTTCCGACGAGGGCGCGCTCAGAGCTCAGATCCCGCACAGGTGAGTGAGGACAGACAACCGAAGGACGCCCGGTGATGGGCGACTACCCGGAAGCGCCCCGCAGCAACGGATTCTGAGGGGCCGGCTCAGATCTCGACGGCTCATGGCCTGTGCACCCCGGAGCACCCGATCGGCCGCGAGCCCCTGCCCGGGTTCCCAGCGGTGCGTGTGCCTCCCCCGCTCGGGCAGGCCTTTGTCGAGCGGTGCGCGCGGTGGTACAAGTTCCGACCAAGGCCGTCCGCGGGACCCGCGGGTCAGCCGCCAACGGCACGCTCGGCTGGGCTCAGGGCCGCCGCCGGAACGGGGCGAGCGTGGCGCGCACGAGGTCGGCGGCGCCCCAGTCGGGGTCGAACTGGGCGATCACAGCCAGGTGTTGGCGTAGCTGGAGGATCGGCATGCGTGCGCGCCAGTCGCGGTCGAGTCCGGTCAGCTCGGCGTACAGCTCGAAGAACACGTGTGCCTCGGGCGGCGGCGCGGTCGTCCACAGGTGGGCCAGGTCGACCTCGGCCCACCGGTACGACACGGCCGGGTCGATCAACGCGGGCCGCCCGTCGGGGTGGCCATGACGTTCAGCGCCCACAGGTCGCCGTGCGTCAGGCACGCGGGCCCGATGGCGGCCAACGGGGCCGTGACGAGGGCGAGGGCGGCCCGGGACAGGTGCGTTGTGCCCCGGGCCGCCGTGGCTTGCGACGCGGCGGGGGTGGCTCAGCCGACGATGGCCTCGACAATGCTGAAGCCTGCCAGCACCAGCATCAGGGCGGCCGCGATGCGGCTGATCCAGACCATGGGGACGTGCTTGAGGAGGGCCTGCCCGCCGACGATCGCGAGGCCGCCGACCGCCCACAGGGCCAGGACCGCGCCCAGGCCCACGGCGAGCGGGTCGTGGTAGCGGGCGGCGAGGTTGGCGGTCGCGATCTGGGTCAGATCGCCGAACTCGGCGACCAGCACGACCAGGAAGCTGGTGCCCGCCACCTTGCGGAAGCTCGGTGCGGAGGGTTCGCGGCCGGGCTCGTGCTCCTCTTCCTCGTCCTTGTGGAACAGCAGCATGCCCGCGCCGACCAGGAACAGGGCGCCGACGATGGCCTGTAGCCAACGGTGCGGAAGCAGCGTGAGCAGACTGCCGGCCGCAACGGCAAGGGCGACATGGACCGCGAACGCCGCGGCGACGCCGGCGAAGACGTAGCTGCCGCGGTAGCGCGTGCCCAGCATCAGACTGGCCAGGGCTGTCTTGTCAGGCAGTTCAGCCAGGAAAATGATGCCGAAGGTGATGGCGGCGATGGTCAGACTCACGACAGGAATCGTCCTTGATCGGTCGGATGCCCCGTACCGACAAGATCCCTGTTTTTGGGAACACTTCGGCACAGCAGCGGTGGACACTGCGGCCGAAGGTCTCGCCGACACCCACCCCGACACCATGGAACGGTGCCAACGCGGTGCCCCGGGCGCCGGGCCTGCCGCGAAGCAGACCGGTATGTCGACGTTCCGGTGAGGGGCTACTCCCCTTCGATCGCCACCACTCTAGCGGAGCGGCCTGACCGCCCGTGAACTCGCTCAGCGGGCACCGCCCCCATCCGGACGTCGGGGGGCAGTGCTCCTTCGCTGTGCACCACCGACGCGGGCTCCGTTCCTTCCTACCGATGCTCGGCGAGCCGGTTCCCGTGCCCGGAGGCCTTGAAGCGGCCTCCCCGAGGATCACGTCTGGCTGTGCCCACCAACGGGGACCCCGCGCGGGCGGTCGACGTGGGCGACCTCCCTGACCACCTGTCGCTCCCTCCGCACCAGTCCCACTATCCGAGATGCGGGCGTTACAGCGGCGTACGTCTCCGCGATGGCCGCCAAAGTCAGGTAGCGTGCTGAGCGATCAGGCGGGTTCATCCCTCAGGCGTGCCCGGACACGATGACGTGGCTGCGGCGGCGGGGATTCGAATCGCCTTCTGTCCATGGGGGACCGCATGCGTACGCCTTCAATCCGTTCGTTCGATCAGATCGCCAACGGCCTTGATCCGAACCCGCCCGTCCGCGCGGTCGCCCGCACCGCCCGTTGAACCGGCCATCCGTGGCACGCACCGCCGGGGCTCCCGTGCCCGCGCGATCCAGCGCCCGCAGGGCCTGGCTGGCCGACGCCCCGGTGCTGATGGTTGCCGTGGTCTGGGGCTCCAGCTACCTGGCCACCAAGGAGATCACCAGCAACTCCACCGTCGTCGCGATGCTGCTGCTGCGTTTCCTGGTCGCGATCCCGCTGCTCGGGATCGCGGCCGGCCGCCGAATCCGCCGGCTGACGCCGCGCGAGTTGCGCGGCGGGCTGGTCCTGGGCCTGATCCTGACCACCATCTTCCTCCTGGAGACCTACGGAGTCGTCCACACCTCGGCGACCAACGCCGGGCTGATCATCAGCCTCACCATGATCTTCACCCCGCTCGCCGAGTCCGCCTTCGGCCGCACCATGCCCAGCCGCGCCTTCCTCGGCGCGGCCGGCCTCTCCGTAGTGGGGGTCGCGCTGCTCACCCAGGGCAGCGGTTTCACCGCGCCCTCCCTCGGCGACCTGCTGATGCTGCTCGCGGCCCTCGCCCGAACCGCCAACGTCCTGGTCATGCACCGGCTCCCGGCGGTACGGGAGACCGACGACGGCGCCCTGACGTTCGTCCAACTGGCCACGGCGGTACTGGTCTTCGGGCTGCTGTCGCCATTCATCGGAACCACGCCGCAGCACCTCGCGGCCACGCTCACCGCCGCGCAGTGGCTGGACGTGCTCTACCTCGCACTCATGTGCACCCTGTTCGCCTTCTTCGTCCAGCTCTGGGCCGTGCGCCGGACGACCCCCTCGCGGGTCAGCCTGCTGCTGGGCACGGAGCCGCTCTGGGCGGCGGTGGTGGGCATCTCCCTCGGCGGGGACGTGCCCGGAGTCCTCGGCTTCATCGGCGCCGCCCTGGTCCTGGCCGGCACCTTCTGGGGCCGCCGCGCCGCAGCGCCGCCGCCCCCCGCGCACCGGCACCAACTCCCTGCCGCCGACCTTGATCCGGACCTGGATCCCGACCTTGATGGCAACCGGAGCACCGAAGGGGACCCGGAGCTGGAAGGCAACCGGACCGCGTGATGTCATCGGCCGGCGGCGTAGCCCTGCATCCCGCGGGGGTTGGCCGCGGCCAGGAGGATGCCGGTGTCGGGGTCGCGGGCGACGGCGCTGAGTCGTCCTTCGGTCCAGGGCTGGGCGACGGTGAGGGCGTGTCCGCGGCGGCGCAGTTCGTCGATCGTGCGTAGGCCGACCCGTGATTCGACGACGAGGCTCCCCGGGTCCATCGCCCGCGGGTGGAACGAGCTGGGGAAACTGTCGGTGTGCCAGTTGGGGGCGTCGATCGCGCCTTGCAGGTCCAGGCCGCCGGCCACGTGTTCGCGTAGTGCCACCGCGAGGAAGAAGTGCAGCGACCACTGGTCCTGCTGGTCCCCGCCCGGGGTTCCGAACGCCATCACCGGTTCGCCGCCGCGCAGGGCCAGGGACGGGCTGAGGGTGGTGCGCGGACGCCGACCGGGGGCCAGCGAGCTGGGCAACCCGGGTTCGAGCCAGGTCATCTGCAGCCGAGTCCCCAAGGGGAAGCCCAACTCGGGTATCACCGGATTCGACTGCAACCAGCCGCCGCTGGGCGTGGCCGAGACCATGTTCCCCCAGCGGTCCACCACGTCCAGGTGGCAGGTGTCGCCCCGGGTGGCGCCGTCGGGTCCCACCGTCGGTTCACCGGTACCGGCGGCCGGCGCCGAGGTGCCAGGGCCGCCCACGCCGACGCCCGCGAGAGAGCTGAGCTTCGGGGACCGGCCCAGCACGTGCCCGGGGCGAAGGGAGTACGAGGCTGTCTCGCCGATCAGCGCCCGCCGCTGGTCGGCGTAGCCGGGATCGAGGAGGTCTTCGACGGTGATGCTGGTGCCGTCGCCGTACCAGGCCTCGCGGTCGGCCATGGCGAGTTTGGTTCCCTCCACCAGGAGGTGCAGGTACTCCGGTGTGGCGTAGTCGACGGCGTCCGGCAGCAGGGCCAACTGCTGTAGGAAGACCGGGCCCTGACTCCACAGTCCCGGTTTGGCGACCGTCCAGTCGTTCCAGGTGAAGGTGGCCGGCGGCTCGTAGTGGGCGGTGAAGCCGGCAAGGTCGTCCAGGGTCAGGGTGCTGACCTGGGGACGTCCGGAGGCGTCCGCTACCGGACGGGCGGCGAAGCCGGCTATCCGGTGGGCGATGAAACCCTCGCGCCAGATCCGACGGGCGGTGTCGATCTGCGCTTCCCGGGTTCCGCCGGCCGACTCCCCCAGGAGTCGCTGCCAGGTGGCGGCCAGCGCGGGGTTGCGCAGCAGCGAGCCCGGGGCGGGGACGCTGCCGCCCGGGAGATACACCTCGGCGGAGGTGGTCCATTGGCTGGTGAACAGTTGCTGCATGGTGCTGATCACGGCGACGGTCTGCGGCAGCACGGGCTGACCGTGCTGCGCGTAGCCGATCGCGTAGCGCAGCACCTCCGCGAGGGATTTGCTGCCGTGGTCGCGCAGCAGCAGCATCCAGGCGTCGAACGCGCCCGGTACCGCGGCAGCCAGGGGTCCGGTGCCCGGGACAAGGCTCAGGCCGATGTCGGTGTAGTGCGCGATCGTGGCTCCCGCGGGGGCCGGTCCTTGCCCGCTCAGGACCTGGACCGGTGCACCGGTCGGCGCCAGGATGATCGGCACCTCGCCGGCCGGCCCGTTCAGGTGGGGTTCGACGACGTGCAGCACGAACGCTGCCGCCACAGCGGCGTCGAACGCGTTCCCCCCGTCCTCCAGGACAGCCATCGCACTGGCTGAGGCGAGCCAGTGGGTACTGGCGGCCATACCGAAGGTTCCCTGGAGCGTGGGTCGGGTGGTGAACACAACAACGATCCCCTTCGGCCGGATGAAGCGATGCGGCGCCCAACCTATCGGACGGGTCTGACAGTGCCCCGAGCCCGCGACCGGCCCGGGGACCTACGCCGGAGGCTGTCGATCGGAATCCGCGGCGGCGATCGGCGGGCACCCGGGCGGCGGCGCCTCCCCGCCGCAGAAGGGGGCCGCCCCCCCCGGCGGTGCGGCGACCGGCGCCGCCTCCGCCGAGGGGTGCGGGTTGCGGATCATGACCGCCGCCAGCAGGCCGCCGAGCACGCACAGCGCGGCGGAGATCAGGCAGGCGGTGTGGAACCCGGACGAGAACTGCCCGGGGTGGAGGTAGGCGCCCTCGGTGATACCCGCCGCGGCCGGGAGCACCGCGACGGCCATCAGTCCGGCCGCGCGGGCGACATCGTTGTTGACCGCCGATGCCATGCCCGCGTAGGTGGCCGGAGCCGCGCCGAGAGCCGTCGTGGTGAGTGGCGCGACGGTGGCCGCCAGGCCGAGGCCGAAGACGAGGACGGCCGGCAGCACCTCGGTCAGGTAGTCGCCGGTGTGCCCCACCCGGGTGAGCAGGGCCAGGCCCGCGCCGACGACCACCGGGCCCAGGCTCATCTGCAGCCGCGGCCCGATGCGCGCGGCGAGAGCGCCCGAGCGGGCCGAGAGCGCGAGCATCAGCACGGTGACCGGGAGCAGCGAGACCCCGGCCTTCAGCGCGCTGTACGAGGAGACCTGCTGGAGTTGGATCGGCAGCAGGAACAGGACCCCGCCCAGGGCCCCGTAGAGCACGAAGGTGACGATGTTGGCCGCGGTGAACTGGGCCGAGCCGAACAGGCGCAGCGGCAGTATCGGCGCGGCCGCGCGGCGCTCGCGGACGATGAAGCCGACCAGCAGCAGCGCGGCGCCGACCAGGGAGACCCGCACGGGGGTGCTGCTCCAGCCGGCGGCGGGTCCGTCGATCAGACCGTAGGTGAGCGCGGCCAGGCCCGCGGTGATGAGCAGGGCCCCGCTCACGTCGATGCGGCTGCTGGCGGCGTCCGGATCGCGGGTCTCGGGGACGTGGCGCTGGGCCACGGTGACGACGAGCGCGGCGATCGGCAGGTTGATGGCGAAGATCAGCCGCCAGGAGACGGCCTGGACCAGCCAGCCGCCCAGGAAGGGCCCGATCGCGGTGGCCACGCCGCTCAGTCCCGACCACGCCCCGATCGCCTTGGCCCGGTCCTCGGGGCGGAAGGACGCCTCCAGGATGGCGAGGCTGCCGGGGGTGAGCAGGGCCGCGCCGACGCCCTGCAGCGCACGGGCGGTGACCAGGAGCGCCGGACCGGGGGCGAGGCCGCAGAGCGCGGACGCCAGGGCGAACCAGACGACCCCGACCGTGAAGACCCGCCGCCGCCCGTAGCGGTCCCCGAGCGCTCCGCCAACGAGCAGCAGGCTCGCCAGGGTGAGGCTGTAGCCGGTGACGACCCACTGCAGCGTGGCCAGGTCGGTGTGGAACTCGCGGCCGATGGCCGGCAGCGCGATGCCGACGGCGGTCGCGTCGATGGACGCCATGGCGGAGCCGAGGACGGTGGCGGTCAGCACCCAGCGCCCGCGCGCCCCGGCGTAGGCGAGTCCTTCGCCCCCGTCACGTCCCGCGTCGTGTCCGGTCCCCGGATCGCCTGCCATAGCCCGCCCCCACTCCTCGTCCGGCCTGTTCGCCCGTGCCGCGGGTGGCGGCTGCCGCCCCACCCGTCCCCTCGGCCCGAGCGGCACGGCCCGAGAGGCACGGCCCGCGCTCCGGCCGAAAGGGCGCACCCGGCCGACGGGCGGGACGGCTCAGCGAAGTGCTCGGTCAACTGGTGCCAGCTAAATGGTGCCAGCGCCGGCGGTAGATCCATGGTCCAAATCGCCGACAGGTCCGCCGCGTCCAGTCGCCGAGCTCAGTGTCCGGCGAGGAACCGGCCGACCGAGACCAGGCCCAGGTGCGGGAGTACCAGCCGGCCGACGGCAACCCCGCAGCGGCCGGACCCGCAGGGTCTCGTCGTGCCAGAGTGAGACGATCATCGGTTTGCCGCCCACCATGGTGGAGTCCAGGAAGTCGACTCCGCTCGGATGGCCGCCCAGCGCCGTGAGGGCGGCTCCGGTTCCGGCGTCGGAGAGCGTCAGCCGATCGCCCGACCAGGAGACCGCGGTCTCGCTGCCCTGGAACTGCGCGAAGACCCCCCCGCGTCGCGCCGCCCGGCAACGGCCGCTCCCCCGGCTCCGGCCCGTCCGTGCTCTGGCCCGTCCGTGCTCTGGCCCGAGGTGTTCACCCGGATCCGCCGACCGCGGGCGGTGACGGCGGCGCTGCGGTCGTGGGGGCGTTGCGGAGGGCCGCGATGCCCTCGTCCAGGGCCGCGTGGAGGTGGGTGGACTGGCCGGTGGAGAGCAGGATCGACACGCCCCCCTGGATCCCCGCGAGGAGCGCCGCCGCGGCGCGGTCGACGTCCACGGCCGGCGAGAGGTGCCCGGCGGCCCGCATGGCCCGGATGCCGGTGGCGAGGTGTTCCTGCCACTGGCGCAGCAGCTCGATCACGATCACCCGCGTCCCCGGCGAGTTACGGCCGATCTGCAGGAACAGCGAGCCGAGCGGGCAGTGGTCGCCCTGTTCCTCGTAGCGCTTGATGACGGCGTCGCGCCAGCGGTACCAGGCGTCCCACGAGTCGAGGCAGCCCAGGTAGGGCTGCTGGTCCCGCAGGACCTGGTCGGCTTCGAACTGCGCGACGGCGAGCAGCAGGTCGTCCTTGCCGCCGGGGAAGTAGTGGAAGAGCTGGCTCTTGCTGGTGCTGGTTCGGGCGAGGACGTCGTCCAGGGTGGCCACCGCGACGCCCTTCTCGCGCAGCACCTCGGCGGCTCCCTGGATGATCCGGGCACGCGTCGCCTGTCCCTTGGCCGTCAGTGATCCGCTCACGCCACTCTCGCCCCTTCCCGCCTTCCGCCTTCGGCGTCCACGCTAGCAAGGATTGGACTTGCTGGTCCATTTTCTACGGTCCACCATCGACATCATGAGCAACCGTCTGAAGGACAAGAGCGCCCTGGTAACCGGGGCCACCAGCAATATCGGCCGCGCGATCGCGGTGGCGTTCGGCGCCGAGGGCGCGCATGTCGCGGTGTCCGGCCGGAACAGGGAGCGCGGGGAGGCCGTGGTCGCCGAAGTCCGCGCGGCCGGTGGCAAGGCCGACTTCGTGGCCGCGGATCTCGACGGCAGCGCGGCGGCGTCCCGCGCCCTGGCCGAGGAGGCCGCGCACGTGCTCGGCGGCCGGATCGACGTCCTGGTCAACAACGCGGGCGTCTACCCGGGCCACACCACCCTGGACCTCGACGAGGAGACGTTCGACCGGATCTACCAGGTCAACGTCAAGGCACCGTTCTTCCTGACCGCCGCGGTGGTCCCCGGCATGGTCGAGGCCGGGGGCGGGGCGGTGGTCAACCTCGGCTCCTGGATCGCCCGGCTGGGCATCCCGGTCAGCGCCGCCTACAGCTCCTCCAAGGGAGCGGTCGAGACCCTCACCCGGAACTGGGCGGCCGAGTTCGGGCCCCGCGGTGTCCGGGTCAACGCCATCTCCCCCGGCGTGGTCCACGCACCGGTCCCGGCCGGGGCAGGCGTCCACCCCGGTGACATCATGATGAAGGGCACCCCGGCCGGGGGCTTCGGCCTGCCGGAGGCGATCGCCCGAGCAGCGGTCTACCTCGCCTCGGACGAGGCCGACTTCGTGCACGGCACCGTGCTCGACGTGGACGGCGGACGTACCAGCGTGGCCGTCGTCGCCGGGTGACCTCGATCGGCCGGCCGTCGACCAGCGCTTTCCGGTAGCCGGACCGGCTGCCTGCGACAGCGCGCCGATGCTCATGTCGACAATCGTGCGGAGCTGCCGCTGGCTCGCCCGGGCCCTGCTCATCACGGCCAGCGACTGGTTGACCGCCGTGATGTGAGTGGCGTAGTCCTCGGCCTCACCCTCGGCCAACTCCGCGGTGCTCAACGCGGTTCTCAGCCGCACCCGCTGAAGCCCCACAGCTTCGATCGCGCGCGTGGCGATAGCGGGGCTGAGTACCGGTGTCGCCATCGCGGTCTGAGCGACCAGGCATCCGTCCGGCACCTCGGGGTCGGCGATGCGTTGGAGGGTGACCTCGAAGAACGCCCGTACCGCCCGCAGCGGCTCCCCGGACGAGCCGCAGGAGAGCGCCTGCTCATACCTTTCCCCGTACCGGACGGCGTAGCGGTCCAGGCAGCGCAGGTAGAGCGAGTCTTTGTCGCCGAACGAGGAGTAGATGGAACTCCGGTTCAATCCGGTCGCCCTGGAGAGGTCGTCGAGCGAGGTGTCGGCGTACCCGGCCCGCCAGAACTCGACCATCGCCGCGTCCAGCACGATGTCCACGTCGAACTGCTTCTTCCCGGCCATCCCGCATGCACCCCGTTCTTGAATCGTTCTTGAATCCGGTCCATCGTGCGCTTTGTCATCCTATCTTGAACCGAATGGTCCAGGATTCGTTAGAGTTTGGGACATGACTGACGCCGCCAGCGTCCCGAACCGCTCCGCCGGCCAGGACCACGTCCCTGGACTGCCGCTGCGCGACCTCGCGGGCTTCACCCACCGCTGGGTCGACGCGGACGGAATCCAGCTCCACGCCGTGAAAGGCAGCCAGTCGAGCCGCCCCGCCGTCGTGCTGCTCGCCGGATTCCCGCAGACCTGGTGGGCGTGGCAGCAGGCGATGCCGCGCCTCGCCGAGCGGTTCCATGTGATCGCGATCGACCTGCCGGGACAGGGTCACTCCGACCGTCCCCACGGTGGCCGAGCGGGTCTTCGCCGAGCGCGGCACCAGCGTGTCCACCGAGGAGATCGCCCGCCAGGCCGGAGTGGGTGTCGGGACCGTCTGCCGGCACTTCCCGACCAAGGAGGCGCTGCTCGAAGCGGTCTTCCTCGGGCGGCTGGCCCGGCTCGGCGACCAGGCGAAAGCGCCGGCGAGCAGCGAGGAGCCGGGACCGGCGTTCTTCGCCTTCTTCACCCTGTTCGTGGACCAGTCGTCCGCGAAGAACGCGTTCGCCGACGCCCTGGCCGCCGCCGGGGTCAACGTGCGGGCGGCCGCGTCGGGGATGGCGGGCGAGTTCGCCGGGACGCTGAGCGGGCTGCTCGACAGCGCTCAGCGAGCGGGTGCGGTCCGCGCGGACATCGGCGTCGCTGAACTGAAGGCGGTACTGGTCGGCGCTTCGCGGGCGGTGGAGCACATCGGCGACGACCCGGCCACCAGGGCCCGGGTCATCGCCGTCCTGCTCGACGGACTCCGTCCACCCGACCGGCCTCCGGTCGCGGCGCAGCCCACTGGATAGCCGTTGCGCACTCCGGCGGCGGCCGTCGACCAGGGCGGATGGCAAATGATGCTAGGGCAAATGGTGCTAGAACTGATGGTATGGACAGGTTGGGTCGATTTTCGGCACCCCGTCGCCTGCCCCGGCCCGCATCGCGCCGCTCCTCGGCGGAGAGGCGCCGAGGGAGGGCCTACCTGACCTCGCTCTTCAGCCTGCGGAGCGTGGCCGGCCAGGTGTTCGTCTGGCAGCTGATCGCCCTGGTCCTGCTCGCGGCCGCCGCGATCACCGTGCTGGTGGTCAAGACCACCGACGACGCCCAGGCCGATGCCGGGCACCGGTCACTCGCTGTCGCGGAGGGCTTCGCGCATTCCCCCGGCATGGTGCAGGCGCTGGAGTCGCCCGACCCCACGACGGTGCTCCAGCCGCTCGCACGAGCGGCCCAGAAGGGGGCCCATGTCGACTTCGTCTCCGTGCTCAGCAAGAGCGGAATCCGTTACACCGACCCCGTACCGGGTCTGATCGGCCAGCCCGCCCAGGGCGACATCGGCCGGGCGGCGGCCGGGCAGTCCTTCACCGCGATCTTCAAGGGCAAGCCGCAGAACGCGGTCCGCGCCCTCGTTCCGGTGACCGACGCGCACGGCTCGGTGGTCGGAATCGTCTCCGCCGGGGTGCAGACAGTGGACGTCTCCACCACCGTGAACCGCCAGTTGCCGGTGCTCGTCGGTGCGGCAGCCGGCTCGCTGCTGCTCGCCGCCGGCGGGTCGGTCGCGGTGAACCGGAGGCTGCGACGCCAGACGCACGGCCTGGGGCCGGTCGAGATGACCCGGATGTACGAGCACCACGACGCAGTCCTGCACTCGGTCCGCGAAGGCGTGCTGATCCTGGACCCGGAGCGACGGCTGCTGCTGGCCAACGACGAGGCCCGGCGGCTGCTCGGCCTGGGCGAGACGGCGGAGGGGCTGCCCCTGGACGAGCTGGGTCTGGCCCCGGAGATGGCCGCGCTGCTGGCGTCCGGGCGCACCGTCACCGACGAGGTGCACCCGGCCGGGGACCGCCTGCTGGCCGTCAACCTGCGGCCGGCGGCCGGCGACGGCCGGTCGGCCGGGTTCGTCGCGACCCTGCGGGACGCCACCGAGCTGCGGGCGCTGGCCGGGCGGGCCGAGCAGGCCCACGAACGCCTGTTGCTGCTGAACCAGGCCAGCACGCACATCGGCGACACCCTGGACGTGGTGCGCACGGCGCAGGAGCTGACCGAGGTGGCGGTCCCCCGGTTCGCCGACTTCGTCAGCGTCGACCTGCTGGAGACCCTGCTGAGCGGGGACGAGCCGCCCCCGGGGCCGGTCACCGGTGCCGTCCTGCGCCGGGTGGCGCACCGGTCGGTTCTGGAGGGCACGCCGGAGGCCCTGCT
>Ga0302311_10006183_pt1 | contig 12460 bp, 8 predicted proteins | sample III_Palsa_N1_3_FD_200449 | JGI IMG/M metagenome (GOLD analysis project Ga0302311, IMG submission 200449) | Peat permafrost microbial communities from Stordalen Mire near Abisko, Sweden - III_Palsa_N1_3 | ecosystem: Environmental > Terrestrial > Soil > Palsa > Peat permafrost | place: Sweden... | reverse complement strand
TGTCCGTCTCGTCGCGCTCGACCGCGATGCCGAGGAAATCGCCATAGGGCGGCAGCGTCAGGGCGTCGGCGCTCATGCCTCGTCGGTCATCATGAAGGTGGCGGCGACATGCGCGATCGGATCGGCGGGATCGCCGTCGTGCGCATAGCCGCGGACGAAGGCGATGCGACGCGTCAGCCGATAGCATTCGCCGCGTCCGATCACGGTGTGCCCCGGCGTCGCCGCGCGCAGATAATCGATGCGCAGGTCGAGCGTCGCCTGCGGCTTGAACGCGCCACGCTTGATCCACACCGCCATGCTGGTCGCCATGTCCATCAGCGCGATGATCGGCCCCGAGGCGAGCACGCCTGACTCTGCGTCGCCGATCAGTTCGTCGCGATAGTCGAGCGCGAGTTCGGCCCAGTCGTCGCCATGCGCGACGTAGCGCGTGCCGATCGCGCCGTTATGGCCGATGTTGGCGATCAGGCGCACAGCGGCCTCGGTATCGAAGCCCTGTGGGGCAGGCGAGCGGGCGTCCGGCATGGCGGCGAGCGATAGCGGGGACGTCGGCGCCCCGCAACGTCGCGTAGATAGGCCCGCAACGATCCTAGTCTGTCCGAGACGACGGTTGCCGTACGCCGATCCGCCAGCCACGGTAGGGCGTTGTCCGTCCGGAGCTGTCCATGCGTCGTGCCGTCGTCGTCCTGCTACCGCTGCTGATCGCCGCCGCGCCCACCGATTGGGATGCGCGCTTCAAGGCGATCTACACCGCCGAATATCGGTGGCGGCTGGCGAGCTTCGCCGAGCCCGAGGGCGAGGGGCAGGATCGCATCATGAGCCCGCATCTGCCCGACGTCTCGCCCGCGGCGCAGGCGACCCGTACCGCGATGTGGATGAAGGTCGAGGCGGAGCTTATGGACATCCCGCGCGACACGCTGTCGCCGGAGGACCAGATCGACTTCGCGGTCTATCAGGGCCAGATCGACGCCCTGCTCGCCGACCAGCGCTTCATGGAATGGCAGAAGCCCGCCAATTCGGATTCGAGCTTCTGGGGCGATCTCGCGGGCTTCGACGACAAGCCGCTGCGCTCCGAGCAGGAATATCGCAACTATCTCTCCGAGCTTTCCGAAGTGCCGCGCTATTTCGACCAGCAGATCGCCAACATGAAAGCGGGCGAGGCGCGCAGCTTCACCCCGCCGCAGGTGACGCTCGAAGGGCGCGACCAGTCGATCGCGACGGTGGCTCATGCAAAGACGCCCGAGGAGACCGGTTTCTGGGCGCCGTTCAAGACGATGCCCAACACCATTTCCGCCGATCGCCAGCAGGCGCTGCGGGCCGAGGCGCGCAAGGCGATCATGGCGAGCGTCGTGCCGTCCTACGCCAAGCTGCTGAGCTACTGGCGCGAAGACTATGTGCCGCACGCCAATCCCGTGCTTGCGGCCGAGAGGCAGCCCGACGGTGTCGCCTATTACAGGAGCAAGATCGCCGAATTCACCACGCTCGATCTGACGCCGGACCAGATCCATGCGATCGGCGTGCACGAGGTCGCCGCGATTCATGCAGAGATGCTGGGCGTGATGAAGCAAGTTGGGTTCAAGGGCGATTTCCCCGCCTTCCTCGCCTATCTGCGCACCGATCCGCGCTTCTACGCCAAGACGCCCGACGAACTGCTCAAGGATGCCGCGTGGATCGCCAAGCGCTTCGACGGCAAGGCCTCGACCTGGTTCGGCCACCTGCCGCGCAAGCGCTTCGCGATCGTCCCGGTGCCGCCCGCGATCGCACCCTTCTACACCGCCGGTCGCGGCGGCGACGGCATCTATCTGGTCAACACCTATGATCTGCCCAGCCGCCCGCTCTACCAGCTGACCGCCCTGACGCTGCATGAGAGCGCGCCCGGACATGCCTTCCAGATCCCGCTCGCCGCCGAGCACAAGGACCAGCCGGAGTTTCGGTCGGCGGGCTATATCTCGGCCTATGGCGAGGGCTGGGCGCTCTATTGCGAGCGGCTCGGCGACGAGATGGGGATGTACGAGACGCCCTATGACAGATTCGGCATGCTCTCCTACCAGATGTGGCGCGCAGCAAGGCTTGTGGTCGATACCGGTATCCACCACGACGGCTGGACGCGGCGCCAGGCGATCGCCTTCCTCCATGACAACACCGCGCTCTCCGATCTCGAGATCGCCACCGAGGTCGATCGCTACATCTCGTGGCCGGGGCAGGCGCTTTCCTATTATCTTGGGGAGAAGACGATCCGCGACGACCGCGCGCGCGCCGAAGAGGCGCTGGGCGGCAAGTTCAACATCAGGGCATTCCATGATGCGCTGCTCGAGCTGGGCTCGGTGCCGATGAGCGAGGTCGACCGGATGACCGACCGTTTCATCGCGAGCGGCGGCAAGGGGCCATATCCGGACGAGGAGTGAAGGGCAGCCCCCGCTTCCATTCTTCCTTCGCCGGCATGACGGGTGTGGTGTACCAGACACCATCGGATCACTCCGGGTCGCAACACCACAGCGTTAACCGCTAGCCCCTTCGGATACGTTTCGCGTCTTCGTCGTTTCATCCCCACGCCGCGAAAACACATCGTGCAGCGTTACGATCGATCCGAGGCGGCCCGGCCGTCGTCGGTTCGTGTGAGGAAGAGAGGGTATGATGAAGAAGCTTATGTTTGCCGCGCTCGGCGTCGGCATCGCCCTGAGCGCGGTCTCGTCGGCCGATGCGGCGCAGGGCTGCGGCCCCGGCGGTCATCGCGGGCCTTATGGCCACTGCCGCCCCAATGGCGGCCCCGTCCTGGTCGGCCCCGGCGGCGGCCTCATCGTCGGCAATTTCTACGGCGGTCGCGGCTATTGGGATGGCCATCGCTATTGGCAGCATCGCGATCGCTGGCACGGCGGCTGGCGCTACCGCTAAAGCGAATTCGGCGAGCGGGAGTGCGTCGTTGCAGCGCGCTCCCGCTTCGCCTCTTCCAATGGCGGATTCGGTCTGTCACGGTCGTCCGATGACAGGACATGATCTCCGAAATCACGCGCCAAATTGTGCGCCTTCGACCGACGATAAGCCCGGGTCGCGGGCGCGATGACCTTCTGGGGTCCGCGCAAGGCGATCGAGTTGGCACCGTCCGACAGTGCCAACGCACTGCACCGCACGCTGGGTTGGCCGCACCTGATGGCGCTCGGCGTGGGCGCGATCGTCGGTACGGGCATATTGACGCTGACCGGCGTCGGCGCTGCGCTGGCAGGGCCGGGCGTCCTACTCTCCTTTCTGATCGCGGGTGTCGTCTGCGCCGCCGCCGCACTCGCCTATGCCGAACTCGCGACGCTGATCCCGCAATCGGGCAGCGCCTACACCTACAGCTATGTCGCGGTCGGCGAGACGATCGCATGGATCGTCGGCTGGAGCCTGATCCTCGAATATTCGGTGGTCTGCTCGACGGTCGCGGTTGGCTGGTCGGGCTATTTCGCCGGCTTCATGGACGGCATCGGCTGGACCATCCCCAAGGCGCTCGCGACCGGCCCCTATGAGCCCGGCGGGATCGTCAATCTTCCCGCGATCGGGATCATTGCGGTGGTCGCCGGTCTGCTGCTGGTTGGCACGCGTGAATCGGCGACGCTCAATGCATGGCTGGTGGCGCTCAAGATCGCCGCGCTGGCGCTGTTCGTCGCGGTGACGCTGCCGGCGTTCAGGGCGGCGAATTTCCATCCGTTCATGCCGTTCGGTTTCTTCCAGCATGCTGGCCCCGATGGCGTGAAGCAGGGGGTAATGGCGGCGTCTTCGATCATCTTCTTCGCCTTCTACGGTTTCGATGCGGTATCGACCGCCGCGGAAGAAGCGCGCAATCCGGGGCGCGATCTGACGATCGGAATCGTCGGATCGATGATCGCCTGCGTGATCATCTATGTCGCGGTCGCGGCATGCGCGATCGGCGCGGTGCCGGTCGCGCAGTTCGCGCAGTCGGCCGAGCCGCTCGCGCTGGTGCTGCGCACGATCGGTGCGTTCACGACGGCCAAGATCTTCGGTGCGGTCGCGGTAGTGGCGTTGCCGACGGTGATCCTCGCCTTCCTGTTCGGGCAGACGCGGATCTTCTTCGTGATGGCACGCGACCGGCTGCTGCCCGAGCGGCTCGGCCGGGTGAGCCCGAGGAGCGGCGTGCCGGTGGCGGTCACGGTCGGCACCGCTATCATCGTCGCCGCGATCGCCGCCTTCCTGCCGCTCGCCGAGATCGCGGCGCTGGCGAATGCGGGAACGTTGTGCGCGTTCGTCGCCGTCGGCGCTTCGATGCTGATCCTGCGGCGACGCGAGCCCGATCGCGTGCGCGCCTTCCGGACGCCGCTGGCGCCGCTGATCGGCTTCGTCGCGATCGCGGGGTGCCTGTACCTGTTCTGGAACCTGCCGCTCGGCACGCAACTGCGCTTTTTCGCGTGGAACGCGGTCGGGCTGGTGGTGTATTTTGCTTATGCGCGGCGGCGCAGCTTGGCGGGATAACCCCCGACCCACCCCTGCAGGGACGGGTTGGGGTAGGTCTTGGGTCGCGATACGGAGGTTGCGGTGGATGAGGCTGGCGTTTCGCGCGCCTTGCTCCATCCCCGCCCCTCCCTTTCAGGGCAGGGAGAAGTTAGATACCTGCCGCGGCCTCCGCCCGTTGCCGGATCGCTGCCTCGTCGATCGTGCCGGACGGCACCAGCCAGCTCCCGCCGACGCACAACACCGCAGGTTCGGCGAGCCACAGCGGCGCGGTGTCGGCGGTGATGCCGCCGGTGGGGCAGAAGCGCACCTCGCGGAACACCGAGGCATAGGCCTTGAGCGCAGCCAGGCCGCCGACCGATTCGGCGGGGAAGAATTTGAAGCGCGTCAGCCCGAGATCGAGCCCCGTCATGATGTCGGCTGCATTGGCGACGCCGGGCAGGAAGTCGATGTCGGCCGCCATCGCAGCCTTGGCCAGGGGAGCGGTCAGCCCCGGCGAAACGACGAAGGTCGCACCAGCCGCCTGCGCTTCGCCCAATTGTCGCTCGTTGAGCACCGTCCCCGCGCCGACGATTGCGCCCGGCACCTGCGCCATTGCGCGAATCGCATCGAGCGCGACGGGTGTCCGCAGCGTCACCTCGAGCAGCGGCAATCCGCCCGCGACCAGCGCTTCGGCGATCGGCACCGCATCCTCGAGTCGGTCGATCACGAGTACTGGGATCACGGGTGCCTTGCGCATCAGGGCATCGACATCGGCCACGAGCATCTCCTATAGCGTCGGCGCCTGCCTAGCGCTGTCACACGCCGCGCGGAAGAGGGCGCTGGCCATCGGCCCAACATGGATTTATGGTCGCTTCGGACCAGGTAATTCGATACCGATCGGTAAGAAAAAGCTTGCGCCGGTCCGATCAGGGATTATTGCTGCGCCGCAATAGAGGGGAATTTGATGACCCGTACCGTCGCAGCCTTCGTCGCGCTCGCCGTGATGACCGCATGCTCCAAAGGCTCGCAAAAGCCGCCGGCGCCGCCTGCACCGCATGTTTCGGTGGGGCAGCCGCTGGCGCGCGACGTTGTCGATTGGGACGAATATATCGGTCGCTTCCAAGCGCCGCAGTCGGTCAATCTGAGCGCGCGCATCAACGGCGTCGTCACCCAGATCCTGTTCAAGGACGGGCAGGACGTGAAGCAGGGGCAGGCGCTTTTCATCATCGATCCGCGTCCCTATCGGGCGACGCTCGAGCAGGCGGTGGCGCAGGTTGCGAGCGCGCGGGCCTCGCTCGCCAACGCCAGTGCGATCGCCGATCGCTCGGCCAAGCTCGTCGCCGTGCAGGCGGTCAGCAAGGAAGAGCTGGAGACCGACCAAGCGACGGTGCGGACCGATCGTGCCAGCTTGCAGGCCGCGATCGCCAATGCGGATAATGCGCGGCTCAACCTGTCCTTTACCACGGTCTACTCGCCCGTCTCGGGCCGGGTCTCGAGCCGACGGGTGTCGCTCGGCGATCAGGTGACCGCGCAGTCTACGCTGCTGACCACGGTCGTCTCGCTCGATCCGATCTGGTTCACCTTCGATGGTGCCGAGAGCTTCTACCTGAAGTATCAGCGCGAAGCGCAGAAGGGCTCGCGAGGGTCGTCGCGCACCGCGCAGAATCCGGTCGACATCCAGCTCGCGGACGAGACCGACTATCCGCATCACGGTCGGATGGCGTTCGTCGACAATGCGATCGATCCGGGCTCCGGCACCATCCAGGCGCACGCCGTCGTGCCCAATCCCAATCACTTCCTCACGCCCGGCATGTTCGGTCGCGCACGGCTGCTCGGCTCGGGCAATTATCGTGCGCTGCTCGTCCCCGACGAGACGATCGTGACCGATCAGTCGCGCAAGACGGTGTTCGTGCTCGGCAGTGATAACACCGTGGTGTCGCGCGTCGTCGAGACGGGCCCCGAGGTAATGGGCTTGCGCGCGATCCGCAGCGGTCTCGCGCCGACCGATCTGGTCGTGCTCGACGGGCTGGCGATGCTGCAACCGGGTGCGAAGGTCGATCCGACCAAGATCGTGATCAAGCCCCGCTCGCAGGATGCGGGTCCGTCCGCGACGTCGGTGACGGTGCCGCAAGCCTCGACCGCCTCGCTTTCCGGCACGGCGAACTGATCGGACGCAGATGCGCTTCCCCCATTTCTTCATCGAGCGGCCGATCTTCGCGGCGGTGCTGTCGGTCCTGATCGTGATCGTCGGCCTCGTCGCCTATCCGTCGTTGCCCGTCGGCCAATATCCCGACATCGCGCCGCCGACGGTCACCGTCTCGGCCACCTATCCCGGCGCCACCGCCGAGACGATGGCCGAAACCGTCGCTGTCCCGCTCGAGGAGCAGATCAACGGCGTCGAGCAGATGATCTACATGTCGTCGTCGTCGATCGGCGACGGCACGCTTACGATCACCGTCAGCTTCGCGCTCGGCACCGATGTCAACAACGCCCAGGTGCTCGTCCAGAATCGCGTGTCCGAGGCCGAGCCGCGGCTGCCCGAGGAGGCGCGCGACATCGGCGTCACTGTGCGCAAGGCATCGCCCAACTTCCTTATGGCGGTGGCGTTCTCGTCGCCCGACCATTCGCTCGACCAGCAATATGTCTCCAACTATGTCGGCATCCAGGTCGAGGATCGGCTCAAGCGGATCACCGGCGTCGGCAGCGTCCAGGAGATCGGCGCGCGCGACTATTCGATGCGGATCTGGGTCGATCCCGATCAGGCTGCCGCACGCAACCTGACGATCGACGAGGTTGTCACCGCGATCCAGGGCCAGAACGCGCAGGTCGCGGCCGGCTCGATCGGTGCCCCGCCGTTCGGCAACAAGGGCAATGCCTTCCAGCTCGGCATCCAGACGATGGGCCGGCTGACCACGCCCGAGGAATTTGGCGACATCATTCTCAAGCGCCGCGACGACGGCGGCCTGACCAGGCTGCGCGATGTCGCGCGGATAGAGCTCGGTGCGCAGGATTATACCACCAACGGCTATGTCAACGGCGAGCCCGCGACCGTGCTTGGCATCACCCAGCTGCCCGGTACCAACGCGCTGCAGGCCGCTGATTCGATCCATGCCGCGCTTGAGGACATGAAGAAGAGCTTCCCACCGGGGATGGCCTATTCGATCCCGTATCACCCGACCGACTACATCGCGGAGTCGATCAAGGAGGTGAAGCGCACGCTGTTCGAGGCGCTCATCCTCGTCGCGCTGGTGGTGTTGCTGTTCCTGCAGAGCTGGCGCGCGGCGATCATCCCGATCATCGCGATCCCGATCTCGCTGATCGGCGCGTTCGCGGCGATGAAGGGCTTCGGGTTCAGCCTCAACTCGCTGTCGCTGTTCGGGCTCGTGCTCGCGATCGGCATCGTCGTCGACGACGCGATCGTCGTGATCGAGAATGTCGAACGCCTGATGGAGGAGGAGGGGCTCACCGCCCGCGAGGCCGCGCACAAGACGATGGATGAGGTCTCCGGCGCGCTGATCGCGATCATGCTCGTGCTGTGCGGCGTGTTCATCCCGACCGCGTTCATTCCCGGCATCTCGGGCCAGTTCTACAAGCAGTTCGCGCTGACCATCGTGTCCGCGACCGCTTGCTCGGCGTTCGTCTCGCTGACGCTGTCGCCCGCGCTCGCAGCGATCCTGCTGAAACCCCGCCATCGCGATGCCGCGGTGCCTGCCGGTCCGCGCGGGTGGGGCAAGCGCTTCGCCAACGGCTTCAACAACACCTTCGACGGTCTGTCGGACCGCTACGGCCGGCTGACTGGCAAGTTCCTGCGCAAGCTGGCGCTGGTCGGCATCGCCTATGTCTGCCTGATCCTGCTCGCTGGCTGGCGCTTCAACTCGACACCAACCGGTTTCATTCCCGCGCAGGACCAGGGCTATCTGATCAATGCGGTGCAGATGCCGCCGGGCACCAGCCTCGAGCGCACCGGCGAGTTCATGCGCAAGGCGATCGCGCTGACCAAGACCTTGCCGGAGACGCAGGACAGCGTCGCGTTCGGCGGCTTCGACGGCGCGACCTTCACGACCGCGCCCAACGCCGGCGTGATTTTCGTCACGCACAAGGATGCGGTCAACGGCAAGCGCGTGATCTCCGACGATTTCGCCAACAAGCTGCGCGGCCTGTTCGGCAAGCTGACCGAGGGCGCGATCCTCGTCATCCCGCCGCCGCCCGTCCAGGGCATCGGCACCGGAGGCGGCTGGAAGATGGAGATCGAGGACCGCAACGGCGCGGGCTATCCCGCGCTCGCCAAGGCCGCGATGGCGATGATGGGTGGCGCCAACAAGGCCGAGGGCATCACGTCGGCCTTCACCACCTTCAACACCCGCACACCGCGGCTGACCGCCAACGTCGACCGCGAGCATGCCGAGCAGTTGGGCGTCCCGGTGACCAGCGTGTTCTCCGCGCTCGGCACCTATCTCGGCTCGACCTACATCAACGACTTCAACTATCTCGGCCGCACCTGGCGCGTGACCGCGCAGGCCGACGCGCGCTTCCGCCAGCAGACCTCGGATATCGAGGCGCTGAGGACACGCTCGTCGTCGGGCGCGATGGTGCCGCTCGGCTCGGTGCTGACCGTGCAGAACGACACCGGCCCCTATCGCGTCGTGCGCTACAATCTCTATCCCTCGGCCGAGCTGCAGGGCGATGCCGCCAAGGGCTATTCGTCGGGCCAGTCGCTCAAGACGATGGCGGCGCTCGCGGCCAAGACGCTGCCCAAGGGAATGAGCTACGAGTGGACCGATCTGGCCTATCAGCAGCAGCAGGCGGGCAATACCGGCATCTACGTGTTCGGGCTGGCGGTGCTGTTCGTCTTCCTGCTGCTCGCCGCGCAATATGAATCGATCGTGCTGCCGCTCGCGGTGATCCTGATCGTGCCGATGTGCCTGCTCGCCGCGATCGTCGGTGTCGACCTGATGGGAATGGACAACAATGTGCTCACCCAGATCGGGCTCGTCGTGCTGATCGGCCTTGCCGCCAAGAACGCGATCCTGATCGTCGAGTTCGCGCGCCAGGGCGAGGACGAAGGCCTGTCGCACCGCGAGGCCGCCGAGCGCGCCGCGCATCAGCGGCTCCGCCCGATCCTGATGACCTCGATCGCGTTCATCCTGGGCGTGCTGCCGCTGGTGCTGTCGCGCGGCCCCGGTTTCGAGATGCGCGAGGCGCTGGGCGTCGCGGTGTTCTTCGGGATGATCGGCGTCACCGTGTTCGGCCTGCTGTTCACGCCGAGCTTCTACGTGCTCTCCAAGATGCTCGGCGAGCGTTCGACCGAGTGGACGCGCAGCCTGCGTCGCAAGCCAAAGCCCGGCGACCCGATCGCGGAAGGAGAGGTGGCATGATGCCGTCGCGCAAGATCCGCGCCGCCTTCGCGCTGCTGCCCTTCGCCGCACTGGCGGCGTGCGCGGTCGGCCCGAACTATCATACGCCGACGGCGTTGCCCGACGCCAAGCAGCCGTTTGCCGAGGGTCAGGCGAGCACGATGCTCTCGGGCCGGCCGCTGCCGGCCAAATGGTGGGAGATGTATAATGATCCGGCGCTCGATCGCCTGATTGCCGACGCCTTCGCCTATAATACCGACATTCGCCAGGCCGCGGCCAACCTGCACCGCGCGCGCGCCGCGCTGTCCGAGCAACGCGCTGGCCGGCTGCCGACGACGACGACGTCGGCGAGCTATACGCGCCAGCGTGTCGGTGCCGACAGCGAGTCTGGCGGGACGGGCGCAACGACGGGCACGACGGGCACCACGGGATCGACCGGCGGCGTGACGGGCACGACCGGCACGACGGGCGGCGCGATCGTCGGCGGCCCGAGCCACTATGATTTCAACTATTACCAGGCCGGCTTCGATGCGAGCTACGAGGTCGATCTGTTCGGCCGCGTGACGCGTTCGATCGAAGCGGCGCGCGCGGATACCGAAGCTGCCAAGGCTGCGCTCGACGGCGCGCGCATCTCGATTGCGGCGCAGGTCGCGCAAAGCTATGCCGACGCCTGCGGCTATGCCGCGCAGGCCGATGTCGCGCGCGAGACCGCCAAGCTCGAAGGCGACACGCGGGACCTGACACAGCGGCTGCTCGATGCCGGCCGCGGCACGCGTCGCGATGTCGACCAGTCCGCCGTGCTGGTCGAACAGGCCAATGCGCAGGTGCCGCAGCTAGAAGGTGAGCGCCGTGCGCAGCTTTACGCGCTGGCCGCATTGACCGGCCGCACCCCGTCCCAGGTGGATGCCACCGCGGCGCAGTGCCGCGCGGTTCCGAAGGTCAAGACGATGATCCCGATCGGCGACGGCGCTGGCTTGCTCGCACGCCGTCCCGACGTGCGGCAGGCCGAGCGCACCCTAGCCGGCGACACCGCGCGGATCGGCATCGCGACCGCTGCACTGTTCCCGTCGGTGACGCTCGCGGGATCGGTCAGCCTGGGCGCGCCCAAGACGAAAGACATCGGCAAATCGGCATCATTCAGCTACTCGCTCGGGCCGCTGATCTCGTGGAGTTTCCCCAACATCGCGGTTGCCGAGGCGCAGATCCACGAGGCGCGCGGCACCGCCGAGGGTTCGCTCGCTGCCTTCCAGGGCACGATCCTGACCGCGCTCAAAGAGTCCGAGCAGGCGCTGGCGCGCTACGCCGCGGCGCTCGACCAGAATGCGGCGCTCGGCCGTGCCGAAGCCGCGGCGGCCGATGCCGAGAAGCTGTCGCGCATCCGCTTCGATACGGGGCGCGACAATTTCCTCAACCTGCTCGTCTCGCAGCAGGATCTGGCGTCGGCACGCGAGGCGTTGGCGCAATCCGACTCGACCGTTGCGGATGCGCAGGTCTCGCTGTTCAAGGCGTTGGGCGGTGGCTGGGAGAATGCGCCGCCGGTCGCCTATGCCTCGCCCGGCGCGCAGGCCACCAATCCGTCGCTGCAGGGCGTGTCGAAGCCTTAGGGGTGCTTAGATCCTGCCCTGAAAAGGGAAGACTTTGGTGCCTGATACGGCCTCTCGCGCTCCGCAACTAGATTACGCGCCAGACTAATATCGTTACGCTGACCTCTTCCCCTCTCGCGCGACCACCGCTAGGGAGCAGAAAAGGGTGGCACGGCGTTTCGTCCGTGCCCGCCCATGAGGAGGATCAGGATGGTCGACGAGGCGGGCCGCAATCTCCGGCCGCTGACGCTGCATGTGCCCGAGCCGAAATACCGGCCCGGCGACACGGTGTCGTTCGACGACATGGTGTTTCCCGCTGCGGGCAGCGTTTCGCGGCCGCCGGTCGATGCCGATCCTTCGACGCTGCGCGATCTGCCCTATACGCTGATCCGCGTGCTCGATCCCGACGGCAAGGCGGTCGGCGAGTGGAATCCACGGCTGCCGGTCGATCGCGTGCTCCGCATCCTGCGCGGGATGATGCTGACCCGCATCTACGACGACCGCATGTTCCGCGCGCAGCGCCAGGGCAAGACCAGCTTCTACATGAAGTGCACCGGCGAGGAGGCGGTTGCGGTTGCCGCCGCCGAAGCGCTCGATCGCGACGACATGTGCTTCCCGTCCTATCGCCAGCAAGGCCTGCTGATCGCGCGCGAATGGTCGCTGGTCGACATGATGTGCCAGGTCTATTCGAACGGCGGGGACCGGCTGAAGGGACGCCAGCTGCCGATCATGTATTCGGCGAAGGACGCGGGCTTCTTCTCGATCTCGGGCAATCTCGGCACGCAATATCCGCAGGCGGTGGGCTGGGCGATGGCATCGGCGGCAAAGGGCGACACACGGATCGCGGCGAGCTGGGTGGGCGAGGGGACGACCGCCGAGGGTGATTTCCACGCCGCCTGCACGTTCGCGAGCGTGTTTCGCGCGCCGGTCATCCTCAACATCGTCAATAATCAGTGGGCGATCTCCTCTTTCGCGGGTTTCGCGGGCGGGGAATCGACCACGTTTGCGGCGCGTGGCCTCGGCTACGGGATCGCGGCGTTGCGGGTCGACGGCAACGATCCGCTCGCCGTCTATGCCGCGACCGAATGGGCCGCCGAGCGC
>Ga0302311_10006179_pt1 | contig 12462 bp, 10 predicted proteins | sample III_Palsa_N1_3_FD_200449 | JGI IMG/M metagenome (GOLD analysis project Ga0302311, IMG submission 200449) | Peat permafrost microbial communities from Stordalen Mire near Abisko, Sweden - III_Palsa_N1_3 | ecosystem: Environmental > Terrestrial > Soil > Palsa > Peat permafrost | place: Sweden... | reverse complement strand
GCCCACGGTCGCGACGGTCGCGGGTGAGGAGCCGGAGGCGGCGCGCCGACGACAAAAAGTGGTCGAACCCCATCCCGAAATTGGGGGGTCGTACGCCCAGGGGCGCTGAGCAGCACTGGGCGTACGACCCCCGCCCGCGAGCGCCGGGGTCGACCATTTTCTGTCATCTCGGACGTCCGCAACCGGCAACCACAGCGACCTGACGGAGCACTGCTAAGTGCTTCTCGCCGTAAATACCGTCCCATTCGAGCGGCCCCTGACGCCGGCCGGCCGCGTCCTCGTCGGCTCGCGCAGCGCTGCTGCCACCACCCGCCATGGGGCCAGTCGGTCGGACACTCGGCTGGCCCACAGGGCCATGGTCGCCCAGGACGGGAGGGCTACCTTATTGATGCGAATGCTTGACTCCGCGCTGCAGCAGGCGATCGTCGACTTCGTGACCTCGTTCGAGGCGCAGGCGCCGGCCATCGTCGATGACATGCAGGCGCGCCATGCCGCCGAGGTCGCCGGTCTGTTCAACGGTGTCGACCGTGGGATCGCCCGTGACGCGGCGGCGATGGGGGTCGCCGTGGCGCTGTCTGCGATGCGAATGCCGCCGGCCACCTCGACGATCGCACCCGACGCTGCTGTGCGGGAGGCCCGTGCGGTCGCCGCGGAGGGCGGCACGCTCGCCGCGCTCCTGCATGGCTACCGCGTCGGGCACGCCGTGATCCAGGAGCACATGCTGGCCCACGCGGAGCGGATCGGCGCGCCGATCAACGTCGTGCGCGTGATGAGCGAGCGCCTGTTCGTCCACGTCGATCGCCTGATGGCGCAGGCGAACCACGAGTACATGGAGGAGCGCCGCCGCCGCAACGGCGACATCGACCTGGCGCTGTACGCGCGGATCAAGCGCGTGCTGGCCGGCCAGGTCGAGACGCTGCCCTATCCGGATGACGGCCATCACATCGCGGTCGTGTTCGATCCGCGCGCGACGCCGGACGCCGCTGAGCGCCTGGTGGCGGACCTGGAGCTGCCGGCGCTGCGCGTAGCGACCCCGAGCGGCGAGATCTGGCTGTGGCTGAACGTCTCCGAAACGACTACCGAGGGCGACATCCGCAGCGTGCTGGAGGCTGTGATGACGGCGGGTGCGGCCGGCGTCAGCGAGCCGACGACCGGCTCGGGCAGCCTGGCCACGACCCACCGGCAGGCCAAGCTCGCCTGCCGTCTCGGGACGCTGCGACGCACCCGCGTCAGCTCCTACCCCGAGGTTGCCCTGGAGGCGCTGGCATTCGGGGGCCAGGACGCGGCTCGCGACTTCACGCGCGCGGAGCTGGGTCTGCTGGCCGACGACGGCGAGCGCACCGAGATGCTGCGCCGGACCGTTCAGGCGTACTTCGCCAGCGGTAGCTCGGCGGCCGCGGCAGCGGTCGAGCTCGGAGTCGCGGAGCGGACCGTGACCTACAGACTCCGGCGCGCCGAGGAGCTCGTCGGGCGACCGCTGGCAGCTCGGCGGGCCGAGATCGAGGCCGCGCTGCGCCTGCACCGGGTGCTCGATCAGGTCGCCGATAACGCCGTTTCAACAGTGCGCTAACACACGCAAACGCGCCGGTTTCTGCTGGCCGGCGCAGTCCGCGGGGCGGTTCTTTCCGGACGGCGGCAAGGTGCGCGGCGGGGCTGGACCGACGGTTAGGGGTGGACCACCGTGGCGCGACCGTGTGTCCCTTGCTGAAGCGTGCGGCCACGAGCAACCTGTAGGACGCATCCGGCCAGCAGGAGCACAACCCACATGAGCACCATCACCGGTACCGATCCCGTGTCCGTGACGACGATCGCCACCGAGCAGACGGCGGAACCCTCCACGCCCGCCGTGCGCGTGACGCATCTGACCAAGCGCTACCGAGACGTGCTCGCGCTGGACGACGTCAGCCTCGAGATCCGGACCGGCGAGTTCCTCTCGATCCTCGGCCCCAGCGGCAGTGGCAAGACGACCACGATGCGGTTGATCGGGGGGTTCGAGCGGCCCGACAGCGGCACCGTCGAGATCGCCGGGCAGGACGTGATCGACCTGCCGCCCTACCGCCGCGACGTCAACACCGTGTTCCAGAGCTACGCGCTGTTCCCGCACATGACCGTTCAGGACAACGTCGCCTACGGGCTGCGGATGAAGGGCGTCGGCAAGAAGCAGCGGCACGCCCGCGCGGGCGAGATGCTCGAGCTGGTGCAGTTGCCGGGCGCCAGCCATCGCTACCCGTCGCAGCTGTCTGGCGGCATGAAGCAGCGGGTCGCGCTCGCCCGGGCGCTGGTCAACCACCCGAGCGTGCTGCTGCTCGACGAGCCGCTCGGAGCGCTGGACCGCAAGTTGCGCGAGGACATGCAGGTGGAGCTGCGCCGGATCCAGACCTCGGTCGGAATCACGTTCGTGTACGTGACCCACGACCAGGAGGAGGCGCTGTCGATGTCGGACCGGATCGTCGTGATGCGGGACGGCAGGATCGAGCAGATCGGCGGCACCGGCGAGGTCTACGACACGCCCGAGTCGCTGTGGGTGGCCGATTTCGTCGGCGCCAGCAGCCGGCTGACGGGAACCGTCGCGGCCGCCGGGGAGAGCGTGCGCCTGCAGACCGACGTCGCGCCGATCATTGCCGGCTGGGCGAGCCCCGGCGTGACGGTCGGGCAGCGGGCGGTGGCGATCGTACGACCGGAGGCGATCGAGATCACGCTCGCCTCCGCGCCGGTCGAGCAGGCTCCCAACCAGGTGCGGGCGACGGTGCAGGAGATCCTCAACCTCGGGGCCCAGGCCAAGGTCGTGGCCCGGACGCCAGGCGGGACGGAGCTCGTCGCCCGGGGGCCGCGGACGGGGCTCGACCCGGCGGTGCGGCCGGGCGCGACGGTGGTCATGTCGTTCCCGGCAACCGCGGTGCGGGTCTACGCACAGGACGCCGCCGCCGGCGCAGCGCCCGAGGAGGCGCAGTCAGCTTGAGCGCGATCACGGCCGCGCCGGCCAGGCGCGGTCCCGAATCGGGCCCCGCGTCCAGCCTGCTGGCCCCGTTTACCGGCCTGATCGAGCGGCTGGTGCCGCTGCTGCCGCTCGGGTGGCTCGGTCTGTTCTTCGTCGCGCCGCTCGGATTCACCGTCGTCTATGCGTTTGCGAATGCGACCTTCGGCGGGGTCCAGCTCGGCTTCACGATGACCAACTTCCAGCAGGCGCTGTCGGGCTTCTACCTGCACATCTTCCTGCACACGCTCGTGTTCGCCGCCAGCGGCACGCTCGAGGCGTTGATCGTCGGGATGCCCCTCGCGTATGTGCTCGGCCGCAAGGCCGGGCGCTTCAAGGCGCTGCTGGTGATCGCCGTGCTGGTCCCGTTCTGGACCAGCTTCCTGTTGCGGACGCTGTCGTGGGAGACGCTGCTGGCGCCCGGCGGCGCCGTCCAGGCGGTCCTCAACTTCCTGCACCTGCACAGCGGCTCGCTGAACTGGCTCGACACCAACACTGCGGTCGGGATCGGGCTTGTGTACGCCTACCTGCCGCTGATGGTGATCCCCCTGTTCGTCGCGTTCGACCGGATCCCCGACGACGTGCTGGAGGCCAGCAAGGACCTGGGCGCGGGCCGCCTGCGCACCTTCCTGCACGTGACGCTGCCGATGGCCCGGCCGGGGGTCGCGACCGCGATCCTGCTCACGTTTGTGCCGATGACGGGCGAGTTCGTCGTGCCCGCACTGCTGGGCGGCGACAAGGGGGTGCTGATGGGCGGACTGATCTACAGCCAGTACCTCGGCGCCGCCAACTACCCGCTCGGCTCGGCGATGGCGGTGCTGGTGATGGCCGTGATCGGGATCACGTTGATCGTGTTCGCCCGGTTCACCAGGGGCTTCGACCAGGTGGGCGTCCAGTGAGCTCGCTCGAGTTCGTCGAGGGACCCGTCGACGTCGGCGTGCGCGCCCGCTCACTGGAGCGGGTGTGGCGACGGCTGGATGTGATCAACCTGGCGCTGCGGCTGTGGACCGCGCTGATCCTCGTGTTCCTACTGGCGCCAATCGTGACGGTCGTCGTGTTCGCCTTCAACCAGGGCGTGCTCGGCAAGCAGACGGCCGCCTTCACCGGCTTCACAACCAAGTGGTTCTCGGCGGCCTGGAACGACCCGACGCTGCGCCACTCGCTGGCGGTCAGCTTCAAGGTGGCCGTACCGATGGCGCTGATCTCGGTCGCGCTGGGCACGGCGGCGGGGCTGGCGATGGTGCGCCACCCATACAAGACGGTGCGGATGACGCTCCAGGCGCTGATGTTCTACCTGCTGGTCGTCCCCGAGATCGTGCTGGCGATCTCGCTGCTGATCTTCTTCACGCGCTCACACTTCACGCTCGGCTACTTCACGCTGATCGCCGGCCACTCGCCGTTCCCGATCGCGGTCGTGGCGTTGATCGTCCGCTCCCGCGTGGTGGCACTCGACGCGTCGCTGGAGGACGCCGCCGCGGACCTGGGAGCGAGGTCGTGGAAGAGCCTGCGTGACGTCGTGCTGCCACAGCTGCTGCCGGCGATGATCACCGGCCTGATCATGTCGTTCACCTTCTCGTTCGACGACCTGATCATATCCGAGATGCTGGTGACGCCGACAGTGTCGACGCTCCCGGTCTACATCTTCGGCGAGACCCACTCAGGGGTTACTCCGAACGTGTACGCGATCGCCACGCTGATGCTGACGGTGACGCTGATCGGGTTCCTGCTGGTCGGGATCGTGTACACGTTCTTCGGTCGCCGTGGCCGCGCGAACGTGACGCTCGCCGAGTCCGTGGCGGGTCAGCACGTGGGAGCTTGACTATCAAACCGCCACCATGGCCATGACCGAGGAGGACGCAGTGACACGACTGAAGAATTTGAAGGAGGGCTCCAGCACAGCTTCTGCGCTGCTCGAGGGCAGGCCGATGCCACGGCGGGAGTTCCTCGCCGGAGCCGGAGCGACCGCTGCCGCGGCGTTCCTCGGAGCCGGCGTCGCGGGCGCATCGGGAGCGACGCCGCGAACGGCGATGTTGGGCGGCACCCTGGATATCTACACGTGGCCCGACTACTTCTCGGCGAAGAACCTGTCGAACTTCAAGAAGCTGACCGGTACCACCATCAACCAGTCGACCTATGAGTCCAACGACGCGATGTTCGCGAAGCTGGCGGCGACCAACGGCGACTCCGGGTTCGACATGGCGATTCCGACCAGTGGCTGGATCGAGGTGATGGTCGAGAAGGGGATGCTGCAGGAGATCGACCACGACAAGGTGCCATTCAAGAACGTCAACCCGCAGCTGCTCAACAAGTCGTTCGACCCCGGCAACAAGTACTCGGTGCCGAAGGACTATGGCTACGACGGCGTCGTTTACGACCCGGCCGTCGTCACCAAGCCGATCAAGACCTGGATGGACGTGATCGATGCGATCAAGGGACAGGCGAGCGGCAAGTCCGCCTACCAGATCGAGTACGGGACGATCGCGATGGGGTTGTGGGCGCTCGGTTACAGCATGAACGACACCGACAAGGCGCACCTCAACGAGGCGGCGGACCTGATGAAGACGACCGCCAAACACGTCAAGACGTTCGATGGGTTCGACGTGACTGGGATGGTCAGCGGCGAGCTTACGCTGATGGTCTCCGACCAGAGCGTCGCCCGGCAGGTGCTGTTGCAGAAGCCGAGCTTCAAGTTCGTCGTGCCGGGGCCGCACAGCGAGCTGTGGGTCGACAACTACACGATCCTCACCAATGCCGCGCACACCGCCCAGGCGTACGCGTTCGTCGACTTCCAGCTGGAGCCCTCCAGCCAGGTGACCGACACGGAGTTCATCGGTTACCCGACAGTGCTGAAGAACCTGCCGCAGTTGCTGCCGACTTCGACGAAGCTGCGAGACGTCATCTTCATCCCGCCGGCTGTCTACGACACGCTCGAGACGTTCATCGTGCGCTCCGACCTCGAGGGCTACATCGAGGATCTCGCCAACCAGGTGCAAGCGGCCGCATGAGCTTCGTGGGAGCGCGGGGGGCCGCCCCCGCGCCCCGCGCAGGTGGCATCGGGCGTGGGCTGGTCCTGAGCGTCGCGCTCGGGACGGTGCTGAACCCGGTCAACTCGTCGATGCTGGCGGTCGCGCTGGTGCCGATCGCGCACTACTTCCGCACCAGCGTGGTCGCCGCTTCGTGGCTGGTCAGCGCGCTCTACATCACGACGGCGGTGGCACAGCCGACGTGGGGGCGGATCTGCGACGCCGGGATGCCGCGGCGGGTGTTCCTGACCGGCGGCTGCCTGGTGGCGCTGGCCGGGGCGCTGGCCCCGTTCGCGCCCGGCATCCCGTTCCTGGTCGGCGTACGGGTGCTGCTCGGGCTTGGGACCGCCTCCGCCTACCCCTCCGCCCTGGCAATCGTACGTCGCGCCGCAGACCGCGCCGGCGGCGAGGTTCCGAACGCGGCGCTTGGCGGGATCTCGTTCGCGGCTCAGGTGACCAACGCCTTTGGGCCGGCCCTCGGCGGGCTGCTCGTCACGATCGGGGGCTGGAAGTGGGTGTTCCTGTTCAACCTGCCATTCGTCGCGGTGACGATCGCGCTCGCCTACCACTACGTGCCACGAGACGAACCCCGGACGCCTGTGGCCGCCGGTGCGGGACCGCGCCTGCGTGTCCGCGACCTCGATCCGGTGGGGATCGCCCTGTTCGCGGGCGCCACCGGGCTCGGTGTCGGGACGCTGCTCAACGTCCAGGCGGCGGCTCCGCTGGTGGTCGGATTAGCCGTCGGCGCCGTCACCTGCGCGGTGCTGTTCGTCGGCTGGGAGCGACGTACGCGGACGCCGTTCATCCCGCTGTCGCTGTTCGCAGCCAACAGCAAGCTGGGCCGGACCTATGCGCGGGTAGCGCTGTTCAACACGGTCTTCTACGCGATCTACTACGGCTGGCCGATCTGGCTCGAGCGGGGCCGTGGCCTCAGCCCCTCGACGACCGGCCTGGTGACGCTGCCGATCGCGGCGGTCGGTGCGATCGCTGCGATGGCCGGCACGCGACTCAGCCGTGGCCGCGGGCCGCGGCGGGTCCTGATCATCGGTTCCGCGGTGCTGCTCGCCGGGGGTCTGGCGCTGCTCGGCGTAACGTCGGCGACGCCGATCCCGCTGTTGATCGCGGTGGCCGTCGTGCTGGGCATCCCCAACGGATTCAACAGCGTCGGCAACCAGTTGGCGACCTACCAGCAGGCGCCCGCCTCGCTGGCAGGCGTCGCGGCCGGCCTGCAGCGCACCTCGTCCTACATCGGGGCCAACATCGCCTCAGCGCTCGTCGGACTGACCGTCTCTGCCAGCGGCTCTCGTGGCACAAGCGGCTCGCTGCATGTGATGGCGGGAGTGCTGGCCGCGATCTCGACGTCACTGCTGTTGGGCGCGATCCTGAACCGCTCCCTGTCGGAGCGGTCGGTGGCCGCCGACGATGCCCCGGCGTCGACCGAGCCCGGGTCGAGGCAGCTGGTTGGCGCGATCGTGGAGTCGGACTCATGAGGGACCGGCCATGCGGTCCTGCCGGACCCCCTCACGATTCGGTTCTCGGTCCATTTGCGCCGCGGCGGCGGTCCCTTAATTTCGATGTCGCATGCAGCTGATGGAGCGCCAACGAGCCAGCGCGGAGCTGGTGGCGGGTTTCGCCGCCAGGTTGCCCGTGTTCGTCGAGGATTCGACCCGCAAGCAGCTGGCGGTGCCGGAGCTGGCGTCCTCTGAGTTCGAGGTCCAGGCGGCCGTGCGCGAGGCGACCGAGCGCGGTGCAGAGATCCTGCTGCAGGCGCTGCGCGCGCCTGGTGCGGCGGCAAGCACGCATGAGGTCCGAGGCGCTCCATTCGCCCGGACCGCGGCCCAGCACGGGATCCCGCTGTCCGTCGTACTACAGAGCTACCGGATCAGCCACGCGGTCGCCGTCGACCATCTGCTCGAGCACGCCGGCCACGTCGGTGCCCCGATGGATCTCGTCTCCCGGGCGATGCGAAACCTGTTCTGGTACATGGACTCGCTGGTCGGGATCGGGTCGCAAACCTACGTCGAGGAGCGGCGGCGGATCAACTCACGGCCGGAGCGCGCCAAGTACCTGCGCATCAAGGCAGTGCTCGACGGCGCCACCGATCTCAGGCTGCCGTATCCGCTGGGCGGCCCTCACGTCGCGATCGTCCTACGCACCTCGCAGCCGGCCGCGACGCTGGCCGCCGTCGCAGCGGCCGCCGACGATGCGCCGCTGTTGGTGACCGAGGCGCCGGACGGGAAGATCTGGGCGTGGGTCGCTTGCGAGGTCTGCGAGGAAGACATCGTCAAGGCGCTCAAGGAGCACAGTAAAGGCTCCCTAGCGGCCGGCGTCAGCGGCCATGCGACCGGGGTGGGTGGGTTCCGGGCGGTCAACCGCAAGGCCCAGCTCGCCCTCCGGCTCGGCTCCTGCCAGGGCAGCGCCGTGACGACCTTCGCCGACGTTGCGCTCGAGGCACTGGCGGTCGGCGGCGAAGACCTCGCTCGCGAGTTCGTGCAGGCCGAGATTGGCGGTCTGGCCGCTGCCGACCGGCGCACGGCGGTCGTCCGGGAGACACTCTCGGCCTATTTCACCTGCCGCGGCGCCGCCGCGGCGGCACGCCGTCTGTCGGTCTCCGAGCGAACCGTCACCTACCGCCTGCGCCACGCCGAGGAACTGCTGGGCCGGCCGCTGACGACGCGGCGTGCGGAGCTCGAGACGGCGCTACGGCTGCATCGCCTGCTGACCGACGTCCCGGCCCGGGTCCCGGCTGCGGCCTGATCCCCACCCGCTGCGGGCGACCGCAACCCCCGGCGTCCCCGCCCTGCCCAGCTCGGTCGTGCGGGAGCAGGCCGCGCGGGCGCTGCGTGCGGGCGCCACCCACTACACCGATAGAGCCGGGCTCGCGGAGGTGCGGGTCTCGCTGTCGAGCTGGCTCGGCGCCGGCGGGGCCGAGCAGGTGATCGTCACGGCCGGCCTTCAGGAGGGGTTGTTCCTGGCGTTGAGGACGCTGCTGGCGCCCTCAAGCACGGTCGCGAGGGTCGGTGAGCCGTCCCCTACCGTCGGCTTCGACGCGCTGCTCGACAGTCTCGGGCTCGTCGCCGTGGCCGGTGCAGGCGAAGGGTTGGTCGTCTTCGAGGGCAAGCTCGTGCGCCTGTACACGGCGGCCGGCGTCGTCACGATCGGCGACTTCGGCTTCGCGGGCCTGGGCGGCTGGGGGGTCGGCTACCTCGCCGGTCCGCCCGCGATGATCGACCCGATGATCGAGCTCAAGCAGGGCCTCAACATCTGCACCGCCGCCGTCTCGCAGCACGCCGCGGCGGCCGCCGCCCGCGAGACGGAGCCGTTCGTCGCCGAGGTCGGTTCGGTTGCCGTTGCCGGCCCGCAAGCCGGCAACGGCAAGGTGCGCTCCACTGGGCCTGCCCCCGGCGCATCGGTCTCGGATGACGGCACCCGCCAGCGCTACGAGCTGCTGGACCTGCTGGCGTCGACCCCCGGCGCGATCACGCTCGGCCGCGGTGACCCCGATCTGGCAACGCCGGCGCCGATCGTCGAGGCGGCGATCGCCGCGATGGAGCTGCCGGCTCGCGAGCCTGATCCGCTCGGGCTGCCGGAGCTGCGCCGGGCGATCGCGGCCAAGCTCGCGGCCGACAACGGGGTCGTCGCCGACCCCGAACGGGAGATCCTCGTCACCACCGGCGGTCAGGAGGCGATCTTCCTGGTGCTCCAGACGCTGCTCGAGCCCGGCGACGAGATCCTGATGCCGAGCCCCCGCTACACCTCCTACGACGTCGCGGTCAACGTCGCCGCTGCCCGGATCGTGGACGTCGCTCCACCAGAGCCGCTTGACTTCAGCCTCGACGCCGAGGCCATCGAGGCGGCGATCACGCCGCGGACCAGGGCGCTGCTGATCATCTCACCGGGCAACCCCACCGCCGCGGTCGCCGATCGCGAGCGGCTCCGCGCCGTCTGCGAGGTGGCGCGCCGTCACGGCCTGATGATGATCTCCGACGAGATGTACGAGCGGATCGTGTACGAGGGGGCGGTGCACACGAGCATCGCCTCGCTGCCGCACATGCGCGAGTCCACGATCACCGTCGGCGGCTTCTCGAAGGCGTACGCGATGACCGGATGGCGGGTCGGCTACCTGGCCGCGCCGGCGCCGCTCGTCGCCGCAGCGGCGCGGCTGAAGCGGCTTTGGAGCGGACCGACCTCGCAGATCGCCCAGCACGGTGCGCTGGCCGCACTCACCCACCCCGACGACCTGTCCGCGCCTGGTGTCTCGACCTACGCCCGGCGCCGGGCGCTGACGCTCGAGGCGTTACGCGCTCTCGGCCTCCCGCACGCGCCCGCGCAGGGCGCCTTCTACGTGTTCTTCGACATCTCCGGGCTGGGCCTGCCCTCCTACGAGCTGTCGCGCCGGCTGCTCGCCGAGGCCGGCGTGTTCCTGTACCCGGGCAGCGGCTTTGGCTCCGAGTGGGGTGGGCACATGCGGCTCGCCTGGGTGGCGCCCGACGAGCTGCTGGAGCAGGCGCTCACGCGGATCGGCGACTGGATCGCGAGGCACCGCTGAAACCGGCGGCCGGTCGTCGCGCGCTTCGTCGTCTGGCGGAGGAACGCGCTGGATTGTTCGCCACATGGCCAAAGACCGATCGCCGCCTGCTCGACAGACTCCGACGACATTGGCTGAGACTGTTCGCGACAGGGGCTCCGAGCTCGAACTGTGGCAGTCCCGCCGTCCTGAGGACGGCCCGGCGTCGGCGCGCGCGAGCCTCAAGGGGCTCCATGACGAGATGATCGGCGCCGTGCTCCGCGGCGACGGGTTCGAGCAGGTCGCGCGCCTGGCCGCCGCCGCCGTCGCCGCGCCGGTGATGGTTGTGATCCCCGACCTGATCGGCACCGTGGTCGCGTCGGCGGGGACGGAGGACGACAGCCTTGCCAGCCTCGAGAGCTGGGTGCAGGAACGTGCGCGCGGCCGTCCGGCGGTGGTTCGCGATGAGCTGGTCGCCGAGACGGCGATCACGCTCGGAGAGCGGACGGTGGGCGTGGTCGGCGTAGTCGGCACGATCGAGTCGGTCGGAGCGCACGTCTACAGCGTTCTGGATGTCGCCGCAGCGGCGATCGCGACCGCCGTCGCGATCGATGAGGCGCGACTGGAGACCGAGCACGCGGTCCGCGGCTCCTTCCTGGAGCAGCTGCGTGCCGGCGAGCAGCTTTCGCGAGCCGAGATCGTCCGGCGCGCCGGTCGGCTCGGCTGCGATCTCTCGCACGGGGCGATCGTCGTCTGCGTCGAGGTCGACACCAATCGACCACGACTGGTCGCGGCAACGGTGCTCGACGAGTGTCCGGGCGCGTTCGCAGAGCCGGTCGACCGTGGCGAGGATCAGCGCTCGCCGCAGGTCTGGGCGCTGCTGCCCGCGGCCGCGGGCCGCTCCGCCGCCGGTGTCCGCTCCGCGGAGGCGATGGAGGACACGGCCAAGCGGCTGGCCGCGCGGTTGCGGCAGTACGGAGCCGTCGGGCTGTCGCGCTTCCACGAGGACCCCACCGAGCTGACCCGGGCGCTCGATGAGGCCGAGCTGATGCTCGAGGTGGTGCGCCGGGCCGCGAGCCCGTCCGGGGACGAGATCGTCGACGGCACCTACAGGCTGCTGTTCCGGTTGCTCGCCTCGTTCCCCGACGAGCTGCGCAGCTATCACGCCGCCACGATCGCCCCGCTCGTTCGCCACGACGATCAGTACCAGACCGACTTGGTGCGCACGCTCGAGGCCTACCTCGAGACGAACTGCAACATGAACACGACGGCGGAGATGATCTTCGCCCACCGGCACACCGTCGCCCATCGACTGGAGCGGATCCACGAACTGACGGGGTTCGACGCCACCTCGTACGAGGATCGCGAGCGGCTCGGGCTCGGCCTCAAGATCCATCGGCTGACGGCTTAGACGCTCACGGAGCAGCGCCCGCATGTTCGTGGTGATCTCGACATACCGGAACTCGATCGAGGAGGTGCTGCCGCTGGAGCGGGCTCACATCGCGTGGGTCACGCAGGGCTACGCGAGCGGCAGGATCCTGGTCTCCGGCCCCCGCGTGCCGCTGAACGGCGGCGTCATCGTCGTGCACGGCGACGATCTGGCGGACGTCGAGGAGTTCATGTCCGGGGATCCGTTCGTGGCGGGGGACGTGGTCGGATACGAGATCTTCGAGTTCGACGCCACCGACTTCCCCAACCGCAGCGCGGCGTTTGACTCATTCATCGGCCAGGTCGGGGTGTGATCGGTGTCAGCTGTGGTTAAGGTCAGCGTCCAGATCCAGCCGCAGCACGCCGACTTCGACGCGATGCGCCGCGCCTGGAGGGAGGCCGACGAGCTCGACGTCGACGCGATCTTCACGTGGGATCACTTCTATCCGCTGTACGGGGACCCGGACGGCAAGCACTTCGAGTGCCTGGCCTCGCTCGCGTCGATGGCGGAAGTCACCGAGCGCGCCCGA
>Ga0302311_10006171_pt1 | contig 12470 bp, 13 predicted proteins | sample III_Palsa_N1_3_FD_200449 | JGI IMG/M metagenome (GOLD analysis project Ga0302311, IMG submission 200449) | Peat permafrost microbial communities from Stordalen Mire near Abisko, Sweden - III_Palsa_N1_3 | ecosystem: Environmental > Terrestrial > Soil > Palsa > Peat permafrost | place: Sweden... | reverse complement strand
CCGCGATCGACCAGCATCTCGCCGAGGGGCCCCATGCCCGGTGCGCGCCACCCGGGGCGGTGCGCCACCACCAGATGCGCGAGCTGCAGAAGGTCCCGCCACTGGTGCCATTTGGGCAGGCTCAGGAAGGCGTCCATGCCGACGATCAGGCACAGGCTCCGGTCCGGATATTCGTGGCGCAGCTCGCCGAGCGTCTCCACCGAATAGGACGGACCTTCCTTGCGCACTTCGCGATCGTCGACCACGAAGCCCGGCTGTCCTTCGATCGCGAGCTCGACCATCTTGAGCCGCTTCTGCGCATCGGCGACAGGCTGATCGCGATGCGGCGGATTGCCGGCGGGCAGGAATCTGATCTCCTTCAAGCGCAGCGCCTGCTGCAGCTCGAACGCCGTACGCAGATGGGCGTAGTGGATCGGATCGAAGGTACCGCCGAATATGCCCATCGGATTCATACGGGTACCCTGCCTGAATCCGGGGTGCCTTGCAAAGCGCCGGCGAGCTCCGCCGCGAGCGCCGTGACGGCGGACCAAGCATCGCCGACGGCGAGGCCCTTGATGATCCGGTCCGTGCGCGATGCCTGCACGAGAAGACGCTCGAGCGGGAGCTTGCGCAGTCGGCCGAGGGCGCTCTGCGAGGGCCGAGCCGCCAGATTCCAGGCGCTCGGCGCGGACCGCGATCCCAGGCGCTGCGCCTCCCGAGCCTGGTACATGCCGCGCAGCTCGCGCAGCAGCGCCCATAACACCAGGGCGGGTTCCGCACCCTCGTTGCGCAGCCCCGTGAGCACCCGCAGCGCCCGCGGTGCATCGCCCGCGGCCGCGGCCTCGCCGAGCTGCAGTACGTCATAGCGCGCGCTGTCGCCGATCGCACGCATGGCGAGATCGGCATCGATGGCCGCGCCGTTCGCGAGCAACGCCAGCATGTCGAGCTCCTGCTTGGCCGCGAGCAGATTGCCTTCGACCCGATCGGCAATCGATTGCGCGACACCGGGCGCGAGACGCAGCTCGAGCGCGCGGGCGCGGGCCTCGAGCCAGGCCGGCAGCGCCGCGCGTCCCACCGGCCACACACGCACCCACACCCCGGCGCTGTCGATGGCGCGCACCCAGGCGGAATCGGAGGTCTTCGAGTCGAGCTTGCCGGTGATGAGCAGACACACCACGTCGGGGGGCGGTGCGCTCGCGATCTCGGCGAGCAGTGCCGCGCCCTTGTCGGGCTTGCCGCTCGGCATGCGCAGCTCGAACAGCCGGCGCTCGGCGAACAGCGACATCTCGCGCGCCGCTTGCTTGAGCTCGTCCCAGGCGAAGGAGCGATCGACGGAGAACACGATGCGCTCCGTGAAGCCGTTTTGGCGCGCGGCGGCGCGCACCGCGTCCGCCGCCTCGCCGGCCGTCAGCGGCTCATCGCCCGAGATCAGATAAATCTTCGCGAGCCCTCGGGCGAGCGCTGCGGGCAGTTGATCCGCCTCGAGACGCAACAGCTTCAGCTCATGAGAATTGCGGAACGAGACGCGTGCGCGCCGCCTCGTACTCCGCGGCCATGCGCTCGACCAGCGCGCTCACCGGCAACACCTCGCGCACGCCGCTGACGCTCTGGCCGGCGCTCCAGATATCGCGCCACGCCTTGAACTCGTGGCTGCCCTCGGCGAAATTCATTTTCGTCTTGTCCGCGGCGGGCAAGCGATCGGGATCGAGTCCCGTGCGCTTGACGCTGTCGCGCAGGAAGTTGGCGGCCACGCCGCTGAACAGCGAGGTGTACACGATGTCCTCCGGGCCGCTGTCCACCACCATCTGCTTGTAGCCGGGCGGTGCACTCGACTCCAGGGTGGCGATGAAGCGCGTGCCGAGATACGCAAGATCCGCGCCCATCGCCTGTGCGGCGAGCACGTCCGCGCCCGTGCTCATCGCACCCGCGAGAATGATGGTCCCCGAGTAGACCTCCCGGACTTGCTTGACCAGCGCAAAAGGACTCAGGAGGCCCGCATGACCGCCGGCGCCCGCGCACACGGCGATGATGCCGTCGACGCCCTGCTCCGCCGCCTTCTCGGCGTGGCGCCGGTTGATCACGTCATGGAACACGATACCGCCGTAACCATGCACGGCGCTCACCACCTCCGCGGGGGGCCGCAAGCTGGTGATGATGATCGGCACGCGATGCTTCACGCACAGAGCGACGTCGTGCTCCAGCCGCTCGTTGCTCGCGTGCACGATCTGGTTCACGGCGAACGGTGCGATCTTCGCGCCCGGATTCGCGCGCTCGAGGCTCGCCAGCGTCTCGGTAACCTCGCTCAACCACTCATCGAGCTGCGAGGACGGGCGGGCATTGAGCGCGGGAAAGCTGCCGACGATGCCCGCCTGGCATTGCGCCACCACCAGCGCGGGCGTCGAGACGATGAACATGGGTGCGCCGACGACGGGCAAACGCAAGCGGTTCCGGAGTAGGGCGGGCAAAGGCATGATCTGCACTCGGGTGGTTGACGAGCGGTCATTATGACCGACTGCGCCGTGGGGTACACTCGCGCATCCGCGATGCCAGGGTGATCACATGGAATTCACGGCGCTGAGATTCGAGGAACGGGAACGCATTGCCTACGTCACGCTCAACCGGCCGGAGCGGCTCAATGCACTCAACGGCGAACTGGTCGATGAGCTGCGGGCCGCCGCCGAACGCATCGAGTCCGGCGCGGCAATCCGCGCCGTGCTGCTGAGCGCCAGCGGACGCGCCTTCAGCTCGGGGGCCGATCTGGTGCGCGACGATTTTTTCGACACGCCCGGCCGCACCCTGGGCGAGCTCGTCGGCGCCAGCATGCGCGAGCGTTTCAATCCCATGGTGAGCGCGTGGTATCACTTGCCCGTCCCGGTGGTGGTGGCAGTCAACGGCATCGCCGCCGGCGCCGGGATGAGCCTCGCGCTCGTCGGCGACATCGTGCTCGCCGCGCGCTCGGCCACGTTCGTGCAGCTGTTTGCGCCGAAGCTCGGCTTGATGCCCGATCTCGGAGCGAGCTTCCACGTGCCGCGCCTGGTCGGCGCCGCGCGTGCCAAGGGACTTGCGCTCTTGGGCGATCCGCTGCCGGCCGCCGAAGCCGAGCGCTGGGGACTCATCTGGCGATGCGTCGAGGACGCGGAGCTCATGCCGCAGGCGGAAAGTCTGGCGCGCCGTCTGGCGGAGGGACCGACGCAGGCGTTCAAGCGCATCAAGCAAGTCTTCAACGAGCAGCCCGCGGAGCGCTTGCCAGACCAGCTCGCGCTCGAGGCCTCGCTTCAGGAGGAGCTCGGCAACACCAAGGACTTCGCCGAGGGTGTACAGGCGTTTCGCGGCAAGCGCGCGCCGCGCTTCTCCGGCGAATGATCCGCCGCGCGCCGCTGGCCGCGCGCCGCTGGCCGCGCGCCCGCTAGCCGACGCGCCGCTTGCCGATGTTCGCGACGGGCACGCGGATCTCCTTGCCATCGGCCTCGCGCACCTCGCCCGGCGCCGGTGCGCAGCTCTCGCAGCCGCCGCAAGTCCCCGATCCGCCCGCCGCCGCGCGCAGCCGGCGCTCGATGCGGCCGAGATGCAAAGCCGCCGGCGCCCCGGCCGCAAGGTCGGCGAGCGCGGTGCAAAGCCGCCGCCGCAGCGACTTCGGTCCGAGCGCATACAGCGCGTACACCACACTCGCTGCGAGCACGGCCGCGACCAGAGCAGCGTCGAGCAATCGGCTCATCCGTTGGGTCCAGGCTGCATGCATCAGCCCGACAAGGCGAGCGCCGCCCGGTAGGCGATGAACGAGGCGGCGTACGCGAGCGCGAACATGTAGCCCGCCATGATGAGCGGGTAGCGCCAGGAATTGGTCTCGCGCTTGACCGTGGCCAGCGTCGAGAGACACTGCGGAGCGAACACGTACCAGGCGAGCAGCGACAGCGCCGTCGGCAGGCTCCAGGATTGCGCGATCAACGGCGTGAGCGCACCGCTCACGTCCGAGCCGGTGGCAGAGAGCGCATAGACGGTGCCGAGGGCACCCACCGCCACTTCGCGCGCGGCAAGCCCCGGCACGAGCGCGATCGAGATCTGCCAGTTGAAACCGATCGGCGCGAACACCACGGCAAGCCACGCGCCGAGGTGCCCGGCGATGCTGTACTGAATGGCCGGCCCGGTCGCACCGGGCGGAGGTGCCGGAAACGAGCTCAGCGCCCACAGAATCACCATCAAGGCGAGAATGATGGTGCCGACGCGGCTCAAGAAAATCTCCACGCGCTGCCACAGCCCGATGAGCAGCGTGCGCACGTTCGGCCAGTGATACGCGGGCAGCTCGAGCATCAGGAATTGCAAGCGCTTGGGGGATCCCATGCGTTTGAGCACGTAGGCAACCGCCATCGCGCTGATCACCCCCAGAATGTATAGCGCGAACAACACCAGCCCCTGCAGCTCGAGTCCCGGTCCGACCGTGCGCCGCGGAATGAATGCGCCGATGATCAAGGCATAGACCGGCAGGCGCGCCGAGCAGGTCATGAGGGGCGCGATCATGATGGTGGCCAGCCGGTCGCGCGGATTCTGGATGGTGCGCGTCGCCATGATGCCGGGGATGGCGCAGGCAAAGCTCGACAGCAGCGGGATGAACGCTCGGCCCGACAGTCCGACGCTGCCCATTACCCGGTCGAGCAAGAATGCAGCGCGCGGCAGATAGCCGGAATCCTCGAGCACCAGAATGAAAAAGAACAAGATGATGATTTGCGGCAGAAAGACCAGCACGCTGCCGACGCCGGCAAGCACGCCGTCGACGAGCAGGCCCTTGAGAAGGCTCGGCGGCATCTCGCTGCCCACCCAAGCGCCGAACGCGCCGACACCCGCCTTGATCGCATCCATGGGGACCTGCGCCCAGGCGAATACCGCCTGGAACACCAGGAAAAGGATCGCGGCGAGTATCAAAGGTCCGGCCACAGGATGCAGCACCACGGCGTCGAGCTTGTCGCTGACGGTGACGCTCTCGCTGCGCACGCCGCCCACGATGCCGAGAATTCGGCGCACCTCCGCCTGATCGTGATCGAGATCCGCGGGGGAGGGCGTGCGCCAGGCGGCGCGCGGTGCGGGCGGCGCGGCCAGCGCCGAGGAATCGAGCAGCTCGACGAGCCCCTTGGCGCCCGAGGACTTGACCCCGACCGTTTCCACCACAGGCACGCCGAGCTCTTGCTCGAGCTTGCGCGCATCGATCAGGATGCCCTTGCGGCGCGCGATATCGGTCATGTTGAGCGCGACCACCATGGGCAGGCCGAGGCGCTTGAGACTCAACGCGAGCCGCAGGTTCTGCCGCAGGTTGGTGGCGTCGGTGACGCAGACCACGAAGTCCGGCGCGCTCTCTCCGGCCCGCCGTCCGAGCAAAACATCCGCCGTGACTTGCTCGTCCGGAGTCAGCGCATCGAGACTGTAGGCACCCGGCAAGTCGAGAATGCGCACGCGCCGGCCCGACGGCGACTGCAGCGAGCCCTCCTTGCGCTCGATGGTGACACCGGCGTAATTGGCCACCTTCTGGCGGCTGCCGGTGAGCACGTTGAAGAGCGCCGTCTTGCCGCAGTTCGGATTGCCGACCAGGGCGACCAAGGGACTCGAGTCTTGGCGCAAGAGGGCATCCATGGCCCTATCCGGGTAGCGGCTGCTCCGGGCAAACACGAATGCAGGCGGCCTCGAACAGGCGCAGCGCGAACGTGCCGGTTCCGACACGCACCGCGAGGGGCTCGCGGGAAAGCAATCCGCGGGCGACGATGCGCACCGGCTCGCCCGGCAAAAAGCCGAGCTCCGCGAGGCGGCGCCCCATTTCGAGCGGCGCGGCGCCCTCGCCCGAAGACACCGACACTACGCGCGCAGCCGTCCCGGTGGCGAGGTCGGCGAGCCGCACTTCGCCGTCCTTGGCGACTGCATCATGTGTCAGTTTCATGAAGAAAGTGTATATGAGAATCGTTCCCATTTCCATTCACCCGATCTCCTCCCCCTGCCGCCTGCCCCTAAGCCAATCCCTGCACCCGATTGTGCTCCGCAACAATAATGCACTCGGTATTCCTGCTAATCTTTCTGGTTTCATGGCATTCGAGAGCGCCGATGCCCACGCTTTTCGAAAAAATCATCTCGGGAGAGCTGCCCGCCACCATCGTTTTCCGCGATTCACGGGTCATCGCATTCCTGGATATCCGCCCGGCCGCCCCGGTACACATCCTCATCGCGCCCAACAAACCCATTCCGACCACGGACGACATCGCCGACGAGGATGAATCGCTGATCGGCCATATGGTCATCGTCGCGCGCGACTTGGCGCGGCAGTACGGCGTCGCCAAGAGCGGCTATCGGCTGGTCTTGAACTGCAATCCGGACAGCGGCCAAGAGGTTTACCACTTGCACTTACATCTGCTCGGCGGCGGGCCCTTGGGTCCTTTGGTCCAGCGAGCGCTCTAATCCGAGGAACCATCGCGATGACGAAGAAGAAAAAAAATCCGCATCCCAAGGCAGCCCGTGTTCAGGCGAGGGCGCTTCGCACCCCCTCCAAGGGCACACCGGCGAAGCGCCCACCGGCAAAGCGGACGAAGGTCCTGGGCAGTGCCGGGCGAAAAACCGCATCGCGATCCCGCCCGGCGGCGCAGGCCGCACCGTTCTCCGCCCGCGTCGCCGCCCCCGCGCGGCGCGAGCTTTATCCGCCCATCGAGCCTTTCAAGCACGGGTACTTGCGTGTCTCCGACGTGCACGAGTTGTACTACGAGGAATGCGGCAACCCCGCCGGCAAGCCCGCGGTGTTCCTGCACGGCGGACCGGGAGCGGGCTCGGATCGCCGCGCCCGTCAATTCTTTGATCCGCATCATTACCGCATCGTGGTGTTCGATCAGCGCGGCTGCGGACGCAGCCGGCCGAGTGCGAGCCTCGTGGAGAACACCACCTGGCATCTGGTCGCCGACATCGAGCGTCTGCGCAAACACCTCGGCATCGAGCGCTGGCTGGTGTTCGGCGGCTCGTGGGGTTCCACGCTCGCCCTCGCCTATTCCGAAGCCCATCCGGAGCGCGTAACTGAGCTCGTGCTGCGGGGCATCTTCTTGCTGCGCTACGCGGAGATCCGCTGGCTCTATCAGCACGGCGCCTCGGAAATTTTTCCCGATTGCTGGGAAACGTACCGCGACGTCATCCCGATCGACGAGCGCGACGACTACTTGCGCGCCTATCATCAGCGCCTGACCGGCACCGATCAGCGGGCCGCGCTCGAAGCTGCGCGCGCCTGGTCGGTATGGGAAGCCTCGACCAGCTTTCTGCACAGCAACCTCGACAACATACGCAAGTGGAGCGAAGACCAATTCGCCCTCGCCGTAGCGCGCATCGAATGCCACTACTTCGTGAACCGCGGCTTTCTGCGCAGCGAGGCACAGCTCCTCGACGACGTGCCGCGCATTCGACACATCCCTTCGACCATCGTGCAAGGGCGCTACGATATCGTGTGTCCCGCGACCAGCGCCTGGGACTTGCATCGCGTGTGGCCGGAGGCGGATCTGCGCATCGTGCCGGACGCCGGCCATTCGGCATTCGAACCCGGCAACATACACGAGCTCGTCTCGGCCACCGACCGGTATCGCAGCCGGTGATGAGCCCGACCCGGCAAGTCGCCGTCTTCGAGTACGAGGCTCGCTGATGTCCGAGCTCGCGACGCTCGGCCTTGCCCGCTACTCGGACGCATTGGAGATCGCCGAGATGTCGCGCGACTTGATCGAGCACGGGCTCTCGTGGTCGTGGACGCCGGCGCGCGTGCGCCGCGCGATCCTGGGGCGGGATTGCTGCGTGCTGATCGCCCGCCGCGACCATAAGATCGCGGGCTTCGCCATCATGCATTTCGGCGATCAGGTGGCGCACCTCAATTTGCTGGCGATCGGCATGGAGCATCGACGACAAGGTCTGGGGCGGCAACTCATCGATTGGCTCTCGGCGAGCGCCATCGAGGCAGGGGTTTTTCGCATCGATCTCGAGCTGCGCGAGACCAATGGCGGAGCCCGTGCTTTCTATCAAAGCCTCGGCTTCCAGTCGCTCGACGTCGTGCAAGGCTATTACCAGGGGCGCGAGCCCGCCCTGCGCATGTCGCGCCACTTGCCGTGAGCCGCCTCGCCGTGAGCCGCCTCGCCGTGCGCCACTTACCGTGCGCATAGATCTGCGCGTCTTCGGTCCCGGGGGTCCGCGCGTCGCGGTGGTAGGCCAGGGCACCTGGCATTCGGAAGAATCGCCGCGCGATGCGGTCGATGCCTTGCGCTACGGTCTGGATCTCGGCATGCGCCACATCGACACGGCGGAGATGTACGGCTCGGGCGCCGCCGAGAGCATCGTCGGCCAAGCCATCGCGGGCCGGCGCGACGAAGTGTTCCTGGTCTCGAAAGTGCTGCCTTCCAACGCCTCCCGCCGCGGGACGGTCGCCGCCTGCGAACGATCTCTCTCACGCCTCAAGACCGACCGGCTCGATTGCTATCTGCTGCATTGGCGCGGGGCTCATCCGCTCGCAGAGACCATTGCCGCGTTCGAGGAGCTACGCGCGAGCGGCAAGATTCGCGCGTGGGGTGTGAGCAATTTCGATGTCGATGATCTTGAGGAGGCGGCCTCGATCGGCGGCGCCGCACTTCCGGCATGCAATCAAGTGCTGTACCACGTGCAAGAACGGGCGATCGAGCACGCCGTTCTTCCCTGGTGCCAGGAGCGCGGCATCGCGATCGTCGCCTACACGCCCTTCGGGCAATCTGCGGACGCCTTCGATCCGCATTCCCGCCACGGACGCGTGCTGCAAGAGATCGGCGCCGTGCACGGCGCGACCGCCCGGCAGGTTGCGCTGGCGTTTCTTCTGCGTCATCCAAACAGTTTCGTGATCCCCAAGGCTTCGCAGCGCGACCATGCCAGCGAGAATGCGGGCGCCGCTGCGCTGCACCTCACCGACGCCGACATCGCCCGCATCGACGCCGCGTTCCCGCGCGGCAAGCCGCGCCCGCTGCCTGCGCTTTGAGATCGGCGGCCGCTATTTTTCGTAGTCCCTCAGGGTCACAGGCTTCTGCTGCTCGGCCGGCGGCGACTTCGGCGCCTCTTGCGCGGGCTGTTTGACCGATTGGTCGACGCGCGCCCCGCCGCGCTGATACCGCCCTTCACGCCAGTTTTCCGGCCGGCCGATCGATTCGTCGGTGGATCCTGTCTTCGCCGGCTCCGGCCGCGACGCATCGGCGTGCTTGTCTTGCATGGACTTCACCTCGTGGAATGAGCCCGGGCAAGGGTGCGACGCGCCCCTCCTCCCCACAGCAGGCGCATGACCCGTTCGAACGTAGGCCCCGGCTGCGCTGCGTATAGGGAATTCCCCTATCTCGGTTCGTGCGCCAAGAATGGGTCTTCGTCTGACGCGGAAACGCAAGTACCGGGAGTTGGCAGGGCGCGGCCGCCGGAGGGACCATGGCCCCAGTCCGGAGGCATTGCGCATGCGAAAGACACTTCAATTTTATCTGAATCTCGCGCTCGTGAGCTTCGTGGCGGCCCGTGCCTACGGCGCATTGCGCCGCCGCCTGGCGCGAGATGTTGCCCGCCGGCGCGCGAACGAGTTGCGTTCCTAAATCAAGGCCCGTTGGCCCGTAGGCGTTCCCGCATTCGCAGCATGTGCGGTCCGCAGGCAGCGACATCGCCGGTTCCCGTGAGTGCGAGCGTCACGCGCAGCTCGTCGCGGATGATCTCGAGCGCACGCGTGACGCCGGCCTGTCCGCCGGCCGCCAGCGCGAACAGGAACGACTTGCCGATCATGCCGCCGCGCGCCCCGAGAGCGAGCGCCTTCGCCAGATCCTGTCCGGAGCGGATGCCGCCGTCGAAAAGAACCTCGCACCGCCCGTCGATGGCCGCGACGATCTCCGGCAGCACGGAGATCGAGGAGGGCGCTCCGTCGAGCTGCCGTCCGCCGTGATTCGACACCACCACCGCATCGGCGCCCGCCGCAAGCGCAAAGCGCGCGTCCTCGGCATCCATCACGCCCTTCAGGATCAGTCGGCCGGGCCAGCGGCTGCGCACCCATTCGACGTCCCGCCAGTTCGCCGTGGGATCGAACTGAGCCTGCGTCCACTGCGCGAGTGTCGCCACGCCGGGCGTCGCCACGCCGGGCGTCGCCACGCCGGGCGTCGCCACGCCGCTCGCGCCGCCGATGTGCCCCACCAGATTGCCGAAGGTTCGGCGCTTGCCGAACATCACCCTGAGCGCCCATACGGGTTTGGTCGCGACATCCCAGGCATTGCGCAGGGTGAGGCGCGGCGGAATGGACAGGCCATTGCGAGCGTCCCGCCGGCGTTCGGCGAGGATCTGCAGGTCTAGCGTAAGCACCAGCGCCGAGCAGCGCGCGGCGATCGCGCGCTCGATCAGCGCCTGATTGAAGCCGCGATCGCGCATCAGATATTGCTGGAACCAGAACGGTTGATCGCTCGCCGCGCGTACGTCCTCGATCGAGCAGATGGACATGGTGCTCAAGCAGAACGGGATGCCGAAGGCCGCCGCCGCGCGGGCACCCAGGATCTCACCGTCGGCGTGATACAGTCCGCAAAGACCCGTGGGCGCGATCGCGAGCGGCATCGAGGCCTCGCTTCCGGCGAGGGTGGTCGCGAGCTTGATGTCGGACACATCGATCATGACGCGCGGACGCAGCTGAATCGCATCGAGATCCGCCGCATTGGCGCGCAGCGTCACCTCCCGATAAGAGCCCCCGTCCGCGTAGTCGAAAATGGCGCGCGGTATGCGCCGCCTGGCGAGCGTACGCAAGTCCTCGATGCTCAAGATCAAGTCCGATACTCCTTATGAGGCTCCATTCCGACCGCGGGCGGGCGTCGGGCGGCCGGCGCCCGCTCGAACGGCCGGCGCGCGATTTTATTGCGTAATGCGCCGTGTCCGCTAAGCTTTCGGCTGTTTCGTCCAGGAGACTCGTGTTGCCACCCACCGATTCATTCGCCGGCGCCGCGACGCGCACGCGCCGCGGTCCATGCTACTTGGTATCGTTCCACGCCTCGATATGCGCGCTCGCGGCAGTGTCCTGCGCCGCCTCGCTCGCCTTTGGGGCCGCGGCGGCGCCGGCCGCGCTGGATGGCACCCGTCTCCAAGCCGCGGATTCCGAGCCGCAGAACTGGTTCACCGGCGGCCGCGACTGGCAAGGCAGCTACTACTCGCCGCTCGCGGCCATCAACGCTGGCAACGTGAAGCAGCTCGGATTTGCCTGGAGCTACGATCTGGGGAGCCCGCAGCGCGGCCAGGAAGCGACTCCGATCGTCGTCGACGGTGTCATGTACACCTCCGGCACGTGGGGCTATGTGTATGCGCTCGATGCCGCGAGCGGCAGAGAGCTCTGGCGCTACGATCCGAAGGGCGACTGGTTCGCAGCCAGGAATCCGTGCTGCGATCTCGTCAACCGCGGGGTCGCCGTGTGGAAAGGCAAGGTCTATGTGGCGTCGGGCGACGGCCGGCTGCACGCCATCGATGCGGCGAGCGGCAAGCCGGTGTGGGTGGTCGACACCATCGTCGATCACCGGCTGCCCTACGCGAGCACGGGGGCCCCGCAGATCGCGGGCGACGTCGTGGTCATCGGCAATGGCGGCGCGGACATGGGGCACGGCGGCGTGCGCGGCTACGTCTCGGCCTACGACCTCTCGAGCGGCGTGTTCAAATGGCGGTTCTATACCGTGCCGCCGGATCCGGGCCGGGCGCTCGAAACCCCGGATCTCGCGGCCGCGGCCAAGACTTGGGATGCGAAGCGCGATCCCAAATACAAGGGCGGCGGGACGGTGTGGGACGGCTTCGCCTACGATCCGGCGTTGCGGCTGGTGTACTTCGGTACGTCCAATGCGGCACCCTATGACCTGAAGCAGCTCGGCAATGCCAAACTCGATGGGCTGTATACCGCCTCGATCATCGCACTGCATGCCGACACCGGCCGCCTCGCGTGGTACTACCAGACGACGCCGAACGACCATTGGGATTTCGACGCCGTTCAAAAGATGATTCTCGCCGATCTCGAGATCGCCGGCGCCGAGCGGCACGTTCTCATGCAGGCGAACAAGAACGGCTTCTACTACGTCCTCGATCGCGCGAGCGGCGAGCTGCTGTCTGCGAAGGCCTTCACCTACCAGAACTGGACGTCCGGCGTGGACATGAAGACGGGCCGGCCCGTGATGATGCCGCAGGCCGACTGGTACACGGGCCCCAAGAATATCTACCCCGCATGGTCGGGCGCTCACACCTGGAATCCCATGTCCTTGAGCGGCCAGACGCATCTCGTGTACATCCCGGTCATCGACACGCCGAGCGTCTGGGTCGACCTCTCGACGAACGGCGGCGCGCTCAAATTTCTCGACGGCTTCTTCACCACCAACGGCATCTTCCCCGACGACACCTATGACGCAGCGGACTTGAAGCGCCTCTACGGCCCGCTGCCGGACCTCAAAGACCTCAAGGCCGAGCGCAAGGTCAAACTGGTGCGCGAGCTGATACGC
>Ga0302311_10006167_pt1 | contig 12472 bp, 6 predicted proteins | sample III_Palsa_N1_3_FD_200449 | JGI IMG/M metagenome (GOLD analysis project Ga0302311, IMG submission 200449) | Peat permafrost microbial communities from Stordalen Mire near Abisko, Sweden - III_Palsa_N1_3 | ecosystem: Environmental > Terrestrial > Soil > Palsa > Peat permafrost | place: Sweden... | reverse complement strand
GAGCCGCTCGACATCCTCTTCAACGACCCCGATCTGGCCGCCGGCGACCCGGAACTCAGCGTCTTGCCCACCGTGGGCTGGAGCATTCAGCCGGCCGGCGCCGTCGCGGGCAGCTCGGCGATGCTCACCCTCACCCTCGCCAATCTGCAACCCAACCCGCCTGCCGGGTCGCAACCCAACGTCAATCGCGGCTATGCGTGGCTGGCGCATGATCGGATGGCGCTCGTGACCACCATGCCGATGACGCGCCTGACCCAAAACGCGGCCAAACCCAGTTCCAGCCGCGATCTGACGCCATTTGCCATCACCGGCGCCACCCCCAACACCACGCCCAGCCTCAAGCTCACCTCCTACATCACGCCAGGCGGGCCGAGCCTGCCCAGCCTTCAGCTCGGCCCCAGCACGGGCCTTGCCGCCTGTTCGAACGCCAACGGCGAGCTTTCCTGGCCCTGGCCGAAAGCCACCGACGACGGCTCCGACCTTAATAGCGACCTCCCGGCCGCCAATGTCACCCTGGCCGCCCTCACCCTGCCCGGCATCGAGTACATCGCCACCGGGATCAACGCCGACTTGGCCGGGAATTGGAGCTTCGCGATCCAAGGCTCGGCGCGCTACGATCTGCCCTTGCTCACCGAACTATTCGCCAGCGCCGCCCCGGCCCCGCCGCAGCCGCCAGCCGATCCGGCAGCGCCGCCGGCCACCGCACTCGATCCTGGCGGGCTGAGCAAGGCCTGGACCCTGATGGCGAATGGCGCCGCCACCACGCGCACCGTGGGTGATCGCATTACCAACTGGCTGGCGCCCGATCAGCCCCAACCCCAACCCCAGATCCTCACTAGCCTGATCGCGCCCTACCAATTCACCACCAGCTTCGCCTTGACCACGGTTCCGGACCATAACCGCCTGCCCTTGGGCGCCTATACGCTCCTCGGCCAGACCCTTGCCGGCACCAGCGCGCTTGGCGGCTTCAGCGGCCAATTGGCCAACCCCGCCGCGGGCCAGAACACCATTCCCGGCGCGCCGGAGCCACCCTCTTTCACCCTAACGGGTTATGCGCTCAGCCCGTTCAAGCAGGGCGGTTATCAGTTCGATCAGACCGGCGCCGGGCTCGGGGTGAAGCCTGAAGCGATTATATCCCCCGCCAACCTCAACAACGCCAATGCCGTCACCATCCGTGCGCTCGCGCAAAAGCAGTTGAGCGGACCTGCAATCAACCTTGCCCCTGCACCGGCGGCGCACCCGCTGCAGGCGGTGCTGGGTTGCAGGCAATTCTTCGCGGTTACGGTTCCCCGCCTCAGCTTTAACTGTGGAGACACCCGGCTCGGCCTGCGCCTGCGCGATCTGCCCGCCTCCCGCGGCAATGCAGCGCCGCTCGCCTACCTATTCGACAGCACCGCGCTGCAAGGAGGCGACCGGATCGTCACCGGCCTGGAAGGACATACCGGCCCAACCGGCGCCAGCATGGCGCGCGATGCGCTACCCGCCTCGCTCTATGAATGGAGCCTGTTCGACCCCACCCTCGACACCCCCTCCTTCGCGATCAATTTCCGCGGCTGGCGCTTGCGGCCGCTGCGCCTGATCCGGCTTGGCCTGACGGTTCCGGCCCTGCAAGTAGATGGGGTCGCCACAGCGGCCCCTGTGATGACCGAATTGGAGCTGATCGCCAATGTCGAGTTCCCCTCTTCCGCCGCCTCGTCCTCCACCGCGATGGATGACGACCAGCCCTACTCCACCGGCAACCCGATCGCGATCGCCTTCAGCTTCGACGCCAATGGCAACGCCACCATCGGCGCCGTCTCCGAAGTGAAGGTAGAGGGCGGATGCATCATGGTGGTGGCGGCTCCAAGCGCGCCAGTGAAATTCCGCCTCAACGCCACGCCGGTCTATGACCAGATTTATGACCGGCAAAATGCACCGGCGCCGGTGCCGCTCGACCTCAGCTTCACCCTGAACCCGCCCACGGCCGGAATGGCTACGAACCAATTCGCGGTTCAGGACGCAACACTCCGCGCCATTCTGTTTGGCACGCAGACCCAGCTCGATCTTACCCTGGCAGGTCCGGGCCTGGTTTTTGCCGCAACGCCGGCCGCAACTAATGATGCCTTTGCCGTCGAAACCTTGCTGCTGGATCTTACGCGCGGCGCCGACCAGGCAATTCTCGGCCTGAAAATCTGGCTGCGCCTGCCCGCGCCGCTCGCCCCCGCGACCGCGCTGCTGGAATTGTCGCCCATTGCGCGCTGCCCCCCCAACCCACCAGATCCCAACCTCGTGCCGATCAATCTCTCGCCGGGCATGCTGCGCTGGTTTGGCGTTTCGCTGGATGCTGGCGCAGTCGCCGCCGCCAAACCCAGCTGCACGATCGATCACCGCCGCGGCAGCATCACCTATCAGATCGAGCTGCAACCCCTGCCCGCAAATGCCCGTTTTCTTGAGGGCTGGACGCTTGAGGGGAATCAGCTGTCGCTGGCGATCGGATTTTCCCTGCCGGTGGCGTCTGGCCTACAAACCGGCTTCGCCACCACGCCGAGCGCCGCCTTCATCGAGGTCTGTTGCACGCCCCCGGACCCACAATCCGGCACTGCGGTCCGCCATCGCGCGGTGATCAGCGCCGGTACGGCGGGACAATGGGATCATCGCATTCTGGTCTCGCGCCTGATCGCCGATGGCTATCAAAGCTCGATCCAATGGCCGGTCGACGGTCTAACACCTCCCGCGCCCCCCAACCCCTGCTTCGCCGCCACATCGACCAATGCGGCCGACTGGTTCGCCGCCATCACCACCGATCTCGCGGGCAGCTATACCCACAAGGTCGATTGCCGCATCGAGGACGCGCCGCTAGACGCCACGCTGCTGGTTCTGGCCGGTAACGGCCCGGCCAAAATGGTCCGCCTGGCCGCGCCCTGGTGCTTTCCTGCGATGAGCCGGCATGAATTCTGGCAGGCCGAAAACAAGCGCTGGGTGTGGAGCAGCATCGACGAGCTTGTGATCGGCCATACGCAGCAATTGGCTGATGAGGCAAATCACGCGGCCGCCATCCCGCCGACGGCGCTGGCCTTCGCGCCGCGTTATCTGGATGATCTGACGCCAAATCTGCGCCAATATGCGCTTTCGGCCGGGATTTTCAGCCGGGCGCTGGCGCGCGCGGGGCTGCCCGCCATCGAAATGGCCGCTGCTTATTTGCGCGCCCAACCTGGGATCGCCGTGCCGCTGCCGGACGGCGCGGTGGCGCCTGCCTTCAACGGGCTGTTTGTCGCCGGCAGCAGCTGCCTTGAGGTCACCTTGCCCGGCCAATCGCGCCAGGGGCACCGCGTGGTCACCCCCTGGCTCGCGCCCTTCGATGCCAATGCCAGCCTTGGCCCCTTCGCCACCATCCCGCAGGCGCCCTTCAATGGCTACGTATCCGGCTACGATCTGGCCCCCATGACGGCGCGCCGCCTGGATGGCCCGGCGGCCGCGCGGCTTGGCCCGCGCGCGGCCAGCGTCATGGCGCTTAAAGCCGCGCGAAGCAATCCAGGCGGCGGTCAAGCACCGTTCGGCGGCGCCGATCCCAGCCTTGCCGCCGCCGCGGGCGCGGCCTGGAGCGTGGCCGATTTCGAGCCGGTGTCGCAGGCGGTGATCGCTGATTTGGTCAGATTTCCGCTGCCGGCCGGGGATTATCGCGAGCCGTTGCAGCGCCCGGTCTGGCTGCGCGCCATCGCCGCCTGGAAGGGCATCTTCGCCGCCTGGCAACCCGTGAACCAGCTCGCACTAACGTCGCTCACCAGCGTCAGCGCTACCCTGGTGCCGCTCCAGGCCAGTGTCGGCGGGCGCAGTTTGGTCGCGCGCCTGGCGCTCACCGGCGATTTTGGGCCGCCACCGGCCAACCCCGCGCCCGCCTCCGATCCGCTGCCATCCACCCAATACGAGATTCTGCTGCTGACCCGCAACCAGGTCCAGGCCATCGCAGTCAACCAGGCTTATGGGGCAAGTCTGGCGGCGGGCGGGAGCGACCGGCCGGCCCAGCTTGCGGTGACCGGGCCCGACGAACCGCTGGCCGCCGCCATCGCCGTCATGAACGACGGCGTGGCAGACAACGCCATTCCACCGGGCGCTTTGGGCCTTGCTGGGCGCACCTACCGCGTGCGCTCGTTCCTCGACCTGCCCGACGATCTTTCCTTGCCCGGCCTCAACCACCCGCTGCGCGATCGCGGGCGCACTCTCTATCCTTCGGCCGCGCTGGGCTGGCCGAAACCGGCCTGGAACATTCCAGGCAACATTCCCTCCCACCCGGCAGCCGAGCCCGGCTGGCCCGACGGGCTGGGGGGCGCCATCGGCTTAACGCTGGGTGACAGCCGCATTCTGCGCGAAGAGCCCACCGCCACCGCAGGCATGGCAGAACGCTGGTCCGGCCCCAGCGTTGCCCCTGCCGCGCGGACCAGCGCGGGCGATCCTGGCGGCAGCTTCCGCTATTCACTCGGGTTCAATGCCTCCGAACGCACCCTCTACCGCCGCCCAACATCTGAAAATCTGACCGCGCCGCCCGATCGCGCGCTGATGGCGCTGCCGCCGCGTATGCGGGTACCGCTGCCCGCCCACCGCGCGGCCGGCATGGCCTCGGCGCGGCTGACCCAGCCTGTGCCGCCGCCCCAGCCTGTGCCGCCGCCCCAGCCTGCCAATCCAGCCGCCCCTGCCTACAACCCGCCAGCGCCGGAAACTGCAATTGCCCCTCTGCTGCCGGCCCATCTCGAACGGGTGGTCACCGGCCAGCGTCCGGGGGTGATGATCCTGTCGCTGCTGGGGCTGAGTTACGCCGATGGGGCGAACGCAGCGTTCGATCCGACGGTCTGGCGCTTTGGCGGCGCGGGTGACATCGGCCCCGCGCTGTTTAAAACCACCCGCGCGCCGCGCTCGGCCGGCCTGCCCAAGATCGCCGATCTGACCCGGCGGCGGCGGAGCTTCATCGGCTCGGACTATCGCGGCAGTGGAGCCGGCGCCAAAGCGGACCCGCTGCTGCCCTTCATCGCCGCACGCGGCGCGATGACGGTGCTGCGCGCCAATTCCCCGCCCGGTGCGCCCGGTCGCGTCGATACGATCCTGCTGCGCCTGCTGGGTGGCGCTGACGGCGCCCTGCGCCCAGACCTTACGCTCGCGGAGGGCTTCGCCTTCGCGCTGCGCGCCACCCTCAGTGCCGCGGACGGCACGGCGGCCATCAACGCCATTCCGCAGATCACGGCGGTGACACTGCAGATCGATCAGGCCCAGTTTGTGCTGACCATCACGCAACCAGATCCCACAAATCCGGCGGCAGTTTCGACCGCTCCACCCCTCGCGGACGGCAGTTTCTGGGATGTGACGATCAGCATTGGCCCGGATATCAATACCCGCGCCTTGATCAACCAGGCGCTCGCCGCCACCACGCCGGACTCCAGCGCCAGCCTGAACATCAAGGTCAACGAGGCCGTGCCGCCCCCGCCCCAACGGCCTGGGCCGCCGCGCCTGCTCAGCATGCCGGTGCCGCTGGCCCCGGCGAGCGGGCCGGCGCCGATCCTTGGCAATGCCACGCTGGCCTTCCGCGATCCCGCCTATGACCGCGAGCTGGCCAGCAAATCGGCCAGCGCCCAGATCAACGACACCCAAAACCGTGACAGCTATCTCCTCGCGCTCGACCGCCGCGAATATGACCTTGCAGGCACGATTTATTTCGCTGCCGGCGCGTTAGAAACCTCGGTGCGGGGCCCGGCGTGGAACGCCAATGGGGAGACCCTCGCCCTCACCATCAAGCTTGCTCGCGCCAGCGATCCTGGCGCCGCCGAGGCCTATCTTTGCCTAGCAAGCAGTAACCGCGCCTATCCGCCGGTCAGCCGAATCCTAATCAGTGGCGACTGCTGTAGTCTCGCGCTCACCGATCTGCTGCTCGCCAAGCCTTCCGCCGCCGGCGCACAAAATCCTTTCACGCCGGGCCCGGCAAATCTCTCGCCCGGTGATCGCATCACCTTTCTGATCGACCGCGCGAGTGGCGAGCCCAAGGGCCCGTTTGCCGCGCCACTTTCGGTGGCGGTGAGCCTGACCGCCACACCGGTGATCTCACCGCCGCCCGCCGCCTATGGGCTCGTCACCAGTGACACACCGGCGAACCTCCCGCCGCGCCTCACGGCCGCCCTGTTCGCCAGCGCCCCCTTGCCGCAATTGATCGAATTCGACGATCTCAGCGGCGATCTGCTGCAGGGGCTGGTGCGGCGCCGCGCCGTGTTTGTCTGGCCGTTCGCGCCGCGCGCGGCACCCGGCTCGCCCCTGATCGCCGCGCTGGTGAAGCTGGACCGCGCCGGCGGCGGCCAAATTCCCGATGGGGATGCGGATTTCCTGCCCTTGCTGCCGTAAGCGCCCGCCACCAGTTTCTTATCCCCAATCGATGGAGCCGATGATGCCCTATATCTCCTTCACCTTCCAAAGCAATCAGGACACCCAGGCCTGGTATTTCAATGATATGCTCAGCACCGCGGCGAACCCCAACGTGCCGGGCGACACCGGCAACCCGCACCCGATCGGCGCGCTGAACAACGGCGATGTGTCCGGCTTGTTGCAATGCTGGGCGGGGCAGGATGGCAGCGGATCCATCACGGTTTACGGCGATCACGCCGCGCAATTAATCTTGGCAATCCTACACGACGGGTATGCCGCGACCTATGGCTAGGCAAAGCGCCGGTCATGATCGCACCCTCGCCCGGCCGAAAAAATGATCAAGCTTCGTGATGCAGGAGACTAATGATTTCCTCGCACAGCGCGATGTTGCTAACCGCCGTAATCATATGACTATCCAAAAGCCTTCTTTGAAACGTAACCAAATAAATTTCGGTGTATTCGGTTCTGAAACCGAATCCGCGCCGGAACGTAAGCCCGGTAAGGACTTCATTGTCGTCGTTCGACCTGACCTGATCTAATGCCCTTTCAAATTCCAACAGCTTATGAAGATGAACCTTTCTTGAGCGTGATAGCTTTAGGTAACATACCCTTCTTCGCCAAAATAGTTGGCGTTCGAGGGGTGTAATGCGTATCCATCCGGCGAGGGCCGCGCACCGACGCGGCCGGATTGACCGGCACCACCTGGCCGATCACCAGCCAATCGAATAGGTGCCGCAACGCCTCCACGCGCTGCTTGACGGTCGGCGCGGAGATCTCCCCGCGTCCACCGTTCAATCCAGGTGGCGATATGGATCGGCTGCACGTCCGTGATTGACAGCACGCCGTGATCCTCGCACCAGGTCAGGAACGCGCTTATCGCCTGCCCATAGGCGCGGCGGGTGTGCGGGTTGCGGATGTTGGCGGTGATGAATTCGAGGAAGCGCCGCGAGGCAGGGGCGCTGATCGGAGCGAGCTGGTTCATGCATTTGCTACGGTAGCCGTGGAGCATGAGGGGATGCCGACAATGCTTGATAAACAAACACCAAACCTATCAGGAACGTGGCGCAATAGATAACTGCCCACAAAGTCCGCAGGCGCACCTTGTGCGTGAAGGGGTATTGGGCTTCATGCTTCTTTCGGCATGTCGAGTTGATCGCGGCAAGCGCGGGAGAGACTCCAGCTTCAAGAGCGGCGCGATAGCCCCTTAATATCCCCTTGTGTAATTCATATCGTTCATAGTGTTTATGGTTAAGCAGGGCACCAAGAAGGCTTACAGCGCACATTAGCCCCCCAGCCATTAGCTGCTTTCCCGGATCAACCGCGAACGCTAGAAGCCCAGCGATCAGCGCCATCATCAATCCTGTCACCGCTGCCCTAAGCACCTCGTGTTGCCTGGCATGCTCTGCATGCTCTTCGTACATCATCCCGAGATACTCGCGGTCTTCCTCAGCGAGCTTTGTAGTCATCGATCCACCCCTTCCAATCCCTATGAGTCGATTCTACCCCTCTTTGAGCATACGGTAAAAGACGCCCGAGACCGCGCAAATCTATGCCACTGAAGCCTCCATTCTCTTTATGTTCGCCCTTAGCGGTGATCCACCGGCTGGTGGAGGCGGGGGCGAAGATCAGGGCGTTCGATCCGGTCGGCATCGAGCAGGCGAGACCGGTGCTGCCAAACGCGGTGACCTATTGCGCCGACGCGCTGGACGCCGCCACCGGCGCAGATATTCTGTTGGTGCTGACGGAGTGGAACGAATTTCGCGCGATTTCACCGACCAGATTGGCAAGCCTGATGCGCGGCCGGCTGGTGATGGATTTGCGCAATATCTATGAACCGGATCAGATGCGCGCGGCAGGCTTCGTCTATCATGGGATCGGCCGCGGCAGCGTGACGCAGAAGTAAGATTAAGAATCTTCCTTTTTGCAAAAAAGAAGCAAAAAACTTTTGTCAATTAAGACTAGATTGGAGTCGAGATACTGTCAATTATGTATTGTGTCCCCGGAATTCCTGAATTCCTGGAATTCCTCCCCAATTACCTGGCTAAGGCGCGACATGGAAACGGTGCGTGTCCCCAATTAGTCTGGTTCCTTCTGGTTCCTTCTGGTTCCTTCTGTTCCTTCTGGTTCCTTGGTTCCTTCCTACCGTTCGTCTAGCGGCCGCCGAACACCTCCGCGAAATGAACATCAAGCTTCAGTCCGAGCACGATAGCATCGGGAATGTTGCGCTTGCTGTGTGGCGCATTGATCGGATCCGGATTAACAACCCACTGCAGATTAGGAAGGATTCGTATACCCGGCACAAGCTGATAGCCATAATTGATTTCGCCGATGATCTCGTCCGGCCGAGGCCCGCCCGTCCCACCGGCTCGCTTTCGCAGCGCCGTTAAATTCTCGATTTCCCTCGCGCTGAAATGCGTATCCGTAATCAGGAAATCGATTGTGTCCTCGTGACGATCAGCAGACGGGCCGGTCAGCACAAATCCGCCCGACGCAAACCAATCGACGACGTTCGGGTTGCCTTCATTGTAGAAGATACGTCCGAACAATGCGAGATTGTCCTCGGTATTCGGGCGCAAACGCCAGACGGTTTGGTCCACCAACCCATAGAGCCCGGTCCGCCCGCCTGCGTAGGTCACGCGCGGGAGATGAGCGAGGGCTGCAGAGCTATCTTTGGCGTCGAAATACGGATCCTGTGCCCCGGCGGAGTTGCGGTAAAAGCCGACGCGATAGCGACGTGGATACAAGTCATCAGCGAAGCTCGTTTCGTAGCCGACCTCACCAGGAAGGATATAGCCGGTTGCACCCGATGTGCCGAAATCGAGCCCATCCCTGCCTTCGGTGTTCAGGACGTTATCGTATTCGAAGGCGCCCAATTGGACATAGACGTTCTTGGTGAAAGCGTATCGAGCCTTCCCGGCCCAGGAGGAATTGGGAAACGCGGTGATGCCGATATCGGTGATCGGCCCGTAAAGCGCCAGGCAGCTGGTGTTGCTCATGAAATTGCAGTTTAGGGGCGAGGTGGCAAAGAAGCTGTTCACCGCCGCGCGGCCGACCAGCAGGTTCAATTTGTCGTCGAGCAGAATCTGTTCGAGATCGAACACCGTCAGTCTCGGACCCGGAACCGCTCGCCAGGTCTGCTGAAAACTGATCGAGTTGCCGATGTAGTCGCGGCCCACACTACGGCCCCAGAACCATGCACCCTGCAAATGCATGATGGCGCCCTCCCAGCCAACCAGTTTTTGCAGGTCGAAATCGGCTCCAATATCGACCCACTGAGAGGCCGCAGATCCCTGCCGTTCTCCGCCGGCCGGGTTGCGAGCGAGATTCTCGATATAGTCGGCGCGGACGGTCACGCCGTCCTTATTGAGCTCCCGCAGTGTCTTGCCGATCGCATTTGTCCCCCGCCAGCGCTCGAAGCCGCTCATCGCCTCGACGGCCGAAGGCGAGGGAGAAATCGGCGACGTTACCGGCGACGGTGATAGCGTCGAGAACGGCTCGGTACCTCCCGGATTGGCCCCCTGTCCTCCGAGCCCCGGATCACGCAAGGTTGCCCGGCTGCTACCGATGTATGGTGGAGTGCTCCGCGGCAGTGTAGTTTGCGCCAGGGCTGAGATGCTGCCAAGCAGCGTGAGCGCGAGAGTCCCTGAGAGAAAGTTCTTCATGGATCCTCCTCAGGCTGCGTTCCGGACTTCCGATAATCAGGAATCGAGCGATAGTTTGCGCCCGAGTTCACCCGCCAGTCTTTCAGTGTCAAGAACGCCTTCCCATTTGGCGACGACGATTGTTGCAACACTATTGCCGACGACGTTGACGAAGGTCAGCGCCTCGGCGAGAATTCGGTGGATACCGAGGATGAGCCCGATACTGGCCACCGGCACCGATCCAACCGCGCCAAGCGTCGCCGCGAGCACCACAAATGCCGCGCCGGCCACACCGGCGGCGCCTTTGGACGTCAGCAACAGAACCGCGATCAGACTAAGCTGTTGGGGCAGCGGCAGAGGCGTGTTCGTCGCCTGGGCGAGGAAGATCGAGGCGGTCGTGAGATATAGGCAGGTGCCGTCAAGATTAAAGGAATAACCGGTCGGGATGACCAAGCCGACGACGCTCTCATCGCATCCGAGCTTGGTCAATTTTTCCATAAGCCGCGGCAGTACGCTTTCCGATGATGTCGTCGCGGCAACGATGAGAAGTTCGTCGCGGATGTAAGCTAGCAGCCGGAAGATGTTGACGCCGGCCCACCACGCGATGCCGCCCAATACTACCACGGTGAAAAGCAGTGAGACGATGAAGAACTCTACGATCAACGATCCAAGCGACACAAGCGACCCGGCGCCAAAGCTTCCGACCGTGAAGGCAAGAGCTCCGAACGCTCCGATTGGCGCCACATACATGACGTATCCCACGGTCTTGAAGAAAACCTGCGCTAGGCTTTCCACAAGTTCGATGACGGGCTTGCCCGCCGGGCCGATCGCGGACAAGGCGAACGCGAACAACACCGACGCAAACAGGAACTGCAGTACATCCGGCTGAGTGAAGGCGGCGGGAAAGGTGATCGGAATGAGGTGCAGAAGATATTGCAAGAAGCCCTGGCTTTGCGCCGCCTGCGTGGCGTAGCTTGCGACCGCATGAGAATCGATCTTGGGAAGGTCGACATTCATGCCCACGCCCGGCCGCCAAAGGTTCACGCCGACCAGCGCAAAGACAAGCGCGATTGACGTCACAGCCTCGAAATAGACGATTGCCTTCAGCGCAACGCGCCCGACCCGCCGCATATCCTGCATGCTGGCGATGCCGTGCACCACGGTACAGAAGATAATCGGCGCGATCAGCATCCGGATAAGCGCGATGAATGCATCACCGAGCGGCTTGAGCTGCGCCCCCAATTCAGGCTTCCACCAACCCAGCACAACCCCGGCAATCATGCCGAGCAGCACTTGAAACCAGAGCCGGCCGAGCAGCCCGAAGCGTGTGCGCTGCACATCAGCCAAAATTTGCGCGCTGGGCAGGCCGTTCGTCGGCGTGCTGCCTGGTGGCTCCATGACGTTGCCTTCCCTAAGTTGTCGCTAGCCGACTATTTTTGCTATTAGGACACTCAACTTTGTGTGAGAGTCTTTTCCTACCAGAGTCCCCTCTGTCGCGGGCTTCTCATGCTCAAGCTGCATTCATAGTACTCTGGACGCCAGTTATTGGCAAGTCAAACTGGCAGCAAACAGGCTACCACGGAGGCGTGTCGGCAGGGGCAGTTTTCGGCGGACAGCCAGCGGCACTCTTAACCGACATTTCCCATATGAATATCGTTCCTATGGCATAGTTGACCCCGGCGCCCCCTGCGTCAACGGTTTTAGCGTGCCAACTCCTTGAAACGCAGCCCGGTGGGGCCTGTTGTCGGGCTCGGCAGTCGAACGGGCACCCGAAGGGCGCCAACAGGGCGCAGTTCTCCCGCTGGCCCCTGTGATCCTGGACAGTTTGCCGGTCATGCAGGTGCGGGCGGCGCCCGTAGCTGGGCAATCCGCATCAATATCTCGGCGAACCGGGCCCGTGGCACCATCACCTCCGCCATCTGGAAAATGATCGACCGGCCGTGGCGCACGATCTTGGCGCCAATCTTCACCAGTCGGTCGCGCAGCGTGGTTATCGACCATTGCTTGATCTCATCGGGCAGGGCCAGGCTGCGCAGGAAGCTGGCCAGGTTATAGGCCAAGGCGTGAAGCTGAAGCCGAACCGCGTTGGCGGCAAAGCGGTGGCAAGACAGGCGAGTCCAGGTGACCGCGTTCTTGCCCTCCTTGATCCACTGCTCCGCCGTGCCGCGCTGGTTGTAGAAGGCAACGACGCGCGCGGCGGGCCGTGCCATGTTGGTCACAATAAACCCGACGCGGGGATATAACTCGCCAGGGTGCCACTCGACTTTTGCCACAACCCGGCGGGCCTTGCTCCATGACCCGGCCCGGTAATTGAAACTGGCGTAGGTGCGACGAACTTCATGGGGTGGCCGCCCCATGGGACGCTTCAGCAACCAGCCGATACGCTCTTGTAGAACCGCGTTGGCTGGCAGTCGGATCGCGTATTTGTAGCCCTCTGCTTCAAGGAACTCGTA
>Ga0302311_10006162_pt1 | contig 12475 bp, 11 predicted proteins | sample III_Palsa_N1_3_FD_200449 | JGI IMG/M metagenome (GOLD analysis project Ga0302311, IMG submission 200449) | Peat permafrost microbial communities from Stordalen Mire near Abisko, Sweden - III_Palsa_N1_3 | ecosystem: Environmental > Terrestrial > Soil > Palsa > Peat permafrost | place: Sweden... | reverse complement strand
CTCGTGGACAGGGCCGGACAGCTGACGGCCTTCTTCGGCACGGACGGAGAGCAGACGCCCATCGGCGCTCCTCTCTACCTGGGCACGGACTGGAAGCGGCACTTCGGCGCGCCGCCCGCGCCACAACTCGGGTGCCTCGACGCCCAGTGCAGCTTCCGCCAGGTGGGCTACGAAATTGGCCGCGAGCCGCCCGACGTCCCGGAGCCCCTGGCGCTGGAGGCCACGCCGGCCTCGCACACCCAGAGGCCCATGGCCCACCCCACCACGCGCAAGGCGAAGGCCGCCCAAAAGCCGTCCAAGCAAGCGAAACGCTGACGCTGGGGCCCCTCGCGTCTCACTCCCCGTCCGGGGAGTCCCCTCTCGGGACAGCAAGCAAACGAGGGCGCCACCCACCTGGCGCGGCGGGTCGCGCTCCGTGCAGGATGCGCCGCCCATGACTTGCGTCCGCGTCCTTCTTCCCTGCCTTTTCCTCACCGCCTGCGCCACCGTCCCCGAGAAGCCCACCCGTCTCCTCGACGACGCGGCGGTGGCCGCCCACGACAAGGACGCCCCGGCCCACGTCCAGGCGCTGGCCGGCTTTCACGCCCTCCTCGTGGAGGGAAAGCCGGACGAGGCGGGCCGCCTTTTCGACGCCGCGCTGGCCAAGGATGCGAGCGAGCCCTACGCCCTCTTCGGGACACTCGTCCTCGCCGACAGGGCCGGGCACCCGGAGGCAGCGCTGGAGGCGGCTCTCGAGTTGTCCGTCCGCGCGCCCAACAGTCCCCTAGGGGCGCTGGCCGCCCACACCGCGGGAAGCCTCGCCGGCCGCGCGCAGGGCATGGACGCGCGCATTCTGGCCCGCGCCCCCGAGGCCCTGGCCCACGGCGCCACCGCGGACACCGCCTTTCACCTCCGCGTGGCGCTGGCCTCGGTGCAGGCACGGCGCAACCCCGAGGCTGCCCTCGTCTTGCGCACGCAAGCCGGGCTCCTCAGCACTGTCTCCCTCGTCGGGCCCTTGGCCGCGCTGCGCGACTTGGCCTTTGACACGAAGACGCAAGCCGAGCGCGACGGCGCGCTTGCAGCGACGCTGCCCGGGCCCTTCGGCGCCATGCCCCTGCGCACCGTCCCCACGCCCGACGGGGAGCTCAACCTCGGCGCCGAGGGGACGGCGGGCGACGTGTACCTGGCCGCGGCGGACGTGGAGGTGGAGACGGCCGGCACCTACGTCGTCCACACCGGCGGCAACGGCGCCTACCGCGCCGTCCTGGACGGGACGGTGCTGTACGACAGGCGTCCGTTCGCCTCGCCGACGTCCCTGGTGAATGCGCGCGGCGTCTCCTTGAGTGCGGGCAAGCACCGCCTCCTCCTCGTCCTCTTGCGCGGCGAGCGCGCGGCCAGCGTCTCCCTCGCCGTCTTCCGCGCCGACGGCCAGCCGGCGGCCTTGCGCTTCGTTGCGGCCAGCGGGCCCGCGCCGCGCTGGGGCGGCGTCCCGACGGTGGAGGTACAGGGCATCGTCCCCACCGCGGCCGACGTCCGGGCCTCCCTCCTCACCGAGGCCGGGCCGACGCTGGCCACCTACCTCGCGGTGCGCGACGCCGAGGGGCGGGACAGGGACGGCGCCAAGCGCCTCTTGGCCGCGCAGGCACTGCCTTCTGCACCGGCCTGGGCCGCGCTGTCTGCCCAGGTGGCCCTCTCGGACAGCACGCTTCCCACCAAGGTGGCCCGCGGCCGGGCGGCGGCGTTTCTCGAGACGGCCCTGGCCAAGGACGGACGGGACGTGGAGAGCCTTCTCACCCGGGCGGCGCTGGCCCTGGACGAGCAGCGCATGTCCCAGGCCGGGGACTCCATCCGCGCCGCGCGCGCCGCGCACACCCCGGTGGGCTTCCCGGTGGACTTGGCCGAGGCGCGCCTCTCCCTCGCCCTGGGGCTGGACGCCCAAGGGGACGCCTTCGCCAGCGAGGCCCTGCAGGCGGAGGACGGCCTCTGTGCCGCCCTCGCCCTCCGCTACGACTTGGCCATGCGCCGCGAGGCGGTGGCCGAGGCGGACAAGCTTCTGGGCCTCCTCAAGAGTTGCCCCGGGGAGGAAGGCAGAAGCGTGGAGCACGCCAAGGCACGCGGGCACCTCAAGGAAGCGGTGGCCCTGGCCGAGAAGCGCCTCTTGGAGGACCCGGCCAGCGTGGGGCTTGCCCAGGGGCTGGCCGCGCTGGAGCTGTCCGACAAGCGGCAGGACGAGGCCCTCGCCCTCCTCGGGCGCACGCGTGCCCTCTGGCCGCGCAACGCCGCTGTCCTCAAGCAGCTGGCCGAGGTGCAGGCGCTGAAGGGAGAGGCGAAGCAGGCCCTGGCCACGCGCGAGCAGGCCCTCCTCCTCGACGGCTCGGACCTCTCCCTGCGGAGGCTTGTCGAGCGGCAGCTGACGGGCAAGGAGCTGCTCGCCGCGCAGTCCCTGGACGGGAAGGCGGCCCTCAAGGCGTACCAGCAAGGCCCGCACGACGAGGAGGCGCCCTCCGTCCTCGTCCTGGACGCGGCCACCACCCGCGCCTACGCCGACGGTTCCACGGTGGACCGCATCCACACCGTGCAGAAGGTGCTGGACCAGAGCGGCATCCAGGAGGTGGCCGAGGTGTCGCTGCCGGCCGGCGCGCAGCTCTTGAGTCTCCGGACGTTGAAGGCCGACGGGAAGGTGCTGGAGCCCGAGTCCATCGAGGGCAAGGAAACCATCAGCATGCCCGGGGTGGCGGTGGGGGACGCGGTGGAGCAGGAGTTTCTCTTGGCCCACGCCTCCCGCGGCCCGGCCGTGCCGGGCTGGACGGCGGGTGCCTTCTACTACCAGGTCAACCAGGTGCCGGACGCCTTCGCCACCTACACTGTCGTCGCGCCGAGCGGCTCGGGCATGGAGGTGGACGCCCACAACATGCAGGCGCCCCCCGTGGCCAGGGGCAAGGAGATGGACGTCTTCCACCAGGAGGTGCGTCACTCGCCGGCCTTCGTCCCGGAGCCGGAGGGGCCGCCGGCGCAAAACGAGATGCTGCCCCTCGTCATCGTCGGGGCGGGCGCGCGCGGGCAGGAGCAGCTGCTCACCGCCGGCATGGACAACTCGCTGGAGCGCCTGCGGCCCAGCGCCGAGGTGGAGACATTCGCCCGCGCCGCGGTGGGCACGCGCAAGGGGTTGGAGGCCGTCCGGGCCATCTACGCCGCCGTCCACGGACGGCTGGTGGGCCGCGACGCGGGCCTCGGGCTGTCCGCCACGGCCAGCCTGGCGCAGGACAGGGGAAGTCGGCTTGCACTCCTGCGCGCCTCGCTGGCCACCCTGGGCATCCCGACTCGCCTCGTCGCCGTCCGCACCTTCGGCGTGGACCCCGGGCCCTACACCTTCCCCAACGAGGGCCTCTTCCCGTACCTCTGCCTGCGCGTGGAGCCGCGCGGGGCGGAGCCGGTGTGGCTGGACACGCTTGTCCGCTATGCGCCCTTCGGCGAGCTCCCGGAGCAGGCCGCGGGAGGCCGCGACGCATACCTCTTGCCCGAGCCCGGGCTTCCGCTGGAGGCCCTCCACACGCCGGGGGGCTCCCCCTCCAAGAGTAAGGAGGTGACGCTGGAGATGGCGCTCGACTCGGACGGCACCCTCACCGGGAAGGCAATGGACGTCTACCGCGGCTTCGAGGCCGCGCAGCTGGCCGAGGCGTTGGAGGCCCTCTCCACCGAGGAGCGACTGCAGGCGCTGCAGAGTGCGCTGTCCGCCTATTTCGGCGGTGCGGAGCTGTCCGACGTCCGCGTGGACGCGCCGCGCGCGGTGGGCGCCACGGTGACGGTGCGCTACAACTTCCGCGCCGTCCACTTCGCCCGGGTGGAGGGCCACCGCATGGTGCTTGGCCCCCTCACCTACCCCACCTACCTAGGGCGGAGGTTTGTCCAGGCCGGCGAGCGCCGGCTGCCCCTCTTCATCGACTCCACCGAGGCCGTCCACTCCCGCGTCACCCTCACCTTGCCCGCGGGCTGGGTGCTCGACGCGCCCCTGCCCAAGGCCCAGGTGGACGGAGCCTTCGGCCTCTTCACCCGCGCCGAGGGCCTGTCCGGAAACCGTCTCAGCGTGGATGAGAATTACCGGCTGGACATGGCCCGCATTCCGGTGGCCCGCTACGACGCCTTTGCCCAATTCGCCGGAGAGGTGGACTTGCTGCAGTCCCGCGACGTGGTGCTGCGCGGCCCGGGGCCTCAGCCCAACACCGCCTCCGCCGCCGGGGCCCGGGGCATTGCCCAGTAGAAAGTCGCCCCCTGCCCGGTGGCGCCCTCGGCCCACACCCGGCCGCCGTGGCGCTCGACAATTCGCCGCACCGAGGCAAGGCCAATGCCCGTCCCTTCGAATTCCGTGCCGTGCAGCCTCTGGAAGACGCCGAAGAGCCTGTCGGCATAGGCCATCTCGAAGCCGACGCCGTTGTCGCGCACGTAGAGGACGTCCTCCTGCGCCCCGCCGAGGCTTCCCACCTCGATGCGCGCCTTCCCACGCCCGCGGGTGTACTTGAGGGCGTTGCCGAGGAGGTTTCGGAAGACGAGGAGAAGCATGCTCGGGTCCCCGCGCACCGTGGGAAGCGGCCCCACCGTCCACTCCACGTCGCGCCCCTCGGCTTCGTGGGCCAAGGAGGCCCGCGCGGACTCCACCAGGGTGTTGAGGTTGACGCTGAAGGTGCGCAGCTCCTGGCGCGACATCTTCGAGAAGCGAAGGAGGTCATCCATGAGCTGCCCGGAGTGCCGGGCCGAGTCGCGCAGCGTGGCCAGCGCCCGCTTCTCGCTGGCGTCCAGCTTCGGGCCAGCGGTGGACTCCAGCACCTCGGCGAAGCCGGCCACCTGGCGTAAGGGGGCGCGCAAGTCGTGCGACACGGAATAGGTGAAACCCTCCAACTCCTTGTTGGCCGCGGAGAGCGCCGCCGTCCGCTCCTCCACCCGGCGCTCGAGGGAGGCGTTGAGCTCGGCCATGGCGTGCTCCGCCGAACGCAGGGCCTCGTTTTGCAGGACGAGGCCAGCGCGCGCCGCCTCGTGGCTCCGGGCGAGCTCGAAGAGTTGCCGCCGGCCCCAGTAGGAGAGGACGGCCGCCAGCACCAGCACCCACCCCACGCCGCCGCCGAAGAGAGCGCGGCCCACCAGGGCCGCGGTGCGGGCCCGGCTCTGGCGGCGCTCCTGCTCCACCGCCACCACCGCGTCGAGCTCGCGGCGCATGCCCTCCATGAGGACGTTGCCGGACCCCCGCGCCACGGCGGTGATGTAGTCCCGCCCCTCCAGGAAATTCTGCCGTTCCTCGTTGGAGAAGTCCCGCCAGGCATCCGCGAGCTCCTCCACCCGGGAGAGCCGCTGCTGTTGCTCCTCCTCCTCGCCCACCTCGGCACGCACCCGGGCGAAGACGTCCGGGAGCTGCCGCTCGGCGAGCACCAGGGGGGCGAGGAAGGCGTCGTTGCCGGAGAGGAGGTAGCCGCGCAGCGCCGTCTCCCTGTCCACGAGGAGCTCGCGAAGCCGGGAACTCTGGGTGAGGACGTGGTCGCTTCTTTCCGTGAGACGCGCACTCCGGACGAGGCTCGTCACGCCGAGGGCGAGCGCCAGGGCCAAGGCGGCGAGGAGGACAAAGGGAACGAGCACCGCGCGGGCCAGTAGCCGGCGGAAGGACTCACTCGGCTTCTCTTGGGGCGCGGGCTCAGCCATTCCTTTTGGAAAGCCCTGGCATTGTAGGGGACGCGGCGACAACCGAGGAAAGGGAGGCGGGGTGTGCCTGGCTTCGGGTGTGTTTGACGCCCGCGCTGATTGCGCCGCTCCGAAGGCGCGAAGAGGCCAGGCGGGGAGGGCCTGAGCCCTGGGGCACATCACCAGCGCCGGGCTTCCTGTCACGGATGACGTCTTCGGGAATTCCGGCCTAAAGGGCCCTGAAGGCGACCTCCCTAGGACTTACCTGCCATGGAGTCTCTGTGCGCGAGCGCGATTTTCCACTCGTCGGCGACGTCGAATTTCCGCGCGAGCGCCTCGATGGACTCCAGATCGAGCTCCTCGTGTCGGTTCAATAACTCGACGATGTCCGAGAGAGATTTGAGACTGCCGCTGTAGAGCTTCAGCGCAATGAGATGCGGAAGATCCACCACATGAAGAGAGGTTCCTTCGAGGGGCGTAGCTGTGTCGACGGCCTCCTTCCCAAGCGCTCCCGGGCCGCCAACAAAGGGGTTCAGGAAGTTGACTATCTGGATTGGCCCGATGTCCTCGCGCCGGATGTCGAGTACGCCTCCGAGAGGGTCCTCAGAATCGGGGCCACGAAATTCGACTTCGAAGCCTTCGCTCTTCAATGCTTCAAGGATTTTCGGGAAGACGACGAAGGGCTGCACGCTCGTCGCAAGGTCGAGGTCCAGGGTTTGCCGGATGTAGCCGTGGAACGCGAGAGCCGCACCACCGATGACGGCGCACGTAATTCCTTGTGCGGAGAGGACTGCGGCGACGCGCTCCGCAGCGCGCAGCGTTGCCTCCGATGCAGTTAAGCTCATTTCCGGAGCGTGGGACGCTGCGCCGCGCTACCGAGTTCAAGGCACTTGAGAACACGCTCACGTGGCGAGAGAGACGCCTCGAGCGCATAAAGCGAACGCTTCGCCTCGTTGGCGCTCTTGCTCGGGCGTTCGCGAGGGAAAGCAGGGGTTTGCTCAGGGGTGCGCATCATCTTCGGGTAGGAAGTTAGCTGTTGCTTCCAGACTTCACCACGGTTCGTCCAGGTGCACCAAGGTAGGTGAAGGCGGTCTCCCAGATGCCATGTCTATAGCAGCGAAATGACAGCGGCCCGTTGACAGTTGCTCGCCGTTTGACCTCGTCCGAAAGACGTTGCACCGTCACGCCCAACGGCACACCGTTAGCGTCCGTCGGCCGGAAGCTGCCTTTCCTGAGGTGGCTTTCGTGTGGGCCCTACACTCTTCTGAAGGGAGGCTCGTGTGCACGCACTCACCCGGATTGGTCTTCTCGTGTCCAGTCTCGCGCTCGTGCCTTCTGCCCGGGCGGATGACAAGGCCCCGTCGCACGCCATGAAGCCGGCGCAGGCGCTCACCGATGCCTTCTCGGGAATGGCCGGCACGTGGACGTGCAAGGGCCAGTTTCAGACCAAGAGCGGAACGGGCGAGAGCACGTCGACGATGGTTCTCAAGCGAAGTGTGAATGGGTTCGCTTACTCGGGCGAAGTCACCGTGGCGAAGAATGCCTCGCTGCCCGCAGGGATGACGGAGCAACTGTCCTGGTCCTACAACGCGGTCACCCACAAGCTCGTCGAATTCTTCGTCGACAGCTTCGGGGACGTGGGAAGCGGCACCTCGGACGGCCTCAGTGGAGACACCACCGTCTGGGAGGAGGACTCGGTGATGATGGGGCAGTCCACCAAGTCCAGAACCACCGTCAAGCGGTTGGGTCCGAAGGAAGTCTCCCTCAACTTCGAGGTCCAGATGGATGGGAAGTGGACCAGCTTCGGAATCAAGACCTGCAAGAAGCACTAAAGACGAGGCCTGAAGCTGTTCTCAGAGGCGTCGCGGACTCGCGTGACGCCTGAAGGACCGCTCCGAATCAAACTCCCCTTGGGGACGAAGTGCGCGTCGCACTCCCAGGGGCACACAGCACCTTCAATTCAACAGTCAACACTCGTACTCGAGCGCGCGCGTCTTCGTCGAAGCGTTATTTGGCCAGGAGTCATTCCCCAGTGAGACTGCGCAGCAAGAGCAGCTCTTCTTTTAGGGGAACACGAATGGTCTCGATGCGAACCGCGGTGGTCGGTGTGTTGACAGCTTTGGCATTGGCCGGATGTTCGAGCAGTAGCAGTGGGAGTGGTCCAACCATCACCAGCTTCACGGCCACGCCCAGCACTGTTCCGACGGCCGGTGGGTCGGTGACGCTGGCCTGGGTCGTCACCGGCGCTACAACGCTTTCCATCGACCAAGGGGTGGGCTCGGTGTCGCCGGTCACCAGTGGGAGCGCGACGGCGCAGGTGACGGCCACCACCACCTTCACGCTGACGGCCACCAACTCGGGCGGGAGCAGCACCAGCACCGCGCAGGTGACGGTGCAGGCGCCCATCACCGTCGCCGGGACGGTGGTTGACAGGAATGGAGCCATCGCTGCCGGCGAGTCGGTCCTCATCACCAGTGGGACATTCAGCGCGAACACGGTGAGCGGTGCCGACGGGACCTTCAGCATCGCGCACGTCCCGACGCCCTACACGGCAACCGTTCTCGACAGTGGCGGTCAGGCTGCGGTCCAGTACGTCGGCCTCACCCGGACCGACCCGTCGCTCGTCGACCTCATCACGGTGCCACAGACCCGGTCCAGCATGGTGGCCGGTAACCTCACGGGCGGGCAGTTTCCTGAGTCGGGAGAGTACGACACCACACTCCGCTTCTTCTCGCCGCAGACGACCCTTGAGAGCAGCACGGGCTTGAGTGTCGCGACGGACGGCACCTTTTCCGGGGGCGTCGTCTGGCTGGGGCCGACAGAGACGACAGGCACCTTGTACGCGCTTCAAATTCACACGCCCGGCCTCTTGCCGACGGACTACCCCGGATACGGCACACTTCCCAACGTCTTGCTGCAGGACATGGGCTCCATCAGCGGAAAGACCATCCCCATGAGCCCTGTGACGTCGGGGACGCTTTCGGGCACCGTCACGATGCCAGCTGGATTTTCCGTCGAGGAAAACGACTTGTACCTCGTCGTCGCCCCGGATCAAGTCATCCTCACAGTCGGCGACAGCATGCCCACCACGAGCTTCAGCTACACCGCACCGTCCATTTCGGGTACCTCGCTAACCATGTTGACGACTGTCGACGGTGCAGCCTTGGGTGCCGCCATCGTGACAACGACCGGTCTGACTGCGAGCTCCACCGGCGTCGCAGTCAATGTTCCTTCCCCGTCCAACCTCACCCTACCCGTCGACTCGGCCACTGGCGTCACAACCACGACGCCCTTCAGCTGGACCGATTCCACCGCGGTCTATGTCGTGGCCTTCAGCTCCACTAGCGGGCCCACGTACTACGTCTTCACCGCCGCGACGACGGCGACCATTCCTGACCTCAGCGCAGCCGGTCTACCGCTTCCGACGTCCACCAGTTACTCGTGGCAGGTCCTCGGCTTCGGTCCCAACACGAGCGTCGACGCGGCGGCCATTCCAGGTGGCATCGTCGGCCTCGAACTGACAGACGGTTACATCGGCGAGTCTCCGACGCGGAGCTTCACGACCGGTCCGTAAGCCCTCACTGCGCCTGCGGTCGGGGGACTCCCAAGCACGGTCCGGCTTCCATCCGCAGGACTCGCGGGCCCGTCGCCGCCCGCGGGTCTCGGTCGTTCACCTGCGGACAGAAGTCCGAAGAGGCTTGAATTCCATGTGCGGGCCCCGTGCTTCCCAATCGAGCTCGGGGCGCCTGCGTCTGGAGTAACTTCTCCAACATGCACCGCTCTCGCTTCGCCGGTTTCATCATCGACTGCAAGACGGGCAACCTCGACGCCGCGACGGCCTTCTGGGCCGCCGCCCTCGGGATGCAGGCACGAGAGCGCGACAGCACGGGGTACGACCGACTCGACCCGAAGGAACGCGACCTCACCGTCGAGCTCCAGCGCGTCACGCACGAGAGCCGCGTGCACCTCGACATCGAATCCGATGACATCGACGCGGAGGTGGCACGGCTGGAGCAGCTTGGCGCCTCCCGGGTGGCGAAGGTGAAGACGTGGTGGGTAATGCAGGCCCCGAGCGGCCAGCGCTTCTGCGTCGTCCCGGGCAAGGACCTCGACACGAAGGCCGGTGTCACGTCCTGGAAGTAAGCCGCTGCGGACGCGAATCCGCCATCGCTCCGCGGGGGCTCAACCGAGAGATGTCCGTCTCCCATCCGAGATTCACGGCGCAAATTTCAGGCGCTCCGGAAACCCTCTTCGACCTGGTCGCCGACATGCCGAACTACGGCCGCTGGCTTCCGGGCTCGGAGGCCTTCGGCGGAACGACGCACGTCACGCCCTACCCGGTGCGTCTGGGCACCACCTACCTCGATGCCGGCCCGGCCGGGGAGAGGCCCGGTTCCGTCACCGGGTACGAGCGCCCAACCTTCATTTCCTTTCACCACACGATGCTCCTGAAAAAGGGGCCCCTGAAGGCAGACATCGACGTTCACGTCCGCTTCACCTTCAGGGCGATGGAAGGCGGGACCTTCGTCACCCGCGACCTGGACCTCCGCATCGACATGCCAGGCCTCCAGAAAGTCCTCCTGCCGCTCGTCATCCGCGGGTTTCGAAATGAAAACCTGCGAATCCTCGCGGAGCTCAAGCGCCACGTCGAAGCACCGGGTGTCGCAAGTACTCGACAGCCGCAGGGGGAAGCCTGAGTCGACCGACGACAAGCATTTCCGCACACGAGTTCGGGCTTACCAGTAGACGCCTGCATCCGCAGGAATGGGAGAAGGGTTCTTGCACTGCACCAACATCTCACCACTCGCCGGAGTGAAGGTGACGATGTCGAAGTCTCCGGCACAGGTTTTCCGGGCGAAGACCATGCAGTAGCCCGAGGTGCCACACTCGAGCTGCATGAGGTGCTCGCCGTGGGGCCCGATGACGTCCGGGTTCACGACCCACGCCGTCCTGGCAATGCACGCCGGAAATGCCACCAGAAGCGCCGCCCACAAAGTGCACCGCCTCATGAATTCCCGGCCCCTTGTACGAGACGCGCTCGCGTAGAGCTCCCCATTCCTCCTAGTGCGTTGCGGGCCGCGGAGCACCCGAGACGCCCCCGTCCAGGCCGCTCTTGCACTGCACCAACATGGTGTCCGTCGTTCCACTCTTGTAGCCGCCAGAGACGCTGTTGGTGACGAGGTCGAAGTCTCCGCCACACACCTGGCGGGCGTAACTCATGCAGTCCGCAGGAGTCGGGCACTGCAGCTCCATGAGGTGCTCGCCATGGGGCCCGGTGACGTCCGGGTTCACCACCTGGAAACAGCCCGTCGCGGCGAGGCATGTCGTTCCGGCAAGTAACCAACGTCGCATGTCCGTCCCTCCCTTTCCTCTGGCAGTCCGCACCTCAGCCCTCCGTGCCAAAGTCAGCCCGCATCCGCGCCGCCGGCGGCCCGTGGGGGCTTGCACTGCACGAGCATGAACGGTGCCCCAGGGCCTGGGGAGGTGACGACGTCGAAGTCCCCGCCGCACACCTGGCGGGCGTAACTCATGCAGTCCGCAGGAGTCGGGCACTGCAGCTCCATGAGGTGCTCGCCATGGGGCCCGGTGACGTCGGGATTCACCACCTGGAAGCAGCCCGCCGTGACTCCCAGGAGTGCCGGCACGAGCATCCAGCGTTTCACGTGGTTCCCCCCAAGCAGCCGTACGGCGACGGCTGAAGCCTGTAGTCAATGGCCGGCCCCGTCAGGCTGTCCACTGCTTTTCCTTTGGGCGGCCCCTCCGCCTTACCGGAGAGCAGCAGGACGGCCGAGAGCTCCTTTGTCCGCCGGTGACGGAAGCGGTGGGAGGCGCTACAAGCGTCTTCTTTCGCTCCGCCGAGGCCCGTCGGGGCTTCTTCTTTTTGGAGTGTCCATGCGCGCAGGCTGTCTCCTCGGACTGTGTTTCCTCGGTTGTGCCACCGGGACAGGCATGGGCCCGGCCTCCGAGGCGCGGGCCGGCATCCAGGAGGCAAACCAGCTGCTCATCGCCGCGGCGCTGGTGGGCAACGGGGACCGCGTGGCCACCGTCTTTGCCGACGACGGCACCATTCTCCCCTTCGGGCTGAAGGGGACCATCCACGGGCATGTGGCCATCGCCGAGTACTGGCGAAACCGGCTGGCCGCGACGCGCTTCCTCGAGCTCGAGCTCAACACCACCGAGGTCAGCGTCACGGGAGACTTGGCCTACGAGATTGGCACCTACCGCGCCACGACGAAGACGGGGGACGCGGCGCCGGTGGTGTCCACCGGCCGCTACCTCGCCGTCTGGCGCCGAAGCGGCGACGGACGCTGGCGCATCCAGGCCGAGTGCCCCATTCCGGACCCGCCCTGAAGCGGCGCCGTGCCGCTTAGAGGAGCCGGGCGCAGACGTCCGAGTGCAGGAGGAGCCCGCGCCGGGTGAGGCGGACCCGGCCTTGTGACGCTGCCTCGGCGAGCCCCTGCGCAGCGAGCTCCAGGAGGCGCGCGCTTCGGGACGCCTCGCCAAACGCCTTCACCAGCGCCTCGACGTCCAGCCCGGTGGTGAAGCGCAGCCCCAGCATGAGGCGCTCGCGGAAGAGCTCACCTGGGCCGAGGGCCTCGCGCTCCGCCTCCGGAAGGCGTCCCGCCTCGACGTCAGAAAACCAGCGCTCCGTGCTGCGGTGGCCACTCGTCCGTAGGCCGCCGTCTTTCGTGCGGCAGAAGCCGGTGGCCCCGGCGCCAAGGCCCAGGTACTCCCCGCACGTCCAGTAGAGGGCGTTGTGGCGGGAGTGCTTGCCGGCCCGGGCGTAGCTTGACACCTCGTAGCGCTGTAGGCCCGAAGCGGAGAGGACGTC
>Ga0302311_10006161_pt1 | contig 12476 bp, 13 predicted proteins | sample III_Palsa_N1_3_FD_200449 | JGI IMG/M metagenome (GOLD analysis project Ga0302311, IMG submission 200449) | Peat permafrost microbial communities from Stordalen Mire near Abisko, Sweden - III_Palsa_N1_3 | ecosystem: Environmental > Terrestrial > Soil > Palsa > Peat permafrost | place: Sweden... | reverse complement strand
TCTGGCGCATGAAGAAGATCCAGACGCCGATCAGCAGCAGCATCGGGAACCAGTTGATCAGGATGCCGAACAGCGAGGGGACATTGTCCTCGATCGGCTGCGCGGTGATCCGGACGTTCTTTTCGGTGAGATGGCCGACCAGCGCCGGATCGTTCGGCGTATAGGTCGAGAAGGCGCGCCCGTCGGTATAGTGACCGTTGAGCGTCGGCCCCTGGATCGTGACATCGGAGACCTGGCCCCGGTTCACATCGTTCAGGAACTCGGAATAGGCGATGCTGGTCTGGGGGCCATGACTGGACGAGCTCTGGAACAGATTGAACAGCGCCACCAACAGCAGCGCGATAATGATCCAGAGAGCCAGATTCTTCCCGAAATTATTCACGGTCGAGGCCTTTCCTTCCGCCCGTCGACGTAAGTTTACGTCACGGTACCACACCACCTACTGGCACCACCCGCATCGAGCCACCGGCTCAGCCGCGGGACATATTAGACGCGCCGTTGGCTAAACAGCGGTAAAACCGCTGCCAGTCAAGCATCTGGTCGGCCGAAACCGAACCACGGCGCCGATTTCGGCACCCGCGAGCATCCAACCGAGATGGGGGACACCGAGCAGAGTACCTTCCCGCCGGAAGGCGGGCAAGGTAGGCCGTACGCCTGAAGGCAAATAGGGTGTCCCGGGCCGTTCGACAATCCCGCGCATGCGTGCCGCCCCCTCGATACCGAGCGCGCCGACGGTAAAATGCTGCACATCCTCGCCTGAAGGCACCGTAATCAGGAAACGGCCATCCCAGCCGAGGCTACCGCCGCCCTCCGGCAGGGCGACCGGCGCCGCCGTCGCCGCCGGTTCGCGCATGACCAGGACCCGCTCCCGCCAGGGCAGGAGGCGGCAGCCGCCCAAGGTCCGCCCGGCACCAAGCGTGCCGGCAAACAGGGCGGCGGCGGCCCGTTCCAATCGATCGAAACGCGGCGGAAATTCCTCGCCGCCGACGGTCGCGATGATCGCGGCCAGGGCGCGCAGGCCGATTTCGTCCGGGGCGGCCGCCATCGGCCGCCGATCGACCAGGGCGAACCCCGCCGGATGCAGGCCGACACTCTCGACCAGGACGCGCTCGACCGACCGTTCCAGCGCTGCCCGTGCGCGGGCCAGATTCCGGCTGGTTTCGGCCAGCCGCTGCGGCGTCAGGCCGGATGCGGCGAAGGCGGCCTTCTGGCCGCGGACCCGGACGCGGGCGAAGGCGGGATTGCGATTGCTCGGATCCTCGATCCAATCCTGTCCCATCGCGACCAGCGCTGCCTTCAACCGGGCCTGCGGCACGTCCAGGAGCGGGCGCAGCAGGCGGTGCTGTCCCGCCTCGACGATCGGTGCCATGGCTGCGAGCCCGTTGAGCCCGCTGCCGCGGCCGAGGCGCAGGATCAGGGTTTCGGCCTGGTCGTCCTGATGATGGGCGGTCAGAAGATGCAGCCGGCCATGGCGATGGCACCAGTCGCCCAGCAGCCGATAGCGCGCGGCGCGCGCCGCCGCCTGCAGGTCGTGCAGCGGATAGGGCCCGTCCCAGACCAGGATTTCATGGGCGATGCCGCGCGCCGAGAGCCATCGGCCGACCTCGGCCGCCTCGGCCGTGGATTCCGGACGCAGGCGATGATCGACGGTCAGCGCCACGATCGTGCCGCCGAGCCTGCGGGCCCAGCGGTCGGCGAGCAGTGTTAGGGCCAGGGAATCGGCCCCGCCGGACACGGCGATGGCGAGCTCGGGCGCCGGCTCGAACGGGCCGACCCGCGCCATGGCGGCGGCGAAGCCGGCATCGTCGAGCGGACTCAAGTCGGAGTCGGGGCGGCGGAGCGGGAGATCCCGGCCGCTTGTCCCCATGCGGGTCAGCAGCCCAGGCGCTGCTTTTCGCGCGTCGCCCGGTCCTTGTTGGCCGGCGCCAGGTTCGGAAAGTCCTTTTCCAGCTTGGCGAAGGCGAAGCAGGCTTCCTGCTTCTTGCCGACATTGCCGAGCGAGACGCCGAGCTTCAGCAGATTGTCCTGCGCCTTCGGGCTTTTCGGATAGGCCTGATAGCCCTTGGCGAAGGCGGCGGCGGCGGAATTATAGTCGTTGCGCACGAAATAGGTTTCGCCCAGCCAATATTGCGCGTTGCCGGCCAGCTCGTCCTGCGGATGCTTCAGCACGAACTGGGTAAAGGCCGACTCGGCGGCCGGGTAATCCTGGCTGCGCAGCAGACCGAAGGCATAATTATACTGGTCGGTGGCCGAGCCGTTCGGCAGCGTCGCCGTGGCGGCTTTGGCGGCCGGCGGCGGTGGTGCGGGCGGCTTGCCGCCCTGGCCCGGCGCCGTCAGAAAACCGCCGGTGCTGGGCGGCGCATCGACATTGCCGGCACCGCCCGGCGACACGGGCTTGGCGCTCGCGACCGGCACATCGGTGGGGGCTGGTGCCGAAGCACCGCCGCTGCCCGGATGCTCCAGCGCGCCGAAGCGCTGCTCGTCGTCCTGTTGCTGCTTGTCGAGCCGGTTCTTCAGTTCGGCGATGCCGTTCTGCACCTCTTCGACCTGGCCGGTCAGGGTGCGCATCTGCTCTTCGAGCTGACCCAGGCGGATGTCGTTGTTGAGCGCGGCGCTGCCATCGCCGGTCGGCGGCACACCCGGAGGACCGCTCACCGGCACCTCGTTGCGATAGAGCTGGCGCTGGACCTGATTGAGGTCGCGCTCCAACCGGTCGAGCCGGTCGCTGGTAGAACGATCCTGCGCCAACGCCGATCCCGAAAGCGGGAGGGCTGCGAGGAGAATTGCGGCAAGACCGGAACAGAACTTGTGCATGAAGATCCCGCTACACGTACGGACGCCGACACCGACCAGATACTTCATGTCGGCACGCCCTCTTCTCGTCAACGGTAGAGAGAGCAAAGCGTCGCGAATGGCGTACCGGACGGAGGATACCGTCAGATTTCCGCCACAGGCTGGCTCCGTAGAAGGAGCAGACTATAACCCCGAATCGGGCAAAAAAAGGGCGTCGGGACTTTGCTCTGACGAGCTGATCCCGACGCCACATCTTTACCGTTTCAGGCGACGACTGCCGCCCAAGGACGGGGGTATTAGTTAACGACCGTCACAGCGCGACGGTTCTGGGCGTAGGCGGCTTCGTTGTCGCCAACGACGGCCGGACGCTCCTTGCCGTAGCTGATCGTCTGCAGACGACCGGCCGCGACGCCGAGGGCCACGAGGCCGTTCTTGGCCGAGGTCGCACGACGCTCGCCGAGGGCGAGGTTGTACTCACGCGTGCCGCGCTTGTCGCAATGGCCTTCGATCGTGAAGGTCGCCGACGGATACTTCGCCATGAAGGCGGCCTGACGGGTCAGGATGGCCTTGGCTTCCGGCGAAATGTCCGACTTGTCGAACGCGAACAGGACCCGGTCACCGACCTGGGTCTTGAGCTCGTCGGCGAGCGAGACGGCCGGAGCGGTCGGGGTCGTGGTCTGGGCAGCGCCAGCGCCGGTGTTGGTAGCAGTAGGCGTCGTGTCGCAAGCGGCCAGGACGGTCATAGCGGCCATGAGGCCGAGGATTTTAATCCGCATTTTTGTGTTCCTTCAGCGTAACCAGATTCGGGAGAAGTCGGGACCTACCGGGTGGCAGCCTCGTACTGCGGCACGCACGCCGCCACCCACCGCGCGCGAACGGTTGGTGAAAACGGCCGGAATATACCGACCTTTCCCCATCCATTCAAGGGGTTCTCACTGAAGTAGTGGCGACCAAGCCGGATCCGAACCATCGGTGGGCGTCACAACCTCACGTTCATTGCTACCAGTCAAATCGATCGAATAAAGACGTGTCGTGTCCCCAGAACCCGAGGCATTCGAAGGCGTTTCCTTGAAATACATCAGCACACGCCCGTTCGGTGCCCAAGTCGGACCCTCAACCAGGAACCCGTTGGTCAGTATACGCTCGTGCTGCCCGTCGGGTTGCATGACACCAATCGAAAAATTACCACCCTCTTGCTTGGTGAAGGCGATGAGGTCGCCGCGAGGCGACCAGACCGGCGTCGCATAGCGGCCGGTGCCGAAGCTGATCCGGTGCTGATTGCTGCCGTCGGCATTCATCACATAGACCTGCTGCGTGCCGCCGCGATCGGATTCGAACGTGATCTGATTGCCGTCCGGCGAATAGCTGGGGCCGGTATCGATCGCGGCGCTCGACGTGATCTGGGTGACCTTGCGGGTGCGCAGATCCTGCGTGAAGATCTGGGAATTGGCGCCGCCCGACAGGCTGAAGATCACCTTGTTCCCGTCCGGCGAGAATCTGGGCGCGAAGGTCATGCCCGGGAACTGGCCCAATACTTCCTGCTGCCCGGTGTCGATATTGAACATGAACACCTGCGGCACGCCGCGGGCGTAGGACAGGTAGGTGATTTCCTGCGACGAGGGCGAGAAGCGCGGCGTCAGCACCAGCGCGCGGCCGTCGGTCAGGACCTTATTGTTGAACCCGTCCTGGTCCATGATCGCCAGGCGCTTGATCCGGCGCAACGCCGGGCCGCTTTCGGCAATATAGACGATGCGGGTGTTGAAATAACCGTCCTCGCCGGTGATGCGCTTATAGATCGCGTCGGCGATGATGTGGGCAACAGAGCGCCAGTTCTGCACCGGCGTATTGTAGCTGAAGCCGGTCATCTGGACCCCGCCCAGCACGTCCCACAGCCGGAAATCGATCCTGAGATGCCCGTCGGGCTGGGCCGCAACGGCGCCGGTGACCAGCGCCTGGGCATTGATCAGCTTCCAATCCGCAAACCGCGGCGTGCCGGTCAAGGCCGCCGGGTCCTGGATGAAGGCGCGCGGATCGAGCGGCTTGAACAGACCCGAGCGTTCGAGATCGGCCGAGACGACCTGAGTCACCTGGGCGCCGACCTGGCCGTCGTTGCCCTGGCCCAGGAAATTGGGCAGCGCGATCGGCAGCGGCTGGGGATTGCCCTTGGTGATGTCGAGCGTGAGATCCGCCCGGGCCTCGGGCACGAAACACAGCAGGCCCAGCACGAGGGCGCACAGGCCAGCAAACGGAACGCGCCGAAAGTTTCGTTTCATAGGAGATCCCTTGGATCGAAATTGAGGGTCATATTCTTCCACTCGTCGAACTTGTCCGGCGGCACCTTCAGCGGCACGCAATTGGGATTGCGCACTGCCCGGACCGCGCTGTCGGCGGCGGACCGGAAGAAACCGTCGCTGTTGTAACGCCCCTGATCGACAACCTGCACCGACTGGGCCGTTCCGTCCGACGCCAATTGAACGCGCAAAGTGATCACAAGGTTCTTCGCATCCTTGGCGCCCGACGGCGGGCTCCAGCATTTCTCAATCTGCGCGATGATTGTGTCTTTTTCAGCTGTCGTCAGTTGCGAGCCCAGGGGCGCGTTCGGCTGGGCCGACGCCGGCGCCGTCGCGACCTGCTTCGGCGGCTTGGGCGGCGTGTCCTGCTTCTCCTGCGCCGTCGCCTTGGCGGACAGGTTCTTCAGCAGATCGTCGAACTGCTGATCCTGCTTGGTCTTGTCCGGCTTGGGCGGCGTCGGTTTCGGCTGCGGCTTCGGCGGCTCCGGCTGAGGCTTGGGCGGCTCGGGCTTCGGCGGTTCCGGCTTGGGTTCGGGCGGCTTGGGCGCCGGCACGGGATCCGGCACCGGCGGCGGTGGCGGGGGTGGAGGCGGCGGCGGTGACGGCTTCGGCGGTTCCGGCGGTGGCGGGGGCGCCGGCGGGGCCGATTGCGACGACGGCGGCGGTGAAGGCGGCGGCGGCACCAGCGGATCGGGCTTGGGCTCGGGCTTCACCGCCGGCACCGGCGGCGGCGGCGTGTCGATCTCCGCGGTCTCGACCGGCTTCGGATTGCGCTGGGTCGCCCGCGTCAACTCGGCAATATTGACGAGCTTGACCGCGATCGGCGTCTCCTCCGGCGGCGGCTCCTTCTTCAGGAAGTCGGGCAGGCCCAGGAGGATGACCAGGATGATCGCCGTGTGCAGCACGGCCGAGACGGCCAGGCCCTCGCGCATGGGCTCGAAGCGGCTCACGGGTGCCCTCGGCGCGTCGCGCGGGCACCGGCAGCTTGCCTATGGGTCGGAAATCGAATGTCCATCATCGGTCGAACGCCAGAGAAGCCATCATGTCACAGAGGAATCATGGCTTCTTTGCAGGCGCCTTGCCGCCCGATTGCGGCAATTCGGCGATCAGCGAGACTTTGGAATAGCCGGCGGACGCGATGAGACCCATCACCTCCATGACCCGGCCATAGTTGATCCCCTTGTCGCCGCGCACATAGATGACGGCGTCCTGGTTGTTCTCGGTGATCGCCTGCAGCTTGGGCAGCAACCCATCCGCGTCGATCGGCGTCTCCTGAACATAGATCTGACCCTGGGCATTGATCGAGACCACGAGCGGTTCCTTCTGCTCGTTGATCGTCGGCGCCTGGGTCTTGGGCAGATCGACCGGCACGCCGACGGTCAGGAGCGGGGCCGCGACCATGAACACGATCAGCAGCACCAGCATGACGTCGACCATCGGCGTCACGTTGATCTCGGACATCGGTCGTTTCGTGTTGCGGCCGTGGCGGCTCCGACCGCCCCCGCCGCCGCCCATCAATGCTCCGGCCATCGGATCAGACCTTTTCTTCGAGCTGACGAGACAGAATGGCGCTGAATTCCGACGCGAAATTATCCAGGCGATTGCCGTAGCGGCCGAGGTCGGTCGTGAGCTTGTTATAGCCGACGACCGCCGGAATGGCGGCGATCAGGCCCAGCGCCGTGGTGAACAGGGCCTCGGCGATGCCGGGCGCCACGACGGCGAGGCTGGTGTTCTTGGTGGCGGCGATCGATTCGAACGAATTCATGATGCCCCAGACCGTGCCGAACAGACCCACGAACGGCGCGGTCGAGCCGACCGTGGCCAGGAACGCCATATAGCGCTCGGCCCGTTCCAGCTCGCGGCCGACGGTGACGTTCATGGCCTTTTCGATGCGTTCCTTCAGGCTCGCCTGCAGCGCACCGACCACGACCAGGCCCTTGGCGGCCGAGCGGCGCCATTCCAGCATGGCGGCGGCGAAGGTCGCCGACATCGGGTCGACCGGCCTGGACCCGATCCGGTCGTACAGATCTTCGATCGAGCCGCCGGACCAGAAGCTTTCTTCGAAAGCATCGGCGGCGCGGACCAGGCGCTTCACCTTCAACGCCTTGTCGAAGATGATCGCCCAGCTCCAGAACGAGGCGGCGAGAAGCAGCACCATCACGCCCTTCACGATCAGATCGGCCTGCAGGAACAGGGAGATCATCGAGAGAGTTGGGGCGGCTGAACCGCCAAGATTCACGGTGTCGACTTGCATGGCTCTGGCGCGCTCACTTCGGAGGGGGAGAAACGAGAAAGGGACGGATCGCGTCGGCAAGCGACGCGGGGATGCGGCTGGGACGCCCGGCGGCGGTCAGCAGCACCAATTCGAGATCGAGGCCGACCAACAGAACCCCATCGCGATGGACGGTCTGGCGCGCGACCATGCGGGCGCCGGTCATGTCCTGCAATCGGGTTTCGACGATCAGCGCGTCGTCGAGCCGGGCCGGCTGGCGAAAATCGATGGTGGCGCGGCGCACGACCCAGCCGAGGCCGGTGTCGGTCAGCATCCGGTCGTGGTGCCAGCCGATCATGCGCAGGCATTCGGATCGGGCGCGCTCGGCAAAGCGCAGATAGTTCGCGTGATAGACGATGCCGCCGGCATCGGTATCCTCGTAATAGACGCGGATCGGAAAACGATGGACGCCGTCGGCCACCATGCCGCTGGTCGGATCGAGCAGGCTCAAACGTCGGCCTCCTCTTCCGCGGCCAACAGGTCGAGCTGCAGGCCGGCCGGCCGGACCACGGCCATGCCGATATGGCCGAACGCCTTGTCGGTCAAGAGCCGCCCGCGCGGCGTGCGCTGCAGGAAGCCCTGCTGGATCAGATAGGGCTCGATCACGTCCTCGATCACGTCGCGCTGTTCGGACAGCACGGCCGCCATGGTGTCGACGCCGACCGGGCCGCCGGCATAATGCTCCGCGATCGCCTGCAGATAGCGCCGGTCCATGGCGTCCAGACCCGACCGATCGACCTCGAGCCGGTTCAAGGCCGCGTCCGCCGCCTTCGCATCGATCTCGTCCAATCCCGCCACGGCGGCGAAATCACGCACGCGCCTGAGCAGCCGCCCGGCGACGCGGGGCGTGCCGCGGGCACGGCGCGCGATCTCGGCGGCACCATCGGGGGCAAGGGTCATGGCGAGCAAACGCGCGCCGCGCTGAATGATCCGTTCGAGCTCGTCCGGCTCGTAGAATTGCAGGCGGAGCGGAATGCCGAACCGTTCCCTGAGCGGCCGGGTGATGCGACCGGAGCGGGTCGTGGCGCCGACCAGCGTGAACGGCGGCAGGTCGATCCGGATCGAACGCGCGGCCGGCCCCTCGCCGATGATCAGGTCGAGCTGGAAATCCTCCATCGCCGGATAGAGCACTTCCTCGACCGCCGGCTGCAGCCGGTGGATCTCGTCGATGAACAGCACGTCGTGCGGCTGCAGATTGGTCAAGAGCGCCGCCAGGTCGCCGGCGCGCTGGATGATCGGGCCGGAGGTCGCCCGGAAACCCGCCCCCATCTCGGCCGCGACGATCTGGGCGAGCGTGGTCTTGCCCAGGCCCGGCGGCCCGTGGAACAGCACATGGTCCAGCGCCTCGCCCCGGCCCTTGGCGGCGGCGATGAACACGCGCAAATTCTCGCGCACCTGTTTCTGGCCGACGAAATCATCGAGCACCAGCGGGCGGAGCGCCACCTCCGGCCGGTCGCTGGTGCCGCGCTCGGTCGCGACGATGCGATCGGGCTCGCTGCTCACGACGCAATCTCTTTCAGGCCGGCGCGAATGAGGTCGGTGACGCCGGCGCCGTCACCCAGCTTGCGCTGGGCGGTCGCGACCGCGCCGAGCGCGTCCGGCCGGCGATAGCCCAGATTGACCAGGGCCGAGATCGCATCCTCGGCCGGGCCGGCGAGGTCGTTCGCGGCCGGCAGCGGCGGCAGCGCCATGACCGCGCCGGTCGGTGCCGGACCCGTGGCCAAGCCATGGGCGGCGGCCTTGTCCTTCAATTCGGTCACGAGCCGCGCCGCGAGCTTCGGCCCGACCCCGTCGGCGCGGGCGAGCTGGACCTTGTCCTGGGCCAGGATGGCGCGGGTGAGCTGTTCCGGCGCCAGCACCGACAGGATCGCGAGCGCCACCCGGCCACCGACGCCCTGCACGGTGGTGAGCGTGCGGAACCAGTCGCGCTCGGCCCGGTCGATGAAGCCGAACAGGCTCCAATGATCCTCGCGGATCTGCATTTCGGTCAAGAGCGATGCCACCTCGCCCTTGCCCGGCAAGGCGGCACGGGTCCGGGTCGAGACCATGAGCTGATAGCCCACGCCCTGGACATCGAGCATGACGCCGTCGAGCCCGACATCGTCGACCAATCCGGTCAGCCGGACGATCATCATTGCCCCGCTACGGCCGCAAAGCGGCGGGTCTGAGCGTGGTGCGCGTGGCAGATCGCCACGGCGAGCGCATCGGCGGCATCGGCCTGGGTCACCGCCGAGCCGGGCAACAGCCGGCGCACCATCATCTGGATCTGCGCCTTGTCGGCATGGCCGGCGCCGACCACGGTCTTCTTGATCAGGTTGGGCGAATATTCGGCGACCGTGAGCCCGCGCAGCGCCGGCGCCAGCATGACCACGCCGCGCGCCTGGCCCAGCTTCAGGGTCGAGGCCGGGTTCTGGTTGACGAAGGTCTCTTCGACCGCCGCCTCGTCCGGGGTCCACTCGTCCAGCACCCGGTTGATGCCGCTCAACAGCTCGACCAGCCGCTCGGCCATATCGCGTTTCTCGTCCGGAATGACGACGCCGGACGCGACATAGCGCAGATGCTGCCCGGCCATATCCACGATGCCCCAGCCGGTGCGGCGGAGGCCGGGATCGAGGCCGAGCAGGCGGCGCGAGATCGGACCAGCGGTCATGGGATTGGCGTCAGCCCCCGAGTTTCGCCATCAGGTCGTCGGGAATGTCGAAATTGGCATAGACGGTCTGGACGTCGTCATTGTCTTCGAGCACGTCGATGAACTTGAACAAGGACTGCGCCACCTCCTCGTCGGTCACCGGCGCGGTCGTGGCCGGACGCCAGACCAGCTTGGCCGAGGAGGAGGGACCGAACGTCGCTTCGAGCGCGTCGCGCACGGCGGACAGATCGTCGGGCGCGCACAGGATGACGTGATCTTCCTCGCCGCTCTCGACATCGTCGGCGCCGGCTTCGATCGCACCTTCGAGCATCGCGTCGGCCGAGGCGACCTTGGCCGGATAGGTGACTTCGCCCAGGCGGCTGAACATGAAGCTGACGCTGTTGGTCTCGCCCAAGGCGCCGCCGGACTTGTTGAAGGCGGTGCGCACGTCGCTGGCCGTGCGGTTGCGATTGTCGGTCAGCGCCTCGACGATGAGTGCCACGCCGCCGGGGCCATAGCCCTCGTAGCGCACTTCCTCGTAATTCGTGCCGTCTTCGCCTCCGGCGCCGCGCTTGATGGCGCGATCGATCGTGTCCTTGGACATGTTGCCGGCGCGGGCCGAGATGATCGCGGCCCGGAGGCGCGGATTGGACGCAGGGTCAGGCAGCCCGGAGCGGGCAGCGACCGTCAGCTCGCGGATGATCTTGGTGAAGACCTTCGCGCGCTTGGCGTCCTGCGCACCTTTGCGGTGCATGATGTTTTTGAATTGCGAATGGCCAGCCATCGAACGATCGACCCAACTAATGCGGTGTTATGAGTTGTGGATACCACATGTTGTGATTCACACGTAGCGGCATCCGGGTGATTAGCAGCCCTTTATGGCGGGAATTGGGCCAAGTCCCGCGAGTATTTAGCGGGTCTGCCCTTCCGGCGAGCAAATCCCCGTCAGATCCAGGCCGGTTGCAACCGGCCACCGACCCGGATCGGTGCGATGCGCTTCGCCAGGCCCGTCGCGTCGTCGGTCTCGACGAACACACCGCACACCGTCGCCTCGCCCTCGGCCGGGGCCAGCCGCTCGCCCGGCGTCTTGCGCACGAAGCGGTGGATCGCCGCCTCCTTCTGCATGCCGATGACCGAATCATAGTCGCCGCACATGCCGGCATCGGTGAGGTAGGCCGTGCCCTTGGTCAAGATCTGCGCATCGGCGGTGGGGATATGGGAGTGGGTCCCGACCACGAGCGAGGCCCGGCCGTCCAGATAATGGCCGAGCGCCATCTTCTCGCTGGTCGCCTCGCCATGGACATCAACCAGCACGGCCGCGACATTGCCGCCCAAGGTCCGGCCGGCGAGCTCGCGGTCGAGGCAGGCGAACGGGTCGTCGAGCGGGTCCATGAACAGGCGGCACATGACGTTGACGACGACGATGCGGCGGCCGTCGCCGAGCTGGAACGTGCGCAGGCCCTTGCCAGGCGTGCCGGCCGGGAAATTCGCCGGCCGCAGCAGGCGCGGGTCGCCGTCGATGGAGCCCATCAGCTCGCGCTGGTCCCAGACATGATTGCCGGTGGTGATGGCATCGACGCCGACGTCGTAAAGACTCTTGGCGATCTTGTCGGTGATGCCGAAGCCGCCGGCGGCATTCTCGCCATTGACCACGACGAAGTCGGCCGCCAGCTCGCTCTTCAGCCGCGGCATTTCCTTGATGACGGCGTCGCGACCGGCGCGCCCTAGAATATCGCCCAAAAACAACAAACGCATCGATGCTTCCCGTTCGACCGGCCGCTTCGGGCCGGCATTTACAAAACTCAGATAAACCCGCGCTCGGTCAGCACCAGGTCGAGCCGTTCGTCATGGTCGCCCGCCGGCACGGCCGCCACTTCCTGGGCGCCATAGGCGATGCCGACCGCCGTGACCGGCCCGGCCGCGCGCAAGCCCGCGAGCGTGCGGTCGTAGAAGCCGGCACCATAGCCCAGCCGATGATGGCCGCGATCGAAGGCCAAGAGCGGCACCAGGACCAGGTCCGGCACCAGGGCAGCCTCGCTTTCGGCCGGATGGGTCGTGCCGAACGGCCCCGGCACCAGCGCCATCCCGCCCTGCCAGCGCCGGAACACGAGCGACTGCCCGCGCGCGACCACGACCGGCAGGGCCAGTTCCGCCCCCGTCGCCGTTGCCAGCGCCAGCATCAACGGCCTGACGTCGATCTCGCTGCGGATCGAGCAGAAACCGGAGATCACCCGCGGCTGCAACCGGGCCAACCGATCCAGCCCCTGTCGGATCAGCGCCTGGCCGGCATTGGCACCGTCGGCCGCATGCGCCGCATCGCGCCGGGCCGCCGCCTCGCGCCGCAGCGTCGCCTTGGCCTGGCTCAGCGGGTCGGGCGCAAGGGACATGGGGCCAGGCTTTCGGGGCGAACGGGAGAAATCTAGAGCGGAGCCGCGACGGCCGTTGGACTTGTCGTACCCTCGTGGCCTGCTAGTGCAGGTGGGGACCGCGT
>Ga0302311_10006155_pt1 | contig 12484 bp, 10 predicted proteins | sample III_Palsa_N1_3_FD_200449 | JGI IMG/M metagenome (GOLD analysis project Ga0302311, IMG submission 200449) | Peat permafrost microbial communities from Stordalen Mire near Abisko, Sweden - III_Palsa_N1_3 | ecosystem: Environmental > Terrestrial > Soil > Palsa > Peat permafrost | place: Sweden... | reverse complement strand
TTTGAAAGCGCCAAGCAGCGTCGCGAACAGGGAGACCCCGTTCGCTCGGCTGAAGGCGATGGCGCTCGAGGTCAGATCCGGGCCGATCGCAACCGACGTCTGCCCAAGGCGGAATGGCTGCGGCGCCGTTCGCCGGCTTCCCGCAAGGTCGGGCTGGGGGCCCAGATCAGCCAAGGCGTCGCGCCACATGGCGAGAGTCCGGGCGACATACTCCGGCGTAAGCCGCTGGTTCTCGGCATAGGCGTAGTCAGAGTATCTCAGTGCCAGCGGGCGCAGCTCCGACGCCAGGCCACGGGCCTTCGCCGTATAGAGCGCGCTCAGATCGCGTACGAAGACACCGAACGACCAGCCGTCGAACAGGATGTGATCGATCATGAAGAACAGGACGTAGCGGTCGCGATCCAGACGAAAGAGCCGCACGCGAAAAAGCGGGCCCGCCTGATGGACGAACGGCGTCTCGGCTTCCGCCCGCCCGATCGCGACAGCGTCGAGCTGACGTTGCTCGACCGGACCGGTGTTTAGCTCGGTGACGCGAAGATCGACCTCCACATGCTCGGCGATCCGCACCGATGGTTGGCCGTCGACCACCGGGAAATCCATCCGCAGCGTCTCGTGGCGATCGACGAGCCTCGCGAACGCCCAGCTGAACGCGGCGTGATCCAGCTCGCCGCGCAACAACAGGCACACGGATTGGTTGCGCGGTGGCGGCCCGCGATACAGCGCCGAGAATTGCGGGCTGTCCGTCCATAACTGCCGCTGCTGCGGCGACAGCGCCGCCGGCTCTCCCGCGGGCCGCTGCATCAGCGAGGGCTTGGACGGCCTCAGGGCGCCGTCAGCCAAGGCCCTTTCCAACAAAAGCATCTTGTTGGCGCTCAGCGCCTTAAGACCGGGGCCGGCGTGCTGCATGGGGCGGCTGTGAAGCTCGCGCGAGCGCCGGGCGCTAGGAGAGCGACTTGGCTTCCGATCCGTTCTTCTTGCGCCGCCGGAAAATGACCGTGCCGAGCGCCCGCCAAAGCGGAATGCGGTGGGTGGCGGCGAACAGCTTGGCCTCGCTCACCGCGGCGGGACCCAATTCGCGGAGGATGTGCGATATCTCCGCGGGCGTCATCTTGCCGGTAAAATCCGGGTCGAACAGAAGCATCTCGGCGGCGCGTATGCCCGCGGCGCTCACCGGCGCGCACTCCGCCTCGGCCAGCACCTGCAGGATTTCCCGCGCCCGCATGGCGCCGCGCCGATCTATAAGCTTGGTGATCGAGGATACCGCAAGGGTCTCGCCGAACGCGTACTCCCCGTCGCCGGGCGGCGCCTTCAGCAGTGAAATGCCGGCCCTTCGGCAGACCTGCTCCACCGTCAGCGCGTCCTCGCTGCCCGCGGTCACCGCGGCGACATGCATCTGCATCGGCGTGATGGCGATCCGGTCTCGATTGTGGCCGATGAAGGCCGCGGCGCGGTGCGAGCGCTCGTCGGCCCTGACGATCATGACCGGGATTTGATCGATGCTGGGGTGGCTGGCTGCGGCGATCGCCGTGTGCTGCCCGTCGATCACCTCCAGGCCGGTCTCCACGGGCGCCACGACGGGGGGCTTGAAGCGCCGCCAATCCCACTGCGACACGATCTTGCGTATCAAGCGGATCGAGCGGGCCGAAAGATCTCGCTGATAGGACTCGTCCACCAGAAGCAACGTAGGTTTCACCCATTCGAACGACGGCGAGTATCCGCCAATACCGTTGCTCACCGTGATGGCTAGTTCGAGTGGTTCTACTGATCGAAGGTGCGATATGTTCTGAGATAGGATGTAAGATACCGTAGACTCAGGCTCCATTATTTGGATATTCATCTTTCAACCCCCAGTTCCCGCCACTGAGCATCGACGCGTGATCCGCGTCAGTCCCGCTCCGAAACCGGCGCCCGGTCCCTCGAGCCACCACAGAGCAACTATGACTGCTTGCGCAAAATACATCCCAAAATAAGCAACGCTGTCAATGCCGCCTTAGGAAGAAAATCTCTCGCAAAAGGCGAACCGCCTTTCTCGCCGTCTGCTGGTGGCGTCGACGCTCGCGGCGGCCGTCACTTGTCCCGAGCGCCGCAAGACATGGGCGCCGCCGAGTCAGGGCCCGCCAGCCTAGTAAGGCCGGGCGCACAACCTGCGGGCCGGCCCGTCCGCGCCGATGCGCCTCACATGCCTTTGGGCGAGGTCGGGCACGCGCGCCTCGACGGGGCCGTTAAATTATTTCTTGCATCCACGACCGCGGTCCCGAGAAGGCGGCGTCGAGCAATTGGACGTCCGCGTCGTCGGCCTCGATGAGGCCAAGGTTCCTCAACTCCGAGGCGCTGGCGTAGGCGAAAATCAGCGCCGTCAGGTGGCCGATCGACATCTTGCAGCCGCCGCGGCCGCCGCGGGCGAAATGTCCCGAGCCGCCTCGGATGACCAGAACCCAGTCGCCGCAGTTGGCGTCCTCCTGGTCGTCATGCAGCCGTAGTTTGATCGAGGCGTCCAGGCCCTGGGGAAATGGGCGTCCGTCGACGGCCCGCGTCACGTCCAGCGCCCGCGCCATCCAATGCATCTCGCTCAGCACGCGGGGCTGCTCGCCGGCGAGCAGGTAGAACGGGTCGTCCGGGCCGCTCGGGTAGGCGACGGATTTTGCGCCGGCGAGTTCGCGGATCGCCCGCCAAATCGCGAGACGCGCCGGCGCGTCCGCGCCGACCAGTTCGGTGACCTCCAGGCCTATCTCGCGGTCGTCTTCGGGCCGCGCGTAGACGGCGTAAGCGACCAGCGCGCCCTGCCGGTCCCAGGCGCCGACGCATTCTTGCCCCCCATCCGGGTCGAGCAGCCGGGTCCAGTAGGACGCGTGGCGCGTCATCCAGCCGGGGCGATGCCGCGCGACCCTGTCGTAGCACCGGGCGAGATCTTCGAAGGCTTCGGTGACCGGCCGGACCTGGCAGGCCGACACGGCGTTGAAGGCGATGGACGCCGGCCGAACGCTTCGCTGGGTCCAGGCGCCGCACACCTCCCATCCGAGCCGCCGATACCTGTGGACGCCGGTGCCGAAGCCGGGCCGGAGGAGGGCGAACGCCGCGCCCCTGGCGGCGCCGCGCTTGATGATGGCGATCGCCAGCATCTCGCCGACGCCGCGATCGCGGCAGGCGGGCAGTACGGCGAGCGCGTCGTAGCTTGCGGCCCGCGGCGCCCATCCGGGCAGGTAGACGCCGCGCAGCCGGCCTTGCACGCAGCCGACCAATTCCCCGTCGATTTCGGCCAGCATCAGGATCTTGGGCGCGCCGACTTCGAGCAGCGTCCTGGCCTGCGCCCACGAGTCGCCGAAGACTTTGAAGAGCAAGGCGTCCGCGCGCCTCCAGTCGCTCTCGTCGACGGCTTCGCGGACGATCACGGGGCCGGTGTCATCCATGGTGCGGCTCGGCTCGGCGATCGTTGTCAAAGCGCCGCCTCGGGGATGCGGGTTTCGAACCGGGCGGCCGCGCTGCTGCGCTGGAGCTGCCAGCGGCGCCGGGTCTCCGCCGTGGCGCCGGCGTCCGTGCTGGCGTAGGCGATGATGAAGAGCCGTCGCGGTTTCAAGGAACGATTCGGCTTCGATTGGTGGATCATCCGGAAGTCAAACGCGACCACCGACCCGGGCGGCTCGGTGATCTCCTTGCGCTGCGGCAACTTCATCTTCTTCAGATCGACGCGGCCGTTCCCGTGGGCCGGATCGGCGTCCGCATAGGCCGGCGGCTGCAGGTGCGAGCCCGGATAGAGGACGATCGGCCCGCGGCCGCGCGCCTCGTCGAGGGGGATCACGAAAGTTGCGCCCGCGTCGGGGCAGCCGGTTGGCCGCAGGTAACCCCAGTCCTGATGCGGCGTCCAACCGCCGCTGCCGACGTTTGGCGGCCCGCAATCCGCCTCGATGATGGTCTTGGTGTTCAGTTTTTCGTCGATGAGCACGACGTCGCTGCCGAGCAAGGCCCGGGCGCGGCCGCGAAAGCGGCTGTCTTCGGTCAGGCGGGCGATCTTCGGAGAGAGATCGAGCATCGGGCTGATGGAGCGGACGATCTGGCGCCCGGCGTCGTCGGCGGCGACGTCCATCCGCGGATTCCACGCGCCTCTTTCCCGGCTGGACCGCACGGCCCAATCCACCACCCGATCGGCCTCCGCCATCAATTCGTCGACTTCGGCCGGGCTCAGGACATCGCGCCAGACGACGTAGCCGTCCTCTTGGAATTTCGTGCGATCTAGCTCGCTGAGCAACGTTCTGCTCCCTTCCGACCAAGCAAAGCTCGAGCGTTGTCGACGTAGAATTTCTGCCTGAAGCCGGTATCCGCGCCGACCAGGTCCAGCGCCTGTTCCAGCCGCTCGACCCCCACCCGGGTACCCTCGTCGTGGGGAAAGTCGCTCGAATACATCAGCAGGTCGGGCGCTTGATCCACGAAGAAGCGCGACACCGGCTCGAACGGGAACGCCGCCATGCGCACCTGGCGCGTGACGTACTCCGACGGCCGGATCGGGAACCGGCGCCGCAAATACTTATTTCGCGGCGCGAGGAATTGTTCGGCCCAGTCGATGCGCTGCAGATAGGATTCAACCCAGAGCGTACCGCACTCGACGACGGCGATGCGAAGCGCCGAAAACCGTTCGAGGACGCCGCCGAAGACGAGGTCCGTCAGCACCGCCTCGGCCGGGGCGCTGCGGTTGACCATCGTGACCATATCGGGCCCGGAGTGCTCGGCAGGATCCGCGAGTTCCCACGCCGGATCGAGCGAGTGGCTCATCAGCGAGGTGTGTAGGAAGAGCACCAAGCCGGTCTCGGCGAACGCGCGCCAGATGGGTTCGTTCGACCGATCGGACCAAGGCAGTCCGCGGTACGGGCGCATGCCGACCACCAGGCCGCAAAGCCCGTCGTCCGCGCAGCGGTAGATCTCGGCCGCCGCATCGGCGGCATCGTACCAGCCGGTCTGACCGACACCGAGGATCTGGCCGGCCGTGCCCCGGCACTCGTCGGCGATCCAGCGGTTCCAGGCGACCATGTGCGGGTGAATGGCGCCCAGATCGATCTTCTCGAGCCGCTCTGGCCAGTAGAAGCCATAGCTCGGAAACTGCACCGAGACGTCGGTCGCCATGTTGCGCATCGCCTCCAGGCGCTTCGAGACGCTGCTGATCGATGGATCGACCACGTCTTCGTACCGCCGTGGCTGGCCCCGCCGGCCCCGCAACTCGCGCTCGAAGGCGTCGTCGTCCTTTTCCACCAGCGCCTCTATCCGGGCGTATTCGTCCGCGCGGGTGGCCCGGCCCGGCCCGATCCGCCGGTCGCCGAAGTAGAGGTGACGTTCACCCTGATTATCGTCATGCAAGACCAGGCGACGATCGGGGGGCAGCTGCGCCGTTCGCCAGGTGGCGCTGATCTCGTTGAAGTGCTGGTCGATGTCGATGAGCGGCCCCTCAACACCCGGTGGCCGCGCCTGTGAGAACGACAATGTCCCCTCCCGTCTTCCCTGTATACCTGAAACGCCGGCCGCATTGCGGCTCAATGGCTGGATGCGTGCTGCGAATATTCTTGCTGATACTGCCGCTCGAGCTGCTCGAAGCGGTCCGCGACCTTTTTGCCGTCGAGGTACGGGCCGAGGTGATCCAGGAAGGCGTGCCAGCCGGCGGCGAGGCCCGGGGCTTTCGCCGGTTCAACACCGATGTGGGAGAGTTTCAGCCGGCTTCCGCCGCCCTTCGAACTCAGAGCCCACTTCACCAGGGCGTCTCCCCACGTATAGACGAGCAACGCATTGCGATCGAATGCGCAAACCACCCCTCGGATGCCGTCGTCCGGAGAGAAGTCCACGTATATCTCGCCACCGACGACGGGTTCCAGTCGTGTAGAGTAGTTCATCCAAACGGAAATCCGGCGTGAATCGGAAATCGCGCGCCAAAGTTCCTCTACCGGATGTGAATATTCGCGGGTGATATCGATCCTGCAGACGCGACGGATGTCGGCTTTCTTATTTTCGAGCATCGAAGAATCCACAGTTCTGGCTAGGGTAGAGTAGCTGCCGCGTGCCGGAAAATATTGTCAATACGAGCGTCACTCGCGCCGCGATCGCTATATTTTAGTCCTCCCGATCACTGGCGCGATTCCCAGCTCATCTCGTTGGCCCTCAGCCGCGGGTGGCTGACGATGAGGTGCCAGATCACCGTCTGAAACGCCTCGGTGTGCGGCGTCACCGTGTCCGCGCTGACCGTCGGGACTACCACGGCGGCGTCGGCGACCTGCCGCGTGTAGCCGCCGTCGCGGCCGACGATGCCGACGATCCTGGCGCTCGCCGCCAGCGCGGCTTCCAGAGCCGCGACGATGTTGGCGCTGACGTTTCGCGCCCGGTCGCCGCCTCCGACCGAGAGCACGAAGACCAGATCCCGCGCCGACAGATGGCTGACGCGCAGATACCGCTCGAACACCGTCTCCCAGCCATCGTCGTTCACCCGGGCGGTCAGTTCCGCGACGTTGTCGGTGGGCGCGTAGGCTTCGATGCCAACGATCTTGCGAAAATCATTGACGGCGTGGCTGGCGTTGGCGGCGCCGCCGCCAACTCCGAGGACGAACACCCGGCCGCCCGCGGCCCGAACCTCGGCGAGGGCCTCGACGATCGCGTCGATCTGCTGTTGGTCGATCAGGCGGCAGATCAGCGCCGCTTCCTCCAAATAGCGCGTGGTGTAGGCCGAGGCCGTCATCGCTGGCCGTCCCGCTGCGAGAGCAGATATGCCTCGGCTTCTTCGAAGCCGCGCGGGGAGCCGATCTCGTAGAATCGGCGGTGCACTTCGTAGCCGGCGAGGCACCCCGTCCTGGCGAGGTCGCTATAGAGTCTGGCGAGATCGAAAGTCTGACCGGCCGTCATGCCGGCGAAGCATTCGACCCGCACGGCCTGCAGGCCAAAATCGATGTGCGCCATCTCCGGCGTCGGCTTCTTCGAGTAAGCGACGATGCGCCCGTCGACGAACGCGACATTGCTTCTGTCCCAGCGGTTGCGGTTCTCGAACACGGTCATCATCGCCGGCGCGCGGGAGGACCTGAACGCCTGAACAACCGCGCCAAAGCTGATGTCGAGATAGCTGTCGCCGTAGATGACCAGGAACTCGGGCCCGAGCAGAGGCAAGGCGCGCAGCAACGCGCCACCTGTGCCCAGCGGGCTCTGGCCGTCGTTGGAATAAGTTACTTTGAGTCCGAACGCGCGTCCGTCGCCGACGAATTCCTGGATCATGCCCCCCAAGTGGCCGACACAGAGAACCGCCTCGGTGAGGCCCTCTCGCCGGAAAAGGCGGAGCTGGTGGGCGATGAACGGCTCACCGGCGACTTCCATCAGCGATTTGGGAACTTCGCGGCGGAGCGGCAGCATGCGCGTCGCCAGGCCGCCGGCCAGCACGGCGATCCGCGGCGTCACGGGGCCGCCTCCGCCGGTCGCCGCGGCGGGTCCCCGAGGGCCGCGGCGATTGATCTCGCCACCGCCTCGCGGTTCCGTTCCCGCGTCGTGACCCTATCGAACAGAGAGAAGTCGACGCCGCCGCTGCCGGTGGCAGTATCTATGAGATGGCGGCTGGTGAAAATTGCACCGTTGGCGACGAACACTAGCATTTTCCGCCCAGTGTTTGGTTATTAGAGTAATATGCACGCGCGGCGGCTATCATGGGCGGTTGCTCAGGACAACGTCCGACCACCTGAACCGGCGGTGCTGAGCGATAGCGTTTTCGCGGGGCCTTTTGCCGATCATCGGCCTGAGCGGGAGGCGAGGATGATCATCGTTCGCAGCCCGCTGCGCATTACACTCGGCGGCGGCGGGACTGACCTACCGTCGTACTACCGGGATCACGAAGGCTTTCTGATCGCGGCGGCGATCGACAAATATGTATACGTTACAATATTGAAGGCGTTCACCTCGGATTTTATCATCCGGTACTCGGCGAACGAGCTGGTCAGCTCGGTCGACGCCATCCGGCACCCGATCGTCCGCGAGGCATGCAAGCTCGCCGGCGTCCACGGCGGCGTCGAGATCGTCAGCACCGCGGAGGTGCCGTCCGGCGCCGGCCTGGGCTCTTCCGGCAGCTTCACCACCGCGCTGCTGAGAGCGCTGCACGCTCACCAGCGGCAGATCGTCGGCCTCGATGGCCTGGCCGCCGAGGCCTGCCGCATCGAGATCGACCTCCTGAACGAGCCTATCGGCAAGCAGGACCAGTACATCGCCGCCTACGGCGGGGTGACCTGCTTCGAATTCCATAGGGACGATACGGTCGGCGTCCAACCGCTGCGGATCGCCGACGAGGACTTGACCGGGTTCGAAGAAAGTCTCTCGCTATTCTACACTGGCGGTCCGCGGGCGGCGTCGTCGATCCTGAGGGAACAGGATCAGCGCACGAAAACGATGGACGCGGCGATGATCCGCAATCTCCACGCCGTGAAAGAGCTTGGCCTTCGCAGCAAGGCGGCGCTCGAGGCGGGACGGTTCGAGGAATTCGGCGCGATCCTGGACGAGCACTGGCGCTACAAGAAGCAGCGGTCAGATCGGATGTCCAACGAGCGGATCGATCAGCTCTATGAGCTCGCGCTGCGAAATGGCGCGACCGGTGGAAAGCTGGTCGGCGCGGGCGGCGGCGGCTTCCTGATGTTCCACACGCTCGACAAGCCAAAGCTGCGGCGCGCGATGCTCGGCAGCGGCGCCTCCGAGCTGCGCTTCCGGTTCGACTTCGAGGGCACGAAGCTGGTCAGCCGGTGAGTTCTCCGCGCCGCTCGCCGCAGCGCTCGGCGAACGCTCGGCGGTAGGGCGTCATATCCATGCCGGGATAGCGGGCGGCGACGCCGCGCAGCGTCTCCTCGTTCCAGAATGGGTCGGCGATGGCGGGGAAGCTGACCAGTTGCCTAGCTTCGGGCGTCGCCTCGATCAGGAAGGCCTGCATAGCGTCCAGCGCCCCGTATCGCCCCCAGCCCTCCAGCCCGGCCCAAGCGTGCTCGGCCGCGTAATAGTTGAGAAAATGGGCGTAGCGGGCGCCTTCGCCGGTAAAGCGGCTGCCACGGTGGAACGTCCTGATGTTGAAGAAGAGGGCGCTGCCCGCCGGAACGATCACGGGCCGTTCCTGCTCGTAAAGCTCCGGGTATTTGTCCCGGGCCAGTTGCCAGCGCAGGTTCGACCCGCCGAGCCGCGAGCGCCCCATGCCCGTGTGGCCGTCAAACGGAGTCTCAAACTGGCGCCGTGTCAGCTCCTGGGACAGCATGCAGGTCGGTCCCAGGTGCTCAGTGACGTCGCTGTAGTAAACGACGACGGCAAGGATGTGATAAGTACTGTCGTCGCGCGGAAAGGTTAGCGTGTGCATGCCGAAATCAAGGTGATGGTACTGCTCATAGTCCGCCTCGCCATAATATTTCGCGTTCAACTGCGTGTGGCGCATCGTGATGTCGTCGGTTCCGATCACCCGCTTGGCGAATTCGACGATATCGGGGTGGATCGCGACGGCGTTGAGCGCTCTGTCGCGGAACGGACCGTTGATATCCGCCACCGCCATCCTCTCGTGCGCGGGCAGTTTGCGCTGGCTCAGGTATTGGTTCCAGTTGGGGTATAGCCGCTCGAATGCTGCTCGGGCGGCGCCGAGCAGACCTGGCTCGAGCAAGTTCTCGACCACGACGTAGCCGTGTCGCCAATAGTCGCTGAGCTGCTGGTCCGAGATGCTCATGCTGGCCTCCGTGCGCCGCTATCTCAGCCTTACCGATCCGCCAGCGCCATCCCAGCCGCGCGTGCGATGGCGCCGGTGCGCTCGATCCAGCCCGCGGCGCCGTCCACGGTGACGAACTCGCCCGGGCTGACGGCGGCCATTGCGCCGCGGGCGCCGACGACGGCGGGGATGCCATATTCCCGGGCCAGAATGGCGGGATGCGAGAGGACGCTCCCCGTCTCGGTCACGATGGCGCGCAGCATCGGAAAGATCGGGGTCCATGCCGGCGTCGTCGTCTGCGTGATGAGGACATCGCCGCGCGCGACGCGGCCGATGTCGACGAGGCGGGGCGCGATCACCGCGGCGCCGGCCGCGCGGCCCGGCGAAGCGGCGGCGCCGTAGATGACGGCGGCGACCGGAGCGGGCGCCGGCGCCGGCGCCGCGGCCGATTTTCGGGGTCGGCCCTGGGCGTCGACGATTTTCGGAGGGATCCGGCGCCGCGCCACGGAGAGCTCGGCGCGAACCCGGGCCAGCCGCTCGGGGTCGGCGCGCTCGCCGCTATTCACCAGCCCATCAAGTTCCTGCAAGGAAAGCAGGTAGACATCGGCGGGCGACGCCAACTGGCCCGAGCGCGCCAGCTTCCTGCCGAGTTCGCCGAGGACGTGGCGGATCGCCGCGTAGCCCATCTCGACGACGACGATGTAGCGGTCCTGGTTCATCGGCGCGCACGCCTCCAGGTCGGCGAGACGCCGGTCGAACTCCGCCCGGTCCTCGGGCCGAACGCGACTTCTTAGCTCCTGGACGGCTTCTGACCTGAGCCCGGCAAGTCGCCCGAGACGGTCCGCCGGATTCTCCAGGTCGCCGCGCAGTCGTTGCTGCAACAGCCGGATCAGGCGCTCGGGCCGTTCGCTCCATGGTTGGGAGGTGATGTGGTCGATCCCACAAAATCCCCATTGGCGCAGGAACATGGCCAGCGGCTGCCAGCGCCGCGGGCCGCTGAGCAGGCGGCGGGTGGCCGCGCCGGGCTGGCGGCGCAGCAGGTCATCAAGCACGTCAGGCGATCGCCGGAGTTCCGAGAGCAGTGCGTAGAGTGCGGCCTCCAGGTCGTCGGCAAGGCTGGGAAGGCCCTGGGCTATCCGCGCGACGACCTGCTCGCGCCGCGCCGCGTCCGGTTCCGGGATCAGCGGCATGAAGGCCTCGAACGCGAAGTCGGCGACCATGCCGGCGTAGAGGCCCAGCAGTTCGTGTCGGCGGCGGGCGGCCAACATCTGCTGCAGCAGCCGCCAATTGTCTTGCAGGTCGGCCGCCGCGACGTCGCTTGCCAACCAGTCGTGGCACTCGCGCTCGATCATCGCACGCCATTGCGCTCGCCAGAGCGCCGGCACGGATCGCAGCAGAAGTTCCTTCCCGCCACGGAAGTCCTGTCCGGTCTCGGAGGGGTCGGCTTTGTTCAGATAGATATAGCGCCCGAAAACCCTCGCCTCGAGCGGTCTGTCGCCGCCCCAGATCCATTGCCGGCTGTTGAAGACGTCGAGGAAGAGCCGGAACAGATCGGAGGTCCACGGGATGCAGGGCGATGGAAACAACTCTTCCGCCTGGGTCCATTCCGGGGCCGCTTCCGTGTCGTCGCGACCGATCGTCGCTTGGACGGCCGGTCGAGCCTGCACGAGAAATAGTTTTTCGGCTCGGAACGCCCACTCGATGTACATCGGCTGTCCAACCGCCCGCTCGATGTCGAGCGCACACTTTGTAAGGCGGGCGAGCTGGAGTTCATCGATCGCGGGCGCGAGGCGGCGCTCGGCCCCGATGGCGACCCGCCGTGTCCCCGCGTGGCCGTCCAGCCTGACCTGGCTGGTCTTCTGGACCAGCTCCCGCTGCACCGCGATCCCCGCGATCTTGTCGAAGACGAAGGTGTCGGCCGGGGCCGTCCCATCGGCGAGATCGCTTGCCAGGCCGAAGACGGCGTTGATGGCGATGAAGTCGTCCGAAATGAGCGTGGGGTGCCGCGTCAGCATGATCCCGGAGCAATCGGCATCGACCAGCGTCTGCACGATCACCGCCATCTCCCAAGCACCGTGCGCGTCGAGCTGCGTCGCGCGGTAGGCGAGGGCGTGAGGCGTCCAGAGCGACGCCCAGCACGTCCTGATGGCGTCCATGACCGAAGCCGGTGGCACGCCGATGACCGACTCGAACAGACCCGCGAAGCTCGCATGCGCCGAGTCCTCCACAGACGCCGACGAGCGGACAATCAGGTCGCGTGTCGGTCCGGCGCGCTTCGTCAGGGCCTCGACGGCAACCGATATTTCGGCCTCGACCTCGCTATCGATGGAGGCCTCCAGCATGGCGCGGCGCATCGCCGCAACGTCGTGCGGCCGGTGATGTCTGAGCGCGATGCTGGCCAACTCGGCGAGGCCGTTGCGCTGCAACGTGTCGGCGTAGGCGGTGGTCAGGATGCAGAATGCGTCAGGGGTCTGATGCCCGCGCTGCAACAGCCAGACTAAGCCCGCCGCCTTGCCGCCGATGAGGCCCGAATTCGTGTCGAGACGCGATGTCAGCTGGACGCAATTCATCGGATCTTCCCCTGTTACATGCGCGCGCCGCCGCTCAAGGCTGACATTCGGGCGCCCGGCGCGAAACTAGACTTGGACGCGATGCACGGCTTCGCAAGTTCAGAGGTGACGGTGGTTTCGGCCCGGATTGTTCCCGCTGGGACGCGCTCGGCGTTGCCGAGGCTGGTCGGTCTGGTGGCGGCCCAGCCGTTCCGCGCCGTCGTCGCCGTCGTCTGCGCGCTCGGCGCCGGGGTGGCGAGCTTCA
>Ga0302311_10006154_pt1 | contig 12487 bp, 9 predicted proteins | sample III_Palsa_N1_3_FD_200449 | JGI IMG/M metagenome (GOLD analysis project Ga0302311, IMG submission 200449) | Peat permafrost microbial communities from Stordalen Mire near Abisko, Sweden - III_Palsa_N1_3 | ecosystem: Environmental > Terrestrial > Soil > Palsa > Peat permafrost | place: Sweden... | reverse complement strand
TTCTCGGCCTGCGCTGGCGTCACGAGCTTCATGTAGTTCTTCTTCAGGATCCGGACCGAGTGTCCCGCTTCCTCGGCCACTTGGTTGCTGTTCGCGACCATGGCGAGGCGGTAGCTCACAAACGAATGCCGTAGGGCGTTGTGAGGCCACGCAGTCAGGTTCTCGCACGGCTGTCCGAGCGATCTAAGCTGGTCCGCAGCCTTCTTCTTCGCCAACTGGAACAGGAGATACGTTGTCCGGTCCGAGGGCCGGACTGGGCCGCTAGATTGCGCCAGTGGGGCTAGCCAAGCCCGGAGGTTATCGGTAACCGGCGCGAGGCGGCGACTTTCGGTCTTCGCAACCTCGGCGTCGATTGTGATGTGCCCCTCCTCCAAATGGACCTTGTCCCACGTCAGTCGGCCGACTTCGGCATCCCGGAGCCCAGCGAATGCCGACAAGGCGATGGAAGCGACGACGCGCTGATCTGAGACGGACAGGAGCGCGGCCAGTTCCTGGGGGGTCAGAATGCCCGTTGACGAGACTGCCCGCACCCGGGCTGTCTTAGCCACCGGATTCTCGGTCGCATATCCCCGGGCAATCGCGAACTGGAAGGCGGTCAGGAGTACCTTCCGGTAGTTAATGCGGCTGGTGGCCGAGAGCGGCAGGCCGCGCAGGAAGTCATCGAGCTCGCGAGTCTCGATGGAAGCCACCGGTCGGGCATCGAAGACCTTTCCGAACGCGGCAAGCCGCGTGCGCAAATCGCCGAGGTACCGGAGCGAGCCTCCATCCGCCTTCTTGGCCGCGAGCATCTCTTTGCTGAGGACCGAAAAGAGCACCGTCCGATTGAGTAGGAGCGCGCGGTCGTGAAACGCCCGGGCTGCGGCCGTTAGGTTGGCTCCGTGCGGCGCGAGGATGGCCAAGGCTCGCACTGCATCCACGCGCTGGGCGTCGGTAAGATCCATCGCCGCCCGGCCCTGCCCAGTCAGTTCCGTCCTTCGATTCCGGAGCCACTCGCCTGCGTCGTCCCGCGACGGGAAGAACCTCCGAATTCGCAGTCCGGTTTGGTCGCGGAGCCCCTCAATCACCCATTTGGAGCCGGGAGTCTTGAATCCCTTGTTTTCTACGATTCGCGGTTTTGAGATCCTCATGGCCAAGAGGTTGGCGATTTTCGGGCCTAATTGTTGGCCTCCAAATGGTGCGAGAGCCGGGAGTCGAACCCGGATCAACGGCTTCGGAGGCCGCTACACTATCCATTGTGCTACACTCGCAACTGAGACTCGCAGGGACCAGCAAACCGCCCGCCGAACGGGAGGTCAAGCCGTAGCAAGGAACCGCTCGATCCTCGGCCCGACGCGGCCGTGCCCGAGCACTCGCAGGAGGCCGTAGAAGCTGGGGCCAACCGGCGTGCCGGAGACAGCAAGGCGGGCGGGATGGATGTAATCGCCCGTCCCGACGCCATGCTGCGCTGCCAAGGCCTGCACCATAACTTCAAGAGCCGCGTCGCTCGAGAAGTCGGCCGCCGGGAAGGCGGCCAGGAGCTCCCGCAGGCGCGCCGGCGGGTCCCCCTTGGCAAAGATCTTCTCGCGCGCCTTCGGGTCGATCGGGAAGTCGTCGCTGAAGAAGTAGCCGATGAACCCCGGCAGGTCCTCAACCGCCCGGACCTTGGGCTGGCAGAGCTCGACCACGGCGCGCAGGTAGTCCGCGTCCGGCGGGTTCCCGGCGAAATAGCTCTTGGATTCGAGGTAGGCCTGGGCGAAGCGGAAGCAGCGCTCCGGTGCCATCTCGTGCAGGTAGACCATGTTCATGTGCGCGAGCTTCTTCTCGTCGAAGCGCGCGTTGCTCTGGTTGATGCCCGGCAGGTCGAAGAGCCGGACGATCTCGGCCAGCGGCAGCTTCTCGCGGTCCTCCTTCGGCGACCAGCCGAGCAGGCAGAGGAAGTTCACGAGGGCCTCCGGCAGGAAGCCGCGCTTCTGGTAGTCCTCGATCAGGGCGCCCTGGTCGCGCTTGGACATCTTGCCCGGCCCATTCTGCTTCAGGATGAGGGGAATGTGGGCGTAGACCGGCAGCGGCGCGCCGAAGGCGTGAAAGAGCTCGGTGTGCTTGCTCGTGTTGGAGAGGTGGTCCTCGCCGCGGATCACGTGGGTCACCTGCATGGCGATGTCGTCCACGACGTTCACGAAGTGGAAGACCGGGTTGCCGTCGGAGCGGACGATCACGAAGTCCTTCTCCTCGGTGCGCTCCACCCGGCCGCGGATCGCGTCCTGGATCACCTGGGGCTCGCCCGAGATCTTGAAGACCGTCGCCCCGTCCTTCTCGTAGGTGCGCCCGGCCGCCTTCAGGCGCTTGAGGTACTCCCGGTAGACCGCCGCCCGCTCGCTTTGCCGGTAAGGGCCGACGGCGCCCCCCGCCCCGGGACCCTCGTCCCAGTCGAGGCCCAGCCATTTCAGGCTGTTGTAGATCACGTTCAGGAACTCCTCGCTGTTGCGGGATTGGTCGGTGTCCTCGACCCGCAGGATGAAGACCCCGCCCGTATGCCGGGCATACAGCCAGTTGAAGAGCGCGGTCCGGGCGCTGCCGATGTGGAAGAAGCCGGTGGGGCTGGGGGCGAAACGGACGCGGACCTGCGACATGGTGGAGGGCGGTGCGGGTGGGCTTGGGATCAGGGCGAGGGGCCAGCTAGGAGCAAGGGCGAGCGCCTGTCAAAGCCGGTCCCGGCACCGCCGGCGGACTTAAGGCGGTTGCGGCTTGTGGTCCCGCCGGCCGGCCACCAAGTACCATGGATGCCCCCGGCCACCCCCCCGCTCCTCGACCCCCCGGCCTTGGCCGCGCAGCTCGAAAGGGCGGCGGCCAAGGCCGGCTTTCGCTCCGAGCGCTACGGCGAGGCGGCCGGCTGCCCGCTCCTGGCGCTGACCAAGCGGACTTCGGGGGTCAGGCCCCGCATCTACCTTTCCGCGGGTATCCATGGCGACGAACCGGCCCCGCCCCTGGCGCTGCTTTCCATGATCGAGTCGGGGGACTTCGACCACCGGGCCGTATGGTTCCTCTGCCCGCTCATGAACCCCGCCGGACTCGCCCGCGGGATCCGGGAGGACGCCGAAGGCCGCGACCTGAACCGCGACTACCGGCATCTCGCCTCCCCCGAAGTCCGGGACCATGTGCGCTGGCTGGGGCGGCAGCCGAACTTCGACCTCGCCGTCTGTGTCCACGAGGACTGGGAGACGGCGGGCTTCTATCTCTACGAGCTGAACCCCGACCAGCGCCCGAGCTCCGCCGAGGCGATGATCAGGGCCGTTTCCAAGGCCTGTCCGATCGAGAAGAGTCCCCTGATCGAGGGCCGCGAAGCCAAGGGCGGGATCATCCGGCCGGAGCTCAACCCGGCGGAACGCGAGCTGTGGCCGGAGGCCATCTACCTCCAGGTCCACCACACCCGCCTGACCTACACGATCGAATCGCCCTCGGCGCTGCCGCTGGACACCCGGATCACGGCGCTGCGGACGGCGCTCCGGACCGCGATCGACCTGGCAGTTCGCGCCGCCCGCTAAGGCGTGGTGATCAGGGCGTGGCGGACGCAGAAGCCGGCCAGGTCGTCCGGCAACGGGGCGTTGAAGGCCCATGGCAAACCCGCCGGCTGAAGGTCGATCCGGGCGCAGTGGAGCGCCTGCCTCGGCAGGTGCAGGACCGCCGCGAGTTCGGGTGACCAGCCTTTGTCGATGAAGTCGAGGTACAGTCGGGCGTCCGGGCCGTAGATCTTGTCCCCGACGATGGGGTGCCCGAGCCACTGCGCGTGGGCGCGGATCTGGTGCTTGCGCCCCGTCTCCGTCACCACCCGCACGAGGGTGAAGCCGCCCGCCCGAGATACCGGGGCAAAGTGGGTCACGGCGGCCTGACCGGCCGGGTCCACCGCCGACTTCATGAAGACCGGGCTGGCCAGGTCGGGGCCAAGCGGCTGGTCCACCCGGACGGCCGCCGCCAGGTCGCCGACGAGGATCGCGGTGTACCCCTTCCCGACCCGGCGGTCCTGCATGGCCGTCTGGAGCCGACTGGCCATCTGCGGATCCTTGGCAAGCACGACCACCCCGCTGGTCTCCCGGTCGAGGCGAAAGACGAGGTGCATCGTGGCGTGGCCGAGGAGCTCCCGCGCGGCCCCGACGAGGCTCGACCACGGCCCGTGCTTGGACGGATGGCAGACGACATCACCCGGCTTGTTGACCACGAAGAGCCGCTCATCCTCGTGGATCACCCACGAGCGCAGCTGAGCGGGCTCGATGATCCGCGCCGGCCCCTGGGTCAGCCGCCGCGGCCAGGCCGAGGCGCGCGGGCCGTCGCAGCCGGGCTCCTTCACGGCTGGGCCTGCTTCATCCGAAAATGCCGGAGTGCGATCCCCGCCATCCAGGCCATCGGCCGCTTGGGCACGAATCCGACCATGAACGTCATCAGCTTGTTCTTCCAGCCGCTGACGACCAGCGGCTTGCCGGCCGCCAGCGCCTCCATCGCGACGCGCACCACCTTCTCGCTCGTCTCGCCGAACATGTTCGGGACCGAGCCCTCCTTGAGGCCGGCGCGCTGGAAGAACTCGGTCGAGGTCGGGCCCGGGCAGAGCGCCAGCGTGGAGACCCCCGTGCCCCGCAGCTCCTCGTTCAGCGCCAGGCTCCAGTTGAGCACAAAAGCCTTGGTGGCCCCGTACACCCCGAGGTACGGGGTCGGCTGGAAGGCCGCGGTCGAGGCCACGGTGAGGACCGCGCCGCCCCGGGCCTTGAGCAGGGGAAGGAGCTCGGCGGTCAGCTGCACGACCGCCCGCACATTCAGGTCGATCATCGCCACCTGGGCGGCCGGCCCGGGATCGGGAAACCGCCCGTAGAGGCCGAAGCCGCTGTTGTTGATCAGCAAGATCGCGCCCGGCGGCGCCTCCTTGGTAAGAAAAACCTGAATCGCGGCGATCCCCCGGGCGAGCTCCCCCGGATCGGTCAGGTCGCAGCCGACATGGCGCAACTTAAGCTGTGGAATATTTATGTTCGGCGCCCGCCGAGATAGGTTGCAAATGGGCAGGTCCGGGCGGAGCTTTCCGAACAGTTCGATGAATGATTTTCCTATTCCGGAAGATCCGCCTGTCAGGACGACCGCCGAATATTTTTTGAGGGCGTCTGCGGGCGACGGCATACGGCGCAAAGGTTTAATTTTTCGCGGCCGGGACGAATTCCTCCCCGCGTTGGGTACAACCAAAATCAAAGCCACAGCTATGAACAGACAAAATCGTCAGGAACTGATCGTGTCCGGCATCCACCTCGAGCTCACCCAATCACTGAAGAAGTTTGTGCAGGAGAAGGCCGACCGATTGTTCCGTCACGAGGAGCGCATCCTGCGGATGAGGGTGGAGCTCGAGTGCGACTCGAAGGAGCGCTACGGGGCCCGGTTCAAGGCGAAGGGTCACCTGCTGATTGACGGCCCGGCGCTCAACGCCTCGGTGTCGTCCGACGAGTGCCACAAGGCCGTGGCCCTCCTGACCGACAAGCTGGACCGCATGCTCAGCCGCCGCGCCCAGCTTTTCCGGGTGAAGCGCCACCACCCCCACGCGATCGAGTTCGGGGCCCCGCTGCCGAAGGCCATCTGACCGCCCGTCCGCTTTGACCGCCCGGCCCGCCCAGCGGGCGGGCACACCTCCCCGGGTTCTCCGCGTCCCGGGTGGCGGGGAGTCTCGAACCCGCGAAAAGGCGGCGAAAGGCGCCGCCGTGGGCTCCCGCCGGCCCCTCTTCACTGCGGAAACTACTCACGGCTGCACAGATTACGCATGTCGGCGCATTGTCCTTCCGTTTAAGAAAAATTTTACATTAGGGTGTTCCTGCACCTTGAATACCACCCCCACCCCGCCCCTACCCCACCCTGCCCTGCCGGCCCCTAGCCGCTAAGCCATGGACTACATCGAGGTCTCCCTAAAGATCATCAGCATCTTTGCCAACCTGGTCGTGATCGCAGCCGGGATCGCCGCGATCTACTACGTGCTGGATCTCATGTTCCTGAAACACCGCAAGCGCCAGGCGCTGGAGCGATACCTCCTGGCCCAGCGCGAGAGCTCCCTCAACCCGGAAGACCATGGGATGCGGACCGTCCTGCACCTCATGGCGAAGCTCAAGCTGACCGAGGCGGAAGTCTACGACGCGGCCTTCTCAAGCCCCAATGTCGTGTGCCCGGACATCGGTCCGCTGGACGGGGGCCGCGGCACTGAGGTCGCCTTCCAGTACGTCATGCGCTCCAACCCCCCTTTCCCGGTCCGGATGAACCGCGTGTCGCCGATCTCGCTCCGGAGCCACTAGCCGCGGTGCGACCCTAGAGGTTTCCGCGCTTCAGCTCCGCCAGGATCCGGTCCGCCATCCGCCAAGCGAGCGCCATGATGGTGAGCGTCGGGTTCTTGTCGGCGTTCGAGGCAAAGACGCCGCCGTCCGCCACGAAGACATTCTTCACGTCCCAGGTCTGCGACCAGGAGTTGGTGACCGAGGTCGCGGCCGATGCGCCCATGATGGCGCCCCCGACCTCGTGGATGATCGAGCCGCCCGGCTCGATCGCCTTGCTGCCGTCCGGGTTCGGCCGGCGCGGGCTCGTGCAGCCCATCGCGGCCAGCCAGTCGGCGAAGGTCCGCTGCATGTGCGCGGCCTGCCGGATCTCGTGCTCGGACCACTTCCAGTTGAAGCGCAGGACCGGGATGCCCCACTTGTCCCGCACCGCCGGATCGATCGCACAGAACGAATCCTCGTTCGGGATCATCTCGCCGCGACCGGTGAAGGCGACGTACGAGCCGTAGGCCCGCCGGGCCTCCGCCTTCAGCCTGACCCCGAAGCTTGTCCGCCCGCCCGCGTCGTCCCCATAGGAACCGTAGCCGCCCGGCATCTCCCGGCCGGTCGAGAACTCGACGTGGTAGCCGCGGGCGAAGCCCAGCTTGCCGGCCAGCTGCTCCTGGTAGAGCCACCAGGGCGTGTAGACGTGGTCGCCGCCCGCGCCGTCCTCGTTGTGCGGCGGCGTGTCCTCCAGCAGGGGGATGTGGCCGCCCCAGCTGGCTCCGACCGTGTCCATGATGTACTTGCCGACCCGTCCGCTCGAGTTGCCGAGGCCCTCCGGGAAGAGGGCCGACTGGGAGTTGAGGAGCAGCCGGACCGTCTCGCAGGCGCCCGCCGCCAGCACCACCACCCGGCCGCGGGCGCGGTGCTCCTGGCCGGTGGTCTTGTCGATGTAGATGACCCCGTCGGCCTTGCCCGCCGCGTCCACCGTCACCTGCCGGGCCATCGCGTTCGGCAGGATATCGAGGTTGCCGGTCAGGAGGGCCGGCGGCAGGTGCACCGTGGTCGACTGGTAGTTGGCCCGGATGGCGCACCCGCGCCCGCAGGCCGTGGCCCAGAAGCAGGCGGCGCGGTTCTGCGTGTCCTCGGCGAGGATCCGCTGCGCCTTGGCGTTGCCCGGATGGAGTTTCGCCGGCCGCGTGCGGTAATCGAGCGCACGGGACAGGACCGCGCGGTGCGCCGCGATCACGGGGATGCCGAGCCCGCGGCCCCGCTGGCGGGCGAGGAGCTCCCCGATGCGGGCCTTGGGGGGCGGCAGGAGGACGCCTTCCGGGGAGTTGGGCGTGTTCTCCAGGCCCTCGTTGGTGCCGTAGACCCCGATCAGCGTCTCGACCTTGTCGTAGTAGGGCGCGACGTCCCCATAGCCGATCGGCCAGTCGAAGCCCAGGCCGTCACGGCTGCGGGGTTTGAAGTCGTACGGGCCGTTGCGCAGCGCGATCCGGCCCCAGTGGTTGGTCCGGCCGCCGAGCATCCGGGCCCGCCACCACTTGAACTCACGGCCCTTCTCGTCCGAGGCGTTGGTGTAGGGCTCGCCCGGCACCGACCAGCCGCCGTCGATCGTGGCATCGAAATAGCCGAAGGGCTTGCCCGGCGTCCCGTCAGCCCGGAGCGGGGCCTGGTCGTTGGTCTGGAACATCGGGGTCTCGGTCCGCGGGTCGTAGTTGCGGCCGGCCTCAATCATCAGGACGCGCGCGCCCTCCATGGTCAGGGTATAGGCGGACTGGCCGCCGGCGGCACCGGAGCCGATCACGATCACGTCGTACGGGTCCGGCGAGGCGGACGCGGGGGTCACGATGGGCATGGCGCAGCGGGGGCGGGGGACGGGCGCGAACCGCGGGTCACCACTTGACCTCGTCGGTGAGGCCGAGCTTGGCAATCAGCTCGGGCGGCGGCCCGTCGAAGGTGGCGCTCGGCCGGTTGCCGACATAGCCGAGGTCCTTCATGCCCGGCGGCGTCGTGAAGTACCCCGCGGCGGTCAGGTTGCGGAAGCGGCGGAAGAACTTGGAGGCGGCGTGCAGCTCGGAAGGCTCGGGGGCCTCCGGCGCCATCTCCTCGCACAGCGCCAGGCGCTGCGCGTCGGAGGCGTCGGCGAAGGCGCCGCCGTGGCGCTTCTGCGCGGCCGCGGCCACCCAGGCGAGGCCCTCCAGGATGACCGGCCGGTCCTTCAGGTTGTCGGGGTACGGCGCGCTCACCCACTCGTCGACAAAGTCGACCACCCCGACCGACGAGGCGCTCGGGTTCGGGCCCTCCGCCGGGATGATGACGTCGCACAGCGCCGCCGCGTCCCGGCGCTGCGCGTCGGTGAGGGTCAGCGGCCAGAAGTCGCCGGGCTTGTACGGCTTCATCAGGTCGGGGTCGGTGCCGTAGCCCTTCCCGGCGGGGGCGGCCGCCCCCTGGGCCCGCAGCTTCAGGGGGTGCGCGAGCATCGCGCCGGCGCTCGCGGCCAGCATCCACTTGATCGCGAGGCGGCGGTCGATCCGGGGCGGCAGGGGGGTGTTCATAAGGGGGGTCGGGCTAGAGGTTGCCCTGGCGCAGCTCCGACAGGATCCGGTCGGCGGTCCGCCAGGCAAGCGCCATGATGGTGAGCGTGGGGTTCTTGTCGGCGTTGGAGACGAAGACGCCGCCGTCGGCCACAAAGACGTTCTTCACGTCCCAGGCCTGGGCCCAGGAGTTGGTGACAGAGCGCTGCGGGGTGGCGCCCATCATCGTCCCCCCCACCTCGTGGATGATGAACCCGCCGGGCTCGATCGCCTTGGTCCCGTCCGGCAGCGGGGCCTTGAAATTCTTGCCGCCCATCGCGCTGACCCAGTCGGCGAAGGTCTTCTGCATGTGCGCCGCCTGGCGGATCTCGTGCGGCGACCACTTCCAGTGGAAGCGCAGGACCGGGATGCCCCACGTGTCCTTCACCGCCGGGTCGAGCTCACAGAAGGAATCCTCGTTCGGGATCATCTCGCCCCGCCCGGAAAAGCCCATGTGGGAGCCGTAGTAGCGCCGGGCGTCCTCCTTCATCCTGACCCCGAAGCTCGTGCGGCCGCCCGCGTCCGGCACGAACGGAGCGGAGCCCGGCATCCCCTTGCCCGAGCCAAACTCGATGTGGTAGCCGCGGGCGAAGCCCAGCTTCCCGGCCAGCTGCTCCTGGTACAGCCACCAGGGCACGTAGGAGTGGGCGCCGCCGGCGCCGTCCTCGTTGTAGGACGGATAGTTTTCGAGGGCGGGGATCTGGCCGCCCCAGTTGGCGCCGACCGTGTCCATGATGTACTTGCCGACGAGGCCGTTCGAGTTGCCGAGGCCCTGCGGGAAGCGGTTCGACTTGGAGTTGAGGAGCAGGCGGACGGTCTCGCAGGCGCTGGCGGCCAGGACGACCACCCGGGCGCGGGCGCGGTGCTCCTGGCCGGTGGCCTTGTCGACGTAGATCACCCCGGTCGCCTTGCCGGTGTCGTCGATCGCGACCTCGCGGACCATGCCGTTCACGAGGATGTCGAGGTTGCCGGTCGCGATCGCCGGCGGGAGATGGACGGTGGTCGACTGGTAGTTGGCCCGGATCGCGCAGCCCCGGCCACAGGCCGTGGCCCAGAAGCAGGCGGCCCGGTTCTGCATGTCCTCGGCGATGACCCGCTGGGCCTTCGGGTTGCCCGGGTGCAGCTTGGCCGGAAGGACCCGGTGGTCGAGCGGGCGGGTGAGGACCGCGCGGTGGAGCGCGATCACCGGCAGGCCGACCGTCCTGCCGTGCTTGGCGGCGTAGAGCTCGCCGATGCGGGCCTTCGGCGGCGGCAGGAGGCAGCCTTCCGGGGAATTGGGCGTGTTCTCCAGCCCGTCGTTCATCCCGTAGACGCCGACCAGCATTTCGACCTTGTCGTAGTACGGCGCGACGTCCGCGTATGAGATCGGCCAGTCAAAGCCGAGGCCGTCCCGCGAGTACGGCTTGAAGTCGTAGGGCCCGTTGCGCAGCGCATGCCTCGCCCAGTGGTTGGTCCGCCCGCCCAGCATCCGGGCGCGCCACCACTTGAACTCCCGCCCCTCCTCGGTCGAGGCGTTGGTGTAGGGCTCGTTCGGGACGGTCCAGCCCCCGTCGATCGTGGCGTCGTAGTAGCCGAAGGGCTTGTCCGGCGTACCGGCGCCCCGCAGGGGCGCGGCGCCATTGGTCTGGAACATCGGCGTCTCGCTCCGGGGGTCGTAGTTGCGGCCCGCCTCGATCAAGAGCACCCGGGCCCCGTCCATCGTGAGGGTGTAGACCGCCTGGCCGCCGCCGGCCCCCGAACCCACCACGATCACATCATAGCGGTCCGCGGTGGTCGAGGGGGTGACAAACGCCATAGGGGTTCGAAAACCATAGGCGCGGTCCTCCGCCGTTCAACTCCGATTCTGCCGGCGCCGCCGGTGCGGGGTTGATTCTTTCCGGTTCGCGGCGACGATCGCCGGATGCGCCGCCCCCTCCTCGCGCTCGCCGCCCTCGCGGCCGCGGCCGCCGCGCCGGGCCAGGTGGTGCTCGACCCGCTGACCGTGAGCGCCACCCGCGACCCGGAGCCGCGCTCCGACATCCCGTTCACGGTCGACGCGCTGCCGGCCGACGCCTTCATCGATCCGCCCTCCCTCACGGTCGACGATGTCCTGCGCGGCTCGGCCGACTTCAGCCTCTTCCGCCGCAACGACAGCCTGACCGCGAATCCCACGTCCCAGGGCGTCTCCCTCCGCGGCCTGGGACCGAGCGGCGCCAGCCGCTCGCTGGTCCTCCTGGACGGAGTGCCGCTGAACGATCCCTTTGGCGGCTGGGTCCCCTGGAGCCTCGTGCCCGTCGACTCGCTGGCCCGCGCCGAGATCGTGCCCGGCGGCGGCGCCTCCGCCTGGGGCAACGCCGCCCTCGCCGGCGTGATCCAGCTCTTCTCCCGGACGCCCGCCGCCGGGGCCGGCTCGCTCCGCCTTTGGGACGGGACGTTCAGCACCCGCGGGGCCGAGCTCGCCCAGGCGGTGGCCGCGGGTCCCGGCGTGCTCGAGCTCGCGGCGGAGGATTTTGCGACCGACGGGCCGCCGCTGATCGCGCCGGCGAACCGGGGCGCCATCGACGTCGGCGCCGCCAGCCGCCATGACGTCGAGTCGGCCCGCTGGCGGGGCGCACTCGGGACGGTAAACGCGGTCGTCACCCTGCGGCGGTACACCGAGTGGCGGGACAATGGCACGCCCTACCAGCAGAACGACCTGCGCGCGGTGGTGGGGTCGGTCGACCTCTCGGGCCGGGTGGCGGCCGCCGGCACCTGGGACCTGACCGGCTACCTCCAGGGCCAGCAGGCGGCGCAGACCTTCAGCGCCGTCAACGCCGCCCGCACGGCCGAGACGCCCGCCAGCGACCAGTTCGCGGTCCCAACCACGGCCGCCGGCGTCGCCGGCACCACCACCTGGGCCGACGCCACCGGCGCCACCACGGTCGGGGCGGACCTGCGCGACGTCGCGGGCGAGACCCGCGAGGACTATCTCTACAGTCACGGCGCCTACGCCGACCAGCGCTTCGCCGGCGGTCGCCAGCTCTTCGCCGGCCTGTTCGCCGAGCGGAGCCAGGCCCTCGGCTCCGCCGTGCACCTGATCGCCGGACTGCGCCTCGACCGCTGGGACGACAGCGACGGCCACCTGCGCACCACCGCGATCACGACGGGCGACCCCCTGACCCAGACCCTCTATCCCAACCGCGCCGGCACGGTGCCGAGCCCGAGCCTGGGCGTCACCTGGCAGGCGTCGCCCGAGTGGCAGTTCCACGCCGCCGGCCAGCAGGCCTTCCGCCAGCCGACCCTGAACGAGCTCTACCGGCCCTTCCGCCAGGGGACGACCACCACCCTCGCGAACGCCAGCCTCGCCACCGAGCACGCCGACACCGCCGAGGCGGGGGGCACCTGGACCCGCGGGCCCTTCGCGGTGTCGCTGGTCGGGTTCGGGGCCCGGCTCACGAACCCCGTGGCCAACGTGACGCTCGCGCAGGGGCCGGGGACCTTCCCGCTCTTCGGCACCCTGCCCGCCGGATCCACCGGCCAGGAGCGCCTGAACCTCGGCCGGGTCGACACCCTCGGCGCCCAGCTGGGCGCCACCTGGCAGCCGAGCGCGGCCTGGAGCTTCGAGCTCTCGGCCCTCGACGAGGAGGCCACGGTCGGGGCGGCCCCGGTGGCGCCCGCGCTCGTGGGCACCACCCTCCCCGAGGT
>Ga0302311_10006153_pt1 | contig 12489 bp, 8 predicted proteins | sample III_Palsa_N1_3_FD_200449 | JGI IMG/M metagenome (GOLD analysis project Ga0302311, IMG submission 200449) | Peat permafrost microbial communities from Stordalen Mire near Abisko, Sweden - III_Palsa_N1_3 | ecosystem: Environmental > Terrestrial > Soil > Palsa > Peat permafrost | place: Sweden... | reverse complement strand
ATAGCCATCGAACAGCATCGTATCGAAGCGGACATTTTCGCCGGATGGTGTCTCTAGCTTATCGACCTTGCCGGGCCATGGCATAAAATCCCGATACGGATCCTCTGCATTGATCCGGCATTCGATGGCATGCCCGGTGACTGCGATGTCGCCCTGGCTGACGGAAAGAGGCAGCCCGCCCGCGATGCGCAGCATCTCCTGAACGAGATCGAGGCCGGTGATCATCTCCGTGACCGGATGTTCGACCTGAATGCGCGTGTTGACTTCGATGAAATAGAAGGCCTGCGTCGCTTCGTCATAGAGATATTCGACCGTGCCGGCGCCGCGGTAGGAGACCGAGCGCGCCAGGGCGACGGCGCTGCTACAGAGTTGTTCTCTCACCGCGGCAGGCAATCCCACCGCAGGCGCCTCTTCCCATACTTTCTGCCGCCGCCGCTGCAGCGAGCATTCCCGCTCGAAGCAATGAACGAAATTGACCCCGTCACCGAGGATCTGCACCTCGACGTGCCGTGCCTTTTCGATGACCCTCTCGATATAGAGTCCGCCGTCGCCAAACGCGGCCGCGGCTTCGGCAGAAGCCTGGGGAAACTGCTGCTCGAACTCGTCCATGGTATGCACGATGCGGATGCCACGACCACCGCCGCCAGCCGCCGCCTTGATCATTGCGGGAAAACCGATTGCGGAGACGATCGCTTTACCCTGTGCGGCGTCTGACACACGCCCATCACTGCCGGGAACCGTCGGTACGCCCGCTTTCGCGGCGACCTGCCGTGCTGCGACCTTGTCGCCGAGCAGCCGGATTGCGGCGCCGGTTGGCCCGACGAAAACCATGCCCGCAGCCGTCACGGCGTCGGCGAAGTCGGCATTCTCGGACAAGAAGCCATAGCCCGGATGAATGGCGTCGACCTGCGTAGCGGCAGCGGCGGCGAGAATAGCCTCGCTATTCAAATAGGATTTCTTTGCCGACGCCGGCCCGATCGCGATGGCCTCATCCGCGAGTTTTACGGCCAGCGAATAGGCGTCAGCTTGGCTATAGACCTGAACCGTGCGGAGCCCCAACGCCTTCGCCGCCCGGATGATGCGGACTGCGATCTCTCCACGATTCGCGATTAGGACGGATTGGATCTTCACGCCTCGACCTCCGCAATCGTCTCACCCGCCATAACAGCGTCGCCGTCCTCGGTTAGGAACCGGATTGCATTGCCGGCCACGCCCGCTTTGACCTGGTGGAAAGACTTCATCACTTCGATGAGGCCGATCACCTCGTCAGCAGCAACAGAATCTCCGTCGTTCTTGAACGGCGCGGCGTCTGGGGAGGATTTGCGATAGAACATGCCCGGCAGTGGGGACTTGATCTCTAGTTTGCTCATTGCGCTCCCTTTTCATCATCTGCCCGACCAGCGACGACTTCGGAAACCGGAGCGATCCGCAGGCCATTCGCAATGAGTGCAGCGCGCATCGTCGTCGCGATATCGAGGCAGCCAGGCGTATCGGAATGGAAACAGATGGATTCGAACGCGATTTCGATGTCATCGCCGTCTACCGTTTGGACTTTACCCAGGAGACAGGCGCGAACGACTCGATCTGCGACTGCGCCCGGATCGAGTTTACCCGCATGTCGCGTGAATACAATGGAACCCGAACGATCATATTCGCGGTCGGCATAGAATTCGCGAATTGCCGGTTGGCCAGCTTCGATCGCGATCCGATAAGTTTCAGACATGCCCATACAAAAAACAGAGGCGTTGGGCGCCACCGTCTGCATTAGCTTGATAAATGATCGCGACAGCGCTTCGTTGGTCGCGAGTTCCATGTATAGCGCGCCGTGGGGTTTTACATGTTGCAGGTTGGCATCGTAACGGCGCGCGAATTCGCGCAACGCGCCAATTTGATAGACGATGTCGTTGACGATTTCGTCGTTTGTGCCATCGACCTTGCGGCGACCGAAGCCTTGGAGGTCGCGGTAGCCGGGATGCACCCCGATCCCTACGCCATGTTGGGTCGCGAGCCGCACCGTGGTATCCATTAAATTGGGATCGCCGGCGTGAAAGCCCGCAGCAATGCTGGCCGAGCTGATCAGCTGCATCAACGCGGCATCCTCGGCATCGCCCAACCGCCAGCGGCCGAAGGCTTCTCCCATATCGCAGTTTATGTCGACGACGTTGATAGGCAATTGGCTTCCTCTGGGTCTAATTGACGATCGATCGGATTTATATTTGCGACTTCGTTTCGTCACATTGACCTTAGTCGCGAGCTTTGGCCTTGGGAAATACGATTATGAGAATATAAGTTTCGTATTTTCAGATGGAAAAGGCGCGGCGACCTGGGCGAAAGGAAGGTCGTGATGGGCGATGACGGCGGGAATCAGCCGTGTCGGGAAGAAGCCAAATCCATAAGGGAAAAGATGGAATTTGTTTTTCAGATTGGTATAGGTAGTAACATCCGATTTTCAGATGAGTGACGCCGTGTCGATCAGCCTTCGCCAAATCCGCTACTTCGTCTCAACCGCCGAACGAGGGCAAATCACCCAAGCGGCGGTCGATCTGGCGATATCGCAATCTGCGGTCACGACGGCGATCAAAGAGCTCGAGACCATCGTCGGCGCTTCGCTGTTCGTGCGATCCCCGCAAGGCATGGAACTCACCGCCGCGGGCCGACATTTTTTGTTTCACGCCTACGACATTCTTAACAAGCTCAAAGAAGCGACAACCCTCAATTTGGCGGGAAGCGACATTGAGGGCACGCTTACGGTGGCTGCGTCTTATACCGTCGTCGGATATTTCTTGCCGAGCCACTTGGAGAAGCTTAAGCGGAGCTTCCCCAGACTGGAAATCCAGCTGGTCGAGATTAATCGCGAAGCAATCGAGGAAGGACTGCTGTCCAACCGGTACGACGTCGCGGTGCTGCTCACGTCGAACGTCCTCAACCCCGATCTCATCACCGAAACCCTGCTCGGGTCGCGGCGACGCTTATGGGTACCCGCGAAGCATCCGTTCCTGCAGCGGGATTCAGTTGGCCTGAAGGAGACTTCCGAAGAGCCCTATATCATGCTGACGGTCGATGAGGCCGCGCACACTTCTCTGAAATATTGGAGCCAGACACCGTTTCAGCCCCGTGTGACCTTGCGGACCTCTTCGGTGGAGGCCGTGCGATCGATGGTCGCTAATGGTCAAGGGGTTGCAATTCTCTCCGACATGGTTCTCCGTCCATGGTCGCTCGAGGGGAAGCGCATTGAGACGATCCTGCTGCGCGACCCAATTCCCGCGATGGACGTCGGACTGGCCTGGCGGCGGAATGCCGTTGCCACTCCGCAATTGGAAGCGTTCCGCTCGTATTTCCGAAACGCTTTCCATATTCCGATTTTAAAATAAAGGAATACCGCCCGCCGAGGTAAGAGGAGCATAATCCCGGGCCGAACCGCTGGTCAGGCTTGGTTGCTGACGAGTTCGGGCGGTCTCGGGATGGCGGCGTTGCCGGCGACGGCGAGCCTGGCGCCGAGATAGTCCCAGAACGATATGCCGAGCTTGGCGCAGGTCTTGGCGAGGCCGAGGAAAGCATCTCGGCAGTCGCGGCCGGCATCGCTTCGCGTGCCGCCGCTGATCTTTCGCTTGGTCACTTGGCAGCGAATATCGTTCTCGGAACCGTTGGTGTGGAGCGGGATTTCGGGTCGATCCAGCACCATCAGCAGCTCGGCCTTGTTGGCATGCAGGCGCGCGAGCAGCCGATCGAGCGTGGCGAAGCCGGTTCGGCGTTTGAAGATCCGATCGAAGCGGGTACGAAGCGCTGCCTTGACCGAGCCGGTGAGCGACCGGCCGCGCATATAGGCGAGCGCCTCGGCGTTGACGACGTAGTCGCTGTGGCCGGCGCGCAGCAAGTCCAGGAAATTGAGCCGGCTCTTCGAGCCGGTGGTGCCGAACCAGGCGAAGCGGTCGTTGCCGATGTGCGTGCAGTAACCGTTCTTCGACTTGTGGCGGGCGCCGGTATCATCGACGGTGACCCAAGGCGCCGTGGCGAGCCCGGCGCGCAGCACGTCCTGCGCCTCGGCTCGGAAACGGTCCTGGCGATCGATCAGCAGCCGCACGACCTGCCGCTTCGAGACTGCGATGCCGATCGCGTCGAGCATGGCGACCAGCCGCGGCACGGTCACCTGTCCCTGATGGTATTGCGCCAGCACGAAGCGGCGCAGCGCCGGGCCAAAATGACCGTCGATCCCTTCCGGCAGCGGCGCCACCACGGTCCGCCCGTCGGGCGTCACCCAGCGCTCGCGCCGGAACCGGATCGCCAGCGGCCGCAGTTCCAGATCCTGAACGAAGAAACTCTCATAGCCCTTGAAGCGGGAGCCGGCCGGCACCGCGACCGTGAGCACCTGATCTTCGATCGCAACGCGCACCCGCTTGGCACCACGCCCCCGGCGCTTGCCCCCACCGGAACGCGGCCTGGGCTCGCTCGACTGCTCCATGCCGCTCGGCTTGATCGACGGCGGACCCTTCAGCCGGGCGATTTCGGCCCGCTGCTCCACCACCACCTGTTTCAGCGCCGCCACCTCGCCCAAAAGTGCCAGCACCAACGCCTTCAAATCGGCGCCGGAAAGAGCATCAAGATCGTTGGGTGGCGACATGCCGCAACAGAATCAGAAAATGACCCCGCGCGGAACCCGCTTCGGGCTCAGCGAGTCAACTTGACGCGCCCGGGGTTATGCTCCTGTTACACAACTGGGGGCTAAGTTACGATTGGGCCCTGCACAATGCAGAGGGAAGCGGCCGCGGTAAGTCGCCATATGCCGAGCGCCTGGGGAAAAAGTACGCTTGGATCCAACTGGCGCGGATCGCCGGCATTCTATCGGATCACGCGCCGCCGCCTACCCGCCGGTACTGGGGCCCGCCACCGCCGCCGCTGCCGCTTCAGGGCCCCGACCTGCGCAATCTGGACCCTACCGTCGGTGTCACTCCCGCGTTGCCGGTGCCGACTGTCGATCTCGGTCTCTTCCTCATCCGGCAGCCCAGCTGGTCCGAAGCGCTCGACGAGACGGCTTGGGTCGCTGCCGCGGCGGACCATGGCTTTCGTCCGCATGCCGATGGCTGGTCGCTCCTCTCGCTCAGCTTCCGGGATTTCCAACGCGACGAGGAATATCCCGTGGATTGGGATGACCACCACTCGACGGACGTGGAGGTGGCAGCTTTCGCCGCAAAATCGAGTACGTTGGCCAAGTGGTCTCTCGACGCGAGCGATAGCTTTCCACAAGAGGCCAGCGCGCCCGACGGCGTGTTCATGGGCGAATTGGGCTTCACCTACGCCGAAGAGCGACTTTACTCCCGCTACGACAAGCAAAAGCTGCTTGGGCTTGCGGTACGGCCCGCCTTTCGGCGAGCGAGCAGCGATTTCAAGGTGGACTTCAGCGGCGACGATCTGGTGCTCTTGGCGCCGAGCGAACAGCTCCTGGCACAGATGGGCGCCCGTTGGGACGGGAACAGAGCCTGGCGCAACCATGAAGGCCACGTGCTGGCATTGCATATTGTGGGAACGGACCTGCAGGGGCTGGTGGTGCGGACAGAGCCGCTGGAAGCAGCGCTGAACGATTTGGGCTTGGCACTCGTCTGGTCGTTGTATGCAAGCCGGAATGCGAAACACCGCAAGACCCACATGTATCACGACCAACGGCGCGCCTTTCGCCTGAAACGGGGGAAGTTCGTCGAGATATGGTCGGCGGCAGAGACCTCGGCCGAGCTGGAGGATGACAACACGGAATAAACGCCCGCCTCGATGAGGATGCCAATGTCGAGGAATGTTCGCGCACAAGGATCGGTGCGCCCGAGCGCGCCGTATCGAGTGAACAGGGGGGCGAGAGTCGTGCCGGCGCGAACCAGTCCGGATCCAGGATCTCGTCCAGGGACAAGGGCTGGGTCATCGGGATCTCCTTCGGCATCCTCACCAAGAGTCCAGCGAATCCGCGACTCCTGACCATCCCCGCATCGCTTCAAACCGCGCCCGAGTCAATCCGTCGCAGGCAAGCGAAGGACCAGGCTGACGGGCTGATTTTCCATTCGCGCAAGTGGCGATGAAAACGAGGAGGACCGGAGGAGGGCAGGGAATCGCGATGGCTACCGCTAGCGCCGGTCGCACCGACAAGGGGCTGTCGCGGGCTCCCGCGCCCGAGGGCGCGCCCTTGCGGTGCGACCGCCTCGCGGTCGCCCGGTCGGTATCAGGGATGAGAGGGGAAGGCGCCGACACCGGCGCTGCGCGCCCCATCCCGCGAACCGAACGGGAGCATCAACAAATGAACGGACACGATCCTGAACTCGAGCAGATTCGCGACGGGGTGAGCTGTGCCCTGATCCTCGAGCGGTTTCCGCCGGTCTGGCGCATCGACCAGGCCGCCAGCACGCCGCATTGCCTGAAGTACCGGCGTGGCGCCGGCGAGATCCTGATCGTCAATCACGACGGCCGCGGCTGGTGGGACCCGCAGAGCGACGACAAGGGCGATGTGTTCGACCTGGTGCAGTTTTTGGAGCCGGGTCTCAACTTCGGACAGGTGCGCAAGGCGCTGCGGCCACTGATCGGGCTGAGCCCGACCTATCCGGCGGCCGATCGGCGCCACAAGCAGAGTGGCGGCGATCAGCAATTGGGCGACCGGTGGGCGGCCCGTCCGCGCCTCAGCCGCGGCTCGCCGGTCTGGCGCTATCTCGCCGGCACGCGCGCGCTCCCGGCCGCGGTCCTCGATGCGGCGAGGGCGGCCGACATCGTCCGGGAGGGTCCTTACGGCAGCGCGTGGTTCGCGCACCGGGACGACGCGGGTGCCATCAGCAACATCGAGATGCGCGGGCCGAATTTCCGACGGTCGCTTGCCGGCGGGACCAAGACCCTGTTCCGCCTGGCCGGGGGTGCCTCGATCGCGCGTCTCGTGTTGGCCGAGGCGCCGATCGACGCCCTCAGCCTGGCCGCTTTCGAGCAGATCCGCGCGGATACGCTCTATTCCGCGACCGGCGGCGGCATGGGGCCGGCAACGGTGCGGGCGATCGAGCAGTTCCTGGCTCAAAGCGGCGCGCTGCTGGTGTCGGCGGCCGACTCCGATGCCGCGGGCGAGCGCTTCGCGGCGCGCCACCGGCTCCTCGCCGAGGGAGCACGGGTGCCGTTCGAGCGTCTGGCGCCGCCGAGCGGCGACTGGAACGAGGTGCTCAAGGCGGGGAGGGCGGCAGCATGAGCCGCGCACGAGCACGGCACACTCCGTCGCCTTCCATCCCGCTCGCCCTCATCCCGCCGACGCGCCGCGTCGGCCTGTCCCTCTGAAAGGACCCCATCATGGCGCAAGTTGAAGAGGCCGCCGCTCCCCGGCCGCTGGCCGGCCTGACCGAGCAGCAGGCCGCGGCCGCAATGCAGTCGGGCGCCGTGCTGGTGCTGGCGGGCGCGGGCACCGGCAAGACCAAGACGCTGACCGCTGCGGTGGTGAATCGCATCCGCACCTTCGGCGTGCCGGCGCGGCGGATCCTGGTCGTGACCTTCACCAACAAGGCGGCCGCCGAGATGAGCGGGCGGATCCGCGCGGCGCTCGACGGCCAGGACGTGCCGACCTGGCTCGGCACTTTCCACGGGCTGGCGGCCCGACAGTTGCGGATCGAGCCGGAGGTCGCGGGTCTGCGCCCCGGCTTCGACATTCTCGATGCCGACGACAGCCGCCGCATCGTCAAAACGCACCCTGCAGGCGCTCAATCTGGCGAGCGGCGAGGAAGAGGTCGCCGTCGGGCGAGATCCGGTCAAGCTGATGGTCGGGCGGATTTCGCGGTTCAAGGACAGCCTGGTCACGCCCGAGGAAGCGCCGGCCTGGGTGCAACGGCAGATCGCCGAGGCTGACCGAACCGGCGAAGGCATCGACGTCGCGGGGTTGCTCGCCAGCGTCACGGTCTATGCCGACTACCAGCGCCGGCTGCGCGAGGCCAACGCCGCGGATTTCGGCGACCTGTTGCTGTGGCCAACCCTGGCGATGCAGCGGAACGAAGACTATCGCGAGCGTTGGGCAGATCGATTCGATTGCGTCCTGGCCGACGAATACCAGGACGTCAACCAGGCGCAGTACACGTGGCTGCGCCTTTGGGCGATCGACCATGGGCGGATCTTCGTCGTGGGCGATGACGATCAGGCGGTGTTCGGCTTTCGCGGCTCGGATATCGCCTACATCCGGCGCTTCACCCGCGAGTTCCCTGAAGCCGCCGTGATCCGTCTGGAAGAGAACTTCCGCTCGACCGGCCATATCCTGGCCGGTGCCAATGCGGTGATCGCCTGCGATCGGAACCGGCTCGGCAAGACGCTCTACACCAAGGCCGAACTCGGCCAACCGATCGAGCTCGTCGGGTTCCGCGATGCCCAGACCGAGGCGGCCGGCATCGTCGCCGAGATCCGCCGGCGCCGGGCCGAGGGGGTCGCGTGGGATCAGATGGCGATCCTGTATCGGGCGAACTTCCTGTCGCGCGGGTTCGAGGAAGAACTCATCCGGGCCCGGATCCCCCATGTCCTGGTCGGCGACGTCGGGTTCTGGCACCGGGCCGAGATCAAGGATGCGCTGGCCCTGGTGAAGCTCGCGGCCCGTCCGGACGACCGGCAGTCCGACGAAGCCGTGCGCCGAGTGATCAACACGCCGGCCCGCGGCTTCGGGCCGAAGGCGATGGATGCGCTCGAGGGCGAGGCGCACTGGCGCGGCGTGTCGCTGCTGCGCGCGCTTGAGACCGCGCCCCTGCCGCCGCGCTGCCGGTCGGCCGGTCTCGCCTTCGCCGACGCGATGCGCGGCGCCGGCCGCGACGCGGCGGTCACCGTGGCCGATCAGATCTCGCTGCTGCTCGACGCGACCGGCTACCGCCAGATGCTGCGCGAGAGCCGGGCCGAAGCGACCGAGGGGCGGCTCGAGAACCTGCAGGAACTGGTGCAGCTCGCCGGCGGCTTCCACACGGTCGCCGAACTGCTCGACCATGCGGCGCTCTCGACCAACGGCCCCGAGGAGGATGAGACCGGCCGGGTCCGACTGATGACCCTGCACAAGGCGAAGGGATTGGAGTTCCCGCATGTGTTCCTGCCGGCTTGGGATTGTGGTTCCTTCCCGCCCGAGTACGGCACGCTCGAGGAGGAGCGCCGCCTGGCCTATGTGGCGCTGACCCGGGCGATGAAGCGGGCGACGGTGTCCTTTGTCGAATTCCGCCGGGGTCTAGCCGGTCCGTCACGGTTCATCGCGGATATTCCCGAAGAGCATTCCGTCCAGGGTTGGCTGCGCGCGACGCGGCATGGCGGCAGCGAGGCGATGGAGGCACGCGACGTCCTCGAACGAAGATGGCCGAAGGCGAGGAGCTGAGGGAGGAAGCTGCCCTCCCATTTGCGCGGCGGCGGCGTCAAGGGTCCGTCGCGCCAGCGCTCCCGGGCCGGAAGGCCTGCCCGCCCTTGCCTCGACCGCCGCGAACTGGGGCTGGGCTCGGGTTTCGGGAAAGCCCGATGAGAAGAGATGAGGAGCGGAGATCATGAGCATGGCCGCGATTTCCCAGCAGATCTGGGACATGAAGTACCGGTTCAAGACGCCGGAAGGCGAGCCGGTGGACGAGACCATCGAGGACACCTGGCGGCGCGTGGCGCGGGCCCTGGCATCGGTCGAACAGGACCCCGTCCATTGGGAGCAGGCGTTCTACGGCGCGCTCGGGGATTTCCAGTTCCTGCCCGCCGGCCGGATCGTCGCCGGCGCCGGGACAGAGCGGTCCGTGACGCTGTTCAATTGCTTCGTCATGGGAACGATCCCCGACGACATGGGCGGGATCTTCGGCCAGCTGCGCGAGGCGGCGCTGACCATGCAGCAGGGCGGCGGCATCGGTTACGACTTCTCGACCATCCGGCCCAAGGGCGCCGTGGTGAAGGGCGTCGGCGCCGATGCTTCAGGCCCCCTGTCCTTCATGGACGTGTGGGACGCCATGTGCCGGACCATCATGAGCGCCGGTTACCGGCGCGGCGCCATGATGGCAACCTTGCGCTGCGATCATCCGGACATCGAGGCCTTCATCGATGCCAAGCGCGAGCCGGGCCGGTTGCGCATGTTCAACCTCTCGGTCCTGGCGACCGACCCGTTCATGGCGGCGGTGAAGGCGGACGCGGCATGGGATCTCGTGTTCGGCGGCACGGTCTATCGCACGGTCCGGGCCCGCGAACTCTGGGACCGGATCATGCAGGCGACCTACGATTATGCCGAACCGGGCGTGATCTTCATCGACCGCATCAACCGGCGGAACAATCTCGCCTATTGCGAGACGATCGCTGCGACCAACCCGTGCGGCGAGGTGCCGCTGCCGCCCTATGGCGCGTGCCTGCTGGGCTCGATCAATCTGGCGCGCCTGGTCCGGCGCCCGTTCGAGCCGAATGCGGCGCTCGATGTCGACCGGCTGAGCGTGCTCGTACCGCTCGCGGTGCGGATGATGGACAATGTCGTCGACGTCTCGCGCTTCCCGCTCGAGCAGCAGGAAATCGAGGCCAAGGCCAAGCGGCGCATCGGCCTGGGCGTCACCGGCCTCGCCGACGCGCTGATCCTGTGCGGCGTGCGCTACGGCTCGCCGGCCGCGGTCGCCCTGACCGAGCGCTGGATGGCGGCGATCCGGCGCGCGGCCTACGCGGCCTCGATCGACCTGGCGCGCGAGAAGGGTGCGTTCCCGCTGTTCGACCGCGACGCCTATCTGGCCGGCGAGTCGATCCGCGAGATTGACGCCGACCTTCGCGACGGCATCGCCCGGCACGGCATCCGCAACGCGCTGCTGACCTCGATCGCGCCGACTGGCACGACCTCGCTGCTGGCCGACAACGTGTCCTCGGGACTGGAGCCGGTATTCAGCTTCCGCTACACGCGCACCGTGCTGATGCGCGACGGCACGCGCCAGGACGAGGAGGTGAGCGACTACGCCTATCGGCTGTTCCGCGCGCGCAAGGGGGCCGATGCACCGCTGCCGGCCAGCTTCGTCGATGTGCAGAGCCTGACGCCGGACGATCACGTCGAGATGCAGGCCGCCGTGCAGAAATATATCGACAATTCGATCTCTAAGACCATCAACGTGCCGGCCGACATCGCCTTCGGGGCGTTCCAGGACGTCTATCGTAAGGCCTATGACACCGGCTGCAAGGGCTGCACGACCTATCGGCCGAACGAGGTGACCGGCTCGGTCCTGTCGGTGCGCGAGCAGAGCGAGCCCGCGGCCGAGCCGATCGAGGCGGTGAAGCCGACGCCGGGCACCGCCGACCTGGCCGCGCGCCGGGCCGAAAGCGGCGAGGTCATTCAACTGATGGAGCCGCTCGCCCGGCCGGAAGCCCTGCCGGGCCAGACCTACAAGCTGTGCTGGCCGGAGAGCGACCACGCCATCTACATCACGATCAATGACGTGATGCAGGACGGGCGCCGGCGGCCGGTCGAAATGTTCATCAATTCGAAGAACATGGACCATTACGCCTGGTCGGTCGGCCTGACGCGCATGATCTCGGCGGTGTTCCGCCGCGGCGGCGACCTGAGCTTCGTCGTCGAGGAGTTGAAGGCGGTGTTCGACCCGCGCGGCGGCGCCTGGATGGAGGGGCGCTACGTGCCGTCGCTGCTCGCCGCGATCGGCGACGTCATCGCGCGGCACCTGGTGGCGATCGGCTTCATAGCCGAGGAGGCGGAGGAAGAACTCCCGCCAGTTCCGGTTGGAACCGTCGGCGTCGCGTCAACCGCCAGGTCGGCGTTGGCAACGTGCCCCGGATGCGGCGCGGCCGCGCTGGTCCGGCAGGAAGGCTGTTCCCAATGCGCCAGCTGCGGCCAGGGAAAATGCGGATGATCGTGCCGCGCACTGTTGCCCCAGCAGAGCCCGTTGAATACGTAAGCATAAAACGGCTCAAAGGTGCCTATTCCCGACTCAAACGAAGCGACTGGTCGGCTCACGAGATTTGAGCAGACCAGTCGCTTCGACATCCCGGTAATCCGCTACTAGGGATTTTCGGCGTCAACACAGCGGAAAGCCTGGTGATTTCGTCTCAGACGGCAGGAGATTTGAGCCGACCAGACGCTTCGAAATCCCAATGGCGCAAAGGCGGTCGCATCATGGCTCGACGGCTCGCATCGACCTTCTTGCTGTCACCGATACGGGCCCTGGCATGAGATGGACGTCTGATGGTCTGGCAGTCTCGTTTAGGTCACTGCTTGCGACTATCGGCGCCGACGTTGGGGCGCACCATAGGAGCGGTAGAATCGAGCGGCGATTCTGATTTCGGCGACGTTGAGCCCGGCATCCGCGTCGGAAGCTCCGTATCGATGATTTTTAGCCATGGAAAGGTGTCGGTCAGGCGCGTCCAAGCCGAATCGTGAAAAGTTAAAGTCGACCCCTCGTAAATACATTTAGGGCAAGTTTGGCACTCTTTGGCAGACCAAGTAATTGCTTTGTATCCGTAGATGAGTGCCCCTGCGGTAGGCGGTATTGCGATCAAAATAAATCCGATAACGAGGGCAACATGACT
>Ga0302311_10006151_pt1 | contig 12492 bp, 9 predicted proteins | sample III_Palsa_N1_3_FD_200449 | JGI IMG/M metagenome (GOLD analysis project Ga0302311, IMG submission 200449) | Peat permafrost microbial communities from Stordalen Mire near Abisko, Sweden - III_Palsa_N1_3 | ecosystem: Environmental > Terrestrial > Soil > Palsa > Peat permafrost | place: Sweden... | reverse complement strand
CGGACGGCCGTCAGTGCCGGACGGCGGAGACCAGGCCGCCAGGACCCTGCGGTGCCGGGCCGGGGTGTTCCACCGGCCGCCCGTAGGCGGCGGCGCGTTCGCGCACGGTGAAGGTCTCGGCCGTCCAGCCCAGGTCCGCCAGCCAGGCCACCGGGTCGTCCGGCATCACCGAGACCCACATGTCGGCGGGGGTGCCCCGGTCCTGCCCGAAGCGCTCCAGGGTCTGCTGAGAGCCCAGCGTGAGGCCCATCCGGCTGCCGGGCGCGGAGAGCTCCCCGATCCGCTCCAGCAGCCGCTGGACGTCGTCCTGCGGCAGATAGATCAGCAGCCCCTCGGCGATCCAGGCGGTGGGCAGCGCCGGGTCGTGCCCGGCCGCCGCCAGCGCGGCGGGCCAGTCGTCGCGCAGGTCCACCGCGACCGGGTGCCGCTCGCAGCGCGGCAGCGCGCCCTCGGCCCGCAGCACGGACTCCTTGAAGCCCAGCGGCTCGGCCGTGTCCAGCTCGAACAGCCGGGTTCCCGGCGGCCAGTCCAGCCGGTAGGCCCGGCTGTCCATGCCCGCGCCCAGCAGCACCACCTGGCGGCAGCCCGCTCCGGCGGCCTCGGTCAGCAGGTCGTCCAGGAACCTGGTCCTGATCACGATCGAGACGGCCACGCCGCCCCAGCGCCGCCGCGCCGCCTCGTCCCGCTGGACGGTGCTGGGCTGCAGCGACAGACCGCCGGCCACCGCGAAGGCGGCGGCCAGCGGGTCGTGGAACAGGGCTTGCTCGCGGCGGCTCTCCATCGCCCGGATCCGGGCGACACCCACGGCGGTCGCCCACACCCCGGACGGCTCAGTACTCGTCATGGCCCCACCGTACCGGCGGCCCGGCCCCCGGTGAGCGGGGGTTCCGGGCCGCGGCGGGAAGAGCTGGGATCAGGAGCTGGTGGCCGTGGCCGTGGGCGCGATGGTGGGCGCGGTCTGCGCGGCGGCGATGACCTTGGTGGTCAGCTGCTGCGGGGTGAGCGGCAGGGTGCCGCTGTAGATGGTGCTGAACTGGCTGGTGGTCTGCGGCAGCACCGACATCGTCAGCACCGGGACGTTGCCCTGGCCGAGCTTCTTGAAGGCCGAGGTGGAGTCCTTCACCCAGACGTTGTGGGTGCCGGCGTTCACGCACTGGCGGAAGACGTCGGTGTCCAGCCCGGGGACCTTCTTCGCCAGGGCGATCAGCTTCGACTTGGAGCCGAAGGTGTCGTCGGCGGCGGTCGGCTGGTTCGCCAGCAGCACCGTGCGGTACTGCTGGAAGTCCTTGGCGTCCTGGGCGCAGGCCAGCGCGTTGCCGGCGTAGAGCGAGCCGTTGCCGCCGGAGGTCGCGTCCACGCCCGCCACCTCGCGGTAGTAGACGTTGACCGTGCCGGAGGCGATCAGGTGCGCCAGCGTCGGGTCGAAGGTCTGCGAGAACTGCAGGCTCGCCGGGTCCCGCATGTCCTCGAAGACGGTCAGGGTGACCGGGGCGTGGCCGTAGATCGGCACGGCGAGGGCGCTCGGTCCGGCCGCCGAGGCGGGCGGGGCGAGCTTCTTCGCCTTGTAGTCGCGGACGAACGAGCCGACCAGACCGGCGACGGCGAACACCGCGAGCACCATGCCCCCGATGACCACCCAGCGCAGAACGGCACTGCGCTCGGTCTGCTCGGCCGCCCCACCGGCCTGCTGCGGCTCGGTCCTGCTGGGTGTCCGCTTCTTGCCGTCAGCACGCTTCACTGTGGGGGTCCCTCTTCCGAAATTCCAGGCTCTGCAACGGACAGAATGGCACGGCAGTGCGAGAACCACCCTGTCGGGGGGTTTGTCACTGCTGGGCCGGGCCGCCGAAGGGCCCGACGCGGGGTCCTGGGCGCGGACCGTTGGGCCGCAGCCGGTAGATCACCGTCGTGCCGTCCTGCCCAACCCGATCGTAGTGTGCCGCGAGCAGTGCCCTGATCGGTGCGATGTAGCGGGGAGCGTAGGGCTCCCCGGCCGAATCGTCCACCACCACCTCCGGAAGTTGCCTGGCCATCTCGGTGTCGAAGACCTTCCAGCCCGAGGCGACCCCCTGATCGACGCCCACTCCGCGGCCGTCCCGGCCGCCTGAGAAGTTGGTGAGAAGTCCGGCGGTGAGGTATCTGGTGGCCGGTCTGCGGTCCGCCAGCCAGTACATCTCCGGGTGCATCCCCCACACCAGGACCGACTGCTGCGGGCTGGTGTCCTCGGCGACCACGGCGGCGACCGAGACCACGTGCTGCACCGACTGCTGCGGCCAGAGGAAGCCCAGCACGCAGAAGACCGTGCTCGCCACCGCCGAGTAGCCGAGCACCGGACGCCAGCGGGCGGCGCCCCGGGCGACCGCGCCGACCCCGAGCAGCACCAGCGGCGGCAGCAGTTGCAGGAAGTAGTGGCCGAAGAAGTGGAAGCCGGTGATCACCCCGAGCCAGGAGGCCCCGAACCAGACCCACAGGTCGGCGTCCTCGCGCAGCCGGCGGCTGCGGGCGAGCGGCACCAGCAGGCCCAGTGTGGCCGCGCCGAGGATGGCGCTGTTGGCCAGGACCCGCTCGAACATGTCCAGCCAGGCACCGTCCAGCGAGGCGTAGCCGCTGCTGCCGGTGACCACCCAGAAGAAGAAGTCGCGCACCCCGGTGGACAGGGCGACCACCGTCACCGGCAGCCCGAAGCCGAACAGCAGCGCCGTCAGCGGGCGGCGGCGCCCCTCCCGCGCCGGGAGCCCGGCGCGGCGCCAGATCAGCCACAGCAGCGGCAGCAGCACCGCGCCGCCGGTCTGCTTGGTCAGCGCGGCGACGGCGGTCGCGGCCCCGGCCGGGCCCCAGCGCCGGTTCTCCGCCAGCCAGAACGCGGCGGCGGTGGACGGCAGCATGAACACCTCGAAGGTGGCCGCCTGGCTGTCCGGCGGCGAGAGCCCGATCGAGACCAGCAGGTAGACCACCCCGGCCGCCGCCCCGGCCCGGCCGCCCCAGCGCTTGCGGGCGATGGCCGCCAGCAGCACGGCGGTGACCAGGTGCGCGCCGATGGCGAGCACCCGCAGCGGCCACAGCGAGGCCGAGCCGAAGATGTCGAAGGCGATGTCGTACAGCCACGGCAGCAGCGGCGGCTTGCGGTCCACCACGGTGTTGTAGAGGACACCGCCGCCGGCCAGCATCCGGGCCTCGGTCGCCAGATAGCCCTCGTCCGGGTTCCACAGCGGGCGGGCGAAGGAGGGCAGGTGGGTGACGGTCGCCAGCACCGCCAGCAGCGGCACCAGCCTGGTCCAGTAGCCGGTCCTGACCGCCTCCCGGAGCCTGGCGGCCAGCTCGGCGGTGCCCACCGGGCCGACCGGCAGGGCGACCGCGGAACTGCCCGCCCCTGACATCCTGGCCCGGCGCTGCTCTGACGGATCGTTGACCACGGGGTCACGCTACCGGCTGGGCCGCGGGCCGCGCAGGGCGCCCGCCGGGTCGTCCCGGCGTGGCGCCTCCTGGGCCGCTACAGCACGGACTCCGCACGGTCCTGCTTGGCGATGGCGGCGGCGACCCGCTCGGCGATGGCGGGAGCGGTGAGGCCGATCTGCTCCATGATCTGCGCCCGGGTGGCGTGGTCCAGGAACTCCTGCGGGATGCCGAAGTCACGCAGCGGGACGTCCACCCCGGCGTCGCGCAGCGCCTGGGCGACGGTCGAGCCGACGCCGCCGACCCGGCCGTTGTCCTCGACGGTGACCACCAGCCGGTGCTCGGCGGCCAGCGCGGGCAGCGCCGGGTCCACCGGCTTGACCCAGCGGGGGTCGACCACGGTGCTGCTGATGCCCTGCGCCGCGAGCAGGTCGGCGGCCTCCAGGCAGGTGGCGGCCATGGCGCCGACGGACACCAGCAGCACGTCGGCGCGGACCTTGCCGGCGGGCTCGGGGCCCTCGCGCAGCACGTCCATACCGCCGATCCGGCCGACCGCGGCGACGGCGGGGCCGACCGTGCCCTTGGAGTAGCGGACGACGGTGGGCGCGTCCTCGACCGCGACCGCCTCGCGCAGCTGGGCGCGCAGCTGGTCGGCGTCGCGCGGGGCGGCCAGCCGCAGCCCGGGGACGACCTGGAGGATGGACATGTCCCACATGCCGTTGTGGCTGGCGCCGTCCGAGCCGGTGACCCCGGCCCGGTCCAGCACGAAGGTGACGCCGCAGCGGTGCAGCGCGACGTCCATCAGCACCTGGTCGAAGGCCCGGTTCAGGAAGGTCGCGTAGACCGCGACCACCGGGTGCAGCCCGCCGGTGGCCAGCCCGGCGGCGCTGACGGCGGCATGCTGCTCGGCGATGCCGACGTCGAAGGTCCGTTCCGGGAACTCCTTGGCGAACGGCGCCAGGCCGACCGGGTGCAGCATCGCGGCGGTGATCGCGACCAGGTCCTCGCGCTCGTGCCCGAGGGCGACCATCTCCTGGCCGAAGACCGAGGTCCAGTCCATGGCGGCGGACTTCCCGCCGACCGGCAGGCCGGTGTCCGGGTGGATCACCCCGACCGCGTGGAAGCGGTCCTCCTCGTTCTGCTCGGCCGCCCGGTAGCCGCGGCCCTTCTCGGTGATGCAGTGGACGATGACCGGTCCGCCGAAGCCCTTGGCCCGCTTCAGTGCGGACTCCAGGGCCTGCTCGTCGTGGCCGTCGATGGGGCCGACGTACTTCAGCCCGAGGTCCTCGAACATGCCCTGCGGGGCGATGAAGTCCTTGAGGCCCTTCTTCGCGCCGTGCAGCGTCTCGAACAGCGACTGGCCGACGACCGGGGTCCGCTGCAGCGCGTCCTTGCCCCAGGACAGGAAGCGCTCGTAGCCCTGGGTGGTGCGCAGCGTGGCGAGGTGGTTGGCGAGGCCGCCGATGGTCGGCGAGTAGGAGCGCTCGTTGTCGTTGACCACGATGATCAGCGGGCGGTCCTGGGCCTCGGCGATGTTGTTCAGCGCCTCCCAGGCCATGCCGCCGGTCAGCGCGCCGTCGCCGATGACCGCGACCACGTGCCGGTCCCGCAGCCCCTGGATCTCGTCGGCCTTGGCCAGGCCGTCGGCGTAACCGAGGACGGTCGAGGCGTGCGAGTTCTCGATGAAGTCGTGCTCGGACTCGGCCCGCGAGGGGTAGCCGGACAGGCCGCCGCGCACCCGCAGGTCGGAGAAGTCCTGACGGCCGGTGAGCAGCTTGTGCACATAGCTCTGGTGGCCGGTGTCGAACAGGATCCGGTCCTTCGGCGAGTCGAACACCCGGTGCAGCGCGATGGTCAGCTCGACCACGCCCAGGTTGGGTCCGAGGTGGCCGCCGGTCTTGGAGACGGCGTCGACCAGGAAGCCGCGGATCTCCTCGGCCAGGGCGGTGAGCTGCCCCGGGGTGAGGCGGTCCAGGTCGCGGGGTCCCCGAATGCGGGTCAGCAGGGCCACCCGTTCCTCCTTCGTCAACGCTGAAGCTTTTTGAGCTAAGGGACCTGAGTCTAGTGGGGCGGGCGCAAACCGTCCGCCGCGAGGTGTCACCGCGTGGCGCCGGGCACCGCCGGGCGGGCCCGGACACGCGACTGCCCGGCACCGGAGCGGAACGGTGCCGGGCAGTCTGTGCGTGCCGACCCGGCTCGAATGGATCTCCCCCTCAAGAGCTCCATCCAGGGTCGGCAGTCCTGATGGGCGTCAGCCGCGGCCGGACGCCTTCTGGGTCCTGCGGGAGAGCGAGTCGATCACGACGGCGGCCAGCAGCACCACAGCGGTGATCATGTACTCGACGTCGGACTGCAGGCCGAGCAGCTGGAGGCCGGTGGTGATCGACTGGATCACCAGCATGCCCAGCAGTGCCGACCAGGCCTTGCCGCGGCCACCGAAGAGGCTGGTGCCACCGATGACGGCGGCGGCGATGGCCAGCATCAGCCAGGCGCCCTGTCCGGCGCTCTCCTGCGCGCTGAAGCTCCAGCCCGCGTAGAACAGACCGCTGAGCGCGCCGAAGCCGCCGGAGATCGCGAAGACCGAGATCCGGATGGCGGGGACGCTGATACCGGCGCGGCGGGCGGCCTCGATGCTGCCGCCGACCGCGAAGATCTTGCGGCCGTAGCTGGTGCGGCGCAGCACGAAGTCGCAGATCACCAGCGCGGCCAGGAACAGCACCAGCGCGGTGGGGACACCGCTGGCCTGGTTGAGCTCGTAGGCGGCGGCGAAGGCGACGACGGCGAGCACACCGGTGCGCAGGCCGATCTCGACCGTGGGGCGGAACGGCACCCCGGCCGCCCGGCGGCGCTTCTGGTCCAGCAGCGAGCTGACCAGCATGGCGGCGACGGCGAGCCCGGCCAGGATGTACCCGCCGGCGATGTCGCCGCCCATGAAGTAGGAGTTCTGGCCGAGGTCGTGCATGAAGCCGGCGTCGTTCAGGGTGATCGAGCCGCCGACGCTGCCGCTGCCCAGCAGCCACAGCATCACGCCGAACCAGCCGAGGTTGCCGGCCAGGGTGACCACGAAGGCCGGGACGCCGACCTTGGCGAAGAAGAAGCCCTGGAGCGCGCCGATGGCGATGCCGCTGCCGATCGACAGCAGTACGGCCAGCCAGGCGTTGATGCCGTGGATCACCGCGAGCCAGCCGAAGACCGCCGCCGACAGACCGCTGACGGAGAGCACCGAGAGGTCGATCTCGCCGAGGATCAGCACGAAGATCAGGCCCAGCGCGGCCATACCGGTGGCCGCGAGGAAGAAGCTGATCTCGCCGATGTTGGCGGGCTGGATGAACTTGCTGTTCTGGAGGCCGAAGACGATCCAGATGATGATCAGACCGCCGATGACCGGCAGCGAGCCGAGCTCGCCGCCGCGCACCTTGCGCTGGAACTCCGAGACGTAGCCCTTGAACCCCGCCTCGCGGACCAGCAGCCGGGGGTCGAGGGCCGGGGGTGCGGTCTGCGGCGTGGGGTCGCTGCTGTCCTGGGTCAGGGTGTCGTTCTTGGTGTCGCTCACTTCGCTGCCTCCGCCGTGCGCGCCTCGCGCCGGGTCACCGCGTTGTCGGTGGCTCCGGTGATCGCGGCGATGATGTCTTCGTGCGTGGTCTCCCGCGCGGGGAACACACCGTTGTTGCGGCCGAGCCGGAGCACCGCGACGGTGTCCGCGACGGCCTTCACGTCGGCCATGTTGTGGCTGATCAGGATGACCCCGAGGCCGCGCTCGCGGAGCCGCTCGACCAGGTCGAGCACCTGGGCGGTCTGTTCCACGCCGAGAGCGGCGGTGGGCTCGTCCAGGATCACCACCTTGGGCTCGCCGATCAGCGCGCGGGCGATGGCGACCACCTGGCGCTGACCGCCGGAGAGGCCGGCGATCGGGATCCGGACGCTGGGGATGCGGATGGACAGCGTGCTGAGCAGTTCGCGGGCCTTCTGCTCCATGGTGACCTCGTCGAGCGTGCCGAAGCGGCGCAGCTCACGGCCGAGGTACAGGTTGCCGACGACGTCCAGGTTGTCGCAGAGCGCGAGGTCCTGGTAAACGGTCGCGACACCGAGGTGCTGGGCGTCCTGCGGCCGGTTGATGCTGACCTGCTTGCCCTCCCACTCGATCGCGCCTTCGTCGATCGGGTGAACCCCGGCAATGGTCTTGACCAGGGTCGACTTTCCGGCGCCGTTGTCGCCGACCAGGGCGACCACCTCGCCGGAGTTGACCTCAAGGTCGACATCCGTCAGGGCCTGCACGGCGCCGAACCGCTTGGAGACCCCGCGCAACGCCAGTACGGGTGCGCTTGTCACGTGAACCAACTCCTTAACCACCCGGTGCCTCGGGTGGGTTGCCGCGCCGTCCGAGGCGCAGTTGTCGTGCGAAGAGCTCGTGCGGGATGCCGCTCGGGACAGCCGATGACCTGCCCCTGGACACCGAAACCTGACGCATGGTCATATCATCGTGCCACTGCGATGGCTCCGCGCTGCGCCCCGCGCGGGAAATTCCCGCGCGGGGCGATTGCCTGCTGCTGCCGTACCGCCGGTATGACTACTTGATACCGTCCGCCGTGCAGTAGCTCTTGAACTCGGGGGTGCAGATCTGGGCCGCGGTGTACAGGCCGCCCTGGACGATGACCGACTCGACATTGGCCTTGGTGACCGCGATCGGGGTCAGCAGCAGCGACGGGACGGTGTTGCCCGACAGGCTGGTCTGGGTGCCGGTGGCGATGGTGTTGACGGCGGGGGTGCCGTTCAGCAGGGCCACGGCCAGCTTCGCGGCGGCCTGGGCCTCCGGCGTCGGCGCCTTGTAGATGGTCACGTACTGGGTGCCGGCGAGGATCCGCTGGACACCGTCGATCTGGGCGTCCTGGCCGGTCAGCGGGATGCCGTTGAGGCCGGCGCCCTTGATCGCGGCGGCGACACCGGCGGCCATGCCGTCGTTGGCGGAGTAGATCGCCGCGACGTTGGCCTTGCCGAGCTGCTGGATGGCCGCGGTGGCCTCCTGGTTGGCGGTGGGGGCGTCCCAGTTGCCGCTCTGGTCGTAGGCGATGTCGACCTTGCCCTTGACGGCCTCCTGGAAGCCGGCCTTGAACTGGGCGGCGTTCGGGTCGGAGGCGGCGCCGTCGATCTCCACGATCTTGGTCGAGGGGGTGGCCTTCGAGCCGAGCGCGGTGAGCAGCGCGGCGCCCTGGAGCTCGCCGACCTTCTCGTTGTCGTAGGAGACGTACGCCGAGACCGGGCCGTTGGCGAGGCGGTCGTAGGCCACGACCTTGACGCCCTTGGCGACGGCGGCCTGGACGGTCGACTGGATGCCCTTGCCGTCCTCGGCGTCGAGGATGATCACCTTGTCGCCGTTGCTGACCATGGTGGACATCTGCTGCGCCTGGGTGGCGGCGCTGCCCGCGGCGTTGGCGTAGTCGACGGTGCAGGTCGGGCAGAGGGTCTTGATCTCCGCGGTGATCTGCGGCTTGTCGAAGGCCGCGTAACGGGCGGTGACGTTGTCGGGGAGCAGCAGCCCGATGGCCCCGCCGGCAGCGGCGGTGGAACCGCTGGAGGAGGAGGTGGCGGGGGAAGAAGAAGAGGAGGAGGAGCTGCCGGCCTTGCCACAGGCCGCCATACCGAGAGCCATGGAGACGGCGGCGGTGGCGATGACGGTGCGGCGGAGAGTTGTGTTCATTTTTTGAGGTGCCTCCCTGACGCGGTCGCTACTTTGCGACCGAGGTGTCAGGGAGTCAACCCTCCGGATGAGTATGACGTCAATAAGTAAAACCGGTCTGACGCCAATCCGAACCCTTTCGTTATCTTCCTGAAGGCAGGACTGCAACCGAACGCCCGGAATCCCTACCCTCGGTGGCGGGCAACGTCCCAGAGTCACTCATCTCGGACATGACCAGCGCCAAGGCTCCAAGGACCTCGGCCCGCCCGCCGAGGGTGCCCGGTACCACTGAAAGCTGCCTGGCCGCACTGGGGATGGCGTATCGGGCGACCGATTCGCGGATCGGATCGAGGACCAGGTCACCGGCCTCGGCGAGGTCACCGCCGAGGATCACCCGGCGCGGGTTCAGCAGGTTGCAGAGGTTGGCCACACCGGTGCCGATCTGCCGTCCGGCGTCGGCCAGAACCCGTCGGCAGCCCAGATCGCCGCGTTGGGCCAACTGGACGACCTTGGGCACCGTCAGGTCGGCTCCGTGGCTGCCGTTCAGCAGGTTCAGGATGTGCCGGGCGGCAACGAAGGTCTCCAGGCAGCCCCGGTTGCCGCAGCGGCAGACCGGCCCCGACTCGTCCAGGGTGATGTGCCCGATCTCCCCGGCGGTCCCGCCGGGTCCCCGGTAGATCTGGCCGGAGATCACCAGACCGGCGCCGACGCCGCTGGCGACCTTGATGTAGGCCAGGTCGGACAGCCCCCGCCCGGCCCCCCAGACCAGCTCGCCGAGGGCGCCGAGGTTGGCGTCGTTGTCCACGTAGACGGGCATGCCGAGGCGGCTGGAGAGCTCCTGCCCGGGGGCGATGCCGGTCCACCCGGGGAGGATCGCGGTGGAGCCCAGCGCGCCGGTCTCCCCGTCGATCGGGCCGGGGACGCCGAGGCCCACCCCGATGACCTTCTCCGGCCGGAAACCGGTCTGCTCCAGCAGTCGCTGGACCAGCAGCTCGGCCCGGCCGAAGCCCTGGTCGGCGGAGGCGTCGGTGTCTATCGGCTCGCTCTCCTCGGCGAGCACCCGGTGGGCCAGGTTGCCGATGGCCACCCGCAGGTGGGAGTGCCCGAAGTCGACGCCCACCACGATCCCGGCGTCGGCGCTGAGCGACACGCTGCGCGCCCGCCGCCCCCCGGAGGAGGTCGGGGTGACCACCACCGTCCCGGCGTCCTTCAGTTCCCGGACGATGTTGGAGACCGTTGCCGCCGACAGGCCGGTGCTCCGGGCGATCTCGGCCTGCGTCAGCGAGCCGGCCATCCGGACAGCCCTCAGCACTCGTTCCAGATTGGCCCGATGCAGCGAAGACTGCGATCCCGGCGTTTCCACGGACATGTTCCACCCTCCCGAACCCGGACGACTCGACGGCCGAACCGGGTCCTGCCGCGTCCTTGCGGCGGAGTCCAGCTACAACTAATGAACCCTAAGCTCAGCCAATGCTGTTATCTCCCGTCAAGGCTGAAGACCGATCGTTGCCAAACCTATGCCGCGAAACAGGGCAAAAGGACGCGATCACCGGTGCCCGGACGGCCCCCGGTGCCGGGCGATCCGGTCCCGGTACCAGGTGTAGGACGCCCGCGGGGTACGGGCCAGGGTGTCGAAGTCGACATGGACCAGCCCGAAGCGCTGCTGGTAGCCCTCGGCCCATTCGAAGTTGTCGAGCAGCGACCAGGTGAAGTAGCCGCGGACGTCGATCCCCTGGTCGACGGCGGCGGCGACCGCGTCGATGTGGTCCCGCAGGTACGCGATCCGGTCCTGGTCCCCGCTCCCCGGCCGGTCGCTGAGCGAGCAGCCGTTCTCGGTGATCAGCACCGGCGGCAGCGCCTCCCCGTAGCGCCGCCCGAAGCCCACCAGCAGCTCGGTCAGGCCCTCCGGCACCACCGGCCAGCCGAAGGCGGTGCGCGGATGGCGCCCCTCGGGCGGTTCGGCGAGCGCGAACGGCAGCCCGTCGCCCCCGGCCGGGGGGCCGACCCAGGTCGGGTTGTAGTAGTTGATCCCCAGCGCGTCCAGCGGCGCGGAGACGGTCCGCAGGTCGCCGTCGCGGACCAGGCCGCCCCACTGCGGGTCGGGCAGGCCGAAGGCCGACAGGTCGGGGTAGCGGCCGAGCAGCAGCGGGTCGGTGAACAGCCGGTTGTGCAGGATGTCGTACGCCTCAGCGGCCGCGTCCGCCTCGGGGCCGCCCGCGCCGGGCGCCTCCGCGCGGCGGACCGGGGAGCAGTTGTTGGCGATCATGACCTCGCGGGCGCCGCCCGCGCGCAGCGCGGCCACCGCCAGGCCGTGGCCGAGCAGCTGGTGGTGGGCGGTCGGCAGGGCCTCCAGCATCAGCGCGCGGCCCGGGGCGTGGATGCCGAAGGCATAGCCGTAGACCATGTGGACGAAGGGTTCGTTGAGGGTGATCCAGCTGGTCACCCGGTCCCCCAGCCGGTCGGCGACGATCCCGGCGTACTCGCCGAAGCGGTGGGCGGTGTCGCGGTTCAGCCAGCCGCCCGCGTCCTCCAGCGGCTGCGGCAGGTCCCAGTGGAACAGCGTCGGGGTGGGGGCGATCCCGGCCGCGAGCAGCTCGTCCACCAGCCGGTCGTAGAAGTCCAGGCCCGGGGCGTTCAGCGGACCCGCGCCGGCTGGCTGGACCCTCGGCCAGGAGACCGAGAAGCGGTAGGCGTCCAGGCCGAGACCGCGCATCAGCGCCACGTCCTCGGCGTACCGGTGGTAGTGGTCGCAGGCGGTGCCGCCGGTGCGGCCGTCGCGGACCGCGCCGGGCCGGGCGGTGAAGGTGTCCCAGATGGAGGGCCCCTTGCCGTCCTCGGCGGCGGCTCCCTCGATCTGGTAGGCGGAGGTGGCCACCCCCCAGCGGAACCCGGCCGGAAGCCCGGACCGGTCGGACGCGGGTTCGGATGACTCGGAGGGCTCGGATGACTGGGGCAGCTGGGAGGACACAGGCGGCATGGGCGGCCGGCTCCTGTTCACGAGGTCCGTCAGAGGCGAATGAACATGAGCCATCCTCGCGTTATCTGCTCGCCAACGCCACCCCCGATCCGGCAGAGTGGGAGCATGCCGACTCCCGCCCCCGTGCCGGGCTCCGCCGTCCGCCGCCGACCGGTCCAGCGCCGCAGCCTGGAACGCTTCGGCCGGATCCTCGACGCCTGCGCGGAACTGCTGGACGAGGTCGGCTACACCGGGCTGACCACCAAGGAGGTGGCCCGCCGGGCGGCGGTGCCGATCGGCACCCTGTACCAGTTCTTCCCCGGCATCGAGGGACTGCTCGGGGCGCTGGCCGAACGCAACCTGGAGCACTACGCCGACCGGCTCGGCCAGCGGATCAAAGCCGAGCACCCCTCACACACCGGCGCGCTGGTGGACCTCGCGGTCGAGGAGTACGTCGCCATGCACCGCTCGG
>Ga0302311_10006145_pt1 | contig 12505 bp, 9 predicted proteins | sample III_Palsa_N1_3_FD_200449 | JGI IMG/M metagenome (GOLD analysis project Ga0302311, IMG submission 200449) | Peat permafrost microbial communities from Stordalen Mire near Abisko, Sweden - III_Palsa_N1_3 | ecosystem: Environmental > Terrestrial > Soil > Palsa > Peat permafrost | place: Sweden... | reverse complement strand
GGGCGATGTGCAGCGGCGGGGTGGCCCCCGCCAGGGCCCGCAGCAGGGCCGTGCGGCGCTCCCGCAGCGGGGTGTCCAGCAGTGAGACGTCCCCCTCCGCCAGCAGGTCGAAGACGACCAGGGAGGCGGGGGTGCGCTCGGCGAGCAGGCGCACCCGGGAGTCCGCCGGGTGGATGCGCTCCTGGAGGGCGTCGAAGTCGAGGCGGTTGCCGTCCCCGGAGACGACGACGATCTCGCCGTCCAGGACGCACCGCTGCGGCAGCTGGTCGAGCAGGACCTGGACCAGCTCCGGGAAGTAGCGGGTGAGCGGCTTGCCGCTGCGGCTGCCGATGACGATCTCGGGGCCGTCGCGGTGGACGATGGCGCGGAACCCGTCCCATTTGGCCTCGTACTGCATTCCCGGCGGAATGGCGGCAGCCGGTTTTGCCAGCATCGGCTTGACCGGCGGCATCACAGGAAGGTCCATGAACCGATTGTCGGACCGGATCGGGTCGGCCGCCGCCCGGGAGGCGGCGGGCCGGGGCCGGGGCTAGCGTGAGGCCATGGGAGACGTGCTGGAGCTGGCCATCGGCGAGCGGACCGTCCGCCTGACGCATCCGGACAAGGTGCTCTTTCCGGAGCGCGGCCACACCAAGCTCGACGTGGCGCAGTACTTCCTGGCCGTGGGCGACGGGGCACTGCGCGCGCTGCGGGACCGGCCGACCACGCTCCAGCGGTACCCGGACGGCATCGGCGGGGGCTCGTTCTTCCAGAAGCGCGCGCCGAAGGACCAGCCGGAGTGGATCCCGACCGCCCGGATCGCCTTCCCCAGCGGGCGCCCGGCCGACGAGATGTGCCCGACCGAGCTGGGGGCCGTCATCTGGGCGGTCAACCGGGGCTGCCTGACCTTCCACCCCTGGCCGGTGCGCGGCACCGACACCGACCGCCCCGACGAGCTGCGGATCGACCTCGACCCGCAGCCGGGCACCGGCTTCGCGGACGCGGCCCGCGCGGCGGGCGAACTGCGGGCGGTGCTGGAGGGGTTCGGCCTGCAAGGCTGGCCCAAGACCTCCGGCGGGCGCGGGCTGCACGTGTTCGTGCCGGTCGCGCCGCGCTGGACGTTCACCGAGGTGCGCCGGGCCACCATCGCCATCGGCCGGGAGCTGGAGCGGCGGATGCCGCAGCAGGTGACCACGGCCTGGTGGAAGGAGGAGCGCGGGGAGCGGATCTTCGTGGACTACAACCAGATGGCCCGCGACCGGACCATGGCCTCCGCCTACTCCGTCCGCCCGTTCCCGAACGCGCCGGTCTCCGCGCCGCTGCGCTGGGAGGAGCTGGACGCCGCCCATCCGCAGGACTTCGACATCACCACCATGCCCGGGCGCTATGCCGAGGCCGGGGACGTGCACGCGGGGATGGACCAGCAGGCCTTCGACCTGACCCCGGTGCTGGAGCAGGCCGACCGGGACGAGCGGGACCACGGCCTCGGCGACCTGCCGTACCCGCCGGAGCACCCGAAGATGGCGGGCGAGCCCAAACGGGTCCAGCCCAGCCGGGCGAAGCACCAGCCGGAGTCTGAGCCTGAGGCACCGCAGCCCTGAGCCGTGAGCCCCCTGGAAACGGAAGCCCCGGGGCCCCGGAAACGCCGCTCAGCCCAGCAGCCGCAGCCGGGCCGTCGCCACGCCGACCCGGACCACCTGCCCCCAGGTGAGCTCCAGCGCGTCCGTCTCCACCCCGTCGCCGAAGGCGACCAGCCGGTCGGACTCCACCGTCAGTGAAAGCCGCTGGTCACCGGCGAGCAGCCCCTGGACGGTGGTGGTGCCGGTGGTCGGCGAGGGCCAGGCCTCGCGGACGAACCAGGCCAGCCCGGCGACGGTCGGCTCGGGCAGCCGCAGCGCGCTGCCGCGCTCCAGCCAGGCGGAGCGGCACCAGCCGGTGGCCCCGGTCCCGGTGCCGACCAGCACGCCCGAGCTGGCCTGCGATTCGGCGGCGCCGCCGGCCTCCAGCCGGTAGCGCGCGGTCTGGTGTCCCGGCTGGCCGAGGTAGACCTCGTTCAGGGCCAGCAGCCGCTGGCCGTCGTCGGCCACGGCCTCGACCATGGTGCGCGGGTCGGTCCGGCCGTCCACGCCCGGCCCGACCGCGGCCCGCAGCAGTCCGGCCGCGTCCTCGGCCCGGTGGCGGACCAGGACACCGGGGTTGCGGCCCGGCTCGGCGTCGATGCCCAGCACCGGCTGGCCGTCGAGGTACTTGGCGGCGTTGGCGACCAGACCGTCCTGGCCGACGACCACCACCACGTCGTCCGGCGCGAACAGGAAGCGGGACAGGTCGGCGCGCTCCACCCGGGCCCGCCGCCAGTCGGCCGGGACCGCGGCGGCGGCCAGCGCCAGCGCGGACTCGGCCAGCCGGTGCCGCCGCTCCACCGGGCCGATCTCCCGGCCCCGGGTGCTCAGGAAGAACTCGGCCTGACCGCGCGTGCAATGACGGTCGATCAGTTCCTGGTACTCGGTGCGCCGGTGGACCAGTACGGCACGCGGGGCCAGGCTCACCGGCCGAACCTGCCGATCAGTTCGGTGAGCAGGTCCGGGGTCAGCGTCAGCTGCTCGACCTTGGGCAGGTTTCCGGCCAGCTCCAGCAGCGCCAGCGCGTGCAGCACGGCGGGCTCCACGCTCTGGTGCGCGGCCAGCCGGTCGGCCTCGGCGGCGGCGTTGGCGGCGCCGAGGGCACGGACTGCCTCGGCCTCGGCGGTGGCCAGCGTGGTCCGCCGGCTGGCCTCGGAGTCGGTGCGCACGGCTGTGGCGGCGGCCTGCTCCTCCGCCTCGCGGCGGCTGTTGGCGCCCTGCTGGGCGACCAGTTGCTCCTCCCGCCGGGCGAGTTCGATCCGGCTGTCGAGTTCGTTGCCGGAGATCGCCCGCTCGCGTTCGACCGCCACCGCGCGGCGCTCGTAGGTCGCCCGGTCCGCCTCCTGCTGGATCTGCTCCCGGGCGGGGGTGCGCAGCGCCCGCTCCACCTCGGGTTCCGGCCGCAGCGCGACCACCCGGACGGCGATGACCTCAAGGCCGGTCTCGCTCAGCCGGGGCTCGGCGCCCAGGCCCTCGGCCATCCGCGCCCGCACCGAGGCGACGCCGTCGACCAGTGCGTCGGCGAGGGTGGTCCGGGCGAGCAGGTGCAGCGCGTGCTGCTGGGCGGTCTCGGTGAGCAGCGTGCCGATCTGCTCCAGCGGCGCCGCGCGCCAGGCCCCGGTGTCGGGGTCGATGCTGAAGTCGAGCCGGGTGGCGGCGGTGGACGGGTCGGTGATCCGGAAGGTCACCGCGGCCTGCACGGTGACGTCCTGGAAGTCGGCCGTCCGGGCGTGGAAGAGCATCGCCAGTTCGCGGTCGTCGATGGGGACTTCGGACAGCGCCGAGGTGAGCGGCCGGAACCGGAAGGCGAGCCCGGGGCCGTCGTGGACGACCCGGCCCCGGCTCAGGTGGCGGACGTGCGAGGTGGGTGCCGCGCGCAGGTGGCGGAGCCCGAAGCGGTTGCTGATGTCGGCCATGACGGGGCCTCCCTTTTCGTCACACAGACGATATCCGGGATTCCGCCTTATCGTCAATATGACGCAAGCTCCGGTCAGTCCAGCGGCACCTGCACCGTGAGCAGCTCCCCGTCGCCGAGGTGGACCAGGGCGCGGCCGGGGGTGACCGGGCCGCCGATCGAGCTGCGCGGCAGCCGCATGCCCAGGAGCTCGCCGTTGGTGATCCCCTGCGGCGAGAGCAGCGCGCCGCGCCGCCCCTTCTTCGCATCCACCTGCCAGCCGCTGAAGCCGCTGCCGATCTCCTCCGCGTCGCCGCCGATGACCAGCGCCTGGCCCAGCTCCCCGCCGCGCTGGATCAGCTGCCGCAGCTCGCCCTTGGCGTCGCAGTCCTTCAGCAGCTCGGCGTCGTCCACCAGCACCACCACCGGTCCGGCGCCCTGCTCCAGGGCGGCGGTGAACTCCTCCGCCGGGATGTCCTGGCCGTCGAAGACGGTCCGCACGCCGGGCAGCCCGGCGAGGGTGCGCAGCGGCGAGCTGCGCGGGGCGGCGACCACCAGCTCCGCGCCCCGGGCCAGGAAGGTCCTGGCCATGCTCATCAGCAGCGTGCTGCGGCCGGACTTGGCCGGGCCGCCGACGATGAAGGTCGGCACGCCCGAGCCCAGATCCGGTCCGCAGCCCACGAGTTCGTCGCCGCCGACACCGACCAGACCCCACAGCGGGCTGTCCGGCACCCCGGACGCCAGGGCCAGCCCCATCGCCTCGTCGAAACCGATCCGCGCGGGCAGCACGTCCACCCGGAACGGACGCTGGGCCCGGGGCACGCCGGCGTCCCGCGCCGCCGCCAGTTCGGCGATCGCGACGACGGCCTGCGCCTGCCCCTGGCCCGAGGAGTCCTCGGCGAGCAGCGCCACATGGGTCTCGATCGCGGTCTCGGCCCGGAAGCCGCGTCCTGGCACGATCTCGTCCGGGACCTTGCGCGGCGGGATCCCGGCCAGCGAGAAGTCGCTGCGGTCGGCCAGCCGGAGGGCGATCTTCTCCTCGGTGAGGGTGGAGATGCGCCCCGACAGGACGGTGCGGTCGCCGGTGACGACCACGTGCACTCCCACGCTCTGGCCCTCGCGCAGCAGCGTGTACACCATGTCGGTGAGCGCGCCGTTGTCGATCTCGCCGAGGGTGGGGATGAACCCCTCCCAGCGGTCCAGCATCAGCACCACGTGCGGCAGCCGCTCCGCCTCGGCGACCGCCCCGCGCTGCTCCCCGATGTCGGCGAACCCGCCTTCCGCCAGCACATCCTGACGTCGCGTCACTTCGCCTGCCAGGCGCCCGATCAGGCGTACCGCGCGCTCCGACTGGGTACGCGAGACCACCGCGCCGCAGTGCGGCAGCCGGGTGAGGATGTTCAGCGCGCCGTTGCCGCAGTCGATTCCGTACAGGTGGACGTCGCGCACCGAGTTGGTCCTGGCCAGCGAGCCGGCCAGGGTCCGCAGCAGTTGCGAGCGCCCGGAGCGCGGCGCGCCGGCGACCAGCATGTGGCCGAAGGTGGCGAAGTCGATGCCGGTGGCGCGGCGGCGCTGCTCGCCCGGCAGGTCGTCCACGCCGAAGGCGGCGAACGGCAGCGGCCCGCGGGCCGGCGGCGCCGGGATCTCGTCCAGCAGCATGGTGTCCGGCAGCGCGGGCAGCCAGGGGCTGTGCTGCGGCGGGATACCGAGCGCCGTCCCGGCCGCGCACACCGCGTCCACCAGCACCTTGAGGTCGGTGATCTCGGCGTCGTCCTGCGCCTTGGGACCGGCCGGACGGGCGGGCGCGGGACGGCCCAGCCCCTCCCAGTCGAGGACCGCGCACCACGGCCGGACGGTCTGGGTGCCGGCCGCTCCCGGGCGGCGCCCGCCGACCCGGCCGGACTGGAACGGCACCAGCGAGGTGTGGCCCAGCCGGACATAGGCGCGGCCGGGCGTCGACTTGGCGATGTACCCGGCGTCCGGAGCGTCGATGACGTCCGAGCTCTCGCTGGCGTCGGTGACCCGCAGCGCTATCCGCAGGTTGGTGTTGGCCCGGATCTCCGGCGAGACCACGCCGGAGGGGCGCTGGGTCGCCAGCAGCAGGTGGATGCCCAGGGAACGGCCGCGCTGCGCGATGTTGACCAGACCGGCGACGAAGTCGGGCAGTTCGCGGACCATGGAGGCGAACTCGTCGATGACGATCAGCAGCCGCGGCAGCGGCCTGAGCCCGCCGCCGGTGCCCCGGACCGAGTCGCGTCGGCGCAGGTCGTCGAAGTCCTCGATGTCCTTGGCCCCGGCGTCGGCGAGGATGTGCTCGCGCCGCTTCAGCTCGGCGCCCAGGGATTCCAGCGCCCGCTCGACCAGGTGGGCGTCCAGGTCGGTGACCATGCCGACGGTGTGCGGCAGCTGGACGCAGTCCTTGAACGCGCTGCCGCCCTTGTAGTCGACCAGCACGAAGGTCATCGCCTCCGGCGTGTTGGCGACCGCGAGCGAGGCGACGATGGTCTGCAGCAGCTCGGACTTGCCGGAGCCGGTGGTCCCGGCGATCAGCCCGTGCGGGCCGTCGCGGCGCAGGTCGATGGCGAACGGGCCGTCGAAGGACTCACCGATGACCGCGGTGGTGGAGCTGCCGCCGGCCCGCCAGCGCAGCGTGATCGCGTCGCTGGTGGGCGGCTCAAGACCGAGCACGTCGAGCAGCCGGCTGGAGCCGGGGATCGCCGAGTCCTCGGCCTCGCCGCTGACGTCGCGGACCGGGGACAGCCCCCGGGCGAGCCGGGCGCACCAGGCCGGGGAGACCAGGTCGGGGCGGATGCCGCGGAGCTGGCCCAGGCCCGCCTGCTGCACCCGGAGCCGGACGCTCGGCTGCGCGAAGGCAGGAGCGGCGTCGACCGGGGGGACCGGGGCCGGGCCGAAGCCCGCCGCGACGGCCGCGTTGAAACCCGCGCCCGGGCGCGGGCCGAACCCCGCGGGCAGGCCCTCGGTCTGGCCACCGGCGAGATCGCGACCGGCCCTGGGGACCGGCGCGCTCCAGATCCCGTTGAAGCCCGCGCCGGCCGCGCTCGGGTGGACCGGGGCGTGCAGCGGCTCGACCACCACCACCGCCTGGCACTCACCGGGCAGGAACCTTTCCTCGGCGTCCAGGCAGACCGCGTACACGCCCACGGCCGGTCCCTCGCGCAGCAGTTGCACCACACCGGGCAGTGAACGCAGCCGCCGGGAACCGTCCAGCAGCAGCACCAGGTCGGGCGCGCTGAACACCGCCGCGCCACCCTGACCGGCCTGGCCGCTCTCGGCCAGGGCCTTCTGCCGCGCCTGCACCATGGCCACCAGCTCGGCCACCCGCTGGGCGACGGTCTCCGCGTCGACGCCCATCAGCGCCACCGTGTCCTGGCCCTCGGTCGGGCGGACGTGCGGCAGCCAGCGCAGCCAGTCCCAGGACTCCGCCCCCGAGGCGTCCGTGAGCAGGCACAACTGGACGTCGGCGGGCGCGTGCAGGGCGGCCAGCTGGGCCGCGATCCAGCGGCCGAGGGCCCGGGCCGAGTCCCCCGCCCCGGCGACCCCGAGCACGCCGTGCTGCCGCAGCGACATGGCGACCGGGGCGTCCGGGACCTCCCAGACCACCTCGCGGCGGTGCTCCATCTGCTCCGGGTCGTCGACCACGACCGCCGAGGGCAGGTCGGCGGTGCCGAAGCGGAGCAGCAGATGGTCGGGGTCGGTGCGGCGGCGCTCCCACAGCCGGGTGCGCGGGCCGGTGGCGATGCCGAGGACGGCGGCGGCGTCCGGTGAGGCGCCGCGTCCGGCCAGCCGCTCGGCGACCAGCGCCGCCGCCGCGTCCGCCTCGACCGCGGCCTTGGTGGCGCGGTACTCGGCGACCTGGTGGGAGTGCGACTTGCGGCCGTGCTTGCGGTCCTGGAGCCAGTTGCCGAGCATCATCACCGGGCTCATGAACGCCATCAGCAGGAAGTTCATCTCGTGCATCAGCTCCGCCATGGCGACGGCGCCGACCAGCGGCAGCACCATCATCAGGATCGGCAGCGGACGGCTCTCGCGGTTCCCGGGCGGGGCCGGGAGCTTGAACTGGGTCCTGCGCTCGGGCGGCAGCAGCCGCGGCGGACGGTTGTACTCCAGCGTGACGCCGTCCTCGCCGGGGTGCAGCGCGGCGTCCGGCGGCTGGTAGGCGACCAGTTCCAGCAGCGAGTTGCCGATGGCCAGTTGGGCCCCGAGCGTCCAGGGCACGTCGGTGCGCGCGGCCTGGTCCAGCGCGACGCCTTCGAGCGTCGGCGGCCCGGCGGGTTCGGTCGCGGTCGCGGCGGGCGCTTCGAGCAGGCGCAGCGTGCAGCCGTCGCGCATGGTGACCGTCAGCGCCAGCGCGCGCGGCGGCAGTTCCGGGTCGGCCAGCCGGATCCCGGCGGCCCGGCCGCTGCCGATCTCCACGCGTCCCGGGCCGAGCCGGTGCAGGCCGCCGCTGTCGGGGCCGCTGACCACCCGCAGCTCGACCACCCCGGTGGGCTCCAGCGGCAGGCAGCCCGCCGGTGAGTCCAGGCTGACCTGGGCGCCCTCGCGCAGCGGGGTCTGCCCGACCGCCTGCCCCGGGTCGAGCCTGCGCCCGTCCAGGAACAGCTCGGGCGCGGAACTGGGCCGGCCGAAGCGGACCACATGCCCGTCCGGGTCGCCGGTGGCGCGCTCGGCCAGCAGCGTCGCCAGGTCGCGCACCGGGGTCTCCGGTGCGGCGTCGACCACTACCTCGGACCGCAGGCCGGCCCCCGGATCGACCACGGTCAGGGAGAGTCGCACGCCAACGCCCTTCGTCTGCTGCCGTGACTGCCGCTCTGGCTCAAGCCCGGCTCACTGCTTTGATCTGCTTCGGTCATGTGTAGCGCCCATCGAACCATCCCGCCCGGCCGCCCCCAAGCCGGACGCCTCAGCGGCCGAACAGGCGGCGGCGCGGGGCCTGCGGCGGAAGGAAGCGGAGCACGCGGACGAACGCCTCCACGTCACTCCGGATCTGCTCGCCGCGGTCGCGGTCCCAGTTGGGCCCCACGAACACATGCAGGTCGACCTGCTGCTCCTGGTCGCGGAACACGTAGTTGGCCAGGTCGAATGCGCCCTGTTCGTTCTCGCCGGTCCAGGAGTAGCGGATGCCCTCGCCCAGGGCGTCCGTGGCGAAGGGCTCGACCAGCGGCGACCCCTTGGCGTTCTCGCTCTCGAAGCCGCCGAGCCGCGCCCGGGCCTCTTCCAGCGTGCCCTCGCTGCGCCGCATGGCGACGCCGAGGTACACCGGCAGGCAGACGCTGTCGGGCAGATGGAGGTAGAGACTCGACGCCGGGAGCCTGCCGGCGATGGTCTGCCGGGCCACCAGCAGTTGCGTGGCGCGCGGCGTCACCTCGTCCTTGGCCATCTGCTTGGTGACCACGCCCCGCTCCCGCCCCAGCCGCTCCAGGGCGGCCTGCCACGCCCACTCGGCCGGGTCCTTCCAGGGCGTCCCCTTGAAGGCCAGCGGGACCGGAACCCAGACCATGCGGTCGAACTCCGAGGACAGCCGGGGACCGCCCGTCTCTCGCTTACCGGTGCTCACGCTGCCTCATCCCTGAACTTCCAACGGAAGGTGCTCATGATCGCGTCGAACAGACTGCACAGGAGCAGGGCGGTGTCGTCCTCCGGGCTCCCCTCACCGAAGGTGGAGAAGGACGAGACCAGCCAGCTGTCCGGGCTCCCCGGCACCGGGACGATGTACTCGACCCGGCGCGACGCCTGGTCGACCCCGCGTTCGGGATCGGGGGCGTAGACGCGTTCCGCGCGCAGGCCGCGCGCGCCGTCGAGCACCACCGGGGCGCCGTGCGGCGTGGTGGTCAGCACCTCGTCGAGGACCAGCGCGGAATCCGGTGCGGTGACGCTGCCGAACTCGGCGAAGGAGACCATGAACGTGGCGGGCAGGTTCCGTTCGCGGTTCCCGACCGGAATGAAGACGTCGACGCCGCCGTTCTCCCGGGCCTGGGCGATCGCCCGCTTCAGCCGCTGCTCCAGCTCCCGGCGGTACTGGGCGACCTGGTCGCGCCCGTGCCGGGCGAAGGCCTGGTCGAGCACCCCGGCTATCGCCCGGTCGGTGCCGCGCTGGACCGGGATCTTCTGCCACTCCCTGGGCAGCAGCAGCCGGTAGCCGTCCACGGTACGGACCTGGCTCATGAGCCGATCCCGACCGTGGTGAGCTCCTTGAGCTTGGTGAACCACTCGGCGCTGGGGGCGAAAGTCCCCTCGACATTGGGATCGGAGAGCGATCCCCCGTCGCCGTCGACCAGGTTGGCCATGAAGTTCACGGTGTCGCTGCCGCCGAGCCAGTGGCCCATCTCGTCGACGATCGTCGCCGCGCCGTTGATCGCGCGGACCTGGTTGGTCACCGTGGCCCCCTCCTTGAGCAGCATCGGGAACAGCTTCGAATCCGGGAACTGCTCCGCGAGGTCGGTGAACTTCTCGGTGTACTCGACCAGTTCCTTCTCGCCGGCGCTCATGAACTTGCTGCCCACCGCCTTGCCCCAGTCGGCCACGCTGCTCCACAGCCCCGAGGAGCCCTCCGCGCCTTCCGCGCCCTCGGCGCCCTCCCCGCCGTCGCCCAGCAGCCCGGCCACGATGTCGCCGAACTCGGAACCGGTCTCCAGCCCGGCCTTGGCCTCGGCGCCGAGCCCGACCGTCACCATGGCGAAGACGTCCAGGGCCACATCGGTCCATGAACCGTCACCGGACAGCGCCAGCGCCGTGTGCCCGGCCAGGGCGACGGCCATGATGCCCAGCAGCACCGCGGCCCCGATGTCGAAGCCCGGGATGAGCAGCGCGGCCAGCAGCAGCGCGGTCGCCACCCAGGTGGCGACGTCCGCGAGCAGCTTGATCCAGCCGGCGTGGTTGTGGATGAAGTCCTTGATGTCGTCCCACCAGCCGTCGTTGTCCTTCAGGCCGTCGTGCTCGGCGTCCTCGATCTTCTGCATCCAGTACTTGCCGCGCGTGTCGCGGTTGCTCTTGATACCGGCCAGCTGCCGGATCGCCGCGGCGACCTCGCCCTGGGCCGTCGTCTTCGCCTTGGCGGCCGCGGTCGCCTTCGCCTGCTGCGCGGGGGTCGGCGGGGGCTGCGAGCCGGGGGTGGCGGACATCTCCGGCTGGTTCGCCAGCGGGGCCGCGGCCTGGGCCTGGGCCAGCGGCTTCAGCGAGTCGGCCTGGAAGCCCTCCAGATCACCCGCCCAGCCGTTCAGATAGCCCGACACCGACTCGTAGCGGGTCGCGAGCTTCCCCAGGTCGTCGGTGATCTCGCTGGAGGACTCCCGGATCTTGTCCGCGTACTTGCCGATGCTGTCGTCCCCGGCGAGGTCCTTGAGCAGGCCGATCTGCTCGTGCAGCAGCTGCGCGAACCTGCCCAGGCGGGTCCCCTCCGCACGGATGTCGTAGGGACTCCCCGGAATGGGATCACTCGGCTCGTCGAGAACGGCCCACTCGCTGTCAGGCGGCCTGCCCATGCTGATACCTCTCCCCCGTAGCTGTGTACCTGCCTGTGGTCACCGGGTGTCCGGCGGCTACTTCTTGCCCGGGTTCCTGAGATCCGAGGCCAGGCCGCTGTCCGTACCGGTGAACTGCTTGTAGGCCTCTTCGCACATCGTGCCGAGCTCCTCGACCTTGGACTTCAGGGTGTCCCGGTGATAGCTCCAGTTGTTGGCGAAGTCGTCCATGGCGTGGGCGATGTCGCCGGACCCGAGAATTCCCTTGATGTCCTTCTGGTGCGCGCTGGTGTCGTCCAGCTCGCCCTTGACCGCCTCCAGGTTCTTGGCGGATTCCTCAAGCTTGTCGTAGGAGACCTTCAGGTCTGCCATGTTCACCCCGCCTGTTCTGTCGCGCGGGACTCTGCCGCTCCGAGAGCCCGGCGTGCCGGTCGGTCCGTGCGCACCCGAACCGGACGGCGACCGCCCCCCGGCAGACAGCGCCCGCGCTCAGCCGCGGCACGGGCACTCAATGGCGACACCATAGACCAGGCCACTGACAGCCCGGACGGGGATCGGGTCAGCCCGCGCCCGCCGTCCGCCCCCGCGCGGGCGCAGTGCCGGGCTAGCATGAACGCGCGTCACCGCACGGATCGCACCGGCGTCGGCACGGTGACCAGGACCGGGGGACAACGCATGAGCGCGGGGGATCGCCGACAGGCCGAGCGGGAGTGGAAGCAGCGGGAGCACCGCGTCGCCAAGGAGCTGCGGGCCCACCCCTGGGGTCCGGACGCGCCCTATCGGAGCGTCTTCACCAACGCCCGTGGGCGGGCATCGCTGTTCGTGGCCGGTGAGGGAAGGCCGCAGGCCGTGGTCGCGGTCCTGGCCGGGCTCCTGGCCGTGGGGGCGCTGGTGGCGACGGTCTCAGCCTCGGGACGGAAGGGCAGCCCGCTGCTGTGGGTGCTGACCGCGACCCTGGTGGCGGCGGTCTTCGCGGTACTCTCGCTGTCCGCCCGGCGGCGCTGGTTCCTCAGCCGGGCGGGCGACCTGCTCACGGCCTTCGCGGCCGGGGAACTCCTGGGCCTGCTGCCGCTGCTGGTGCTGCTGTACCCGCTGACCGCGTCGCACCGCGCCTCGGTCGGCGCCGCGCTGGCGGCGTTCGCCTTCTGCCTGGCCATCGGAACAGTCACCGGCGCGCTGGCGGCGGTCACGGTGAAGCGCCGCACCAACGGCCGCTACGCCTTCAATGGCTGACCGGCTTCCGCCGGGCGGCCGTCACACCCGCCCGCCGGGCCCTCCGCGTGCGGCGGGTCCGGCGGGTGAGCGGTCGGGCTGCTACTTGAGGGCCTTGGCGAGCTGCTCGTCGACCTGCTTGAAGGTCTCCGAGGCGGTGTTCAGGTAGCCGGACATGCCGTTGAGGCCGTCCACCACCTGCGAGGCGCCCTTGGTGAACTCACTGTAGGACTGCTCGAACTGCTTGCTCGCGGAGTCGGTCACGAAGCCGTCGTGCACCAGCTGGTCCACCATGGACTTCATCGAGCTGAGCATCGACTCGA
>Ga0302311_10006142_pt1 | contig 12507 bp, 9 predicted proteins | sample III_Palsa_N1_3_FD_200449 | JGI IMG/M metagenome (GOLD analysis project Ga0302311, IMG submission 200449) | Peat permafrost microbial communities from Stordalen Mire near Abisko, Sweden - III_Palsa_N1_3 | ecosystem: Environmental > Terrestrial > Soil > Palsa > Peat permafrost | place: Sweden... | reverse complement strand
GCAGCAGCGCGATGACTCGGCGCGACTCCTCCGCGCCGAGCGCGGTCGTCGGTTCGTCGAGGATGACGAAGTCGGGCTTGCGGGCCAGCGCCATGGCGATCATCAGCAGCTGGCGCGCGCCACCGGAGATGGCGCTGGCGGGGACGTTATCGACGCGGCGGTCGCGCCGCAGCCGCCGGACCAGCAGCGCCCACCGGGACTGGGCCACGGTAACCGTGTCCAGGCACTCGGGGATGTCCAGCGTGCGGAAGGCGGCCCCGTCCTGGAAGGTCCGGACCAGGCCGCGGGCGGCTCGCCGTTCGGGCGGCAGCCGCCTGAGGTCGGTGTCGCCAAGCAGCACCCGCCCGGAGGTGGCCGGCACGAACCCGCTCAGCACGTTGACCATCGTGGTCTTGCCGGAGCCGTTGGCGCCGACCAGGCCGATGAACTCGCCGCCGCCGCGGACCTCGAAGGAGACGCCGCTGAGGGCGTTAACCCCGCCGTAGGAAACCTTGATGTCCTCAGCGCGCAGGCTCCGCCCGTTACCGCCGATGACCGCGGAGCCGGGGGCGGGCAGACGGGGCCCGGCCAGCCGGGTCACCTCGTCCATGGCCGAGACCACGGGGCCCTCGGACGGCTGCGGCCGTCCGTCGCTGACGCCCCGCAGCCGGTGGTAGCCGCCGACCAGCAGGCCTACCACGCCGCCCGGCGCGACCAGCACAAGCAGCGCCATCAGCGCGCCCGCCACCAGCCAGATGACTGACTGGCTGACGCTCACCAGGGACGGCACCACCTCGAACACGGCGGCCCCGATGAACGGCGCCCAGAAGTAACCGCTGCCGCCGACCAGGGCCATCACCAAGACCAGCAGCACCTGCTCGAGACTGACCGAGTCGGGACTGATGAACTCGAAGTAGAGGCCGAACATGACGCCCGCGATCGACGCCGCGACCGAGCAGTAGATGAAGGCGGCCGTCCGCTGGCGCAGCGGCGCCAGGCCGATGCCGCGGGCGAAGGCCTCGTTGTCGCGTGACGCGCGCAGCACCAGGCCGATCGGCCCGTGGCCGAGCCGCTCGAGGATGACCAGCACCACCGCCGCCACCACGACGGTGGCCCAGTAGATCGAGTCGTAGGAGCCGAGCGACCCGAACGGCGCCATCGTCGGCACCTCGATCTGCACGCCGTTCGACCCGCCGGCGAAGCTGAGCTGGTTTGCGGTGAGGCCAACGAGGGAGGTGAACGCCAGCGTGAAGATGGCGAAGAAGAACCCGCGCAGCCGCAGCGACAGCAGCGCCACGATCAAGGCCAGCAGCGCCGACCCGACGACGGCGACGGCGAAGCCTGGCCACAGCGACCCGGTGTCCTGCACCGAGATCAGGGCAGCGTAGCTGCCGATGGCGAAGAAGCCGATCTGGCTGAACGCGAGCAGGCCGGCGTCGATCATCATGAAGCGGGCCGTCACCGCCAGGATGCCGTAGATCACCACCAGCTCCGCGAGCTGGAGGTCGAACGAGCTGCCGGCGTACAAGGGCACGAGAAGCGCCACCGCGAGCACGACCACCCGGACGCCGGCGTTCGCGGCGCCCCGGCGGTCGATCGCGCGGGCAGAGCCGATGCGCTTGATGTTTGCTGTCATGTCGGTGCCTTCCTATCCGCCCGCCGCGACGCTCGTGGCCCCGCCGAGCGCCCCCCGGCTCCGGCTGAACAGCCCGTTCGGCCGCAGCAGGAGCACCAGCACGAGGAACACGTAGTCGGTGTAGCTCCCGTCGCCCGACGGCAGGTAGGTGTTGACCATCGCCTCGGCCACGCCGAGGCACAGGGCCACCGCGGCGGTGCCGGCCATGCTGGCCATGCCGCCCGCCACCACGATCACGAACGCGGTGATCAGCTCGGTCTGCCCGGTGAAGGGGTTGACGCTGGTCAGCGGGCTGATCGCCACGCCCGCGAGGGCGCCGAGAGCGCCCCCGATGGCGAACGTGACCGAGAAGACGCGGCCCACCTTGATGCCGACCAGCTCGGCGGCATAGGAGTCCTGGGCCACCGCGCGGATCTGGGTCCCGATGCGGCTGCCGCGTAGCAGGGCCACCACGAGGCCCACCGCGACGACGACCATTCCGACGGTGACCAGCTGCTGGTTCTCGATGATGATGGCGCCCAGGTGCAGTGACCCGGAGGCAGCACCGTTGACCGAGCGCTCGGAGTCCCCGGTGGCCAGGTCGACCCCGTACAGGATGACGAAGGACAGCCCGAAGGTGGAGATGAACACCGCCTCCTCGGACTTGCCGCGCAGGGGACGGACGAAGGCGATGTCGGTGACCATGCCCGCCAGGGCCCCTACCGCGATGGCGATGAGCACCGCCACCGGGTAGGGCAGCCCGAGCGGGCCGGTTGCCACGTAGCCGGCGAGCCCGCCGAGCATGAAGTACTCGCCATGGGCGAAGTTCACGACTCGGAGCACGCCGAACACGAGCGACAGGCCCAGGGCCAGCAGGATGTAGTCGGCACCGGTCACCAGTCCGTTGACGAGCTGCTGCCAGAAGACCAGCACGTTAATCTCACTGTCCCGGGGTGGCTACGAACTTGCCGTTCTCGACCGTCCACAGCTGGGTAGAGGCGCCGACGTTCTGGCCGGAGCTGTTGAACTTGACCGTCCCGGTCGGCGACTGGAAGGTGAGCGAGCTCAGTGCGCTCTGCAGCGCGCTGACGTCGGTGGTGCTCTTGGCGGCGGCCATCGCCTGGGCGATGGTCATCATCGCCGTGTAGGCCTCGCCGGAGATCGCCGACGGGGGCGTGGTGTGGTAGGCGGCGTCGTACTCGGAGTAGAACTGCGTGCCCGCGGTGCCCTCGGGGAAGGGGAGGGTGCTCCAGGCGTAGTCGCCGTTCAGCGCCGAGCCGGCCCCGGTGATCAGCGCGGGGCTGGTCATGCCCGAGCTCAGCACGATCTTCGAGGACAGGCCCATCGCCTTGGCCTGCTTGACGGCGGCGATGCCCTGGTTGGCTTCACCGATCATGATCAGCACGTCCGGGTGGGCAGCGGAGATGTTCGACAGCTGCGAGGAGAAGTCGGTCGCGGTGGTGGCGAAGGTCGAGTTGTAGCTGACCTGGATCCCGTTGGCCGCGAAGTAGCTCTTGAACTCCTGGTCCTCGGCCGCCCCGAAGTCGTTGTCCTCCGCCAGCAGGCCGACCGTCTTCGGCTTGAGGGCCGACTTGATCTGCGGGGCGACGTCGGACACCTCAATGGTGCCGGACACGCCGGTGGAGAAGGCCAGCTTCCCGTCGCCGGCCGGCACGCCGCGCTGCGAGGGGAGGATGTCGATGACCCCGGCCCGTTCGGTGATCGCCTGGTCGGCCAGCGCCTCCGGGCTCGCCTCGTCGAGGATCATCACCTTGTAGCCGTCGTTGAGGAGCTTGCGGGTGCAGGCGGAGCCGAGCGAGGGCTCGACGTTGTCCTCGCAGATGTCGGTGGAGATGGTCCGCCCGCCGAGGATCTTCTCGCTGGCGATGTCCTTCTCGGCGAGGGAGAAGCCCTGCTCCATGTTGATCTCGTTGTCGCCGATCGGGCCGGACAGGATCACCAGGCCGACCTTGATCGCGCCGGAGCTGGCGGCCGACGCGCTCGAGGTGCCCCCGACGCTGGCGGAACCGGCCGCGGCCGGGGCGGACGGAGAGGAGGAGGAAGAAGAGCAGGCGGCGAGGAGCGCGGTCGCAAGCCCGAGGGCGGCGATGGCGCTACCGCGGCGGGTGAGCCTGCGCGCCGTCGATTGCTGGTGGCGGGTATGTGTGGCTCTGTTTGGTCCTTCGGATATCGACATGGGTGTTACCCCCCTGATTTCGTGGGTGTGGAGAGTGAGAGGGAATGGGAAACAGAGCGACCGGCGGCCGCCTGGTGGCTGTGGTCGTGCCTGAGCCCTATTGACCGATGTTGTGCAGCGGCGGGGACGGCGGCGGATGGGCCTTATGGGCGCCGCCCCGGCCGATCCGCTCGGCCGTTTCCTGCAGGACCGCGGCGAGCTCGCGGCGCCGCCCGGGCGGGAGCCGGTCCGCCGGGCCGAGCACGCTCAGCGAGGCGATGTAGCCCCCGGCGTCATCATCGGCGTAGCCGACGGCGTCATCGACGCGCACCGGCACCGATACGGCGGCGGCGCCGGGCACCCGTTCGCCGGCGCTCTCGGCCCAGCCGCGTTCCCTGGCCTCGGCCACCTCGCGGGACACGCGGCGGATCGTCTCGGGGTCGTCGGTCGAGACCGCCAGGACGCGCTCCGCTTCCGCCGGCGCCAGGCCGGCCAGCAGGATCTTGCCGGCCGAGCCGATGTAGATGGGGACGGTGAGGCCGACCCCGGCGATGTAGCGGATCGGGTCCGTGCTCGGCACCTCGGCGATGCACAGCCGCTCGCGGCCGATGCTGATGTGCAGGGCGGCGGTCTCGCGGGTGTCGGCCTGCAGCTGGCGCAGGTCCGGCAGCGCGTACGAGGCGATGCTCCAGCTCGGGTCGCCGAGCAGGGTGTGCGCCAGTCGCAGGGCGGCCGGGCCGAGCATGTAGATCTCGGTCCCCGGGTCCTGGACGACGACCCGGATGTCGATGAGCTGCGCCAGCAGGCGGTGGATGGTCGCCTTGGGCAGGCCGGTCGCGCCGTGCAGGTCGCCGATGCTATGCGGTCGGTGGCCGAGCAGGGACAGCAGCACGATCCCGCGGGATACCGGCCCCAGCCCCTGGTCGCCGCTGTCGCGTTCGTCGGTCATAGCGAAGGCTCCAGCCGGGCTAGCAGTGACCGGGTTTCGACCTGCTCGGCGTCCAGCGCCGCGGCGAAGGCGGTCACGTCCGCCTCCGCCGCCTCGGAGCGGGTGGCCAGCCCGGCCAGATCCGATCGCAGCTCGTCCCAGGTTGGGTAGAGGAGCTCATCGGCGTCGCCGTGCAGCGCCAGCTCGGTGCCGCCCGCCTCGACGGTCACGGTGACCCCCTCGGGGCCGGCGCTGTCGTCGGCGACCAGCTCGATGGCCTCCACCAGCCGCGCCTCGTCGGCGGAGGGCGGCGCCGACAGCCCGTTGACGGAGACGTAGCCGGACAGGTAGGCGACGGCGCAGCAGCGGGCCACGCTCATCAGGGAGTCGGAACGGGACCGGAAGGGGCCCCGGTTCCGCGAACCGGGGTAGTCGAGCGACCGGGCGGGCATGGCCACCACCATCCGTTCGGGCAGCTGATGGCCGAGCTTGACGCCGAGCAGCGCCGATAGGTGCGTGGGCACCTGGGCGATGCCGCTGACCGGATAGGGCTTGGTCGCTACCCGGTAGGTCTGGTCGCCGCGGTCGAGCTGCTGGACCAGGCGGGAGGCGCCGGCGTCGCCGAAGTACGCGGCTCCCCAGCCGGACCGGCCTTCGAAGCCCTGCCCGACCGCGGCTGGCAGCCCGGCGTCGACCAGCTGCGCCGCCTCGACCCCGGCCCGGGCCGCGTGGGCCACCTCGAGCAGCCATTCGCCCGAGCCGTCGACCCACGCCTGGTTGGTCCCGGCGCTGGCGGTGGCGGCGGCCGCGATGGCGCCCGCGAGCTGATCGCGGGACAGGCCGAGGGCGACGCCCGCGGCGGCGGCCGCGGCCGGCGGGCCCATGATGCCGCTGGGCCTGAACCCGCGGTCCTGGCAGTCAGCGGAGTAGGCGGCGGCGATGACGGTGAAGACCGCGTAACCGGCCGCAACCGCGCCCCAGAAGTTGTCGGTGCCGAGCGCCAGCACCGGGGGGACGACCACGGCCCCGACGTGGACGCGGCCGGACGGGAAGAAATCGTCCTGGGTCCGCACGTGCATGCGGGCGGCCAGACGGAAGGCGGTGGAGGCGGGGTCGGGGCCGCTGACCACCGCGACGAGCGGCCGTTCGGTCCCGTCGGTGGCGCCGACCGCGGCGCTCAGGTTGGTGAGGATCAGCGGCCGCAGCGCCGCGGCATCGGGAGCTGCGGCCGCGGCGAGGGCCTTGTCCGCCAGCCGCTCGGCCACACTGGTCATCGGGTCTCCTCTGCGGGCGCGGCGACCAGCTGCTTGCGGTCGACCTTGCCGTAGGCGGTGTACGGGAGTGCGTTGAGCAGGACGAGGGACCGGGGGCGGCGGAACCCGAGGCGCGGCTCGCAGAACCGGTCGAGCTCCTCGTAGCTGAGCTGGCGCCCGGCCGTGGTGACGACGTAGACGCACACCCGCTCCCCCCAGCGCTCGTCGGGCAGGCCGACGGCGGCGCACTCCTGAACGAGCGGGTGGTCGTTGACCACGTCCTCGATTTCCCGCGGGGCGATGTTGAACCCGCCGGAGTTGATCATGTCATCACGCCGGCCGCGGAGGTAGATATAGCCGCGGTCGTCGATGACGGCCATGTCGCGGGTCCACAGCCAGCCATTGCGCAGCACCTCCGCCGTCTGCTCGGGGCGGTGGTGATAGCCGGTCATCAGGTGGTCGCCCCGGACGATGACCTCGCCCAGCTCGCCCGCCGGGAGCGGCCGCCCGTCGGGATCGGCCACCAGGACGTCCACCGACCGCCAGGGACGGCCGGCCGACCCCAGATGCGGTCCCTGGTCGCGGTGGTCGAGCGCCCCGAGGCAGGTGATCGTGACCGGCGCCTCGGACTGCCCGTAGATCTGCACCAGGTCGGCGTCGAGGGTGCCCATGGCCCGGTCGAGGATCGGCCTGGCGATCGGCGAGGCGCCGTAGACGATGCGCTTGAACGGCGCCGGCCGGTCCAGTTCCAGCAGCTTGTCCAGCATCGTCGGCACCAGCTTGAGCGTGTCGATCTTCCACTTCTCGCCCCAGGACACGATCTCCTCGGGGTCGAAGTCGGGCACGACGTGGATGGCCGCCCCCGAGCCGAGATAGGCCAGGGTGAAATAGCCGGCCCCGTGGGAGAGCGGCTGGGGCAGCAGAACTGCCTCCTCCGGCGAATGCGGGCCGATCTCGATCATCAGGTTCCAGGCCACGTGGGCGAGCGCCCGGTGGGAGAGCACGACCCCCTTCGGGCGGCCGGTGGTACCGGAGGTATAGGAGAACCACGCCGGCTCGTCCGTGCGGTCGACCGGATCCGGCAGCACCGGGCGTCCGGTTTCCAGGAGAGACTCGTAGCCAACGGCCCGCGGGTCTTCGCCGCCTTCCATCGAGATCCACAGCAGCCCGTACTGCTCAACGAGCTGAGCGGCCACGTCCGCGAACTTGGCCTGGGTGATCAGCACCCGGGCGTCGGAGTCCTCGACCGAGGCGGAGAACTCCGACAGGCCCAGGCGGATGTTGAGCGCCACCCGGACGAAGCCGCCGTAGGCCAGGGCAACGTCAACCTCGGGATACTCGATGCGGTTCTCCAGCAGCACGACCACCCGGTCGCCCGCCGCGACTCCCTGGCCGGCCAGCGCGTTGGCCAGCCGGCAAGCGCGTTCCCCGAGCTCGGCGTAGGTCCGCTGCCCGGACCGGGCAACCACTGCCACCCGGTCGGGGTACTGACGCACCGCCCGCTGGATGAGTTGTGAAACGTCCATTCCGTGGAACACCCCTTCCACGGGTGATTTAATCAGGACGTCACCCACGACACAAGAGTGAAAACTCTCCTAGATGCGAGGAAATCGGACAGTGACTGATTCCCAACTCCCCGCCAGCGATCTCGGCGTGACCATCGAGGGCGGCGTCGCCACGATCGAGATCCGCCGGCCGCCGCACAACTACTTCGACGAACAGCTCATCGGCGGCCTGGCCGACACGCTGGCGGCGCTCGACGCCGACCCCGCCTGCCGGGTGACCGTGCTCTGCTCGGCGGGCAAGAACTTCTGCGCCGGCGCGAACTTCGGCGACGGGGAATTCGGCACCGACCGCGCGGCGGCCGCCGCCCGCCTGTACCAGCAGGCGCTGCGGATGCTGGACACCAGCAAGCCGGTCATCGCCGCCGTCCAGGGGGCGGCGGTGGGCGGCGGCCTCGGCCTGGCCTGCGCCGCCGACTTCCGGGTGTGCGACGAGGCGAGCCGGTTTACCGGCAACTTCGCCCGGCTCGGCTTCCACCAGGGATTCGCGCTCAGCGTGACGCTGCCCGCGATCGTCGGCCAGCAGGCGGCCGCGGCGATGCTGCTCTCCGGCGCCCCGGTGCCCGGCGAGGAGGCGCTGAGAATCGGGCTGGCCGACCGGCTGGCGGCGCCGGGCTCCCAGCGCCAGGCCGCGCAGTCGTGGGCGGCGGAGATCGCGCAGGCGGCGCCGCTCGCCGTCCAGTCCATTCGCAGAACGCTGCGCGGTGACCTCCCGCAGCGGGCGCGGGCGGTGCTCAAGCGGGAACTCGCCGAGCAGGCCCGGCTGTGGCAGACGGCCGACGCCGCCGAGGGAATCGCCGCCAGCCTGGAGCGCCGGCCGCCGGTTTTCACGGGTTCCTGACCGTGATCGCGGCCAGCCGAGGCGTCGCGCCGGACGTCGGAGGCGAAGCAACGGTCCGTTCGAAATGAAAAATCTTTTTATCCCGAACGGACGCGCGGCTCCGCCTCACCGGCCCGGCGAACTCGCTATCCGGGGGCCGCCGGCCCGGTCAGGATGGCTCTGGCGGGCCGGGCAGGCAGGCCATGCGCAGGGCCAGCCTGCAGTAGGTGTCGGCGACATCGCTGATCGACAGAGGTCCGTCCGGGTGGTACCACTCGGACGACGCGATCGACAGGTTGATGATCGAGATGGCGAGCAGGCGCGTTTCCATCGGCTCCGCGCCGCTCCTGGACACCAGCAGTCCCTGCGCCGGCCCGGCCGCCGCGATGGCATTTTCAAACAGAGCGCGAACGCGGCGCCGGTGAGCGATGACGTCCTCGCGGTCGGGCGACTGCAGGAATCCGTATTCGCGGTTGGCGATGTGAGCTTCCCGTGGCCAGGTCAGGTTGAACGTGACCAGCGTCCGGACCAGAGCCTGGAGCGCCTCCCGTGGCGTCAGCGTGTCGAGGCTCAGCTGCTCGAGCTCGCCCTCCAGATACTGGTTCGCCCCCCTGATGATCTCGTTGAGGAGCGCCCACTTGGATTCGAAGTGGTTGTAGAACGAGGCCACCGCGGTCAGGCCGCACTCGCGGGTGATGTCGCGGATGGACGTGGCGAGGAAGCCCGACTGGGAGAACAGCTTGACGCCAGCTTGGACCACCCGGTCCGAGGCGGGCGACCGGCCGGTCCCCGGTTCCCCGGTCGCGGAAACAGTGACCGCGGTCGGCCCTGAGGCCGTGCCGCGAGCCTCATCGTGACGTTCGTTCAATGTTCGCGCCTCTGCGTTCCTGTGAGCGCCGACCGGTCTGGTGGGCGTACCGGGCAGTGCCCGCGCCCGAAAAGTGACTCTTGCCACTTAGCATCCGCCTCTTTAGGATAAGGGCAATTATAGAGGCGAACGTACGTTCGTTCGTACGAAATCACACAATCCTGAGACATGACGCGCGCAACTGAGCGCGGCCGTTCACGCGACCAAGCCGGCCAGCCGGCGCTATCTCGACCGTGAGTGCAGAGGTGGGAACCAATGATGTGGACCAGAACGAGATGCCGGTCGGCAGCGATTGTGGCAGTGACGGGAACAGTCGCCCTGCTGGCCGCGGCCTGCGGGAGCAGCGGTGGCGGCAGCCCGTCAGCGAACGCTTCGTCCAGTTCACCGATCATCATCGGGAACGAGGCGGACCTCACCGGCAACGCGACCGTCGGCGTGCCGGGCAGCTACGGCGTCAAGTTCGCCGTCGACCAGATCAACAGCCATGGCGGGATCGACGGCCGCAAGCTGCAACTGGTAGCCGAGGACAGCCAGGGCACCGCCGTCGGCGGGATCGCGGCGGTGCGGCGCCTCATCGAGGTCGATCACGCCCAGGCCATCGTCAACACCGCGAGCAGCGACGCGACCGTCCCGGCGCTGCCGGCCACGCAGAGCGCCCAGGTGCCCTTCGTGGTCAGCGCCGCCTCCGACCCGGTCATCGTGTCACCGTCCAACACCTACGTCTTCATGTCGCCGTCGGTTCCGGTGAACCTCGACGTCAAGGAGTACGTGAGTTACATCAAGTCCAAGGGCTACAAGTCGATTGCCCTGATCGCGACCAACGCGGCCTTCGCTTCCGCCGCCGTGTCGCTGTTCAAGACCGAGGCGCCGGCGGCCGGCATCAAGCTGGCGACGATCCAGACCTTCGCCGCGACCGACACCGATTTCAGCTCGCAGGTACACGCGGCCCAGTCCTCGCACGCTGACGCCGTCTTCGTCATCGGGGACTTCCTCGGCGCCGTGTTCAAGCAGGCGGGCGACGTCGGGCTGAACGTCCCGTTCATGTACGACGCCTCGACCACCGATCCGCTGATCATCCAGTCGCTCGGCGCGGAGGCCAACGGCCTCGTCTCGTTCCAGACCCAGGCGACGCAGCTGCTCGACGCGACCACCGCGCCGATGACGACCTGGGAGTCGGAGTTCAAGACCGCGATCCCGAGCGCGCCGGCCGGCGTGCCCAGCCAGTTCACCCTCGAGGGCTACGAGGCCACGTACGTGCTGGCCGAGGGCATCAAGCTGGCACTGCAGCACGGGGCGCTCAGCGGATCGAGCATCAAGGCGGGCCTGGAGAGCATCTCCGGCTTCGTCGCCGGCAAGACCGACTTCAGCTACGCGGTCCCGATTGGCTACCCCGTCACGTTCTCCGCCAGCAATCACGCTGGTGACTCGACCGTCACTCCCGTCATCGTCAAGAACGGGATCTGGGTGCCGGAGGGATGAGAGGGACCTACCGCCTGGCGTCTCCCGCGTCAGCCGCGTCAGCCGCGTCTGGCGAGGGCGGTGCCGCGTGAGCACCGTTCTCGCCGCGGCCCTGGCTAGCGGGTGCCTGACCGGCCTGGTCGCGGTCGGCATCGTGATGATCTTCCGGACGTCAGGGGTCGTCAACTTCGCCCAGGGCGAGTTCATGACCCTGGCCGCCTACGTCTATATCCCGCTGACGCGCAGTCATGCCGGCGCCGCCGAGGAGCTGGCGCTGACCATCCTGGCCGGGCTGGTCCTGGGGGTCGTCTTCTTCGCGATCACCGAGCTGTTCCTGGCCCGGGCCGAGCCCCTCATCCAGATGATGGCGACGTTCGCGCTGAGCCTGCTGATCGTGTCCCTGGCCGCGAACCTGAAGGGGAACCAGACCATCCCGGTTCCCGGTTGGTACGAGAGCAACGCGCGCATCCACGTGCTCGGTACTTACCTCACGGGCTCCGAGATCATCAGCGTTATCGCGGCCGTGGTGATCATCGCCCTCCTCACCTTCGTCGTCCGGGTGACCCCGCTCGGCAAGGACATCGAGGCGGTTGCCGAGGACCGCCGGGCTGCGAGCCTGTGCGGAATCTCCCCGCGCCGGACGATCGCGCTGAGCTGGATGATCGGCGGCGCGCTGACCGGGCTGGCCGGGCTTCTCTACGCGCCGCTGGCCGGGGTCACGCCCACCATGGGCGCCAACGAGCTTTTCCCGGCTTTCGTGGCGGCGACCCTCGGCGGGTTCAGTTCGGTGGCCGGCGCCGCGGTCGGCGGCATCGCGGTCGGCGTCGTCGGCGGCCTGGCCGACTACTACCTGGGCGGCGGTTCGATCGACGTCGTCGCTGTGTTCGCTCTGCTCATCGTCGTCCTGCTGCTGAAGCCGAGCGGCTTCGGCGGCAGGCTCGAACTAAGGCGGATCTGAGGTGGGCGGCTGGGCCGGCCCGGCGCGGCAGGCTCGCGGCTGGGCCCTGTGCCTGGTGCTCGCGCTGCTGGTCGGCTTTCTGGTGGTCCGCGGCGTGTCCGCGTACTGGGTCTCGGTGCTGGGCGCGGTGGCCGTCGCCGGGATCGCCTCGATCGGCCTCAACCTCCTGATCGGCAACGCCGGCCTGATCTCGCTGGCCACGCCGGCCTTCATGGCGGTCGGGGCTTACGGCGCCGGCATCTTGCTGCTGCACAGCCACGTGACCATCGTCGGCGCGGTGATCATCCCGGTTGTCGTGGCGGTCATCGCCGGCGGCCTGCTCGGCCTGCTCGCCCTGCGGCTGCGCGGGTTCTACCTGGGCCTGGCGACGCTCGGCCTCCTCGAGGCGATTCAGTGGGTGCTCAATCAGGGCGGCACGCTGTTCGGCAGCGGCTACGGGTTCGCGATGCCCATCGTCACCGTCGGCGGATACCAGCTGACCTACCTCGACTGGTGCGGCATCTCGGCCGGCTTCCTGGTGCTGGTGGCGGCCGGCGCGGTGTCGATTCGCCGGTCCGCTCTCGGCCGTGGCCTCGCCCTCATGCGGGAACACGAGATGGCAGCCGGGTGCACCGGCATGAACATCGTCATGATGAAGGTCGGGGCGTTCGCCCTCAGCGCCGGGCTCGGGGCGCTGGCCGGCGTGCTGATGGCGAACGTGGAGGGCGCGGTCAGCCCGACCGAGTTCAGCCTGACCCTGGCGGTGTCGCAGCTGGCGTTCATCATCTTCGGCGGGCTGGGCACGGTCTCCGGCGCGATCGTCGGCACGGCCGTGCTGACGCTGCTGCCCGAGTACTTCCGGTCAGTCGGGCAGAACGAGGGAATCCTGTACGCCGCGGTGCTGCTCGCAA